>Ga0302326_10009382_pt1 | contig 21399 bp, 22 predicted proteins | sample Palsa_T0_3_FD_202264 | JGI IMG/M metagenome (GOLD analysis project Ga0302326, IMG submission 202264) | Peat permafrost microbial communities from Stordalen Mire near Abisko, Sweden - Palsa_T0_3 | ecosystem: Environmental > Terrestrial > Soil > Palsa > Peat permafrost | place: Sweden: Abisko... | reverse complement strand
CGGGCATCCGGCTCATGCATGTCATTGACGAGCAGGTGGATTTGCTGGCCCGCCCGGCTTTCTGCTTCAACTTCATGTGCGTGTGCAGCCGGCCGTTCGCCAGCCAGTTCCTTGCCCAGTACCTGCTTCTGCGCGCCCAGCAGGTATCAGGCAGCAGGAAGCGGGGCGCGGAGATGATGGAGCGGGGCTTCGTCATCCCGGCGGAGGGCGACATCGCCGAGTGCCTGCGCAACTTCGTCCGACGCGACAAGGACATCGGCCAGACGCATGGCCGGGTCGACGTTGCGTTCCAGCTAGGTTCCCGATTGCCGCGCCTCACTCCGCCCCAGGCCCAGGAGATCCTGCGAAACGCCCACTTCCTACTGCGCCCCGGCGGGGCGCTGCTCATCGGCTTCCCGGCGACGCCGCAACCACCGGGCCACATCTCGCGAGCCGAGCTCGACCGGTGCGCGCTCCAGGCCGGCTTCGCCGGGACCCCCCGCCTTTCCGTCGGTGCGTCCCTGACCAGCCCCCGGCTTCCGGCGTACTCCTTTTTCCTGAAGGCCTGACCGAATTTTTCCTGAAGGCCTGACCGAATTCTCGTCGTCGTCCGTGGCTCCCCTGAACTTTCGGGTCCGCCGCCGAGCGCGGGCTGGCGAGGGGTTCATGTCCAAGCTCCTCGTTGAACGGCAGCTTCATCCGGCGCGGAGAGTTGCGCGATCAGGCCCGCGAAGTCTTCGAGATGCCAGGTGGTGACGATCCGGTCACCACGCACCTGGTGGATGTCCATCGTGCGGATCACGATTCGCCGACCAGTAGCCGCGTGGCCCATGAACGCGCCCTGGTGAGTCCCGGTGACCGTGTTTCTGACGGCAACGCGATCATCGCCGACGACGAGGTCCTCGTGCGTGACGTCGTAGTCAGGGAAGGCGCGGCGGAACGCTTCGATTTGCGCCGGCAAACCTGAGGGCCCCTGCTCCTGACCGGGAGCGAGCGGCAGATCGACCCAGTCGTCCGCGAGGATTTCCCGGTAAATCGAGGTGTCCCCGGTGCGGAATGGTTCGTAGAAAGCGCGAACCAAGTCGCTTACACGCGGCTGCGAGCGCGCATCAGGCGAAGCAGTCGTTGACGCGTCGATTGGTTCTGATTCACTCATGGCAACAAGCCCTTCGAGGTTGTGGGACAGAGTGCGGCTACGCCGGCGATGGCCGACGCCGCGTGCGGGGTCAAGGGGCTCGAAGCGGTCAGCTGAGCAGCAGTGCAGCCGTGGCCAGCATCACCGCTGCGGTCACGCCGTGGATGCCGAAGGCGGTGGTTTTCGGCCCGTGGTGCCGCAGCACGACGGTCATGTCGCCGACGGGGATGAACGCAGCGGCGAGGAGAAACGCACCCAGTACGTGGGGATGCTGGTTAACCAGCAGGATGATGGTGAAGATCCCGGACGCGGTGTCGCGGATGCCCTTGACCGCCAGGTAGGCGTGGTCGCCCGTCTGGTCGGCGGGCACCCCGAACCCGGCCGCGGCCCGCGCCGGGGCCAGCAAGAAACGCACGCCGACAGCGATGATGCCCGCGGCGATCACTCCGCTCAGCACGTACCCGGCATAGGTCACAGCCACGGCGTTCCCTCCTTCACACGCGGGCCGGATAGCGGCATCGCGGGATCGGCAGTGACGCTACCGGGGAACCGCCGGGCGTTGAGAGTCCCTGTTCAGAGGGTCACTAGCAGTGACCCTCACGGCACCTGCACGCGCTGCCGATGTGTCGCATAATCAGGTTTGTGGACAACAGGGCCGAGATCCGCGAGTTCCTGGCCTCCCGGCGGGCGCGGATCAGCCCCGCTGAGATGGGGCTGCCCGCCGCCGGGGCAGATCGCCGGGTGCCCGGGCTCCGCCGCGAGGAGCTGGCCGCGCTGGCAGGCGTGAGCCTCAGCTACTACATCCGGCTGGAACGCGGCGACGCCACCGGGGTGTCCGATAGCGTGCTTGACTCCATCACGCGCGCCCTCAAACTCGACGACGTCGAGCGCGCGCATCTGGCCGCCCTGGCCCGCGCGGACAGCGCGGCCCGGCGAAGCGCGCCGTCGGCGGCATCCGGGCCGCGACTGCGGCCGGTCGTGCAGCGCATGCTCGCCGCGATGACGTCGGTCCCGGCGTACGTCGCCAACTCGCGCCTGGACGTCATCGGCGCCAACGACCTCGCCCGCGCCACGTTCTGGCCGATGCTGGACTCCGGGGCCGTGCCGAACCTCGTCAGGTACGCGTTCATCGACGTGCCGGACGCCTCCGCGTGGCCCGACTGGGACGCTCTCGCCGATGAACTGGTGGCCAAGCTGCGCGCCGCGACCGGGCGCGACCCGCACGACAAGGCCCTGGCCGAGCTGACGGACGAGCTGGCAGCCGCAAGCGACGAGTTCCGGCGCCGCTGGGCCTCCCGCGACGTGCACGGGCACGGGCACGGAGTGATGCGCTACGTGCACCCGGCGGTCGGCCAGCTGGCCCTCGGCTACGAGACGTTCGAGTTCGTCACCGAGCCGGGACTGGTGCTGAGGATCTACCACGCCGAGCCCGGCTCCCCGACCGCCGACGCGCTGCCGCAACTCGCCGCCTGGTACGCCGACAAGCAGACGGGCGACGCCGACGCCGGCGAACGCGACACTGGCGTTCGGGAGACGGTGACGCCTGCTCCGGATCAGGTCAAGCACCCGCGCGAGCGCGGCTGGTAGCGTCCGCGAGCGCGGTGACGCCGCTTCTTGCTGTTATCTTAGGTGTGGAGCAGCGCGTCGCGGTGCTCGTGCGCCAGCGTGAGCAGCGCTGAGGCGGCCGCCTGGAGCGGCGCCCGGGTGAGCAGCTCCTTGACCGTCGGCTCGTCGAAGGGCCGGGGGGTGAGCACCACGCCCTCGGCGTTGTCCGCCACCAGCGCGCCGAACAGCTCGTCGTAGAGCGGCGCGTCGATCACCACCACGGCCAGCAGGTCCATCGCGTACGTGAGCGGGTCGGTGCCGAGTCCGAGGCAGTACGCCCGGATCTCGCCCGACCCGAGGGCGTCCGTCATCGCCCGCGCCAGCGGCCAGGCGGCGTAGTCGATCGGCGCGCCCTCGCTGCCGTACTCCTCGGACGCGCCCAGCAGCTCCTCGGCGTATTCGCGGAGCAGGCCGCGCCAGAGGTCGAAGTCGTTGGCCTCGTTCCATGCCGCCTCGCCGGACGGCTGGAAGATGCCGACCGGGATCACCTGGTACAGGCCGCCGGCGTGCCCGACCAGGGCCGGGTCGCGGTAGTGGAGGGGGAACAGCGCGGTGCCGTTCCTCCGGTCGTGCCTGAGCGTCAGCGCGCAGGTCGCCAGGGCGGAGGAGCGGACGTTCAGGTTGGTCGGGTTGCCGAAGGCCTCCCGGTAGGCGCAGCGGTCGATCAGGCCCAGGTCGGCCGCCGCGTACTCGAAGCTCGCGGCGCCGCCCGCGTTGACCCCGTCGAAGAACCGGCCGCGCCCGAACACCAGCCGCGGATCGCCGCCCGCCAGGTCCGCCGCCAGCAGCCGGTAGATGGGGCGGTCCTCGAAGATAGCCGGCGTCGCCAGCTCCCCGATCACCTCGCTGTAGCGCCGGTAGCGGCTGCCGTCGGGGCGGGACGGCAGGGCCAACGGCGCCAGCGACGCGACGTCAGGCACGGTCGGCTGCGGGCCCTGCGGCCGGAACTCAAGCCTGATCTCCGACAGCGGGATCGGCGCCGGCGGCTGCCACCCGGGCGCGGCCAGCAAGTCGGTGCCGGCCACCCGGACAGCATCGGGGTACTGGTCGACGGCGCGCACGCCGAGCGAGTACCGGTTCCGGCGCAGGTGGTCGCTGACGCGAAGCCATTGCTGCTGCGATGGCGTGCGCGCGGGCGGGCCAGCCTCAGAGGTCACGCACGTAGCGTAGTTCCTCGACCCGGCCGAGGCTGATGAGGAGGTTGGTCGCGCCGTCGGGCGCGAAGCCGGCCCGGTCGTAGAACCGGCGGGCGCGGGCGTTCCCGGTCAGCGTCCACAGCACCGCGCGCCGGTAGCCGACGGCGCGCAGCTCGCTGAGCACCGCGGCCATCAGCGCCCGGCCCACGCCCGCGGACCACCAGGCCGGGGCCAGGTACATCGCGTACAGCTCGCCGGTCTCGCCCGCGAGGCCGGCCGGGGTGATCGGCCCAGCAGGCGGCAGGCCGGAACCGGCCGGCTGGCCGTCCCCGCCGGTTACGGTGCGGCCGGGCAGACGGGCGGAGGCCACCGTCCGTTCAGGGCCAAAGGCGGCGTACCCCACCACCACCCGCGGGCCGGCGACGGCGGCACCGCCGGCGGCGGCCTGCTCTTCCGGCGCGACGGCGACGAAGGTGCTGCGGTAGGGCGGCGGCTCCTCGCCCGTCGCCCACGCGGCGGTGGCGCGGGCGATCAGCGCGGCGTCGATGATCCCGGCGTAGGCCGCGAACCAGCTCTCCCGGCGCACCCGGCCGATGGCCGGCCCGTCGGCGGCGGAGGCGGGGCGGATCTGGGGGCGGATCTCGGTTGCCACCCGACCAGCGTAGGGCCGGCCCGGGGTCGGCTGAACCGGTTGATCTACCATGGGCAGCCGCCGCAAGCCGATGCAAAATCCCGAATGGACGTATGGCGCATGCCGATGGAGGTACGGATGGACAGCACTGAGCTCCGCTTCCCCGAGGGGTTCTTGTGGGGGGCGGCCACCGCCGCCTACCAGATCGAGGGGGCGTCGGACGTCGACGGGAGGGGCCCGTCGATCTGGGACACGTTCAGCCACACCCCGGGCAAGACCTTCCACGGCGAGACCGGCGACGTGGCCACCGACAGCTACCACCGCTACCCGGCCGACATCGAGATGCTCAAGCGGCTCGGGGTCGGCGCGTACCGGTTCAGCCTCTCCTGGCCGCGCATCCAGGCCGACGGGCGCGGCGCGGCCAACGGCAAGGGGCTCGACTACTACAACCGGGTGATCGACGCGCTGCTCGAGGCCGGAATCGAGCCCGTCGTCACGCTCTACCACTGGGATCTCCCGCAGGCGCTGCAGGACGCCGGCGGCTGGGCCAACCGGGACATCGCGGCGGTGTTCGCCGAGTTCGCGGGGATCGCGGGCGAGGCGTTCGGCGACCGGGTCAGCCGCTGGATCACGCTCAACGAGCCCTGGGTCGCCGCGAACGTCGGCTACCGCTTCGGGCGGCACGCGCCCGGCCTGCGGGACGGCGCGCAAGCGGTTGCCGCCAACCATCACCTGCTGCTCGCGCACGGGCACGCGGTGCAGGCGCTGCGGTCGACGGTGCCCGGGGCTGACGTCGGGATCACCCTTAACCTGGCCGTGGTGCGGCCGGTCGCGGCCGACGCCGAGGACCTCGCGGCCGAGATGGAGGCGAGCCAGAACGGGGTGTACCTGGGGCCGTTGTTCTCCGGCGGCTACCCCGAGCAGCTGACCGCGGAGTGGTCGCCGGCCCGGGTGGACGGCCTGGTGCGCGCGGGCGACCTGGACACCATCGCCGCGCCGCTTGACTTCCTCGGCGTCAACTTCTACTTCCCGCAGTACGTGGGGATCGCGCGGCCCGACGGCGAGCTGCGCCGGGGCGAGTCCTTGATCGCCCCCGGGGCGGTGCTTGTGCAGCCCGAGGGCCTGCCCGTCACCGCGATGAACTGGCTGGTCGAGCCGACCTCGATGCACGAGCTGCTGACCCGGGTGGTGGCCCCGGTGACCGGCCCGCTGCCGGTCTACATCACCGAGAACGGCTCGTCGTGGTACGACTACGTCACCCAGGACGGCCGGATTAACGACTACGAGCGGGTGTCGTACCTGCGCGGCCACCTGGCGGCGGTGCACGCGGCGATCGCGGACGGGGTGAACCTGCGCGGGTACTTCGCCTGGTCGCTGCTCGACAACTACGAGTGGGCCGAGGGCTACGCCAAGCGGTTCGGGCTGGTGTACGTGGACTTCGCCACCCAGCAGCGAATCCTCAAGCGCAGCGGCGAGTTCTACGCGGAGGTGACGCGCGCGAACGCGCTCCCGGCGCAGCAGCCGGCTGGCCGCGTGGCCGGCCGGGGAAGTCAACGTTCTTAAAGTGAACGGACCGTTGTTTCACCGCGTCCGGCCGGCTCGCGCGCTTTCCGGGGGCAGCGCCATCATCGGGGGTACCTAACGTCAGATAGCACCGGAAAGTACCCCGCCCCCCCCGATGATGGCAATAAGCGTGCGGGCAGGCTCCCGAACGCGCCCATGGCCCGTAAGAGGAGGTCGGGATGAACACGCCATCGGATGCCACGCCGGAGGAGACCGCACAGCCGGAGCAGCCGGAGCAGGCCACCCCGCCCGCGCCGATCCTCCCCGCCCAGAGCAGGGAGGACACCGACCTGGGGTGGGGTGACTACGCCGAGCGTGACGACGACGACCGGCTGCTGCGCGACCGCCCGCCGCACTGGGGCAATGGCTGAACGTCGCCCGGTTAACCGCCGACGCGGTCAACTGCTGACGCCGACTACCGCTGACGGTTAACGATTAGCGCCGAGCGGGTCCCGTTCGGCCGCGGTGGCGTCGTCCCGGTCGGTGGAAACGCTCAGGTGGCGCCAGGCGGCGTCGGACTCGGCGCGGGCCTTGGCCGCCGCCGTGGCGTAGGCGTAGGCCTCGCTGCCGAGGATGAGCCGCAGCGGCGGCTCGTCCAGGGCGGCGACCTCGAGCACGACCTGGGCGACCTTGGCCGGGTCGCCCAGGGCGGATCCGGACCCGATGTCCTCGTGCGCCCTGGCCATCACGCCGACCGTCGGCTGGTAGGGCTCGCTGATCGGCGGCACGCGCATCGACGAGCCGGCCCAATCGGTCTGCATGCCGCCCGGTTCAAGAACCGTGACCTTGATCCCGAGCGGGGCCGTCTCCCGCGCCAGCACCTCGGAGAAGCCGCCGACGGCCCACTTGGCCGCCTGGTAGGCCGCCAGGCCCGGGGTGGCCAGGCGGCCGCCGATCGAGGAGACCTGGATGATGCGGCCGCCGCCCTGGGCGCGCAGCACCGGGAGCGCGGCCTTGGTGACGTTCACGACGCCAAGCAGGTTCGCCTCGATCTGCTCGCGGAAGTCCGCCGCGGTGATGTCCTCGATCGCGGCCAGGTTGGCGTAGCCGGCGTTGTTGACCACCACGTCGATCCGGCCGAACGCCGCCAGGCCGGCCGCCACCGCCGCCTGCGCGCCGGCCGCGTCGGTGACGTCGAGCGCGACCGGGAGGATCCGCTCGCCGTAGCGTTCGGCCAGGTCGGCCAGGGACGCGGGCTGGCGGGCGGTGGCGACGAGGCGGTGCCCGGCCTCGAGGACGGCCTCGGCGATGTGGCGGCCAAGGCCGCGGGCGCTACCGGTGAGGAAGAAGACTTGAGTCATGCCTAGATAATACACCGACGTTGCACTAACAACACAACGACGGTGCGATAAGTTTGGGGCAGGTAGAATGGGGAGCGTGACAACGAGCGGCGCGACGAGCGCGGCGAGCCACCCGACGAGCGCGGTGGGCGCGGTCGGCGGCGCGACCAGCGGAGCGAGCGAGACGTTTCAGCGCGCCCGCCGACCCGAGCAGAAGCAGCGGCGCCGGGAGGAAATTCTGGCGGCCGCGCGCGAACTGGCGCTCCTCGGCGGCGTCCGCAGCGTCAGCCTGGCCGGCATCGCCGCCCTGGCCGGCATCGACAAGTCGGCGCTGCTGCGCTACTTCGAGACGCGCGAGCAGATCTTCCTCGAGCTGACCGCGCGCGAGTGGGCACCGTGGGTGCAGGCCCTGCACGACGGGCTCGGCGGCTTCGCGCACGAATCGGCCGACGCGATGGACCTGGTCGCCGACGTCGTCGCCCGGAGCTTCGGCGACCGGCCGCTTTTCTGCGACCTGCTCGCGCACACGCCGCTCAACCTCGAACGGAACGTCTCGCCGGAAGCCGTCCGGGGCTACAAGCTGATCTCGCTCGGCGCCGTCCGCGAAGCGGCCGACGTCGTGCACCGGACGCTGCCGGCCCTGACCGACCAGGAGTGCCTGGAGTTCATCTCCGTCATCGCGTCACTGGCCGGCAACCTGTGGCAGATCGCCAACCCCGTGCCCGCGCTGGCCGCGATGTTCGCGGCCGACCCGGTGCTGGCGCTGGCTTGCATCGATCTGGTCCCCCGCCTGCGGCGGGCCGGGGAAGTACTGCTCGCCGGGTTCATCCCGAGCCGCCGGACGTCGACCCGAGGCTTACTGGCCGACGGCGGTGGCGGCGGTGGCGCCTGCGATGGCAGTGGCGCCCGCGGCGACCGCGGCGACCGCGCCGCCGGTGGCGACGGTCTTGAGCTCGTCGAGTGACTCACGGATGAGCTGGTCCAGATCCGGGCCGGCCGGCTCGGCGATCCAGCGCTCGAAGGCGATCCTGAAGACGGCCATTCCCGCCTCCGCCGTCAGCGACGCGGCCGGCTCCCCGACCCCGCGGCGGCGCAGTGCGTCCGCGACCGCCGCGGCGACCGTGGCCAGCTTGATCAGCTCGCGCTCGCGCAGGTCGGAATGGGCCGCGATGATGGCCTGACGCCGCCGGACGGCGGCCGGATGCGCCATGAACTGGGCGGCCTGCGCGGACAGGGCAACGGCGACCGCGTCGATCGGCGCCGCGGAGTCGGGCGCGTTCTCGACCGAGGACACGAACAGGTCCTGGAACGCCGCCGAGCCCGCGAACAGGACCTCGCGCTTGTCGGCGAAGTAGCGGAAGAACGTCCGCTCGGTCAGCCCCGCCCGCTCGGCGATCTCGGCCACCGTGACCTGCTCGAAGCCGCGCTCCGCAAAGAGCTGGAACGCCGCCTGTCCCAGTCGGCCCCGCGCGTCCGGCTCCCATCGCACCATGATGACAGCATACGTGATGACAGTGACCGACATCGGTGTGCTAGGCTGATGACAGCAACTGACATCAGGCCAACCTTAGGGGTTCTGCATCATGCGCGTATTCGTCACCGGCGCCAGCGGGCACATCGGCTCCGCCGTCGTCCCCGAACTTCTCGCCGCCGGGCATCAGGTCACCGGCCTCGCCCGCTCCGACTCATCCGCCGCCACGCTCGAGTCCTGGGGCGCCGACGTGCGCCGCGGCACGCTCGATGACCTCGACATCCTCCGATCGTCCGCGCAGGAGGCGGACGGCGTCATCCACCTGGCGTACAAGCACGAGGCGATGCGCTCGGGCGACATGGCCAGCGCGGTCGCGGCCGACCTGACGGCCGTCGAGACGATGCTCGACGCGATCACCGACACCGGCAAGCCGTTCGTGTCCACCTCGGGGACGCTCATACTCGCGTTCTTCGCGCCGGGCAAGCTGGCCACGGAAGCGGACGCGCTCCCCGGCGGCCCGCGCATCGACAGCGAGAACCTGGTGATCGCGACCGGGTCGCGCGGGGTCCGGACCTCGGTCGTCCGGCTGCCGCCGACCGTGCACAGCTCCCTCGATCACCACGGCTTCGTCCCCACCCTGATCGACATCGCCCGCGCCAAGGGCGTGGCCGGCTATGTGGGAGACGGGGCGAACCGCTGGCCGGCCGGGCACACGCTCGACGCAGCGCAGCTGTACCGGCTGGCGCTTGAAGAGGCGCCGCCCGGCTCGCGGCTGCACGCGGTCGGCGACGAGGGCGTGCCGTTCAAGGAGATCGCCGAGGCCATCGGCCGGAACCTGCAGCTGCCGGTCGCGAGCATCGCCCCCGAGGAGGCGACCGCCCACTTCAGCTTCCTCGGCGACTTCGTCCAACTCGACAACCCAACCTCGAGCGAGCTGACCCGCAAGCTCCTCGGCTGGGAGCCGACCCACCCCGGCCTGATCGCCGACCTCGACGAGGGCCACTACTTCACCAGCTGACCGTCGCTCCGGCAAAGCGCTGAAGCAAGCGGCCAACCCGGCCACCAGCGCTCGCCCCACCGGCAACGCCCCGCTCGGCGTCCGGCCGGGACATCGGGCCCCCGGTGCGCGGTGAGGCGAAGCACGCGACCGTTCCATATCTCTCTTTTTCGATTTTGTCATGTGCTTGTGCGCGCTGGGAGCAGACTTGGGCGGTGACTAATCCGGCCGGGGGGCGGCATCGAGCGGGGCGCGAGGCGGTACCTGGGGAGCCTGGGGCGGGAGGCGAGCCCGGGGCGGGAGCTGGGTCTGCTCAGGGAGGCGAGCCCGGGGCGGGAGGCGAGCCCGGGGCGGGAGGCGAGCCTGGGCCGGGGGCGGGAACTGCGGCGGGGGCGGAGTCTGGGCCGGGCGGCGAGGCTGGGCAGGTTGGGTATGAGGACGCGGAACTGGACCGGCTGCTCGCTCTGGTGGCCCGCGATGACCGGACCGCGTTCGAGGCGGTCTACGCCCGGATGGCCGGGCCGGCCTACGGCCTGATCCGCAAGGTGCTGCGCGATCCCGCCCAGTCCGAGGAGGTCGCCCAGGAGGTCCTGCTCGAGGTCTGGCGGACCGCCTCGCGGTTCGATCCGCGCCGGGGCAGCGCGACCGCGTGGGTGCTCACGATCGCGCATCGGCGGGCGGTGGACCGGGTGCGGTCGGAGACGGCGGCGGCCGAACGGGAGCGGAGCGTCCCGCTGGCACCGGGAGCGGTCGCCGGGGTGGCGGAGAGCGTCGAATCCAGCCTGTACGCCGAGCAGGTGCGCCGCTGCCTGGCCGGGCTGACCGACTTGCAGCGCGAGGCAATCACGCTTGCCTATTACAGTGGTTACACCTACCCGCAGGTAGCCCAGGCGCTCAAGGCCGGGCTGGCGACGGTGAAGTCACGCATCCGCGGCGGGCTGATGGCACTGCGTAACTGCCTGGGAGGGGTGAGCTGGTGAGACTCTTCCCTCGCCGGCTGCGGCTCTCCCGTCGCCTGCATGACCTGGCCGACGCCTACGCGCTTGACGCGCTTGACGATGCGGAGCGCGAGCGGTTCGAACGTCATCTGCGCGGCTGTCCGGCCTGCGCGGACGAAGTTCGCCGGTACACCGAGGTGACGACGGCGCTGGCCATGGCGGTCGCGGCCGAGCCGCCGCCCGCGCTGCGGGACCGGGTGCTCGCCGCCGCCACCATCACCAGGCAGCTGCCGCCCGAGGTGGCGGAGCCGCGCCGCCTGCGCTCGCTGCCGCGATCGCCCTGGGTGCCGCGGCTGGCGCTGGCGGGAGCGGTGGTCGGGGTCGCCGCGGCGGTGACGCTCGGCGTCGTCCAGGTCTCGACCGAGGACAGGCTCAACAGCGCGCAGGCGCAGAACCAGGCGATCGCGGCCGTGCTCACGGCCCCGGACGCCCAGATAACGTCGGCCACCGCCTCGGTCGGGGGCCGGGCCACCGTGGTGCTTTCCTACTCCGAGCGGAAGATCGTCTTCACCAGCTCCGGGCTGCCCGTGCTGCCCTCGTCCGAGGTCTACCAGCTGTGGCTGATCGGCCCGGTGAACGCCCGCTCGGCCGGCCTGCTGTCGGAGGCGAGCGACGGGAAGACCAGCCCGGTCCTCGCCTCCGGTCTCCAGTCCGATGACAAGGTGGGCGTGACCGTCGAGCCCGCCGGCGGAACCAGCAGCCCGACGACCACGCCCATCCTTGCGATGACCCTGCCGCGCTATTGAGCCCACCCCTCCTGCATTCAGGCTCAATAGCCGCACGGCCGACTACGCGCCCTATTCGGAGCCGCGCCGCGATCGGATGGGTCCCAAGCGAGACGTAATCAAAATGTTATTTTTTGGCCGGCGGCGGGCAATCCGGCCGATGTGCCCCGCTCGCCTAGCTGACCTTCAGCGCGCGGCCGGCCGAGTAGCCGTACTGGAGGTAGCCGGCGAAGTCGGACACCACGGCGCGGTAATCGTCGGTGCCGGCCGCGCCGCCCTTGATCGTGAAGCTGAACGACCCGGTGCCGCTCTCGTGGGTGGTGGCGACGCTGTACCACTTGCCCGACCGCTCCACCTGCAGCCAGACGGTGCGGCCCTTGGCGATCGGGGTGCCCTTGCCCGAGCCGACCGTCGTGCGCCCCTGGCCGACGGTGGACTTCGCCAGGCCGAAGGAGACGCCCTGCGGGGCGAGCACCGGGTAGATCCAGACCGGCTCGTGGTCGGTGCTGCCGACCACCACGCCGCTGCCGATGGAGTCGAGCGCGACGCCGAAGTAGTCGCTGGTGATCGCGTTCCCGAGGTTGGCCGGGCTGCTCCAGCTGGCACCGCTCCAGGACGACTGCATGTACAGGTCGTAGCTGACGGGCGCGAACGCCCGGTCGCTGAAGACGTGCACCTGCCCGCGTGGATCCTGGTCGAGGGCCCACCACGCCGGGCCGCCGAGCGTCCCGAGCGCGGGCACCGTGTGCGCCGGGCCGAACGCGGTGCCGTTGAACAGCCGGACCCTGAGCGCGCCCGAGGCCGCCTCGGTCAGCAGCGCGTCGCCGGAAATGCCGACCAGCGTCTCACTGGGGAACGCGCCGACGCTGTGGTACGAGCCGGACGCGTTGAAGTTTTTCCCGGCCGGCGCGTATTCGACGTACGTATAGTCCTTCGCGCTGCCGTCGTACTGCGACGCGACCAGCGCGCCGCCCTTGTAGGCGCCCACGCCGATGTTGTACGAGACCGCGGTTATCGGGGTCGCGATCTCGGCCGGCGGGCCGCTGGGGGCGACCGGGACGCTCTCGACCTGCGCCCCGTCGTGGCCGCCGGAGGCGAAGACGATCTGGCTGCCGATCAGCGCCTGGGCGTCGACCCCGACCGTCTCGCCGACCCGGACCGGCGCCCCGAACGACTTGCCCCCGTTGGTCGAGGTGAAGACCAGGTCGCCGCCGTTCGGGTTGGCGTCGCAGCAGGTGCCCATCAGCACCACGACGTGGTTGGGCGACGGCGCGAACACCGCGGGCGTGCTCTCGAGGTCGTCGCCGTCGAGCGGGGACAGGGTGACGGTGCTCGAGCACTTGCTCGCGCCCCGGTCCAGGACGCAGACCACGGTCTTCCCGTCGCCGTTGGCGATCGCGTACGCGACCACCAGGGCGCCGTTCGACTCGACGGCCGCGTTCCCGCCGCCGTAACCGGTGGAGGCGATAGTGAACGGCCTGATCTCCGGCTGCGGGTCGCCCTTGACCCCGCTGATGCCGCCGTTGGCGGGCGCGTCCGATGACGCGACCGCCGCGCCGGCAAGCGCGGCGGACGCGCACATCAGTCCGGCCGTGACGGCGGCCAGAACTCTCCAACGAACTCGGCTCATCAATATCCTCCTGGCGGTGGCAGCCCGGCGGATGAGCCGGCTCAACCGGAGACACTATTGGCCAGGGCACCGCGCGCGAATCCTGGCAAACATGTAACCCGGAGGGAGCCGCAGGCGCGGTAGAGCGCTCATGGTGGCGCCTAGTTATAACTTCCGCCCCGCCGGGCTAGGCGCCGCGCAGGGCGAGGAAGAAGTCGACCCGATCGGGCAGGGCCGACAGGTCACGGCCGGTGATGGCCTCGATCCGGCCGATCCGGTAGCGCACGGTGTTGACGTGCACGTACATCCGCGACGCGCACGCCGACCAGGACCCGTCGCAGGCCAGGAACGAGCGCAGCGTGGGCAGCAGCTCGGCGCTGTGCCTGCGGTCGTACTCGGCCAGCGGGCCGAGCAGGCGGTCCCTGAACGACCTCAGCACCGACGCCGGGACGCTGTCGAGCAGCCGCTCGTAGGTGTCGGCGGGAGCGCCGGCCGCCCGCGTCTCGCCCCCGGCTCGGGCGGTACCGCCCTGCGACTGCTCTCGTCCCTCGACGTCAAGAAGTTCTCCCGCGCGCACACGCACCTCCAGTAGGCAACCCGGGCTACCGTAGCCCGCGCGTGTTTATCGGAAGCTACAAAACTGTTCGCGCCGCGTTACGTCATCGCCCCGGTGCTTCCGCCGGCCGGCCGCGCGTGCTTGGCTGTTGCCCGTCCCGCCCATGGTGACCGGGGAGGTTGAAGGTGTCGCTGGCCGCATTCAACGCCGCGCCCGCCGACGACGCGATCGCGGTAATGCTGTCCTGCTGCGCGTCCCGCCGGTTCGCGGCGGCGATGGCGGCCGGCCGGCCGTATCGGTCGACCGCCGCCGCGCTCACCGCCGTTGAGGCCGCGTTCGACTCGCTGACCTGGGCCGATGTCGTTGAGGCGATGGACCGCCATCCTCGCATCGGCGCCCGCGTCAGCGGCCAGTCCGCGACCGAGCAGTCCGGCGTGGCGGACGCCGCCCGGGGCGCGCTCATCGCCGGCAACGCCGCCTACGAGGATCGCTTCGGCCACGTTTTCCTCATCTGCGCCACCGGTCTCACGGGCGATCAGATGCTCGCGGCGCTGGAGGAAAGGCTGAAAAACAAGGAAGAGATGGAACGGACCGTGGCTACCACCGAGCTCCGCAACATTACCCTGCTCCGGGTGGCGAAGGCGCTCGACTCGTGACCGTCTCCACGCACATCCTCGACGCGATGGCCGGCCACCCCGCGGCGGGCGTCTCGGTCGGGCTGTCGATGCTGGCCTCCGACGAATCGTGGCTGCCGGTCGAGACCGCGAGCACCGACGCCGACGGCCGGCTTCGGTTCGACGCGCCGACCCTGGCCGGGGTGTACCGGCTGACGTTCGCCACCGGCCCGTACTTCGCCGCCCGCTCGGTCGAGACGTTCTACCCGGAGGTCACCATCACCTTCCGGGTGGCGGGCGATCCGCCCGGCCGCTACCACGTTCCGCTGCTGCTGTCCCCCTACGCCTACTCCACCTACCGCGGCAGCTAGCCGCGGCAGCTAGCCGCGGCAGCTAGCGGGCGCGCTTGACCCGGGTTTCGTCCCAGACCGGCTCGGCCGACTCCCGGACCACGCCGTCGGAGCCGAAGACCAGGAACCGGTCGAAGGTGCGGGCGAACCACCGGTCGTGGGTGACGGCCAGCACGGTTCCCTCGTAGGCCTCGAGCCCGTCCTGCAGCGCCTCGGCCGATTCCAGGTCGAGGTTGTCGGTCGGCTCGTCCAGCAGCAGCGCGGTCGACCCCTGCAGTTCGAGCAGCAGGATCTGGAACCGCGCCTGCTGCCCGCCCGACAGCTTGCCGAAGACCTGGTCGCCCTGGCGTTCAAGCTCGTACCGGCGCAGCGCGCTCATGGCGGCCCCCCGGTTCCTCGCGTAGCTGTCCCAGAGGATCCCGACCAGCGTCTTCCCCTCAAGCTCGGGGTGCGCGTGCGTCTGCGCGAAGTAGCCTCCGACGACGCGCGCGCCCAGCTTCCAGGTCCCGGCGTGGTTCACCGGCTGGCCCGCCAGCAGCCGCAGGAAGTGGGACTTCCCTGATCCGTTGGAGCCGAGCACCGCCACCCGCTCGCCGAAGAACACCTCCAGGTCGAACGGCTGCATCAGGCCGGTCAGCTCGAGGCGCTGGCCGGTGATCGCGCGCATCCCGGTCCGGCCGCCGCGCAGCCGCATCTTGATGTCCTGCTTGCGCGGCGGCTCGGGCGGCGGCCCCGCCTCCTCGAACATCCGCAGCCGGGTCTGCGCGGCGGCGTAGCGCGAGGCCATCGCGTCGCTGCGCTCGGCGTACTGGCGCATGTCGACCACCAGCTTCTTCAGCTGCGCGTGCTTCTCATCCCAGCGGCGGCGCAACTCTTCGTAGCGCTCGAACCGCTGCGAGCGCGCGGCGTGGAACGTGGCGAACCCGCCGCCGTGCACCCACACATCGGAGCCGCCCGGGGCCGGCTCGACGGCGACGATCCGCGACGCCGCCCGGGAGAGCAGCTCGCGGTCGTGCGAGACGAACAGCACGGTCTTCTGCGTCTCCGCCAACTGCTGTTCCAGCCAGCGCTTGCCCGGCACGTCCAGGTAGTTGTCGGGCTCGTCGAGCAGCAGCACCTCGTCCGGGCCGCGCAGCAGCGCCTCGAGCACCAGCCGTTTCTGCTCGCCCCCCGACAGCGTCGCCACGTCACGGAACTGCGCCTTCTCGTAGGGCAGGCCGAGGGCGGCCGTCGTGCACATGTCCCAGAGGGTCTCCGCCTCGTACCCGCCGGCGTCGCCCCAGTCGCTCAGCGCCTGGGCGTACGCCATCTGGGCCCGCTCGTCATCGCGCTCGAGGATCGCGGTCTCGGCCTCGTCCACCGCGGCCGCCGCGTCCCTGATGGCCGGCCGCGCCACCGACGCCAGCAGGTCACGCACGGTCCGCTCGTCGCGCACCGACCCCACGAACTGCGGCATGACGCCGACGCCGCCGCTGGTGGTGACCGTGCCCGCCTCCGGCTTCAGCTCCCCCGAGATCAGCCGCGCCAGCGTGCTCTTGCCCGCCCCGTTCGGGCCGACCAGCGCCACCACCGAACCCTGCCCGACCCGAAAGCTGGCGTCGCTCAGCAGCATCCGCCCGTCCGGCAGGTAGTAGTCAACGTGCGCGACCTCGATGTGCCCCATGCCCGCCATCATCCCAGGTCGCGCAAAATCAATAATTCGCAGCTCTCCGCCCCACCAGCTCCGTCAACGATGTGCCTGCCACCGACGCAGGGGCACGCGGGGCTGGCAGCCTGCCCGGCCCGTCGCCGCGAACGCTCCGGCGTCCAGCGCGCCGTTGTACACCGGCCGCCGGATCTACGAGCTCAGACTCGAGGGCAGCGGGAAGCCGCAGTGGCTGGTCGCCGTGGCGGGCACCCCGCCGCCGGCCGGCACGTCGCTCGCCGTCTCCCCCGACGCCAGGTTCGCCGCCTACCCCACCGGCACCGGGGTCACGGTGGTGTCGTTGGCCACCGGGGCGACCCGGTCCTGGGCCGCCGGGCCCGATCCGTCGGGCGCCCACCTCATGGCCTCCTGCGGCACCTCCGGCATCGTCAACGGCACCCGCTTCAGCGCCGTCAACCTTCACCTGGCCGATACTTCCGGCATCACCTACAGCCCCTTCCTCGCCTGGTAGGCCCGGCTTTCAGGAGACGTCTGGTCAGAGCCGTTCGAGCGTGGCCTGGTCGGGCTCGCCGTCGAAGTACCGCGCTAGCACGTCGGTGAATGCCGGCTCTTCGGGCGCGGCGGCGGCGAACAGCGTCATCGACGAGCGGAGCTTCATGGCGTCAATCGGCCCGAGGATCCCCGTGGCGCTGACGCCGTCGGCGGCGGCGTTCAGTATCCGCGAGCATTCGGCCAGCCGAGGCCCGAGGACCGGGTGCGCCAGGTAAGCCCGCGCCTCGGCCAGCGACCCGATCGCGAACTCCTGCGCCATCGGGCTGGATCCGAGGCCCGCTATCTGCGGAAAGACGAACCACATCCAGTGGCTCTGCTTCCTGCCCGCGCGCAACTCCGCGACCGCCCGATCGTAGGTCCCGCCTCGGTCCTGCGCGGCCGCGAACCGCTCCAGCCGGTACGGGTCAGCCATCCGTTCCTCCCGGGGCGGCGCCTAGGTAGCGGAGGACGGCGAGGACGCGACGGTGGCCGGTGTCGCCGGGGTGCAGGCCGAGCTTGGCGAAGATCGAGTTGATGTGCTTGGAGACGGCGCTGTCGGTGATCACCAGGGCGGAGCCGATCTCGGCGTTGGAGCGGCCCTCGGCCATCAGGGCGAGGACGTCGCGCTCGCGCTGGGTGAGCGCTTCCATGGGGTCGGCGCCCCGGCGGAGCAGCAGCTGGGCGACGACCTCGGGGTCGAGGGCGGTCCCGCCCGCCGCTACCCGGCGCAGCGCCTCGAGGAAGTCGGCCACGTCGGCGACGCGGTCCTTGAGCAGGTAGCCGACGCTGCTGGTGTTCGCGGAGAGCAGGTCAGCGGCGTAGCGTTCCTCCACGTACTGCGAGAGGACGAGGATCGCTATGTCCGGCCACCGGCTCCGGATGGCGAGCGCGGCCCTGATGCCCTCGTCGGTATGGGTCGGGGGCATCCGGACGTCGGCGATCACCAGGTTGGGCTGTTCGCGCTCGACCGCCTCGAGCAGCGCGGTGCCGTCGCCGGCGGTCGCGACGACCTCGAACCCGGCCCCCTCGAGGACCTTGACCAGGCCGGCCAGGAGCAGCACCGAGTCCTCGCCGATGACCACGCGCAGCGGCGCGCCACCGGTCCCGCGGTCGGCTGTGTCCTGTCCGGCTGTCACGGGTTCCACCGTACGGCCTTCCGGTCGGGCGAACGCGGCATCCGGGCGGTTGCCGCCGGGCGGATACCGGGTTCACCGGTGCTGGCCGATTCGCTGCGCACCGTCACTCGGCGTGCAGCGCCGTGGCCGGGCGGGCGCGGGCGGCCCAGGTGGCGGGGAGCAGCGCCCCGGCGACCGCGATCGCCAGCGCCGCCAGCGAGAGCAGCGCGAGCCTGACCGGGCCGAACACCTGGGTGAAGCTGGCCGGGATGCCGGTGTGGGAGATGGCGCCCATGGAGTGCAGGGTGGCGGTGTTGAGCGCGACGGCGGCGGGTGCCGCGATCGCGGCGGCGATGATCGCGGGGACGGCGATCCAGCAGATGACCATGGTGATGATCTGTCCGGGACGCATGCCGAGCGCCTTGAAGACGCCGAGATCGTGCACCCGGTCCCTGGTGGTCATCAGGACCGTGTTGAGCACGCCGAGGCCGGCCGCGATCGCGACCATCAGCGCGAGCAGGCCGATCAGGGCGCTCGCGATCGCGTAGAACGGCCCGGTCATTGGCGGCGTCGCGGCGAACGGGCTGTTCGCTCCGAGCCTGCCGTTGACCGCCTGAATGTAGGCGGCGGCGCTGGTACCGGGACGCAGTCCCACGTCGACCTGCCAGAAGTTCGTCATGGTGGCCAGCCCGGGCAGGGTCTGGGTGGCGCCGTAGAGGCGCGGCTCGTGTGACGGCGCGAACACTTCGCCGGCGATGCGGACGGTGACCTGGGCGGTCCCGGTGTCCACGGTCGTGGTGTCGCCGAGGGCGAGGCCGCTCGCGTCGAGGAAGTCGGTGTTGACGTCGACCTGGCCGGGCGCGTCGTACCAGTGGCCGGCGATGAGCCCGTACCCGGTCCAGGCGGCGGGCCCGTCGAAGGCGAGCGCCTGAACCTGCTGGGAGATCCCCGTGACCGTGACCTGGTTGCCGTAGAGCGTCACCGCGTGCGCGGTTCCCGGCTGCGCGCGCAGCGCGGCGGTGACCGCGGCGAACTGAGCAGCGGTCGGCCGCTGGTTCGGGCCGGGGCCGCCGTTGCCGTCCAGCTGGATCTGCACCGGGACCGTGCCGGACTGGGACTGGGTTTGCGCCGCGCGGCTGAGCGATGAGTGCAGGCCGACCGCGAAGATGACGGCGGTGGCGCCGAACGCGACCGCGGCCAGGGTCACCAGGGTCCGGGCGGGCCGGGCGAACGGCGCGGCGACGCCGAGGCCGACCGGTCGCGGCAGGCGGAGCCTGGCCGCCAGCCGGTGCGCGGCGTAGCCACGGCCGGAGCGAGGGGCGCGCCCGGCCGCGATCGCGTCGACGGCGCAGAGCCGTCCGGCTCGGACGGCCGGCCCGAGCGCGGCCAGCATGGTCAGCGCGAGCATCCCGGCCGGCGCGATGACCAGCGCCCACGATGGCACCTGCTGGCGGCCGACGCCGTAGGCGCCGGCCGACTGGTGCAGCACCGGGATGGCCAGCAGGGCCCCCGCCGCCACGCCGGTGAGGCAGCCGGCCAGGGCCGGCCAGCCCACGCGGCTCAGGTAGACCGCCACCACCTGGGCCGGGGTGAGGCCGAGGGACTTCAGCACGCCGATCCGCTGGTACTGCGCGACCACCGCGCCGCCGATCACATTGGCCACGATCAGGACCGCCATCACCAGGCCGATGAGCGCGAACGCGATGATGAACGGCTCCATGATCGCGCCATTCCCGGTCGCGCTGAACTGCGCGGTGAGCCAGGAGGCGCTCGCGACGACCGCCCCGGCGGGCAGCGCCCGGGTGATCACGCTCACGTCGGCGCGGATCTGCGCGTCGCTGCCGGCGGCGGCGAACCGGTAGAGCACCTGCGCGGTCGGCGGCGTGCCGGGCGTGCGCAGCGCCGCGATCTCACCAGGGGCGACCCAGCCGTCGGCGGTGCTGGTGACGGAGTTGGCGATGCCCACCACGGTGAGGGTCGGCTTGCCCGGCGCGCTCGTCATTTGCAGGGTGCTGCCGACGGAGACGCCGCCGTTGCCGTTGTAGCCGTTGAGCACGACCTGGCCGGGCCCGTCGACCCAGTGCCCGGCGTTCAGCACCAGGTCGTCGACGGGCCCGCCCGCCGCGGGCCGCCCGACCAGCCGCAGCTGCCCCCAGGGCTGGCCCTGCGAATCGGCCAGGACGGTGGCCTGGGCGAACGGCCCGGCGGCGGCCGTGACGCCGGGCAGACGGCTGGTCGCGGCCAGGTCGGCGCCGGTGGCGCGGGCCGCGTTGGCGGTGACGGCCACGTCGGCGCCGCGCTGCGCCTCGAACGCGTGCGTGAAAGGGCCGTTGGTGGCCGCGAGCAGCGCCAGCCCGAGGGTGGCGGAGGCGGTGGCGACGAACAGCACCGCGGCGATGACGATCGCCTGCACCTTGTGCCGGCGCATCCCGCCGGACGCGGTCCGCACCGGGCCGAGCCAGCTACCGCCCCCGGACCGTGCTTTGCCGCCGACGGGGGTTCCTTGTGTCCTGGCGGCCAGGGCGGCGCGGCCGGTCATGCCGACGCTCCGGCGCCCACGGGCGCGCCCTGGCCGTCAACGACCTGACCGTCGACGATCCGGATCGTGCGGGCCGCGTAGCGGGCGGCGAGCGTCGGGTCGTGGGTCACCAGAACCAGCGTCTGGCCGGCTGCGTTCAGCTCGCTCAGCAGGCGGCCGATCTGCTGGCCGGCCGCGGTGTCGAGCGCGCCGGTCGGCTCGTCCGCGAGCAGCAGCTCCGGGGAGTTCACCAGCGACCGGGCGATCGCGACGCGCTGCCGCTGGCCGCCGGAGAGCCGCGCCGGGTAGGCGTTGCGCTGGTCGGCGAGGCCCATCCGGTCAAGCAGCTCGGCCGCCCGTGCCCGCGCGCGCCGCCTGGACGCGCCGGCCAGCTGGGCGGGCAGCAGCACGTTGTCCTCGACCGTCAGGTCGTCGAGGAGGTTGAAGAACTGGAAGATGATCCCGATGTGGCGGGCGCGGAACCGGGCGAGCGCGCTCTCCCCCAGGGTGTCGATGCGCTGCCCGGCCACGGTGACGGTGCCCGAGGTCGGCCGGTCAAGCCCGGCGATCAGGTTGAGCAGGGTGGACTTCCCTGACCCGGACGGCCCCATGATCGCCGCCACCTCTCCGGCCGCCACGCTGATGCTGACCTCCGCCAGCGCGGGAAAGCCTCCTTCCGCGAATGCCTTGGTCACACTCCCCTGGTAGGCCTTGGTCACGTTGTCAAGGCGGATCACCTCGGCGAATCTGGCCGGGGCGCCCGGCGCGCCGGGCACGTGCTGCTGTCGTTGCATCGGGTCCTCTTCGGTCATCAGCTCGGTGAAGTCACTGGCTACGTGGGGCGGACCGTGGCGGCTGGGCGGGTCTCCGGCTCGGCTTGCGGCGCCGGGCAGACCGCCCAGCCACCGACGGCGCTCGTAACGATGGCAGGCCGACTCGGA
>Ga0302326_10009379_pt1 | contig 21400 bp, 19 predicted proteins | sample Palsa_T0_3_FD_202264 | JGI IMG/M metagenome (GOLD analysis project Ga0302326, IMG submission 202264) | Peat permafrost microbial communities from Stordalen Mire near Abisko, Sweden - Palsa_T0_3 | ecosystem: Environmental > Terrestrial > Soil > Palsa > Peat permafrost | place: Sweden: Abisko... | reverse complement strand
CGCGGGCGTAAACGGGGAGACGGGGGCCAGCGCGCCACGCGGACCCGCGTTGGAGGGCGTGCGGGGAAGCTCCGGGTCGTCAGGAAGGCCTGCGCTCATCGGGTGCGATATGCATCACGCCCGACATAATTAGACAAGTCAAACTTTGCGCTTTAGCGTCCTGACGGGCGCCGATCCTTGGCCGGTCCGCACCCAGCCCTCGGCCCTTCGCAGCGAAGCCTCCGCCGCCCCGGCCAGCTCGACGAGGCCCGAGCTCAGGCCGTCGCGGGCGACGGCATTGAGGTAGTACCGCGTCGTCCCGAGAGCCTCTCCCGGAAGGGGGGGAGGGGGGAGCTTGCGGATGGTGCCCGCGTAGCCGAGACCGAGCCTCTGCGCGCGGCCCCGTGCGAGCTCGACGAAGAAGCGGTCGAAGGCGGCCTGTCGTTGGTTGGGAGTCATGTGATTCGGGAAAACCAGAAGAGAAAGCGTTTGCTAAACGTGTCTAATCAAGCTATCTAAGTTTTCACTCGTTTTCAACCACCTTATACCTTAATTGATCCCATTAAAGCGCCATGAGTGACAAGACCAAACTGAACGATGCCCCGCCGCGGGGCCTGTCGGCGACGATCGCGGCCTCGCGCGGGATGTCCGAGCCCGACATCGTGGATTTCCTGCCCCTGCCCGTGTACCCGCTCCTTGGCGTCCAGGTGCACTGCGTGCGCTGGCAGAAGATCGTCCAGGGGATGAAGAAGAAGCGCGTCGTCGTCAGGGTCCACCGCGAGAGCGACCGGGGCGGCCTCTTCAAGGCGGCCTCGCGCCTGGAGGTGAAGCTGACAAGCCGGCGCTGCTCGGGCGGCCCCGGCGAGGGCGCCAGCTGGCTCGTGCGCGTACGCGAGGCCAACGGCCGGAACGCCGCGGACATAGACGCCGCCGACCCGACGGCGTCGGACCGCGGACGCTACCGGGCGCTCGGCCTCCTTGTGCTCCAGCGTGGCTCGCTGACCGTCCAGGGCGAGGACATGGCCGTGGCCCTCCACCGCTCGCTCAGGGAATTCATCAGGGAGAACGGCCTCGCCGGCCGCCGCCAGCGCAACGCCGTCCTCGTGACAGAGGGCAGCGGCGCCGAACGGACCGTCTCGGTCGCACCGAACATCCGCGCCGCATACGCGGACCGCGAAAAGAATAAGTCTCCTGCCGCTTGACGCGGCGGCCCGCTCCGTCCTACAAGCGGGCGATGCGGGAAGAAACGGCGAGTCCCCGACGCTTTGATCTGCTGCGCGGGCTCCGCGCGCACCTGCGCCGCGAGGTCATCGGGCAGGACGAGGCCACGGATGCCCTGTCCGACGCCCTCCTCGCCGGGGAGTTGGGCCACACGCCGCGCGGGCGCCCGCGCAGCCTCTTGCTGCTCCTGGGGCCGACGGGCACCGGCAAGACCAAGTCGATCACGGCGGCCAGCCGGCACCTCTTCGGGACCGAGGCGCTGGCGCGCGTGAACGCCGCGGAATTCTCCTCGGCCGAGCGCGTCCCGCTCCTCCTCGGGACCCGGGCAGGCGAGCCCGGCCTCCTGGGCGAGCGGATCTCGCGCATGAGGGCGGCCGGGGGCAGGATCCTGCTCCTTGACGAGGTCGAGAAGGCGCACCCGAGCGTCTCCGACTACCTCCTCGGGATCGAGGAGGCGGCCCTCACCCTCGCGAGCGGCGAGACGCTCGACCTCTCGGACATCCATGTCGTCGCCACGTCGAACATTGGGTCGACCGGGGTCATAGAGATGGAGGGTGTCGCGAGGGCGTCCGTGCGGCGCTTTGTGGAGCAGGAGGCCGCGGCGCATTTCCGGCCCGAGGTCCTGGCGCGATTCACGAGCGTCCTGGTCTTTGGTCACCTCGGCCGCGAGGCCCAGGTGCGGATCTGCCGCCAGATGCTTGAGCAGGAGCTCCAGTTCCAGTCCGGCGTCCTGTCGCGGGAATTCGGGCATGCCCACGACCTGCGGGCCGAGGAGGACGTCTGCCGGCGCCTCGTGAGCGAGGGCTGGCATCGCAGGCTCGGCGCCCGCCCGATGCGCAACGTGGTCGAGCGGCGGGTGAGGGGGGCCCTGGTCGACTCACGCCTGAGGGGCGCCCTTGGGCCCGGCGCGCGCGAATCCTGCCTCCGCGTCGACGCGGGCGGCGTGCGCGTGGCGCTGGCGCGCTCGCCGCTTACTCTTTGACCGCGGCGCGCCTCAGGGCGCTCGCCATGAAGTAGGCGTGCTCGGAGAACGGGCGCTCGTCCGCCCCCCGCGGGGCGGGCCTGTAGGCGCCGTTGGAGTCGAGGACGTGGGCGTTGTCATTGTCCTTGAGCTCGGTGGGGAAGAACTCACCGGTGACCCACTGGCGCAGCGCCGCGTCGCGGATCGGGAATAGGACCTCCACGCGCCGGAAGAAGTTGCGCGGCATCCAGTCGGCGCTTCCCGCCAGGATGAGCGGCTCGCCCCCCCCGTTCTCAAAGTAGAAGCAGCGCGCATGCTCCAGGTACCGTCCGACGACGCTGCGCACCGAGATGTTCTCGCTCAGGCCCTTTATCCCGGGCACGAGGCAGCAGACGCCGCGGATGATGAGGTCGATCTTCACGCCGGCCTGCGAGGCCTTGTAGAGCGCGTCGATCGTCGTCTTGTCGACGAGGGCGTTCATCTTGGCGAGGATCCGCGCCGGCTTGCCGGCCCTCGCGTTGGCGGCCTCCCTGTCGATCAGCTCGCCGATGCGGCGATGCAGGTTGAAGGGCGCGACGACGATGTTCCTGAACCGCTGCGTGCGACCGAACCCAGTGAGCGTGTTGAAGAGCTGGGCCACGTCGCTCGTGATGTCCCTCCTCGAGGTGAAATAGCTCAGGTCCGTGTAGAGCCTCGCCGTCCTCGGGTTGTAATTGCCTGTGCCGAGGTGGCAGTAGTTCTTCATCGCGCGGCCCTCGCTGCGCACCACGAGGCACAGCTTGCAGTGCGTCTTGTGGCCGACCATCCCGTACACGACGTGGACGCCGGCCTCCTCCAGCTGCTTCGCCCACTGGATGTTGTTGGCCTCGTCGAAGCGGGCCTTGAGCTCCACGAGGGCCGTGACCTGCTTGTCGTTGCGCGAGGCCTCTATGAGCGCCCGCACGATCGGCGAGTCGCCGCTCGTCCGGTATAGGGTCTGCTTGATGGCGACGACCTGCGGGTCCCGCGCGGCCTGCTCGACGAAGTCCACCACCGGGGTGAACGCGTCGTAGGGATGGTGAAGCAGGACGTCCTGCTCGCGGATCACGTCAAATATCCGCGTGGCGTCTCGCAGCGGCGAGACGTTGACCGGCGAGAAGGGCGGGTACTTCAGGTCGGGCCGGTCGATGTCGGCCAGGCTCTGCAGGCGCAGCAGGTTGATCGGGCCGTTCAGGCGATAGACGTATTCCTGGGAAAGGCTCAGGTGCTGGCAGAGCGTGCTGAAGATCTCCTCGTCCACGCCCTTCTCGATCTCGAGGCGGACCGCGGCGCCGCGCCGCAGGTTTCGCAGCTCCTCCTCGATCTTCTTGAGGAGGTTCTCGGCCTCCTCCTCGTCGATGTACAGGTCGCTGTTGCGCGTCACGCGGAACGCCTGCGCCCCGAGGAGCTTGTAGCCCGGGAAAAGCTCGCCGGCGCACAGCTTGATGATGTCGCTCAGGAAGATGGTTCGCAGCGGGCCCGATTTCGAGGGCGAGATGGTCACCAGGCGCGGGAGGATCCGCGGCACCGGGAGGATCGCCACGTGCTTGACCGCGCCGTTCTCCTTGCTGTCGTCCGGGCTCTCGAGGTAGGCGACGACGTTGAGCGTCTTGTTGCCGAGCTGCGGGAATGGGTGGGACTGGTCGAGGGCGAGCGGCGTCAGGACCGGGAACACCTGGTCCTTGAAGTAGGCCTTCACCCAGTTGAGCTCGGACTTCGTGAGATCGTGGGGGGGGCGGAACAGGATTCCCTCGCGGGCGAGCGCCGGCACCAGCTGGTGGTGCCAGCAGTGGTACTGGTCCTCGACGAGCGAGGCGACGACCGAATGGATGCGCCGCAGCTGCTCGACGGGCGAGAGGCCGTCCGAGCCGAACTCGGTGAGCCCCGAGTCCACCTGCTGCATGAGCCCTGCAACCCTGATCTCGAAGAACTCGTCGAGGTTCGAGCTGACGATCGCCAGGAAGCGCACGCGCTCAAGCAGCGGGTGCCTGACGCTCTGGGCTTGTTCCAAGACCCTGCGGTTGAACGCCAGCCAGCTCAGCTCCCGGTTGAAATAAGCGACCTTTGCCGGATCATCCTGGGGACTCTGCTTTTTTCTACGAGGAGCCATGTTCAGGAGGTGTTTGAAGTTCGGGCAAACCGTAAACTATTCAGGGTGAACGCCGGCTGAACGAGCGAATATTCGTGCGTTAACCGCTTTGTAACAAAGGGCTTTGCCCAGGCGCGCCTCGTCCACGGCGTCGTGATGTCCGCCAGCTCCCTTACGCCGGGGGGCCCGGGCTCCCGGCCGTGGCCGCTACGCTTTCCTTCCCCGAAGGGCTGCGGGGGATCGGATTGGACAGGGCGCCGGAGAACGCCTAGCTCGCCTCGATCCGCGCCGCCCCCGCGTGATCATGCGGTCTCGAGGATCTTGTAGAGGCGCTTCACCATCGCCGACGCGTCGTCGAGCAGGCCCGCGGATATCAGGGCGTTGTCGAGGATCTGCTCGGCGATGAGCTTCGCCCTGTCGGGCGAAGAGGTCTGGAGCTCGGCGAGCCTCTTGATGACCGCGTGGTGCGGGTTGACCTCGAGGTTGACCCGCAGCGGGGACTGGGCGCCCTCCTTGTTCATGGCCTTCATCAGGCGGCGCATGTGCGGGGAGCTGAACTTGTCCGCGTTGAGGGCGAGGGCGGGAGAGTCGACGAGTCGATCGCTCGCCTTCACTTCGGCGACGCGCTCGCCGAGCGTCTCCTTGAGCCAGCCGAGGAGGGACTTTGTCTCGGCCTCGCCGAGCGAACCCTCGGCCTTCGGCTGCTCGGAGAGCTTCACGTCGGCGTGGTCGGCGGCCGTGAGCTTCTTGCCATCGAACTCGCGCACGTTGTTCATCACGTATTCGTCGACGGTCTCGTAGCAGAAGAGGACTTCCAGGTTGCGGGCCCTGAAGCCTTCGAGGTAGGGCCCCGACTCGATGGATTCCCGGTTGGGGCCGACGAGATAATAAATCTCCTTCTGGTCCGCGCCCATCCTGGTGACGTAGTCGGCGAGCGATGTGGCCTTGCCCTTCTCGGTGAGCGACGACTCGAAGCGCAGGAGCTTCGTGAGGCTGTCCTTGTGCGTGAAGTCAAGGGCGGCGCCCTCCTTCAGGAACACGCCGAACTCGGCGTAGAACTCGGCGTACGGCTCGGGCCTCGCGGCGGCCTCCTCCTCGAGGAACTTGAGGAAGCGCTTCGTGATGACCCGGTTCAGCTTCTCGACGAGGGAGCGGTCCTGCATCGTCTCGCGCGAGATGTTGAGCGGCAGGTCCTCGCTGTCGACGACCCCCTTGACGAAGCGCATCCATTCGGGGAGCAGGTCCTTCGGCTTGGCGTCGATGAGGACCTTGCGGCAGTAGAGGGCCACGGCGGGCTCGAGGCGCGAGAGGCCGATCTTCTCGGTGTTGTCCTTGGGGACGAAGAGGAGGGCGTTGATGGAGATCGGGGCGTCCGCGCTGAAGTGGAGCCTGAGGCGGGGGCTCTCGGAGTCGTGGGCCTGGAACTTGTAGAACTCGTCGTACTCCTCGTCCTTGATCTCGTTCCTGCTGCGAAGCCAGAGGGCCTGGACCGTGTTGACCCGCTTGCCATTGAGGTTGATGGGGAACGAGACGAAGGCGCTGTAGCGCTCGAGGATCTCGCGCACGCGCCACTCCTGGCTGAACTCGGAGCACTCGTCCTTGAGCTCCACCACGATCTTGCATCCCCGGCGCTCGCCGGTGCTCTCCTCGATCGCGAAGCTGCCCGTTCCCTCGCTGGTCCAGAGCAGGCCGGGCTCCGACTCGCGCCAGGAGTGCGTGTAGACCTTGACGCTCTTGGCGACCATGAAGGCCGAGTAGAAGCCGACGCCGAACTGCCCGATGAGGCCGGCGGCCTTCTGGTCGCCCTCGCCGAGGGCCTTCACGAACGCCTTCGATCCGGAGTGGGCGATCGTGCCGAGGTTCTCGACGAGCTCGGCCTGCGTCATGCCGATGCCGAAGTCCTGGATCGTGAACGTCTTCGCCTTGTCGTCCGTCGTGATGTTGATCTCGAGCTCGAGCTTGTCGTCATAGACGGCCTTCTCCGTCAGCTGCAGGTGCCGCTCCTTCTCGAGGGCGTCGGAGGCGTTCGAGACAAGCTCGCGCACGAAGATCTCCTTCTCCGTGTAGAGGGAGTGGATGACGATATCGAGCAGCTGCTTGATCTCGGCCTGGAATTCGAAGGTCTGGGGGGTTGCGGTGGACATGGTTGTTTAAAGAGGGGGAACGCGGATCCTACTCCAATCCCCGCAGAAATCAACGGCGCAGGCTGCCCGGTCGAATCCGGCGCACGGGGGCCTGGAGCGTCCAGTAGTCGTCGTCGAGCTTCCCGTAGCCCAGGTGCTCCCAGAACCGGAGGCCCGCGGGATTTCCCTTCATGACGAAGACATTGCACTTCCTGACGCCCTGGGCGGCCAGAGACGCGAGGCATCGCTCGACGAGCGCACGGCCCAGGCCCGTGCCCCGGCGGGTGGGGACCACCGCGAGGTGCCCCAGGATGGCCCGCCTTCCGTCGTGGCCGCATAGGACGGTGCCGATGATTTCCTTTCCGGCCAGGGCGACGAAGCAGAGGCCCGGGTTGCGCCGCAGGTAGAGGGCGAAGCCCGCGGCCTCGTCGTCCACTCCGAGGCACATGCCTTCGGATTTCCTCCAGACCCTCAAAATGGAACGGTGGTCGCCGACGCGCATTTTCCTTATCGCGACGGGGCGCGGCTTTGTCACAGGCAAAATTTCCTTGGCCATCGCGGTGGGGGACGGCCGCCTATTTCTTGCGGAGCGAGAGTGTCTCCGCCGTCACGTCCATGTGGCCGCCGTCCATGGAAATGTAGGCGTTCGTCGTGTTCGCGATATTCGTCGCGCTCTCGATGACGAGGTCCCCGTCGATGTGCTCCAGCGAGGCGTCCGACACCATGACCCCGGTCGGGGACGAGACCAGGACCCCGTTCTTGAGTCGGACCCGGACGTCGGGCCCGTAAACCACGGTGCCGTCCCCAAGCGCGTAGGAACCCTTGGCGGTCATCAGGACCGGCGTGCCGCCGTGCACCAGGGAATCCGCCAACCTGAGATGGTCCTGAGCGGCGGCGAGCGCCTTCTGATCGGCGACGATCCGGACCTCCATTTCCGCGATCCTTTCCTTTGCGGCGTCGGTCTCCGCGCGCGCCGCGTCGATCGCGGGGCGGGGGTCTTCCCGCTGCTCGAGGCGGCTGATGCTATCCCGTGCGGCGTCGAGGTCGGCCTGGGTCCTCGACAGCCTTGCCGCGACGACAGCCAAGGCGCCCAGTGCGGCGAGGAGGCAGGCTGCGCTTGCTTTGTTCATGTCGGGCTTGTTTGGCCGCCGGGAGTATCTGGGATTCCCATTGCCATATCAACTGCATAGGAGCCACGAGTTGAATTTGTCCGGATACTGGGCATGATATTTCCCCTCGGCATGAAATCCCCGACTCCGAAGCGCCCGATCGACCCAGGGGTGCGCATAGGCCACGTGCACCTGAAGGCGTCGAACCTGGAGCGCTCGCTCGCCTTCTACTGTGGCGTTCTCGGCTTTGAGCTCATGCAGCGCTTCGAGCCGAGCGCGGCCTTCATCTCGGCTGGCGGCTACCACCACCACATTGGCCTGAACACCTGGGAGAGCCTCGGCGGGTCGCCACCTCCCCCGGGTACAACCGGCCTCTATCACGTCGCGATCCTTTACCCGACGCGGGAGGAGCTCGCCGACGCGCTCAGGAGGCTGATAGCCGCCCGCGTGCCGCTTGACGGGGCCTCCGATCATGGCGTCAGCGAGGCCCTCTACCTTCGGGACCCCGATGACAATGGCGTGGAGCTCTACTGGGACCGGTCGCGCGAGGCGTGGCCCCGTGATCCCAAGGGAGGGCTGGCCATGTTCACCCGCCGTCTCGACCTCGACGACCTGCTGGCGCAGGCCAAGCCGCGCTAGCCGCCGAGGTAGGCGGCCTTGAGCTGGGGGTTGTTGCGCAGGTCCGCGCTCGGGCCCTCCACCGTCACTTGGCCGGTCTCGAGGACATAGGCGTAGGAACTGATCTCAAGGGCCAGGTTTGCATTCTGCTCCACGAGGAGGATTGCGATGCCGCGGTCGCGGTTGATTTCGATGATCTTCTCGAAGATCGTGCTGATGAGGCGCGGCGCTATCCCGAGCGACGGCTCGTCCAGCATGAGGAACTTGGGGTTGCCCATGAGGGCGCGCCCGATGGCGAGCATCTGCTGCTCGCCCCCTGACAGCGTGCCGGCGGTCTGGCGCAGGCGCTCCTTGAGCCGCGGGAAGATGCAAAAGACATACTCCCGGTCCCTGGCGATGGCGGCCTTGTCCTTCTGGAGGTAGGCGCCCATCGCAAGGTTCTCGTCCACGGTCAGGTTGGAGAAGATCATCCGCCCCTCGGGCACGTGGCCGAGGCCGCGGGCGACGATCTTGTGCGGGGCGACCGCCGTGATGTCGTCCCCGAGAAAGGCGATCCTGCCGGATTTCGGCCGCAGGAGCCCCGAGATCGTGCGCAGGGTGGTGGTCTTTCCGGCCCCGTTGCCGCCGATCAGGGTGACGATCGTTCCCTTGGCGACCTTCAGGGAAATCCCCCGGAGCGCCGAAATGGCCCCGTAGGACACGCAGAGTTCGTTGACCTCGAGCATGGCCTCAGTGATGCGTGGCGTCCTTGCCGTGCGGCTCGCCGAGGTACGCCTCGATCACCTTGGGGTCGTTCTGGATCTCCATTGGGCTCCCCTCGGCGATCTTGACGCCGTAGTCGAGGACAGCGATGCGGTGGCAGACGCCCATGACCACCCTCATCGAATGCTCGACGAGGAGGATCGAGAGCGAGAACTCCTTTTGGATCCTCTGGATCAGGGCCATCAGCTCGACCTTCTCGGAGGGGTTCATGCCCGCCGCCGGCTCGTCCAGGAGCAGGAGGCGCGGGCGCGTCGCAAGGCAGCGCACGATTTCCAGGCGGCGCTGCTCGCCATAGGGCAGGCTTGTCGCCGGCGCATCGCGGAAGCGCAGCAGGTTGAAGAGGGCGAGGAGTTCCTCGACGCGGTTTGCGATGGCCGCCTCGTCCTCGCGGAAACGGCGCATCCGGAGCAGCGTGTGGGCCGCGCCCGCCCCCCGATGCAGGTTGCAGGCAACCCTGACGTTGTCGAAGACCGACATGCTCTTGAAGAGCCGGATGTTCTGGAAGGTGCGGGCGATCCCCGCCTCCACGACCTCATTGACGCTCATGGGGGCCAGGTTGGCCCCCGAGGATTTCACGGTCCCGCTCGTCGTCGGGTACACGCGCGTCACCAGGTTGAAGACGGTCGTCTTGCCGGCCCCGTTCGGCCCAATCAGCCCGACGAGGTCGCCCTCGTTGACCACGAGGTCGAGCGCGCTCACGGCCGTCAGGCCGCCGAACCGGATTGTCGCCTTGTCGAGCTGGAGGATGGGCTCAGGCATCCGTTCCGTGGCCGCGTTCCGGCCGGAATTTCCGGCGCAGGCGGGCGCCGATCGCCGCCCAGTCGAAATTGAAGAGCCCCTTCGGCCGCGCGATCATGAGCGAGATGAGCAGGATCGCGTAGAGGATCATCCGGTACTGGTCCACGGCGCGCAGCACCTCGGGAAGGAGCGTCAGGAGGATCGCCGCCAGGATGACCCCGGGCGTGTTGCCCATGCCGCCCAGGATGACCATGACAACGATCTCGATGCTCTTCGTGAAGTCGAAGCCGGTCGGCGTGATCGTCAGCTTGAAGTGCGCGTAGAGGCCCCCGGCGGTCCCGGCAAAGAACGCCCCGACCACGAAGGCCACGATCTTGTACCGGGTCGTGTTGAGGCCGACGGCCTCCGACGCGATCTCGTCGTCGTGCGTGGCGACGAACCCGCGGCCGTAGGTCGAGCGCACGAGGCAGACGACCGTGAAGACCGTGAGGGCCGCGAAGGAGTAGACCCAGAACACCGTCGTGTAGTCCGGGATGCCGTTCAGGCCCAGCGCGCCCCCGAGCGCGTCCACATTCTGGAATATGACCCGGATGATCTCGCCGAAGCCGAGCGTGACCAGGGCAAGGTAGTCGCCCTTCAGGCGAAGCGATGGGATGCCGACGGCGAGGCCGGCGAGCGCGGCGCCCATGCCGCCCGCGACCAGGGCCGCGAGGAAGAGAAGGCCCTGCTGGACCGCGGTGCCGCCGTCTTCGCCGAGCAGGCGCGGGCCGGCCAGCATCGTGACCGCAGCAGAAAGGTATGCGCCGACCGACATGAAGCCGGCGTGCCCGAGCGAGAACTGCCCCGTGTAGCCGTTCACGAGGTTGAGGGAGACGGCGAGGATCACGTTGATCCCGATCCCCGTCATGATGTCCAGGTAATACGGGTCGATGCTGTCCGAGTAGTGCGAGACGGCAAAGGCGGCGGCCACCGCGACGACGAGGGCGATGAGCGGCTTCGGCATGGCGTCAGACTTTCTCGGCCGTGAACCGGCCCAGGAGGCCGGCGGGCCTGAACAGCAGGATCCCGATCAGGATCGCGAAGGCGATGGCGTCCTTGTAGGTCGACCACCGCGAGCCGTCGACGAAGGTCTCGACCATCCCGAGGATCAGGGCGCCCAGGGCTGCGCCCGGTATGTTGCCCACGCCGCCCAGCACGGCGGCGACGAACGCCTTCAGCCCCGGCACGACACCCATCAGGGGGTCTATCGAGGGGTAGTTGACAGCGTAGAGGACGCCGCCTGCGCCCGCGAGGGCGGAGCCCAGGCCGAACGTGAAGGAGATCACGACGTCGATGTTCACGCCGACCAGCTGCGCCGCCTTCGGGTTCAGGGCGACGGCCCGCATGGCCGTCCCGATCTTGGTCCCGTAGACCGCGACCTGCAGCGCGATCATGAGGATCGTCGCCACGACGATGACGATGAGCTGGTTCATCGAGATGATGAGGCCGTGCACCGCGAACACCCGGCTCGGGAAGATCTGCGGAAAGGCGCGGGGCGTCGCGCCGAACACGAGCTGGCCCGTGTACTCCAGGAAGAGGGACATGCCGATGGCCGTGATGAGCACGTTGAGGGTGGGGCACCCGCGCAGAGGCCGGTACACCAGCCGCTCGATCAGCATGCCGAGCAGGGCACAGCCCGCCATCGCGGCGGCCATGGCGGCGAGCCCGCCGAGGACGGTGCCGTGCGGCAGGTGCTCGCCGGCGAAGTATCCGATGAAGGCCCCCACCATGAAGACGTCCGAGTGCGCGAAATTGATGAAGCGCAGGACGCCGTACACCATGGTGTAGCCCAGCGCGATGAGCGCGTAGATCGCCCCGAGTGAGAGCCCGTTCAGGAGTTGCTGGATGAACTCCGTCATGCCTGCGGGCGCCGCATCACGCCTAGGGGGCCACGCTTTGGACGAATTTGAACTTGCCGCCCATCACCTCGATGACGACGGCGGCCTTCGTGGGGTTGCGGTCCTTGTCCATCGTCGTCGTCCCGGTCACGCCCTCGTAGCCGGAGGTCGCGGCGATGGCGTCCCTGATCGCGGGACCCTCCGTCGAGCCGGCGCGCCGGATGGCGTCGATCATCACCTTCGCGGAGTCGTAGCCCAGGGCGGCCATCGCGTCGGGCACCGTGCCGTCGTAGCGGGCGCCGAAGCGCGCCACGAAGGACTTCACGACGGGAGAGTCGACCTGCGGCGAATAGTGCGTGGAGTAGTAGCAGCCCTCGACGGCCGCGCCGCCGATCGAGATGAGCTCGGGCGCCTCCCAGCCGTCGCCGCCGAAAAGCGGGACGGTGATCTCGAGCTCGCGGGCCTGCCTGCAGATGAGCGCGGCCTCTGTGTAGTACCCCGGGACGAAGATCCCGTCCACGTCAGCCGCCTTGATCGCGGTCAGCTGGGCGTTGAAGTCCTTGTCGCCCTCCGTGAATTTCTGCTCGATCACGATCTCGCCGCCGTCGGCGATGAAGCGCTCCTTGAAGTACTTGGCGAGGCCCACGCTGTAGGCCGAGGAGACCGAGGTGAGAAGGGCGACCCGATGGAGCTTGAGCGTGTCCTTCGCGAACTTCGCCATGACGGTCCCCTGGAAGGGATCGATGAAGCACACGCGGAAGATGTAGTTCCCGATCTGGGTCACCTTCGGGTTGGTGGAGGACGGGGAGATCATGGGGCGCTTGTAGGCCTGGCAGATCGGGGCCGCCTCGAGGGACCTGCTCGAGGCCACCTCTCCGAGAATGCCCACGACCTTGTCCCGCGATATCAGCTTCTTGACGATGGTCGCCGCCTCGCCGGACGTCGAGCGGTCGTCCTCGGTGATGAGATCAATCTGGCGCCCGAGGACGCCGCCGCCAGCATTGGCCTCCTCGACGGCCATCAGCGTCCCGTTGTGCGACGACGTGCCGAACGCGGCTTCCTTGCCCGTGAGGGAGGCATATTCGCCGATCTTGATTGTGTCCTGGGCGCTTGCGGCGCCCGCGAGCGCCGCGGCCGCGAGGGCCGCCACTATGGCACGATGGATGCGAGGCATGTGATTTTGCGTGGCGGCACACAATGGGAGGGTTGGTCCAGTTTCAACCGAATTGCCTTACTTATTTGCTTAGGCGCCCCCGTCCTGCTTCGATGGGGGCGTTGAACACGTTCGACCGGCACCTCCTGCGCGAATGGCTCACGATCCTCGGTCTGTTCCTCGTCCTGGCGTGCGGCCTCCTTCTGGTCCAGGTGATGTACGACGATTTCAGGGACCTGCACGAGGCGGGAGCCAGCATCTCGGACCTCGGGGTGTACATCCTGGTGACCATCCCGAGCTTCCTTTCCCTGACGCTGCCGATCGTCCTGCTCGGCTCCGTCCTCTTCGTCCTCGGCAAGCTCCACAAGGCGAACGAGCTGACGGCGATGCGTGCGGCCGGGGTCGGGTTCTGCCGCCTGATGGCCCCCATCTGGCTCGTCGGTTTGCTCTGCTGCGGGCTGTCCTTCTGGCTCAACTCCTATGTCGTGCCGCGGTCGGTCGAGAAGGCCCGGGTCATGAAGGAGAGCTTCCAGTTCAGGAAGCAGGCGAAGTCGCTCAGGGAGGACCGGATCGGGGCTGTGTTCAGCGTCGGCTTCGACAATCCCTACCCGCGGCGCATGTGGTTCTTCGACCGGTTCAGCAAGTACACGCAGAAGGCCTACGGGGCCAGCGTGACCGAGCTCGACGTGAGGGGCAGGGAGACCAGCCGGATCATCGCCTCCCAGGCGTGGTACGACGAGTCCCAGCACGGCTGGGTCTTCAGGAACGGTCGCGAGGAGGGATTCGATCCAGAGACCGGCATCATCACCTCGTCCAATCCCTTCACCCAGAAGCTCTACCCGCGCTTCCAGGAGGATCCCCAGCTGATGCTGCTGATCGACCGGCGCCCGATCGACCTGTCATCGACGGAGCTGCGCGAGCTGATCGACTACCTTTCCAGCGAGAACAACCCGAAGAGCGTGCCCTATGCCGTGCGGTACTACGGGCTCATCGCGGACATCCTCGGTCCCCTCATCGTGATCGCGATCGCCATTCCCTTCGCCGCGTCGGGTGTGCGCGTGAACCCGACCGTCGGCGTCTCGAAATCGATAGGGCTCTTCTTCTTTTACTTCGTGCTCCAGAGCTTCGCCGCAGCCCTGGCGACGAAGGGCTACGTGGAACCGGCGGTGGCGGCGTGGCTCCCCAACATGGGGATGATAGGCCTGGCCCTCATCTTCTTCGCAAGGCTCCGCTGAGCGCTCAGGTGCGCAGGTAGGACGCGCCGTTCACGTCGATGATCGAACCGGTCATGGCGGCCGGGGCGTCGAGGGCGCAGAAGACAACCGTGCGGGCGACCTCTTCGGAGCGCGTGATGCGTCCCAGGAGGTGCTGCGAGCGGATCTCGCTTCCCCTGGGGCCCGCGAGGATCTCGGCGGCCATTTCCGTCTCCACCCAGCCCGGTGCGATGCAGTAGACAAGGATCCCCTTTGGCGCGAGGCCCTTGGCCAGCGACTGGCTGAGCGCGTTCAGGCCCGCCTTGCTTGCGCCATAGGCCGGCGCCTCCGGCTCCCCCCGGAAAGCCCCGCGGGACGAGATGTTGACGATCCGGCCCCCGCCGGCCTCGGCCATGTCCTGTGCGGCGAGGTGGCAGAGGTTGGCCGGTCCAAGGAGGTTGACCGCAAGGATGCGGTCCCAGGCGGCGGTCCATTGTTCAAATGAGGTGGACAGGGGAGGGTGTTCGCCGTGCGCCGCCGCGTTGTTGATGACGATGGGGACGGCCCCGAAGAAGCCGACGGCCTCCGCCCAGAGGCGCTCGACGTCGGCGCTCGAGCCCATGTCGGCCTGGAAGATCTTGTGGCCGTCGCCGGGCAGGGCGCTGAGGACGGAGCGGGCGGCGGCGGCGTTCTCGCGGTAATGGACGCCGACGCGCACGCCGCGCGCGGCAAGCTGCCGGGCGATCTCGCGTCCTATGCCGCGCGACGCCCCGGTGACGAGCGCGCAGACTGTCTTGGGTTCGGTTGGCATGGGCTAGCGCCAGTTGTAGTTGAAGCTGATGCTGATCCTCTCGGCCGCGACGCGGTTCGGGGAGACACCGTGCCGGAGCCAGCTCTCGAAAAGGATCAGGTTTCCGGCCTTCGCGGGATACGTCACGTGACCCTTGTTCGCCTGCGAGGCCCCGGCGAGGCGGGGCGGCGCGGCCATGAAGCGGTCGAGCCTCGGGTCCTCGAAGGTGATCCCCGGGCAGCCGCGCGGCGTCGCGACATAGTAGGTTCCGCTCACGAATGCCAGGGGGTGCAGGTGCATCGAGTGCGAGACCGAGGGGGGCATGATGTTAACCCAGCAGTCGGTCATGTAGACCTCTCGCCCGCGCAGGTCCATGTCGAGCGCCCGTGCGAACCCCAACACGCGCTTGTTGATCCTGCGCTCAAGGCTCGTGAACGTGCTCGAGAAGCGGTGGAGCTCGTTGAGCGTGGCATAGCTCGTGTACCCGCCGGGGTAGTTCTTCCTCGACCATTTCACGCCCTCTTTGTCGAAGGCGCGCAGGGCCCGGCATTCCTTTGCCAGGCCCGCGTTGAACGGCCCGAGGCCGGTCGCCAGGAGCGGCGCCGCGTGGATGAACGTGGAAAACCAGGGCTTGTTCACCGGACGTCCCCCATGAGGCGCCGCACCTTGGGCATGAGGACGAGGAGCACGGCCGCAGTGGCGCCCGTCCACAGGGCCTCGGTGAGGAAGGAATGCGCGAGCCGGGCGGGATCGGTCGCGGTGAATCCGCCGGCGAGCAGTCCCGCCAGCTTGTTGCCGTAGGCCGAGGCCAGGAACCAGATCCCGAGCGAGAGGCCGACGAGGTCCGGCGGCGCCAGCTTTGTCATGAGGCTGAGCCCGACGGGGCTGATGCAGAGCTCGCCAATGGTCTGGAGCAGGAACATTCCGACGATCCACCACGGGCTGACGAGGCCATGGGCTGTCAGGTAGGCGGCGGGGACCATGAGGACGAAGGAGAGCGAGGCGAACACGAGGCCGAGGACGAATTTCAGGGGGCTCGACGGCTGGCGCGAGCCCAGCCTGAGCCAGAGCCAGCCGAACGCGGGCGCGAGGACGAGGATGAACGCCGAGTTTATCGACTGGAAGAAGGAGGCGGGGAACGGGCTGCCGATGTCCACGTGCAGCCCGAGGAGCGAGATGACGCCGCCATGGGGGAGCGTGCGGTCGGTGAGCGTCTCGCCAAAGAGAGCGATCGTCGAGCCGGCCTGCTCGTAGATCGCCCAGAAGACGGTCGCCGCCGCGAAGAAGACGAGGATGGCGGCGATCCGCTTCGACGAGACGTCCTCCCTGAGGCCGAACCAGAAGATGGCCGCCAGCGGCGCGCCGAGGTAGACGTAGCGCAGCCATGAGAGGTCCGGGACCGTGTCCGTCAGGATGACGACGCCGACAAGCGCCATCGTGCCGCCGACAACGGCGGCGACGGCCCCCCAGGGCCGGGTGCGCCTCGGCGGAGGGTTGCCGATGTGGGCGAGCCTGCGCCCACCGATGACGTATTGGGCGAGGCCCAGGGTCATGCCGACACCCGCGGCCGCGAAGCCCCAGTGCCAGCTGTGGGAGGCATTGTACCCGTGGGAGGCGAGCCACGCCCTGAAGGCGACGCTCTGCGCGAGGTAGCCGCAGACCAGGGGCGCCAGGAGGGCGCCGAGGTTGATGCCCATGTAGAAAATGGAGAACCCGGCGTCCCGCCGGGCATCTCCCCGGGCGTAGAGCCCGCCGACCATGCAGCTGATGTTCGGCTTGAGAAGGCCGGTGCCGAGGACGACGAGCGCCAGGCCGGCGAAGAAGGACGACGTGAGCGGCAGCGCGAGGACGAAATGGCCCAGGGCGATCACCATCCCGCCGACAAGCACGGACCTCCGGGCCCCCATCACGTTGTCGGAAAAGAAGCCGCCGGGTATGGAGAGGAGGTAGACCGTCATGGTGTACGTCCCGTAGACAAGCGTGGCCTTCGCGATGCTAAAGCCGAGCCCGCCGTCCTCGGTCCGCGCCACCATGAAGAACAGGAGGAAGGCCCGCATGCCGTAATAGCTGAACCGCTCCCACATTTCCGTGAAGTAGAGGGTCATGAGTCCCCGCGGGTGTCCGCCAATCCCGCCCTTGTCCGTCACGTCGCCGGGGGCCTCGGCTGCTGGTCCTTGCATCGGGCTCGATCGTGGGCCGTGCGACGCGCGGGGCAAATCCCAAACACTCAGCGCGCGGCGGCCGTCCGGGCCGCTGCCGCGAGGCTGTCTTGCGCCTGCGCGGAGGCGAGCGCCGCCAGGCGCTCGAGGAAGACCCGCTTCTGGGTGGTTGTCAGCGCCGGGCTGGCCCAGCGCTCGGAGAGAAAGAAGCTGTCGAGCGCATCATGGCTCCGGCCGAGATCGAGGAGCACGAGGGCGCGGTCGTACGCCGCCTGGTAGAACCGGTCGTCGAGCCTCAGGGCGTCGACCAAATGGTCGTCGGCCTCGCGCGGCTCGCCGGCCCTCGCGAATCCGAGGCCGGTCTGCTCCTGGACGATCGCGAGCAGGCTGTCGCCCTTGTAGTAGGCGCCGACCTTGCGCTTGTCGGCGATGATGGCGGCGGCCTTGCGGTATCCCTCGTTGGACGGGTCGACCTTGAGCTTCGCCTCGACGGCGTCGGTGGCGGACGCCTCGTTCCCCCTCATGAACTCGAGGATGAGGAGCCGGCTCGTGAACACGTCGAGGAGCTCGGTGTTGGTCACGAGCCCGGCGACATACTGGTGGTGCACGCGGTCGTCGCGCCACACGCCAAGCTGCGTCGACGTGAGCCGGGCCAGGAAGGCGCACAGGGCAAGCGAGGCCAGGGCCGCCGCCGTCCGCGCCGCCCGTTGCGACAGCTGCGCCAGACCCGCCGCAAGGACCGCCGCCATGATCACCGTCAGGAAGCAGGCGTAGCGGTCACTCGCCATGTGCGGCCGCTCCGTCAGGCCGAAGAACGGGGCCGCGGCGGCGAGGTAGCCGAACCAGGCGACCGCGAACAGCGGCAGGCGCCGCATGAGGAGCAGGGCGGCCGCGGAGACCGCCGCGACCGCGGCCATGCTGAGGACGAACACGGGCGCCCCGGGCCGGACGTCCATCAGGGTGTCGTAGAGCGGCGACAGGTGAAACGGCCACCAGGGCTTCCAGATATAATACGCGGCGACGTAGGCCGACTGCGCGAGGCGCTGGGCCGCCGGAAATGCCGCCCACCCGGGCACGGCCCCGAAGGCCGCGGCCCCCGCGAAGCGCGCGGCGAGCGTGGCGGTGAGGACGCCCGCCAGGGGGACGAGGAAGACGGCCTTTTCCGAGAGGAGGCGCCGGAATGACACGCCCGGGTTCCTGCGGGCGTAAACCCAGTCGAGCCCGATGAGGATGAACGGGGCGCCGAGCGCCACGGGGTAGGTGAGGAGCGAGGCCGCGTAGCTGATGCAGGCAAGGACGAGGAGGAGCGTGCGCCTCGGCCCGGCAGCCGCGTACGTCGGCAGGTAGGCGGCGATCGAGATTAACAGGAAGGCGAGGGACTGCCCGTAGAGGTTGCCGGAGACCCAGGCGGTCGTCTCCACGCGGAACGGGTGGAACGCCCACCATCCCGCCGCGAGCGCGCAGGCGCCCACGTCCCAGGCGCGCACGCCCCCGCGGGAGGCCGGCGCAAAGGCGCGCAGGGCCTGCAGCACGACGGCGAGGACGAGGAAGGCGTTGAGGCCGTAGAGGGCCACGCCCACGGCGTGGTACGGCCGCGGGTCGAGCCCCGCGAACGTGTAGGTGGCCGAGAAATTGAGCCAGCCCAGGGGAATGTAGCGCCGCACGTACGACCAGTCCGTGAACATCCACACGAGGCGGGACGCGGTCAGGCCGCCCATGTGGGAGTTCACGGTCACGTTGACGTCGTCGTCCCGCAGGTAGAGGAACCCGAAGTCCAGCACCCGCGCGTTCAGCAGGAGCGACAGGAGGACCAGGAGCGCCGCGCAGAGCCAGAAGAGGCGGGAGGCCTCGGCGGAGGCGAAGAAGGGCGCCCGTGTGGTTTCGGGTTGCACTAGGCGGAGTAGCGGCTGATCGCTGCGCCGTCGGTGGGCGCGAGCGGCCTGAAGATGAGGGCCGACGCGACCGTCATCAATCCCATCGTCAGGAACGTCCAGTGGATCCCGGCGATCATGCCGGCGGGCCCGGGCCTGCGATCGCCGCCGAGGAAGAGGGCGGCGAGCAGCGAGGCCGTGGCGACGCCGAAGCTCATCGACATCTGCTGCACCGTGCTCGAGATGCTGCTGCCGGCGCTCGCCTCCGCATCCGGCAGGTCCGCAAAGACGAGGGTGTTCATGCTCGTGTACTGCATCGACGAGACGAACCCGAGGCAGAACGCCATGAGGACGATGAGGGAGACGGGCGTGCCGGGGCTGACGGTCATGAAGAGCATGATGACCACGCCGATCGCGAGCGTGTTGACGAGCAGGACCTTCCGGTAGCCGAAGCGCGCGAGGATCCGCGGCATCAGCATCTTCAGGCTCATCGCCGCGAGCGGCTGGGGCATGATCAGCAGGCCCGACTGGACCGGCGTGTAGCCCAGGCCGATCTGGTAGAGGAGCGGCAGGAGGAACGGCATGCCGCCGACGCCGAGGCGCGTCGCGAAGCCGCCCGCCACGGCGACGCGGAAGGTGCGCACCTTGAACAGGACAAGCTGGAGCAGGGGATGCTCGTTCGTCAGCGCGTGGCGGGCGTACGCGGCCAGGAGGGCGAATGAGAGCAGGAGGAGGAAGACGATGGACCGCGTGCTCAGGGCGTGCTCGCCGAATATCTCGAGGACATAGGAGAGGAGCGCGATGCCCGAGCCGAAGAGCGTCAGGCCCACGAAGTCGATGGGGCTCGTCGCCTCGCGGTAGTCCGGCATGTGCCGGTAGACGAGGTACATGCCGAGCAGGCCCATCGGCAGGTTGACGAAGAAGATCATCCGCCAGTGCAGGTAGCCGACGATGAGCCCTCCCGCCAGGGGCCCGATCAGGGGCCCGATGAGCCCGGGGACGGCGACAAAGCTCATGGCGCGGATGAGCTCGCCCTTTGGGAACGTGCGCACCATCGTGATCCGTCCGACGGGCATCATGAGCGCCCCGCCGCATCCCTGGAGGATGCGGGCGGCGACGAGCATGGGCATGTTGACCGAAAGCCCGCAGAAGAGGGAACCGAGCGAGAAGACGCCGATGGCCGTGAAGAAGACCCACTTGGTCCCGTACCGGTCCGCGATCCAGCCGCTGATCGGGATGAAGACGGCGAGGCTGATGGTGTAGCTTGTCAGGGCCGCCTTCATGCTGAGCGGCGCGATCCGCAGGGCGTCCGCGATCGTGGGGACGGCGGTGTTCAGGATCGTGGTGTCGAGCGACTCCATGAAGAACGCGACGGCGACCAGCCAGGGCAGCAGGCGCTTGATTGATTCCTTGGAAAGGCCGGACGTCATGGGCTGGGGAAGGTTGGGGGTCGGGCCTCGCCGTGGCAACCGGGGCCTTGGCACAAGCCGTGCTGAATCCGGGCCGTATGTTGCGCGCGAGGGTCACCACGGTCCTGCCGAAGGCGTCAATGGGCGATGATTTGGTCCGTGGGGAGCATTCGGCCAGCAATGCGGGCGCCCCATTTGGCCGCCCGTCCGCGAAAAGGCGGCGGCCGGACGAACCCGAAAGGTCCGCGCCGTGGAACCACAGGTAGCTGATTCATGGGAAAACCTTTGCGCATGTTCCCGGTTTCGCGAGACGGCCGGAGACGCCGGCTTGAAAAGCGCTTGCGTCGCCGCCCCGGCCTAGAGGAGACTCCGGGGCGTCTGTCACCGGACGCGCACCGTTTACTTCTGACTACATGGACGACGACGCATCCAAGGTTAATCCGACGGCGGATTTCAACAAAATCGACCTGAGCCAACTGCAGGGCTTCAGCTTTGGCACCCAATGGGCCAAGGACAAGGAGACGTCGTCTGACGGCGGGGACCGGGCCGAGAGGCCGCACCGCGAGGACCGGATGGGCGCGCCCGGGGGCGCACCGGACCGCCGCGACCGCCGCGCCTTCCGCAAGCCCGCGGGCGACGGCCCGTCGGCGGCCCCCCAGGGGGGCCACCCCTCGGACAGGCCCCAGCGCCGCGACGTCCCCGATTCCGGCGCCCCGCGCCGCAGCGGTCCGTCGATGGACTACCGCCAGGAGCGCGGCCCCTACGACAGCCCCTATTTCCAGGCCGCCTTCTTCCCGGAGGACACGAGCTTCAACGCGCTGGTCAAGATGATCCGGACCTCCGCCCGCACGATCGAGCTCTTCGAGATCGCGCGCACGGTCCTCGGCAAGCCCGACCGCTTTGTGGTCGTGGTTTCCCGCAAGCCCAGGCCTGTCGGTGCCCCCGAGGCCCCGGTGCAGCCCATCTACGTCTCCGTCCCCGACGGCATCCCGTTCGAGTCCGAGGAAGCGGCCGTGTCCCACGTGATGACGGACTTCCTCGGGACCTTCTTTGACACCGCCGAGGTGGAGATAGAGGCCCCGAAGGGGAACTACCTCGTGATCAACAAATGCGGCGTGACGGGCGAGCTGCTGGGGCCCCCGAACTACCACCGCTACACCCAGATGGTGCAGCAGCACTTCAACGCCAAGGTGAGCCGGATGCCCTTCGAGGCATTCCGCTCGCGGATAGAGACGATCCGCGACCCCGAGGTTGTCGCGAAGTGGCTGGAGAAAATGAAGAAGGTGACCCGCTACACGTCCAAGGCCCCGGTCGCCGAGGGCCAGGCGGC
>Ga0302326_10009378_pt1 | contig 21400 bp, 19 predicted proteins | sample Palsa_T0_3_FD_202264 | JGI IMG/M metagenome (GOLD analysis project Ga0302326, IMG submission 202264) | Peat permafrost microbial communities from Stordalen Mire near Abisko, Sweden - Palsa_T0_3 | ecosystem: Environmental > Terrestrial > Soil > Palsa > Peat permafrost | place: Sweden: Abisko... | reverse complement strand
CCGACCAAAACGTAAGGTGAAGGAATCTTAGCCTCGGCGAGTAACGCGCGCAATTCCTCGACGATCCGCGTGGTAACGCGTGGAGTTGTTGCGCGTTCGCTCCAGCCGAGGCCGGCGCGGTCGTAGGAGCAGGCGCGCGCGAATAGGGAGACTTCGGTTCGAACCCGCGTCCAGTTGAGACAGGAAGCCGAGATTCCCGATTCGAAAATCACGGCGGGCGCGCACGGTCCCGAATCGATCAAGTGCAACCGGCAGCCGGAGACGTCGAACACGCGGCCGGGCGGAGGGAACTTGCGCCGGTCGATCGCCGTTGCAATAGCTTGATAAAGAGAACCGCAGAGGATCAGGACGAGGACGATGGAAGCAACAAACAGTAGAATTTCCAAGCGCGGGCGAGAACGATTCTAGCGCGTTTCGCGGGCGCGGGTTGCAGGTTGTCGCGCCTGCAACCCACGAAACACGATCTTAGTCGGATTCGGTTCCCGCGGCGGGCCGCCGATGGCGCGGATGCATCGCCTCTTGAAGCGCCACCAGCTTATGTTGCTGGTCCGGCGTCAAGCTCTGAAACACCTGCGCGAACGCCGAGCTTCGGATAGCGGTCAACTGTCCGATCTCGCTTCCCTCGGTAGCGGAGAGCTGCTGGATTTGTTGCGTATTCCCAGCTTGCACCGCGGCTCGAAGCGATCCGCGAGTCCCCATCAACTGCTGGCGGACCGGCCGAGCCGATTCCCGGGCCTGCTTGAAGACGGAGGTGGCTTGCGCCTTCTGGGCATCGGTCATGTTTAAGGCGGTGGCCATCACTCGGACGAATCTCGACTGATGGTCGGCGCGCCTCGGATTCACTTTGGCTTGCGCGAACAGGCTGGCGGCGCCCAGTGCCACCACAGCCGTCCAGGCGGCCAATTTATTTCTGACTTGCATTGGTTTGGTTTCCCTTCTCTACCTATTTGGACGAGGCGCGAACTCGGGGGTTTAGCTTAGGGGCGTAAAGTCGCGTAAAACTTGCTCGGCAAAAACCGCATTTCTCGCTCGTTGGCAGTGTGGTCCGCTCTATGACCGCACAACCCGCCATACACCTCACCCGCCGTTTGACACTTCCCCGCCCCATTCGGTAAGCTAAAGTGACCGAAAAGCTCCAGGGGAGAAGGTCTGTCTTTATGAAAACCCAGATTCCGTCCGAAGGTGAAATCGTGCGCCAATGGCACGTCTTGGACGCCCAAGATCAAGTGCTCGGACGTCTTGCCAGCAAGGCCGCGCTGATCCTGATGGGCAAGCACAAGCCTACTTACACCACCTTCCTGGACACCGGCGATCACGTGATCGTCATCAACGCCGAAAAGGTGAAGCTCACGGGCCGGAAAGACGCGCAAAAGGTCTATCGCCGACACAGCGGCTACCCGGGCGGGCTTACCGAAATCGGCGCTCAGAAGATGCGGGCCACGCGCCCCGCGAAAATGGTGGAGCAGGCTGTCGCCGGAATGCTCCCCAAAACGAAACTCGGCAAGCAGATGTATCGCAAGCTGAAAGTCTATACCGGCGACAAGCATCCCCATCAGGCGCAAAAGCCGGTGGCGCTTTCATTATCGTGACGATGACGAAGAAAGGTTTTTGAGTGGCAGGATTGGTACAGCATCTAGGAACGGGCCGCAGGAAGACTTCGGTCGCGCGCATTTTTCTGCGATCGGGTAAGGGCCAGATTACCGTCAACGGCAGGACTTTGGAGAATTATTTCCCAAACGAGTCGTCGCGCGCCATGGTGCGGCAGCCGCTGCTGGCCGCCGAGATGGCCGACAAGTTCGATATTCTCATTCTGGCGGACGGGGGCGGCCCCACCGGGCAGGCGGGCGCGGCCCGGCTCGGCATCGCCCGCGCGCTCATCGAATTTAATTCCGAACTGCGGCCGAAGCTGAAGCAGCTCGGTTTGCTGACGCGCGACCCGCGCTCTCGCGAGCGCAAGAAGTACGGTCAAAAGGGCGCGCGTAAGCGGTTCCAGTTCTCCAAACGCTAGCGCACCGATTTTTGGCGCGTTGAAACGGCCGGTTTCGTCGCTCGCACGCAAATTCCGCTTTGGACCGCGTGCGCGGGCGAGATCGGGCGAAATCGCAACTGACAAGACAAGGAGGCATTTTGCCGTCAATTTCCATGAAGGAATTGCTCGAAGCCGGCGTTCATTTCGGGCACCAGACCAAGCGCTGGAATCCAAAGATGAAGGAATACATCTTTGGCGAACGCAACGGAATTTACATCATCGATCTGCAGAAGACGCTGAAATTGTTCAAGGACGCCATGCGCTACATGGCCGAGGCCGCCGCGCAGGGCAAAACGGTCCTGTTCGTCGGCACCAAGCGCCAGGCCCAGGAAGCGATCGCCGAAGAGGCCACGCGCTGCAGCCAGTACTACGTCAATCAGCGCTGGCTGGGCGGGCTGCTCACGAACATGCTGACCGTGCAAAAGTCCATCAAGCGCCTCAAGGAGCTGGACGCGATGGCGGCCGACGGCGCTTACGCCGGACGTGCCAAGAAGGAAGCCAGCCGCCTCGACCGCGAGCGCAAACACCTGCAGCAGAACCTGGCGGGCATCAAGGAAATGAGCGGACTGCCGGACGTGCTCTTTGTCGTCGATTCGAACAAGGAAGCCATCGCCGTCAAGGAAGCGCGCAAGCTCGGCATCCCGGTGGTGGCGGTGGTGGATACCAATTGCGATCCCGATGAAGTAGACCACGTGATTCCCGGCAACGACGACGCGCTGCGCGCCATCCGGCTGTTCACCACCAAGGTGGCCGACGCCGTCATCGAGGGCCGCGCTCTGGCCACCGAGCAGGATTTCGCGGCGGAGAAGATCATTACCGACGAAACGCCGGCCGAAGAGATCCCCGAGTACACCCAGTTCGATCCGCAGCAGCTCGATCAGCTGATGTCGGAAGGACTCACGGAGGAAGATCTGCCTTCCATTTCGCTGCCGCGCAAGAGCGTGGCGTCGGAAACTCCGGAAGAAGTCGGCAGTACTTCAAAGACGGGCGAATAGCTCGCTATCGGGACGCCCGGGCGGCAAGCCTCCGGCGTCCCAACGAAACCAATGAACGAAGGAACCAACCAAAGAACCGCAACCATGGAGATCAGCGCCAAGCTAGTGAAAGAACTCCGCGACCGCACCGGCGCGGGAATGATGGAATGCAAGAGCGCCCTGGCGGAGGCCCACGGCAACCTCGCGGAGGCCGAGATCATCTTGCGCAAGCGCGGGATCGCTTCGGCGTCGAAGAAGGCGGCGCGCACCACGCGACAGGGCGTGGTGGGAAGCTACATCCATGCCGGCTCGCAGTTGGGCGTGCTGGTGGAGGTGAATTGCGAGTCCGATTTCGTGGCGCGCACCGACGATTTCCAGCAACTGGTCAAGGATCTGGCCATGCAGGTGGCCGCCGCCGATCCGCAATTCATCCGCCGGGAAGACGTCACGCCGGACGCGATCGCCAAAGAACGCGACATCCAGCGCGCGCGCGCCTTGCAGGAAGGCAAGCCCGAGAAGATGGTCGACAAGATCGTGGATGGACGGATGAACAAGTTCTACGAAGAGGTCTGCCTGTATGACCAGCCCTTCATTCGCGAAAACTCCACCACAGTGGGCGATTTGATTAAAGCGATGATCGCTAAAGTGGGCGAGAATATCTCGGTTTCGCGGTTCGTTCGTTTCAAGGTGGGCGAGGCCGCGCTCATCGAGGAGACGGCCGAGAAATCGCCGCCCGAAGAGTAAGGCGTCCCCTCATCCCGTTCTCGCCCGGCCGGGGGAGTCCGGCTCGAAAAATGGCCCGATACCAGAGAATCGTTCTCAAGCTCAGCGGCGAAGTGCTCGCGGGCGGCGGCTCGTTCGGCATCAATCCCGAGCGCGTGCGAAGCCTCACGGCCGAGATCGCCGAAGTGGCGCAGACCGGCGTTCAGATGGGACTGGTGGTGGGCGGCGGCAACTTCTTCCGCGGAACCGCCGCGGCCGCCATGAATATGGAACGCGTCGCAGCCGACCACATGGGCATGCTGGCCACCGTCATCAACGCGCTGGCGCTCCAGGACGCGCTCGAGAAGGCCGGCGCTCCCACCCGCGTGATGACCGCCATCCAGATGCACCAGGTGGCCGAGCCGTACATTCGCCGCCGGGCCATCCGTCACTTCGAAAAAGGACGCATCGTCATCTTCGCGGCCGGCACTTCGAACCCGTATTTTTCCACCGATACCGCCGCTACTCTGCGGGCGCTCGAAATCCACGCCGACGTGATCGCCAAGGGTACCCGCGTGGACGGCGTGTACGACAAGGACCCTTTGCGTCACTCCGACGCCGTGCTCTATCCCGAAGTGACGTATAACGAGGTGTTGGCCAAGGCGCTGGCCGTGCTGGACGCCTCGGCGGTGGCCATGTGCCGCGACAACCGGCTTCCCATCCGGGTTTTCAATCTCAACGTGTTCGGAAATATAATGCGTATGGCGATGGGCGAGCCCATCGGAACGATCATTCACTAAATTCACGAAACAAACTCACGAAAACGACACGCTATGAAAAACGAACCTCAAGCAACGCCGGCGGCCCAGACCTTTCAGAATACCCGCGAGGTCGAGGCCAATTCCAAGACCCGCATGGAAAAGGTGCTGTCGGACTTGCAGCACGAAATGGCGGGCGTGCGCACCGGACGCGCTTCGGTGAGTCTGCTGGACAACGTGCGCGCGGACTACTACGGCACGCCCACGCCGCTCAACCAACTGGCGACGCTGCACGTTCCCGAGCCTACCCAGATCACGGTGCAGCCTTGGGACGTTTCTCAAATCGGCATTATCGAGAAGGCGGTTCGCGCCGCCGACCTGGGTTTGAATCCGTCCAACGACGGCAAGTTGATCCGCGTGCCTATTCCGCCCTTGACCGAAGAGCGCCGCAAGGATCTGGTGAAGAAACTGCATCACATCGCCGAGGACCACCGGGTGGCCTTGCGCAACATCCGCCGCGACGGGAACGAGAGCGTTAAGAAGCTTCTCAAGGACAAGCTCGTCAGCGAGGACGAAGACCGGCGCGCGCACGACGAGATCCAGAAGCTCACCGACGGTTACATGCAGAAGCTCGACCAGGCCGCCAAGACGAAGGAAAAGGAAATCCTCGAGATTAAGTAGAACGCATGCTTCAGCCCGCTAGGCCGACGCGCCCGCTCCGCGCGGGAACCCGGCGTCAGCTTTTACTTCCTCCAACTGCCGCACGTGGCGCTCGCAATGCCCGGCGATCAAGAGCAGCCATTGATAGCAATCCGCGTCGCCCAATATAGGATGGGGGAAAACGCGGCTCCGCAAATCGGCTTCGGTCTCTTGGACGAACCGCACCGTGCGCCCGCGCGTGGCCTCGAACTGGCGCATCGATTCGGCGAATTCCGGCCAGCGGCCGTTGGGCATCAGTGGGGGCGGACCTTGCACCCGAAATTCGCGGCTCGGAACGGTCTTGATGAGCATGTCGTCGTTGGCACGCAGATCCGGCGGCTGGCCCGCGGGCGGGGGCGCTTCGGCGGCTGCCTGTACCCGATTGAACACCAGGCTTTCGACCACCGTGATGTGCTCCACACAATCGGCCACCGACCAGCGGTCTTCCGCGGGCCGAAAACCGAGCTGCTCGCTCGATAATCCATCCACTGTCTGAATCAGCCGCTCGCGGCTCTCGGCCAGCTGCCGCAAAGCCAATTCCCGTTCCTCTGGTTGCATTATTCGCCTCCTCCGACTTCCGTTTTGTTGCTAGCCGTCGATTCCCGAATGCGCACCCCGGCGGCGCGGTCGGCAGGGTATGACAGCACCAGCGTACCGGCCCGGTCGGTCTCGATCTCGCACATTTCCTCGTCGTCGGTCTCGACCAAATACTTGCTTAGCGGCTTCAATCCTATCACCAATACCGTCCCGCCTTCCGTCGAAAACCGCAAAGGACTCGTCCCCGGGAGAACGCTGGCGTCCCCGATCACAATGGGTTTCGTATCCCTGCCGCTCCCGACGTTCTGGTTGTCCAAGGTGTTGAGCACCGTAATCCGTCCATTGTCGAAGAGCTGGGCCTCGCCATGATAAAGCCCGAACCAGACGGCGTTGTCCTCCCAGTTGGATCTCAGGAACAGCGCGCCCGAAAGTGGGTTGTGATAGAGCACCGGCAGCTGAAAATAACTGAGGCCCGGCTGATACGGGTTGGCCCACAGGAATTCGTAGGGAGCTCCCACCGTTCCCTGCAGCATGAAGCGATCCTGGATCAGCCAGCCTTGCAGGAATTGGTTTTCTAGAGCGTTGTTGTCGTAGGCGACCATGGCGAGTCCTGCCGCGCGCGCCAGCGCCGCATGATCGACATCGGGCTGTCCGGCGCCGGTATAGACCGGTATGCGGTACTCGTTCTCCGGGGCGGCCAGCGGCGCCGGATAATTCCCGAGAATCTGAAACTTGGGCAACTCGCGGAAGAACTCGGGAGCGTCTTCCCGCAGTTCGATTTTCAAGTTGTCGCGTAGGGCGTGCAGGATCTCGAGCAGCGCATACAGCTCGTGCGGGGCGGGCGTGAGGCGGCCGTCCGCCAGGGCCGGCGCCACTTGGCCCCGCCACCAATCGCTTACGGTCTCTCGCAAGGGCGCTTCTTCGCCGTGCGCGTTCCCGTCGGCTGTCGCGATCCAAGCCAAGACGCGATCCCGGCGGGCAGCGAAACCATCGGCCGGCCGTTGGTCGGCCAAGCGACGAATCTTGGCGGCCAGAGCCTTGGCGCGCGCGGGTCCGAGGATGGCCTGGCACCAGTCGTAGACCAGCGCCAGTTGGCGAAGGTCGGTGCCCGGGCCGAGCGCCCAATCCACCGCGCGCCGTCCGAGCGCCTCGTCGCCGGTGACTGAGGTATAAAGACCCAGGGCAAAACCGGGCTCCGGCAGCTCGGCGGCCGACCTGACCAGCAGGGAGAACTGCCGCCATCGCATGGAATCGCGATCGCGCTCCCGCTTCAGCAGCTTGAGCCTCGGGGCGGTGAGCAGCAGCCGGGGATGGTCGCTATAGACGCGATAGTCCTCCTCCACTGCTTGAGAGAAAGCGGGTAGGGCGGCGAGACAGCAAAGGATAAAGGCAGCCAAACGCATGTCGAGGCCGGCGGTTCCGGGGATCGAACCCTACGGATTTAAACCCTAATTGTGTCACACTGACACACCCCCGGGATCGCGCAGCCCCAAACGCTATCCGTTCGCGTTCGCAACTTACTCAATGTATGGGGGAGCAGCATGGCGAGGCGCGTGCAACGAAGCAGCCGAATTGATGAAGTGACCTTTGAAACCTGCCCTCCCGTTGCAACCGGCGGATCGGGGGGTTGGGGCGGGCTGGTGAACGGCGTGCTTGCGGGAACCGGCGATATGAGTTCTAACCGCTCTTGCCTCTGTTCGGCAAGTTGCAACGGAGGGTTTTTTTAGGTCGCTTCGCGCCGCATCGTACTCACGCACGGGGATGTGGTATCGGTCGCGTCAGGCGTTCTAGGTCGAGGAAAGAAGGACGCGGGCCTCGCCAGAATGGGAATATTCCGGCTTGACGTGCCGACGCCAGATTCCGAGCCCGTTGGGGCCAACCCGCACCGGAACCGGCGGCTTCCGATAGTCCTCACCAGCCGGCTCCCCGGTGCGGTCTCTTTGGATCTTCTTACTCTAATACAAGAAATCAAACAATTCAAGAATCGAATGTACTCCAGTACTTGAAGCGTCACGACCCCGAGTTCCCTTATAATCGGAGCAAGGCTTCCTATGTACTGGCGGGTTTTTCCGGGTATCTTCCTCGCGCTGTCTTTGCCGGCTCAGACGTCTTCCTCAGGGAACGCGGTCTCCACCGCGCCTGCCCCCAACCAGAATGCCGCGCCCTCCATCAAGGTGCAGGTCAACGAAGTGATCGTGCCCGTGACGGTTACCGACGACAAGGGCCGCTTTGTGTCCGATCTCGACCAGAAGGATTTCCAGATCTTCGATCAGGGCAAGGCGCAGACCATTCAATTTTTTACGCGCGAGCGGAGTCAGCCGGTAGTGGTCGGGTTCCTGGTGGACGTCAGTAACGCCAGCCGCCTGCACTGGAAGAACTACCTGGACGCAGCCGTCGAATTGGTGCAGAACCTGGTGCCGGGGGACAATCCGAAATTCAGCGGCTATCTGATCTCCTTTTCGAGCGACGCCGAGCTTCTACAGGACACCACCACGGACCCCGAGCCGATGGTCCAGAAACTCAACAAGCTCAAGACCGGCGGGGGCGCGGCGCTCTATGACGCCATCTACATGGCCTGCACCAGCCGTAAACTGATCCAGGGCGAACCCATCGAGCCGCGCCGCGTGCTGGTGATCATCAGCGACGGCCACGACAACGCCAGCAAGAAGACGCTCGATCAGGCGGTCGAGATCGCCCAGCGGAACCTGGTCACCATTTACGGAGTGAGCACGGTGGGGTTCGGCTTCGCCAGCGACGACGAACAGAATCTGGTCCGGCTGGCCGAAGAGACCGGAGGCCGGGTATTGTATCCGCTGCAAGGCGTCTATAACGATGTATCCGGCTATCTCTCGACCCCGTCCGACGACGGCAACTACGCGCTGCACGTCGGATCCGGGGGCTACGCTTCGGCGCTTGCCAACGGACTGTACAAATCCGTCGAAGCGGTGGCAGGCGAGGTGACCACGCAATACATCATCCGCTATATTCCGGATTCGACCGACGAGAAACGGCAGTTCCGCAACATCGTGGTAAGAGTGAATCTGCCGAACATGAAGGTACGCGCGCGAAAGGGGTACTATCCATTCTCGCCGTGATCGCATCCAGGCGCCGCGAATCTCGCCGATAAGGTCATCAAGCCCGAAGGTAATCCAGCAATGTCCGCTTCCGCCGCATTACAAACGCGCATGGGCAGGTACGCAGTCCTCAAGGCCGATTTGCCGGGCCGCGGCCTCCTGAGTATCGGCGTACTGTTGCAGGATCCCGAGGCCGATCGCCTCTATCTGAGGCTGCGCCGCGATCTGGACTCGCTGGCCACCGAAGAAGACCTGGAAGTGCTCTCCGCGCTAGGGGACGACCTCGCCGCCAAGGCGGCCGAGATGGGCGCGGAAAAACTGTTCGAATACCTCGAGAGCGCTTTGTCCGGCTCGGTTCGAATTACGGATCGCGAACAGGCCATAGTCGACCAATTCGACCGCGCCCTGGACCGGCTCTACAGCCGCCATGTCCAAAGCAAGGTGCTCGAATTCCGCACGCACCTGCCGCTCTATTCGCTGCGAGCGGCGGCGGGGCGGTTTCTCGACAACGACGAGATCGTGGAAGAAGGCTGGGTGGAAACGCCCGAAAACATAAAAACCCTGTACCCGGACATGTTCGTCGCCAGGGTGGTGGGCCATTCCATGGAACCGTCGATTCCCGACGGCAGCCTGTGCGTCTTCCGCGCGGGCGTTACAGGGAGCCGCGCGAACCGGCTGGTGCTGGCCGAAGATCGCCAGATGTCGCCGGGCAAAGACTCGGCCTACGCGGTGAAGCGCTATAAGAGCGAAAAGCAAGCCACCGAAGAAGGCTGGCAACACGGCCGGATTCGCCTGGAATCCCTGAACCCGGATTATCCCTCCTGGGACCTCGATCCGGACGAAGACAAATACCGCATCGTGGCCGAGTTCGTCCGCGTTCTCGAATAACTCAGCTTTGCGCCGCCAACTGCCGCACGACGTAGGGCAGGATTCCGCCGTTGCGGAAGTAAGCCGCCTCCATGGGCGTATCGATTCGCACCACGGCCTCGAAAGTTTTCTCGACGCCCTGGCCCGTCGCGGCCTTCACGCGCGCTCGGGCGCCCGAAGCGATCGCGTCGGCAATCCCAGAGATCGAGTAGCGCTCGAAACCGGTGAGCCCCAGCGTCTCGCGGCTTTCGCCGGGGAGAAATTGCATCGGCAGCACGCCCATGCCCACCAGGTTGGAGCGATGAATCCGCTCGAAGCTTTCCGCGATAACGGCCTTTACGCCCAATAGCAGCGTGCCCTTGGCGGCCCAGTCGCGCGACGAGCCGGAGCCGTACTCCTTGCCCGCGATGATCAGGAGCGGCGTGCCCTCGCGCTGATAGCGGATCGAGGCATCGTAGATGAAGAGCTTCTCGCCGCTGGGAATGTGCGTGGTCCAGCCGCCTTCGGTTCCGGGCGCGAGCAGGTTGCGGAGGCGAATATTCGCCAGCGTGCCCCGCACCATCACCTCGTGATTGCCGCGCCGCGCGCCGTAGGAATTGAAATCCACCGGCTTCACGCCCAGGCCGATCAGATATTTTCCCGCAGGACTGTCGGAGGGAATGTTGCCGGCCGGCGAAATATGATCGGTGGTCACCGAATCGCCCAGAACGGCCAGCGCGCGCAGACCGTCGAAATCGTGCACGGACGTCTTCGGGTTAACCATGTTTTCGAAATAAGGCGGCTTGCGGATGTAGGTGGAACGGTCGCTCCACTCGTACAGATCGCCGGCGGGAACCTGGACGCTGTTCCAGCGCTCGTCACCCTGAAAAACTGCGGCATACTGTTTTTGAAACATCTCGCTCCGCACCGAGCGCTTCACCACAGCCGCGATTTCCTCGGGCGTCGGCCAGATATCCTTGAGGTAAACGTTCTTCCCGTCGCCGTCCACGCCCAGCGGATCGTTTTCCAGATCCACGTCCACGCGGCCGGCCAGCGCGTAAGCCACCACCAGCGGAGGCGAAGCGAGATAATTGGCACGCACCAAGGCATTGATGCGGCCCTCGAAGTTGCGGTTGCCACTCAGCACGGCCGCCACCACCAGCTTCTCCTTTTGCACGGCATCGGCCACCGCTTCGGGCAGCGGCCCGCTGTTGCCGATGCAAGTGGTGCAGCCGTATCCGACCAGATTGAAGCGCAGCTTTTCCAGATACGGCGTCAAGCCCGCGTCGTCGAGATAATCCGAGACCACTTTCGATCCGGGCGCGAGGCTCGATTTCACCCACGGCTGGGTCTGCAGCCCTTTCTCGACGGCTTTCTTGGCGAGCAATCCCGCGGCCACCATCACCGAAGGATTCGACGTGTTGGTGCAACTGGTGATCGCGGCGATCACAACCGAGCCGTCCTGGATGGTGGCCTTCGATCCGTTGGAGGCCATTTCGGCGGTATGCGGCGCGCCGTTCAACGTAGCCAGAAAGTTCTTCTTCACGTCGGGCAGGTTGATGCGGTCTTGCGGACGCTTGGGCCCGGCCAGCGACGGAACCACGGTGGCAAGATCCAACTCCAGGGTATCGGAGTAATCCGGTTCCGGCGAGTCCTCGGAGAGGAACAAACCCTGGGCTTTGGCGTACGCTTCCACCAGCGCGATCAATTCCGGCGGGCGATTCGACAGCCGCAGATAGTCGAGCGTCTGGTGATCGATGGGAAAGAAGCCGATGGTTGCGCCATATTCGGGCGCCATGTTGCCGATGGTGGCGCGATCCGCCAGCGGCAACGCGGCCACGCCAGCGCCGAAGAACTCGACGAATTTTCCGACCACGCCTTTCTTGCGCAACATCTGCGTGACGGTGAGTACGAGATCGGTGGCCGTCGATCCGGCGGGCAGCCGTCCGCGCAGCCTGAAGCCTACCACTTCCGGCAGGAGCATCGAAATCGGCTGGCCCAGCATGCAGGCTTCGGCCTCGATACCGCCCACGCCCCATCCCACCACGCCCAGTCCGTTGATCATGGTGGTGTGCGAGTCGGTGCCCATCAGCGTGTCGGGATAGGCCAGCGGCGGCGTCTCGCGGCGATCGGTGAAAACCACCGGGGCCAGGTATTCCAAGTTCACCTGATGCACGATGCCGGTGTCGGGCGGCACCACTCGAAAATCCCGAAAGGCTTTTTGACCCCACCGCAGAAAGGCGTAGCGCTCCTGGTTGCGCTGAAATTCGAGCAGGGCGTTGAAGCCGAACGCGTCCTGGGTGCCGAACCGATCCACCTGCACCGAATGGTCGATCACCAGATCGACCGGAATCAGGGGATTCGCTCGCTTCGGATCGGAGCCCATGTCGCCCAATGCGTCGCGCATGGCGGCCAGATCCACCACGCAGGGGACGCCCGTGAAATCCTGCAACAACACGCGCGCGGGACGGAAATTGATCTCCTGCGCCGGTCCGCCGATTTGCCATTTCGCGACGTACTCGATATCGGACGCCTTCACCGTGCGGTCGTCTTCGGAGCGCAACAGGTTTTCAAGCAGAATTTTGATCGAGTAGGGAATGCGGGAAATTCTCGCGACTCCGGCCTTTTCGAGCGACTCGAGCGCGTAGTACCTATACTTGCTCCCGCCGGCGTCCAGAAGCGAAGCGGCGCCGAAGCTATTCAATTGAGGCATCGACTTTATTGTAGTTCCCGGAAGGCTACATGTACTCGGGCGCCGCGATGCCGAGCACGCCCAAGGCGCGCTCGAGCTGAGCGCGGAAGTAGTCGGTCATCCACAGCAGGAAGGTCCGCTTCTCGCGATTCTCCTCGGTGAGCACCGGATACTCGTGATAGAAATTGTTGAACGCCTGCGCGAGTTGAAACGCATACTTGGCGACGTGGGCGGGCTCGCCGGAAGCGATGGCGCGTTCGATGGCCGAATCGGATTTCGAAGCGATCAGCAACAGTTGCCAGAAATCCTCGGACGCGAGCTGTCGCGCGAGCGCGGTTTGATCGAGCGCGGTCTGGAAGTCCGGCAGTCGCTCGCCTCGCTCGGCCAGTTTGCGCAGGATGTTGCGGGCGCGCACGGCGGTGTATTGGACGTAGGGTCCCGTGTCGCCGTCGAAACTGAGCGCTTCTTGAAAATCGAAAGCAATCACGGAATTGCGCGTGTACTTGAGCATGAAGTAGCGGAGCGCGCCGACCGCGATCTGCGTCGCGATGTTCAGCCGCTCGGCGGCGGGGGCTTCCGGGTGCCGGGAATCGACCTCCGCGCGGGCTTCTTCGATCAGCTTGTCGATCAGATCATCCGCCTTCACGCCGAGGCCCTTACGGCCGGAAACTTCAACGTGCGCGCGCTTCTTGTCTTCGTCCGAAAGCTGGATGCCCAGCCCGGCGCAAGTGCGCGGCGAGAGCGCGACCATTTCGTACGAAAAATGGATGGATCGGTTGGCCTGTTCGTTGTAGCCGAGCGCGCGCAGCCCCGCCACCACGACGTCCTGCAGGTAGGACTGGCGCGAATCGATGACATTGTAGACCCAGTCGGCGTGACCGAACTGATGGTCCGGGGGCGGTTGCGGCGGGCCGGTTGTTATCCACACGTCTTTCTCCGGCCAGAACAAATAGTAAAAGTCTTTGCCCAATAACCCGAACTTCCAGAGCTGATACGCGATGTCCTTGCCGACATAGGTGACGGTATTGTTCGAACGCACGATCACTTTGCTGTCATCGGTGTCCTCGCCGGTCTGCTCCTTGAACGCGCTGGCAGGCATCACCCAGCAACCCTTGTTCTTGCCCTCGGTCTCGAAGTAGATCGCCTTGCGCTCCTTTAATTGCGCGAAAGCCGTTTCCCAGAATTTGAGGTAAAGAATCTCGCTCTCGCGGGGAAGCAGGTCGTAGGAAATGCCCAGCCTGCGCATGGTCGCGAGATGATAGCCCACGATCGAGTCGGCGACCAGCGCGGCAAGCTTCGCGGCGTCGCCCGTTGATTGTTCGATATCGTGCAGGGTATCCAACCTCCACGCCAAGTCTTCCTTGTGCTCCTGGAAATGGGAGGAAATTCTGGCGTAAAGATCCCAACAGTAATAGTCGAAGCGCACGCTAGGATCGTCCAGCAGCTCTTGGACGTCGTCCGCGGACTTCCGCTCCAGATGCTCGAAACCCGCCACCACGTCGGCCACTTGCACGCCGGTATTATCGATGTAATTCTGCACTTCCACGGTTCGGCCGGCCGATCGCAGCATGCGCACGAACGTGTCGCCGAGAATCGCGTTGCGCAAGTGTCCGATGTGCGCCGCCTTGTTGGGATTGATGTTGGTATGTTCGACGATGATCTTGCCGGGCAAGTTCTCGCGCGCTTCCCCAATGCCGCGCAACACGCCTACCCCGTACGCGCCGCGATCCAACCGGACGTTGATGTAGCCGTTGCCGGCCACTTCGAACGCGGAGACCCCTTCGATCTGGCCGAGTTCGGACACGATTTGCGCGGCGATCGTCTTCGGCGGCTGCTTAAGCTGGCGCGCCAAGTGAAAAGCGACGGGGATCGCCAGTTCGCCGAAGGACGCCTGCTTGGGCTGCTCCAGCGCTCCCCCGGCCTCCACGCCGTAACGGGAGCGCACGAACGTCGCCACACGCTCGGAAATCTTCTTCTCGATGAAATGGAACACTTTTACCAGTATGCAGGAGGGCGGCGGCGACCCGCACGTTATAATGAATCGTGCCGAAGGTAACCATCGACGGGAAGACCGTGGAGTTTGAATCGGGCAAGCTGCCGTATCACGAGCACGGCAAACCGGCATCCCTTCTGGACGTCTGCCTCAATTTCGGGATCCACCTGGAGCACGCCTGCGGCGGGAATTGCGCCTGCACCACCTGCCACGTCATCGTGACCAAAGGCGAGGACAATCTTTCCGAAGCCGATGACGACGAGCTGGACCGGCTGGACATGGCCGCGGGGCTCACCAGGCGGTCGCGTCTAGGCTGCCAGTGCGTCATTACCGGCGACGTGGAAGTGGAAATCCCCTCCTGGAATCGCAATTACGTCAGCGAAGGCGGCGGCTCCATGAACCTGGGCGACGCGATCCCGGCCGGCAAGCGATAGCGGCACTTGGCGGCGGTCCAGCGCCAAGTGACCTAAGACTTCCGCGATCATCCTCGCCTGTTTCGAGCTGTGAAGATATTTGCGGCCAAGCTAGGGGCCACCCTGAAAGCGATGGCCGTGGATGCGCTGACGGCTCGCTTTATCGCAGCAGCCGGAAAACCGGGCCCTCCCGCGCGCGGCTAACAAGAGCTCCGCCGATCTGACAACCACCAAGCAGCGTCCTGCCTGATACTCAGCGCTTTCCAACCGACTTGGTCTGGACGAGCACTACGTCGTGGCGATGATCACAAGCAACTTGAAAGACATCGGCTTTTTAGGCGATACTCGATAGTCTGGCGGCTGGCAACCGGCTGGCCGTCCTATCTGCTCCGCGCAGGATTGCTTGCAATGCGGTACGTGATACTCCATTATCACATTCTGAAAAATGCAGGATCGACGGTTGAGGAGATTCTCGAGAATAGTTTTCGGAAAAGCTTCTACCGATTCGACACCGCGGAGCGCGAGGCATCGATCCAGAATTCCGACCTGGTGTCATTCGTTGAAAATAATCCTCAGCTGATGGCGGTGACCAGCCACCAGATGCGGCACCCGGTTCCGGTGGCGCCGGGCAACATTTTTCTGGATATTTGCTTTCTGCGCGATCCGCTCGATCGGATCAGGTCCATGTATCATTACTTCCGCGACAAACCGTTGGCGGGCGATCCGGTGAGCGAATATGCGAACGGGCTGGCGCTGGGAGAGTTCGTGCGACGTTTGGTCGACGAGATCCCGTGGTACGCAAATGACATCCAGGTGAATCTTCTGGGAAACGGCATTGCGAACGATCCGCCGAATCGGGGAGATTTGGAGAGGGCCGTCGCAAGGATGCTCGAAACGTCGTTCCTCGGCGTGGTGGATTGCTTTAACGAGAGCTTGGCGGCAGGCCAATATGTTCTTAACGGGCTTTTCCCGGGCCTGCACTGCGCGCAACCGCCGGTCAATGTTTCACGGGGGCTCGAAAGGACCCTGGAAGCGCGGAAAGCGGAGGTAAGAGAGGCTTGCGATCGGCGAGTGTATGCCAAATTGCTGGAACTGAATGCCTTGGATTGCGACCTGGTCGAGCGCGCCCGCGCGGAGGTTCTGCGGCGATTCGAGATGATTCCGAATCGGGAGGCTTGGTTGCGAAAGGTGACACCGGAAGCCGCCGAGCAGAGACCACTGCCGCGGGAGGATCGAGCGCCGGCGGTTTTGCAGATCTCGCCGAACGGAACCAACGATGCGCCCGCCCCCGTTAGTCCTTCCAAGGGACGGGGCGGAGTGGTGAGGCGGCTGCCGCGACTCATGCGGATTCTTCGGCACGGCGCCGCTTATCAATACGGGTGGGATGCGGGTTTTAGAGGGAGCGCGCCCCATCCGTTGTTCGACAGTGCTTTTTACGTACGCACTTACCCGGATGTCGACAAGGCCAATCCGCTCCGTCATTATCTTAAACACGGCACGTACCTGGGACACGGTGTTGCGGAAGCGCGTCAACCGCATCCTCTGTTCGATGCCGCGTATTACCTCAGATGCAATCCGGATATTCGCACGGCGAAGGTGAACGCGCTGGCTCACTATATGCTGCACGGGGCGCGGGAAAATCGTCAGCCGCATCCCTTGTTTCTGCCCGATTACTACCGGCGGGAGGATGGGTGCGGTGGCGAAAATCCGCTGATGCACTTTCTCGAAAGCGATCCGGCCAAGTGCCGGAGTCCGCACCCGTTGTTTGATTGCGACTATTACCTACGCGAAAATCCGGACGTCGTCGGCGTAAATCCGCTGGTGCACTTCCTGGTTGCAGGCGCCTTCGAGGAGCGCAATCCGCATCCGCTGTTCGACACCGCTTTCTATCTTCGAAAATACCCTGCCGTCCGGGCGTCCGGCGCGAATCCGCTGGTCGATTATCTGAAGCATGGGGCCGCCGAAGGCCGTCAACCACATCCGCTTTTCGATCCCGCGTATTACCTGGAACGCTATCCGGAGGTTCGCAACCTGGAGATGAACCCTCTGATCGACTTCGTGCAGCATGCAGCGGAGAATCGTCAGCCGCATCCGCTCTTTCTGCCCGAGTATTACTTAACCAGGTACCCGGAAGCGCGGGGAAGTTGCGGCGGAAATCCCCTGATACACTTTCTCGAATGCGATCCGAGGAATTGCGGCAGTCCGCATCCGCTCTTCGACTGCGAATATTACATGCACGCGAAGCCCGAGGTCTCCTCGGATGCCATTAACCCATTGGTGCATTACGTACTCTCCGGCGGTGGAGGGGATGGCCCAGAAGTAAGTTTGGAAAATTTCCAGACACTACGGCTGGACGTTCACGGCGCGACCGCAGTGATTGTCTTCGTTGACGCGGCGGATGAGAAGCTCGCCGAAAGTGTGGTGCAGATTTGGAAGGACGGCTTCGGCAGGACCGGCTATCTCGCTCCACCGCAGCAGCGTCCATTCTTCCAAGGCTTAAGCTACGATCAGCTCTACGCGCAGGTTCACGCGCCGGTTTTAACGATGGCGGCCGCGGCGGGCGCGTGAACTTACTGATGATAGCGATCCCGGCGCGGATTCGCCGAACAAGCGAAGTCCGGCGGTGGAATGCCATACGCCTTGGTGTTGCCTGGGGTCAGTGTGCCCCCAGCGAGAAGATAGCCCGTTGTCGTCGGCAAAAGGAGTACGAGTCGTAATCGCATTGACATATTGGATGCGCCTTGTTCCTCCGAGCCGGGAATACTTCCATCGACGCGTGGATGTTTCAAGACCTTTAGCCCCCGAATAGTACCAGAACGCGGATCGCCGCAGATTTAAGTAACTACGCGGAAGCCGACTGTTACAGTGTTGTTATGGACGGCGTGATCATTGTCGATAAGCCGGAGGGAATCACTTCGCATGACGTAGTCAATCGCGTGCGGCGGCTCGTGAATACTCGCAGCGTCGGCCACTTGGGCACGCTCGATCCGATGGCTACCGGCGTCCTCCCCCTGGTGATCGGCCGGGCCACGCGGCTTGCGCAATTTTTCGCGACCGGAGAAAAGAAATATGACGCGAGCATTCGTTTCGGCTGGGCTACCGATACGTACGATCGCCAAGGCACGCGGGTTCAAGATCCTGTTGAGCCCCGGCTCACTCGCGAACAATTAAACGATGCGTTAGCTCGCTATCGCGGAACCATCCTGCAAACACCGCCGCCGTTTTCCGCTAAGAAAATCTCCGGGACACCGGCCTACCGCTTGGCGCGCAAACACGTGGCAGTGGATCTTCGCCCAGTCGAGGTTCACATTTACGCGTTGGACGTCATCGAGTTCGATGGATCGGTGGCCCAGGTCCAGGTGCACTGCTCGGCCGGCACCTATTTACGCAGCATCGCTCACGAGGTTGGCCAGCAGTTGGGATGCGGAGCCTTCTTGGACGCGCTGCGGCGCACCGCTTCGGGCGAATTCGGCGAGCGGGACGCCCGAACCTTGGACGACTTGCAGGTGTTGGCGGCCGCCGGCAGGCTGGGCGAGGCCCTGATCCCGGCGTCCCAGGTGTTACCGCAGTTTCCTAACGCCGCAGTGGACACACTGACGGCGGGTCAGATTCGGCAAGGCCGGGACTTTCGAACGTCGCCCTTTCGCGGCGGCGGAGGCGCGAAGTATGTGAAAGCGATTGGGCCCGAGGGCGAGCTGATCGCCATCGGCGAAGCGCGTCTCCCGCATCTTTACCATCCCATTCTGGTGCTATAACGACACGTAAACGCTAATGTTTTCAGCGGCATGAAACAAGTTTAATTCCCTGCCCGGCCGCGGGTCCGATGGGTTGGTTTATGATTCAAGTGTGCGTCTTGCCGCCACGTTACTTCTCGGTGTCATCGGCGTGGCGGGGTTTCAGACGGCCGCTCAGGAAGACCCGGGCGCTCCGGCGCGAGAGAATCCCAAAAGCGAGCCGAAGTACAGCGACACGTTTTCCGGACCCATCATTGAACTGTCCACCGCCAAGATCACCGTGTCGAGAAGCATTTTGGGAAAGCCGGCTGAAAAGCGCACGTTCTGGATCAAATCGGACACCCGGATCGAAGGCAAGCTTCGCCTGAAAGTACGGGTCACAGTTGGATTCGTGACTAGCGACGACGGGGACGTCGCGCGGTTGATCGTGGTGCGCGCCGCGCAGAAAACTCCGCAAGAGAAGAAGTAATCACTTCTTCTTTTTCCTTTTGGCGACCCAACCTTCCTTTACTACTTGGCGGCCGCGGCCGAGCGCCAAGGCTCCGGGCGGAACGGGATCGGTGACGGTCGATCCTGCGCCGATATAGCTCTCCGCCCCGATTTCAAGCGGCGCCACCAACGTCGCGTTGCTGCCGACAAAAGCATCCCGGCCGATCTTGGTGCGATGCTTGCTCGCGCCGTCGTAGTTGCAGGTAATGGTTCCAGCGCCGATGTTGGTCCGTTCGCCGATCTCGGCATCGCCCAGGTAGGCCAGATGGTTCGCTTTCGCTCCGGCGGCGAAACGGGTGTTCTTCAGCTCGACGAAATTTCCGATGCGGGCATCGGCGCCCACTTGCGCGCCGCCTCGCAAACGCGCGAAAGGACCCACCTGCGCCCCGGATTCGATGCTGGAATCCACCACGGATGTGAACGCCGCCACCTCCACACGGTCCGCCAGTTTCGAGTCCCGAACGATGGAACACGCGCCGATGCTGCAATCCTCGCCGATTTCCGAACGGCCGAGAATCTGCGCGAACGCGCCGACGATCGAGTCGCGGCCGATCCGCACGCCGCTATCGATGCTGACGGTCTCCGGCTTTTCGATCGTCACACCTTCCAGCATCAGTTCGCGAGCTTTTCGATCCCGGAAAATCTTGTCCACTTCGGCCAGCTCGGCGCGCGTATTGATGCCCAGCAACTCGCGGAAGTCCGCTACCTCCATGGCCTCCACTCGATGACCGGCGCGCACGAGAATTTCCACCAGGTCCGTCAGGTAGTATTCTTGAGCGGGATTGGCGGGCCGAATCTCCTGGATGTGTTTCCACAGCAGCTCCGCGCGGAAGCAGTAGATGCCGGAATTGATGAACGGGATGGCCAGTTGTTCAGTGGTCGCGGCTTTTTGTTCGACGATTGCGCGGATCTCCCCGCGCTCGCCGAAGACAATGCGGCCGTAGCCGGTGGGATCCTCGAGGCGCGTGGTGATCACGGTCGCCGCCACGTCGCTCGCCCTCTGCCGCCGCAGCAGTTCCGCGAGCGTGGCGCGAGAGATCAGCGGACCGTCGCCATACAGCACTTGCACCAGGCCGGTTTCGGAACTCAGACCCGCGCGGCAGATGCCCACCGCATGGCCTGTGCCCCGTTGCTCGGTTTGCTCTTCGAAACGAACTCCCAAAGGCGACAAAAGCGCTTTGACTTGCTCGGCCTGATGTCCGACGACCACCGTGACACGCTCCGGGGATGTAATCCCAAGCGCGGTATTGACCACATGTTCGATGAGCGTAAGCCCTCCGGCGCGATGCAGCACTTTGGCGCGTTTGGACTTCATCCGCGTCCCCAGGCCCGCCGCCAGGATCACCACGTTCAGGGGCGACTGCATGCCGGATTCCAGCTATTTTGCTCCCAGCATGTGAACTTTGGCGCGCCTGCCGCGTCCGCGCCGCGCCAGCTCCATGGCGACGTCGGCGGTGGCGCGGGGATCGTGGCGAACGATCTCGCCCTCGGCCAGCAGATCGGCCGCTACTACCTGCAAGCCCATCTGTGCCAGACGATCGACGTCGTTCAGCACCGACTGCGATTCTTCCGCGGCGTACTTACGCCGTTGCCGAGCGCTGATCGCCCGCGTGTTCACCACCACTACATCCAGCAAGTCTCCACCCGCGTGACGGTGGATGGCCGCCACGTGGTCCGAGGCGCGGTACCCGACCGTCTCGCCGGGTTGCCACATCAAATTGACGAAGTAGGATTTCAGCGCGCGGCTTCGGCGAATGGCTTCCGGAATGCCCTGCACCAGAATGTTGGGAATCACGCTGGTGAACAGCGATCCGGGGCCCAGGGTGATGAGATCCGCCTGTTGAATCGCCTCCAGCGTTTCCGCGAGTGGCTTGGAAACGCGCGGCCGCAGGCGAATGCGGCGCACGCGCGAGCGACTCTTGCTGATCTTCGTTTCGCCCGTTACGATGCGTCCGTTCTCGAGCTCCGCTTCGAGCGTCACATTGGTGGCAGTGGAAGGATAGATACGGCCCAAGCTGGCCAGGATCTCGGAGGAAAGCTTGACGGCCTGCGCGAAATCGCCGGTCAGGTTAGTGAGCGCCGTCAAAAACAGGTTTCCGAAGCTGTGGCCTTTTAGTCCCCGCCCTCCCGAGAACCGGTATTGGAACAGCTTGGACAACAAAGCTTCGTCTTCGGAGAGCGCAACCATGCAGTTGCGGATGTCGCCAGGCGCCAACACATCGAAATCGCGGCGCAAGCGGCCGGAACTGCCCCCATCGTCGGTAACCGTCACCACCGCCGTAATTTCGACTTCTTTGGGTCCCCGGGCGTAGCGCTTCAGCCCGTTCAGCAGGGTGGAGAGGCCGGTGCCTCCGCCGATTGCGACAATGCGAAGCGGTTCCATCACCTATAGCATCGCAGGTTCTGGGCCGGCATAGGCTAAGAGTATCTACCTAGCGGAGGCTTCGACTGCAATAGTAG
>Ga0302326_10009376_pt1 | contig 21408 bp, 9 predicted proteins | sample Palsa_T0_3_FD_202264 | JGI IMG/M metagenome (GOLD analysis project Ga0302326, IMG submission 202264) | Peat permafrost microbial communities from Stordalen Mire near Abisko, Sweden - Palsa_T0_3 | ecosystem: Environmental > Terrestrial > Soil > Palsa > Peat permafrost | place: Sweden: Abisko... | reverse complement strand
GAGCTGGGTTTGGCGCCGGCCGCCTGTACAAGACCGGCGATATCGTGCGGCTACTGCCCCATGGCAATCTCGAGTTTCTTGGGCGCGCCGATTTTCAGGTAAAGCTTCGCGGATTTCGAATCGAGCTGGCGGAAATTGAATCGCGGCTTGAGCAACAGCCGGGCGTGCGGCAGGCCGTAGTGGTCGCGCGAGAAGTCCAGCCGGGCGATCAGCGTTTGATTGCGTACATCGCGGCGGGGACGGACCAACTCCCCACGGCAGGCGTTCTGCACTCCGCCCTGGCCACCCAACTTCCCGATTACATGCTGCCGTCGCACTTTGTATTTCTTGCGGAGCTACCGCTCACCGCCAACGGCAAAATCGACCGCAAGGCCCTGCCCGAGGCGTCGCTTCCCGTGGTTCCAGATGGTGCCGACGATGGCCCGCGCGGCGAACTCGAGGAGATCATCGCGGAGGCGTGGCTGGAGGCGTTTGGGCTGCACCGCATCGGGCGTTCGCAGAACTTTTTCGAGCTAGGCGGCCATTCGCTGACGGCCCTGCAGATTGCCTTCCGCGTGCGGCAGATGTTTCAGATTGAGTTCCCCATGCAGGCGTTCGTCGAATATCCCTCGATCGGCGAACAGGCCAGGCAGGTGGAGGATCGCCTGATTGCCCAGGCAAACCCCGAACTCTTGCAGCAGATGGTGGCGGAAATGGATCAGGGCGGCGCGTTCAGGGTTGCTTCGCCGGAAATAGCCGCCAGCAAAGCGGCCGCCGCCGGTTCGGTTGGGAGCTAACATGGGAATGAGCGAAAGACTAGGGGACCTGTCGCCGCAGGAACGCTCGCAGTTGGCGTTGCGGCTCTCCCGTGCCAGGCGTCCGGACGCCGCCCAAACACCCATGACCCTTCCCGCAGTTCATCCCGATCCCAGTCGGCGGTACGAACCCTTTCCGCTGAACGATATCCAGCATGCCTATTTGGTGGGCAGCGCTCCGGGCATGGAATTGGGAAGCATTTCCTGCCAGAGCTACGCCGAAGTGGAAGTGCTGGATTGGCACCAGGCGAAATTTGAGGCCGCGGTGCAGCAGCTGGTGCAGCGCCACGATATGTTGCGATGCCAGGTACACGGCGATGGGCGTCAGCAGGTGCTCGCGCAAGTGCCCGCGCATCGCGTGCAGGTATTTGATTTGCGCTCCCTAGATCCCGCGGCAGCCGCTAAGGAATTGCAGAGCGTCCGGCGGCTGATGGCGCATTCCACAAGATCGGCGGATCGCTGGCCGCTGTTTGATTTTCGAGTGTCGTTGATCGACGCGCATCGCAGCCGCCTGCACATGGCGATCGATTTGTTAATTGCCGATAACCGTAGCTTTCACATTTTTATCGGCGAGCTCGCGCGCCTGTACCGCGACCCGCAAGCGGCTCTCGCTCCGCTCGAACTCACCTTTCGCGACTATCTCGCCGCCGCGAACAACATCGAGTCCACGTCGCTTTTTCGCGATGCCAAGGAATATTGGCTCAAGCGTGCCGCCAATCTGCCGCCCTCGCCGGAACTGCCGCTAGCCAAAAATCCCGCGGCGATCGCGCGTTCGTCGGTGCAGCGCCACGTCGCGCGAATTCCGGCCGCCCAATGGCAGGCGCTCAAGGAAAAATCCGCGCGCATGAGCGTTACCCCTGCGGGCATTCTGGCCGCTGGCTTTGCGGAAGTGCTGGCCATCTGGAGCAAAAGCCCGCGCTTTACCATTAATCTCACTTTGTTCAATCGCTTGCCGTTGCACCCCCAGATCAATGACATCATCGGCGACTTCACTTCCGTCTCGCTGCTGGAAATCGACAACACCCCGGCCGATACCTTTGAGGCCCGCGCGCGCCGCCATCAGCAACAGCTCTGGCAGGATTTGAACCACCGCGAATTCAGTGGGATCCGCGTGATGCGCGAAATGGTGCGGATGCAAGGCGGCGGCCCGCGCGCTCTGATGCCGGTGGTCTTTACCAGTTTGCTCAATCTGGACGGCGGAGACGGCGTAGCCTGGTCCGAAAAACTGGGGCCAACGATCTACGCTGTCACCCAAACACCCCAGGTTTATCTCGATTGCATCGTCCACGAAGACAAAGGCGACTTGGTGCTGAATTGGGACGCCGTGGATGAGGTCTTTCCCCTGGGCGTGCTCGACGACATGCTGCACGCCTACGAATCGCTATTAATCGATCTGGCTTCCGGCGACGCCGCGTGGAGCGCGACACTGGCGCGCACGGCCGAAGAGCTCATTCCCGCGGCGCAGCTCGAAATGCGCCGCCAGATCAATCAGACCAGCGCTCCGGAATCGGACGAGTTGTTGCACACCTTGTTCCTCGATCAAGTCCGCCAACGTCCCGATCAGCTTGCTGTCAGCACGCCATCCCGGCAACTCACCTACCGCGAGGTCTACGAGTACTCCTGCGCAGTGGAAATCGAGCTCCTGGCGCGCGGCGCGCAGCCAGGTCAACTCGTTGCCGTCCTGATGGAGAAGGGTTGGGAGCAAATTGCCGGCGTGATGGGCATTCTTCTGGCTGGCGCGGCGTACCTGCCGGTGGATTCGGACCTGCCCAGCGAGCGGCAGCGGTATATGATCGAGAATGGCCAGGTGAAAATCGTTCTTACCCAGTCGAGCCTGCGCCGAACTGGAGCTCTGCCGGCGGAAGTGCAGCAACTCGATGTGGACCGCATGTCGCCGTCCAGGGCGCCGGAGCCGATCGCCAGGCGGCGGCAGACCAGCGGCGATCTGGCCTATGTGATTTACACCTCCGGTTCCACCGGCGTGCCGAAAGGCGTGATGATCGATCATCGCGGCGCGGTGAACACCGTCCTCGATATTAACCAGCGCTTCAGCGTGGGGCCGGGCGACCGCGTGCTGGCGCTTTCGCGATTGAATTTCGATCTTTCCGTCTACGATATTTTTGGAGTGTTGGCCGCCGGAGGAACCGTCGTGATGCCCGCCGCGACTCACGCCATGGATCCGGCGCACTGGGTACAGCGAATCGCCGCCGAGAAAGTGACGCTGTGGAATACCGTTCCGGCGCTGGTAGATCTGCTGGCAGAAGAGGGAGCGCGCGGCGGTGGCCTCTCACCCTCATTGCGTTTAGTAATGATGAGCGGCGACTGGATTCCGACAAATCTTCCGGGACGCATCCGGGAAGTCCTGCCCGGCGCGAAGATCATGAGCCTGGGCGGCGCCACCGAAGCGTCGATCTGGTCGATTTTGTATCCGATCGAAAGGGTCGATCCGAACTGGAAGAGCATTCCGTACGGCACTCCAATGGTGAACCAGAGTTTTCAGATTCTGAGCGCGGCTGGAGCACCGTCGCCAGTCTGGGTGCCCGGAAATCTGTATATCGGCGGTGTCGGCCTGGCCAAGGGCTACTGGCGTGATGAAGACAAGACCAATGCCAGTTTCGTAGCCCATCCTGTGACCGGCGAGCGTCTGTATCGCACCGGAGATTTGGGCCGTTACCTGCCGGATGGAAATATCGAGTTCCTCGGCCGTGAGGATTTCCAAGTTAAGGTGCAGGGACATCGCATCGAGTTGGGCGAGATCGAAATCCAGTTGCAAGCACACGAATCTGTCGAAGCGGCGGCCGTGGCGGTGAGGGAAGACATACCCGGCGAAAAACGTTTGGTCGGCTACGTCGTCGCTAAAGCCGGAATGAACGTGGAAATCGCCGGCCTGCGGGCATACTTGCGGGCGAAGTTGCCGGAGTACATGGTCCCGGCGATTTTTGTGCGTTTGGATGCGTTGCCGCTGACCGCCAACGGGAAGTGGAACCGCGCGGATTTGCCGGCTCCCACCGGCCTCAATCGTCTGCGGCGCGAGGCGGCGGAGCGCGCGAAAAGCCCGGTAGAGGAACGGTTGGCTTCGATGGTTGGCAAGCTCCTTGGACTGGATGAAATCGCCGTGGATGACAATTTCTTCATGCTCGGCGGCTATTCGCTGCTGGGGACGCGCCTGATCGGCCGGGTGCGCGACGCATTTGGCGTGGAGCTCACCTTGCAGGCGTTTTTCGAGGCCCCCACGATCGCCGAACTGGCGGCACAAATCGAGCAGTTGCTAATGGCAAAAGTGGAAGCGATGACCGACGAAGAAGCCGAGCAAACTTTAGCTCTATTGGCACAACCCAATGCTTAGTGCCTACTGGTGCTCGGAGTACCGGACGTACGGACCTACTTTTGCCGAATATATTTTTTTTCTGACCGCCGTCCGATTTTCCACAGCTAAACATGTTGTAATGTCGGAGTCGTTACGAGTATCACTCTTGCAGCGGTGTGGAACCGCGGAATCGGGGGAACATAGGATTGACGCTAAAATGGGACGTGCAACCTTCTTTCCATAACGCTTGGTGCTCGCGCTAGACCGCGTACTTGAGGCCTGAACGGATGCAGAGCCCGGTACTATCGGACGCGAAGCGTAAGTTACTTGAAAAGCTACTCCGCGGTGGCGGCAGCCGAACTTCGGCGGCCCAGTTGCAGATCCCGCGCCGCGCTTTGGATGCCCCTACCCCTCTTTCCCTTTTCCAGGAACAATTCTGGACCCACGCACAGATCGTTCAGGGCCAGCCTCTCTTCAACGAAACCATGACCATCGTGCGGCACGGTCCGCTCGATCCGCTGATACTGGAGCGTTGTTTCGTGCAAATCGTCGCCCGCCACGAGAGCTGGCGCACTACGTTCGACACCGTGAATGGCGCGCCGCTGCAGGTCGTCCGTCCCGCGCCGGCGGATTTTCCGATCCCGGTAGTCGATCTCAGGCATCTGCCCGAGCGCGAACGCGACGCGGAAGCTTTGCGGTTGGGTGAAGCGGATGCGCGCCGGTTGTTTGATCTAAAGAAATGGCCGCTGATGCGCACGTTGCTGGTGCGCACCGATGATGAAGAGTACCGGCTGTTCATGGCTACGCATCACCTGATTTCTGACGGCGTCACCGCCTACAACGTTTTCCTGCCCGAGCTCACCGCGCTCTATGACGCGTTTTCCCGAGAGCCGGCTGAAGATCGCGCCCACGACTCCGAAAAGGTTTCGCAGCTTCCTGAGTTGCCCATCCAGTATTCGGATTTTGCGGTCTGGCAGCGGGAAAAAGCGCAGCGGGATATTGCCGCGCATCACGCCGAATTCTGGAAGCAGCAGCTGGCCGGCGATCTACCGGTGCTCGCCTGGCCCAACGACAAGCCCCGGCCGCCGCTTCAAACCTATCGTGGCGCGCCGTATCGTTTCACCGTGCCGCAGAATGTAGTCGACGCCGTCAAGGCGTTGAGCACGCGCGAAGGCGTATCCCTCTACGTCACGCTGTTTGCCGGATACGCCGCGCTGCTGCATCGTTACACCGGTCAGGACGACATTATTGTCGGCAGCCTCTCCGGCACTCGCAAACTTCCCGAGATCGAACGCCTCGCCGGGTGCTTCCTGAATATGCTTCCGTTGCGCTTCGATCTTTCCGGCGATCTCACCTTCCGCCAGTTGATCCTGCGCGTGCGCACCGTATTGCTCGAAGCCCTGGCGCACGACGAAATCACCTTCGCGGAAATCGTGCAAGCGGTGCGGCCGCGGCCCGACGCCAGCCGCAATCCTTTGTTCCAAACCATTTTTTCGATTCGTCCCGAAATGCCTCCGATCGCCGCCGGTTGGGAGATTCGGGTGGAGGAAATTCTAAACGGAGGATCGAAACTCGATCTTTTGTTCATGCTCGCCGATCATCCGGGTGATATGGCCGGCCTGCTCACCTACAATCCCGACGTTTTTGAAGAGAGCACGCTGCGCCGGATGGTGGACCACTGGCAGATACTGCTCGCACAAGTGGTTGCCCGGCCCGACGATCGCATCGCCGAGCTGGAAATCCTGACCGACGAAGAGCGCCGCCAGCTTCTTTTCGATTTCAACGATACCCAAGTGGATTTCCCCCAGCGAACCCGGCTCCTGCACGCGCTCTTCGAAGAGCAGGCCGAGCGCACTCCGTCGCGTTCCGCGGTGGTTTTTGAGAACGAATCGTTCACCTACCGCGAGTTGAACGATCGCGCCAACCAACTCGCACACTTCCTGCAGGGCAAAGGCGTGCGGCCGGATACTCTGGTGGGCGTCTGCCTGGAACGCTCGCTGAATGTGGTGGTCGCGCTGCTCGGCGTCCTCAAGGCGGGCGGCGCGTACGTTCCGCTCGATCCCAGTTACCCGCCCGACCGCCTGGAATACATCGCGCAGGATTCCGGGCTCTCGATCTTGCTCACCCAGGAATCGCTGCGCGAGGCGTGGTCGCACTCTCGCGCCGAACTGTTTTGCCTTGATCGCGATTGGAGCCTGATCGCCGCCAGCAGTGCCGCAAATCCGTCCACCGCCGCGCAGCCTGAAAATCTAGCGTACGTGATCTATACCTCCGGCTCAACCGGCCGGCCGAAGGGCGTACAGGTCACTCATCACAACGTGGTGAACTTGGTCCTCGCGATGCAAGCGGCGCCTGGAATTTCGTCCAACGACACTCTGCTGGCCGTAACCACCATTTCTTTCGATATCGCCGGCCTGGAAATCTACGTTCCACTCAGCGTTGGCGCGAAGATCGTCCTGATCAGCCGCCACGCCGCATTGAATGCGCGCGAGATGGCCCGGCTGCTCGATCAACATCAGGTGACCGTGATGCAAGCCGCACCAGTCACTTGGCGCTTGCTGATCGAGTCCGGCTGGCACCCGCAAGCCAGCTTGAAAATTTTGTGCGGCGGCGAAGCGCTTCCCCGCGATCTGGCCGAGAGCCTTTGCGCCCGCGCCGGCTCGCTGTGGAATATGTACGGCCCCACCGAGACGACGATATGGTCGACGTGCCATCGCGTTATCGCCGGTGCGCCCATTCTGATCGGCCGGCCCATCGCGAATACTCAGGTGTACGTCCTCGATCGCGCGCTGCAACTTTTGCCGGTGGGCGCCATCGGCGAACTCTGCATCGGCGGCGACGGATTAGCGCGCGGATACCTGAATCGCGCGGAACTTACCGCTGAAAAATTTGTCGCTCATCCCTTCCTGCTGGGCGAGCGCCTCTACCGCACCGGAGACCTGGGGAAATTCCTGCCCTCCGGTGACCTCGAATGCCTGGGGCGTCTCGATCACCAGGTAAAAATCCGCGGATTCCGAATCGAATTGGGCGAGATTGAAACGGCGATTGCCGCCTGGCCGGGAATTCGCCAAGCCGTAGTCACCGCGCGCGACAATTCCGCCGGCGACAAGCGGTTGGTTGCCTACGTGGTGCTCGCGGACGGCGCGAACTTCCAGCCCGCTGGATTACGCGAGGCGCTCCGCGAAAAATTGCCGGAGTACATGATTCCCGCCTCGTTCGTCCCGCTCGCGGCCATGCCGCTTACATCGAACGGGAAAATAAATCGTCATGCGCTTCCCGCGCCCGGTGAAGCGGACGCCGGCGTCGCGACCGAGTCCAACCTCGTCGCGCCAGGCAATCCCGACGAACAGACCCTGGCCGAAATCTGGGCGCAGGTGCTGGGCGTCGAGCGAGTGGGCGTCACCGATACTTTCTTCGATCTTGGCGGCCATTCGCTCTTGGCGGTGCGCATTACCGCGCGCGCCCAGGCGAAGTGGAATATCGATCTCCCGCCCAGCATCATTTTCGAAAATCCCACCGTCCGGCTCATGGCCCAGGCCGCTGCCTCAGCCCAGAACCACGCCGCGCGTTCGCAGCGCCCGGAAATCGTTCCGGTGCCGCGCGAGGACTACGCGCTCTCGTCCGCGACGCCCGAAGTTCCGGCCAACGCATTCGTTTTCCCCATGTCGTTTTCGCAGCAGCAGCTTTGGGTGCTCGATCAACTGCAGCCAGGCTCGGCTGCCTACAACATTCCGCTCGCCATTCGCCTGCGAGGTTCGCTCAACGAGCACGCCCTCCAATCCGCGCTGGATTCGCTGGCTCGCCGCCACGAATCGCTCCGAACCGTATTTCGAGTTGTGAACGGAAAACCGTCTCAGGTCGTTCTTCCCTCGCTCTCGGTCACCATGAGTGTCGAGGATTTGCGCCAGCTTCCCGAACACTCATCCGAAACCGAGCGCCGCAGGATCGCGGTGGAAGAAGCGCGGCGCCCATTCGATCTCAACCGTGGCCCGCTCTTCAGCGCCCGCTTGATCCGCGTGGCCGATAACGATCACGTGTTGGTTTTCAACGTCCATCACATCGTCTTCGATTACTCGTCTATCGCCGTGTTGATTCGCGACGTTTCCACTTTCTACGACGCCGCGTGCCGCGGCGCCCAGCCTTCGCTCCCCGCGCTCACCGTGCAGTATCCGGACTATGCGGTGCGCCAGCGCGATTGGATGCAAGGCGCGGCGCTCGATCCGCAGCTCGCCTATTGGAAGAATCAACTGAAAGGCGTTGCCAGCAGTTTCGAGTTGCCCACTGACCATCCGCGCGGCAGCGAACTTTCCTTTGCCGGGGAATTCCTCACTGAACTGTTCCCGGCGCGTGTCCTGGAGGCGTTCGAGTCTCTGCAGCGCCGCGAAGGCGTCTCGCTTTTTATGGCCTTGCTCGCGGCCTTCGAAGTTCTCCTGTATCGCCACACCAATCAGGAAGATGTGGTGGTCGGCGCGTCCACTGCGGGCAGAAATCGCGAGAGCACGGACGATTTGATCGGCTTCTTCGTGAACCCCGTCGTGATTCGCAGCGACCTTTCGGGCAATCCCACTTTTCGGCAGTTGCTCCAGCGCGTCCGCAAAACGGCCACCGAAGCCTACGACAACCAGGACTTGCCTTTCGAAAAGCTGGTCGAGCAGCTGCGCCTCCGGCCCGATCCCAGCCGCAATCCTCTTTTCCAGACCATGTTTCTCTTCCAGGAACTCGCGGCTGGCTCGGTGGAAACGCCCGGCCTGCAATGGCGCTGGGAGGGAATCGATAATCGCACCGCGAAATTCGATTTAAGCGCCTACGTCGAAAAGAGCGAAGAAGGCCTGTTTGTGGCTTTCGAGTACAACACCGATTTATTCGAAAAGGCCACCGTCCAGCGCTTGATGCAGCACTACCGCGTTCTGTTGGAATCGATGGTCGCCAATCCGGACCAATCGATCGCGCGCCTGCCCATGTTGGGCGAGGCCGAGCGGCGCCAGGTGGTGGTGGAGTTCAATCGTACCGCGGTCGACTATCCGGAAAAGTCAGCCTGCCTTCACGAAATTATTGAAAGGCAGGGCGAGCGCGCGCCCGATCAAGTCGCGGTCGTTTTCAAAGATCAATCCCTCACCTACCGCCAGCTCAACGAGCGCGCCAATCAACTCGCTCATCATTTACGCAAACACGGCGTCGGCCCCGGCGCGGTAGTCGGAATTTGCGTGGAGCGCTCGCTGGAGATGGAAGTGGCGCTACTCGCCATCCTGAAAGCCGGCGGAGCGTACATGCCGCTCGATCCCGAGTATCCCGCCGAGCGCTTGGCATGGATGCTGGACGATGCCAACCCGCCGATCGTTTTATCGCAGCAGACAGTCGCCGATCGTCTCCCGCCCCAGGCGATTCCCGTGTTGCTGCTCGATTCCGAATGGCACAAAGTCGAAAGCGAATCGACGTCCAATCCCGGAGTCGCCGTTAAGCCTGCCGATCTCGCCTACGTCATTTACACTTCGGGATCGACCGGCAAACCCAAGGGCGTTCTAAACGTTCACCAAGGAATCGTCAATCGTCTCCTGTGGATGCAGTCGGAATACAACCTAACGCCCGCGGACCGCGTCCTGCAGAAAACTCCTTACAGTTTTGATGTGTCGGTGTGGGAGCTGTTCTGGCCATTGATGACCGGCGCCACGTTGGTGATGGCTCAGCCCGGCGGCCACCGCGACCCGTCGTACCTGGCGCAACTGATGCTCCAGGAAAAAATCACCACCACCCATTTTGTTCCTTCGATGCTCCGCGCATTTCTCGAGACGGCTGCGATTCCCAAACGTTCCAGCCTGCGCCAGGTGTTTTGCAGTGGCGAAGCCCTCGCCGCCGATTTGCAGAACCGATTCTTCCAGATGTCCAACGCCGCCCTGCACAACCTCTACGGCCCAACTGAAGCCGCCGTCGACGTCACCTATTGGGCCTGCCGCCGCGATGACCCCCGGCCGTTCGTCCCAATCGGCCGCCCCATCGCCAACATCCAGATTTATATTCTCGATGCGCAACTGCAACCCGCGCCGCTAGGTGTGGCCGGCGAACTTCATATCGGTGGCATCGGCGTCGCCCGTGGATATCTGAATCGCCCCGAACTCACCGCCGAGCGTTTTATTCCCGATCCGTTCCGCAGTGCGCCGGTAGGCAAGCCGGCCGCGCGGCTATACAAGACTGGCGACCTGGCGCGCTATTTGCTCGACGGCGAAATCGAATACCTGGGACGCCTCGATCATCAAGTAAAGATTCGCGGTTTCCGAATCGAACTGGGCGAGATCGAAGCGGCGATCCGCCAATCCCCGGGGATTCTAGAAACCGTGGTGGTGGCGCGCGAAGATACGCCGGGAGACAAGCGTCTCGTGGCCTACGTGGCGCTGGCCAAGCCCGATTCGCTCAACGCCGACGAATTGCGCGAATCGCTGCGCAGCAGCTTGCCGGAACACATGATTCCCGCGGCCTTTGTCCCCCTCGCCGACCTCCCGCTCACCTCCAGCGGCAAAATAGATCGCCGTGCGTTGCCCGCGCCCAACTACGAATCGGCCCAGCCAGGTCAAGTTCACGTCGAGCCGCGCAACCAAACCGAAAAGTCCATGGCCACCATCTGGGCCGAGGTGCTGCAGCTCAGCAAGATCGGAATCCACGACAACTTTTTCGAATTGGGCGGCCATTCGCTGCTGGCGGTGCGGCTCTTCGCGCAAATTTCCCGCACCTTCGGCAAGACGGTTTCGATGAACACGCTGTTTCTCACGCCCACTATCGCCGAGCTTTCCCGGCTGGTCGATTCGAAAGCGGACGTAGTCCCCAAAAACCGCCTGATCGCCATTCAGTCGCAAGGCTCGAAGCCGCCGCTTTTCTGGTTCCCGGGCGGCGCCGGCAGCGTTCTGGCGTTTCGCGAGGCATCGCTGCTGTTAGGGACGGAGCAGCCGGTCTACGGCCTGGAATCGAAACTTCCCGGGCCAGGCGAAGTATTTGAGGACGTCGAAGTTCGCGCTCGCCACTTCGTGCAGATCATTCAGAGTCTACAACCGGAAGGACCCTACAACCTCGCGGGCTTTTGTTCCGGCGGGCTGGTGGCCTACGAAACCGCGCGCTTGCTCGAAGCGCAAGGCGATTCACTCGGGCTGGTGGCGTTGGTCGAGTCGGTCCCGTTTCACTATCCCGGCGAGTTTCTCGGCACGGTCAACTATTACCTCCAACATTATTCATGGCGAGTGAATCAGATGGCCAAGCGTTGGTATCGCTGGGTGGTCGAGAGTTTCTTCGGCGCGCCGCCGAGCAATATTCCGACCCACGATGAGCTTTTCCCGTTGGCCGTCCAAACCGAAGACGCCATGGCCGAAGTGCGTCGTATCGAAGAAGCGATGCGCCTGGCCGATAACCGCTACCGTCCGCGTCCGCTGAACACCCGCGTCTGCCTGCTGGTTGGCGAGGACGATTACTTTGGCAAGGGCGTTGGCCGCTCCGCCGATCCGCGCCTGGCGTGGCGCCCGCTTCTCGTCGGAGGATTTGACATCGTCGCCGCGCCCGGCGATCACCTGTGGATGCTGCGCGCGCCCCGCGTGAAAGTTTTCGCGAAACGGCTCGAAGCGAGTTTGGCCGAAGCCGCGGCGCGCGCCGCCGAATCCATCCAGAAAGGGAGAGGCAAAACCGCCCCGAAGCCGTCGGTTTCTTCCGTCCAATCCGGCGCTCCTATCCAAAGCCACAAGACCAACAAAATCCCCACCCGTTCCCCTCGCTAACCACACCCGCCGCTTGCCCCGAGATGCCTTGACAATCTGGGTATGGCCGGGATTACACTGCTTTGTTGCTATTTTCCGAACTTTTCCATCCTAGCCATCGACATTGGCGTCCGATATAGCTGTGCGTTACCGCTCGAATTCCGCTCGAACTGGGATGAAGGTCGCTGTTTGCTGATGGAACCGAAACGCCGAACCGGCCTGGTGAGAGGGCTTCCGCAACGAGCGCCGATCCTGAGCGCCGGCCTCCTCGCTGTTTGTCTCCTCGGCTATGGCGCGCCGCTCCTCCGAGCTCAAGGCGCTCCCAGCCACCCTGTCGCGCTCTCCGAAATTTCCACCGAAGAATACAATCGCCGCCTCAACAATCTGCGCAAGGATTTGAGCTCGGATGCCGGCGTCAATTCCGCCGAGGAATACCGCATCGGCCCGAATGACATTCTCGACATCACCGTGTTCGACGCTCAAGAACTCAATCGCTCGGTTCGCGTCACTTCCGGCGGAGAAATTTCCTTGCCGCTGCTCGGCCCGGTGCGTGCCGCCGGCCTCACCGCCCGCGAACTGGAGATGGCTCTCGAAGTTCGCTTGCGGCGTGAATTCATGAAGGATCCCCACGTCGGCGTGTTCGTCAGCACCGTGGAAAGCCATCCCATTTCTGTAGTTGGGGCGGTGCGTAAGCCGGGCGTTTTTCAAGTTCGCGGTCCGCGCTCTTTGTTGGAAATGATTTCCATGGCTGAGGGAGTTACCGACGATGCAGGCGACACCGTCCTGATCGAGCGCGGTGCCGGCTTGCACCCGGAAGCGCTAGCGGCGCAGGCCTCGGCCGCCGTAGCGGTCCCGCCTTACGACCGCTCCGCGCCGGACTCGCCTTCGATCGCCGCGACAAATTCTGCCGATGCAACGCCAAATAAAGCGCGGGTAGGTGCGGTTTCGTCTCCTCCGGCCGCCGCGCCCCCAGCAGCCGCCTCATCATCACCGGCGTCCACTGACGCTAACTCTGACGCCGGAGACGATGTCGTGGAAGTTCATCTCGACGGCCTGGTGCAGTCGGGCGAACGCAAATACAACGTCACCGTCTTTCCGGGAGACATCGTCAAGGTCACCCGCGCAGGAATCGTTTATGCCGTCGGCGAGGTTCACAAGCCCGGCGGATTCGTGATGAAGAACAACGAGCCGATGACCATTCTGCGCGTGGTGGCGCTCGCCGAGGGTCTAACCAGCGTGGCCGCGAAATCTCAGGCCCGCATCCTGCGCACCGACGAGAATGGTAACCGCGTCGAGGTCCCGGTGAATTTGGGCAAAGTGTTTGCTGGGAAAGAGCCGGACCAGGCGTTGCACGCCTCCGACATCGTCTTCGTGCCCAATAGCCCCGCCAAAGGGATGTTCGCCAAGGGCACCGACGCGGCCGTGTGGGCGGTCACCGATCTGGTTGTGTTCCACTGGTAGCGCCATGGACGAACCGACAAAAATCCGGCTGTATGATTCCACCACTCGCGCCATCGAGCCCGTCCGGCCGGTTCCGTTCAAAGCCATCGAGGCGGACGATGGCCCGGACCTTTTCGAATATTGGCGCATCGTCCGCAAGCGAAAAGCCACCATTCTCACCGTCCTGTTCATCGTCTTCACCGTTGCCCTGGTCGGCACCCTGAAGCAAAAGCCGGTCTTCCGTGCGCGTGCCCTGGTCGAAATTCAAAAAGAAAATCCCGACGTGCCTACCCTCCAGGAACTTTTTCAGGTGGAAACGATTTCCGACGCCTATCTGGAAACGCAGTACAAAATCTTGAAAAGCGAAAACGTCGCGCGGCGTGTGATCGACGAATTGGGAATCGATCAGCTCCCGGAATTCAAGCCTCCGGCGCGCTCCTGGTTCTCCACCGCGAGACCCGAACCTCCTCCGGCCGCCTCCACCGATCTGAACGGCGACGCTGGTAAAGATCCCGACGCGTACAGCGAAGTGCTGAAGAAATTTGACGATCGCCTGAACGTCGACCCGGTGAAGCGCAGCCGCTTGGTAGAGATCAGTTTTGAATCCACCGATCCGGCCCTCGCCGCCCGCGTGGTGAATTCGCTCGCTTCCAACTACATAGAAGAAAATCTGGAAGCGCGCTGGCAAGCCTCTGAAAAGGCCTCCGATTGGTTGTCTCAGCAGCTGATGCGCATGAAAGCGAAGCTCGAAAAATCCGAGGACGAACTTCAGAAGTACAGCCGCGAAACCGGCCTGCTTTTTCTCTCCACCGAAAAGGGCACCACCGAAAATATCGTCGACCAGCGCCTCCACGATCTCCAGGAGGAATTGACCAAGGCCCAGGCCGACCGCTATCAGAAGGAATCTTTGTACCGCTTGGTCCAGGAAGGCGATTTCGCTTCCCTCCCGGGCGTCTTCGACGACAAACTCCTCCAGGACCTCAGCGAACGCTTGGCCGAGCTCAAGCGCCAGCGCTCCTTGCTCACCACCACCTTCAATCCCGATTATCCCCGCGTCAAAGAAGTCCAGAGCCAGATCGACGACGCCGAATCCAATTTGACTCAGGAGCGCGAGCGCGCCACCCGCATGATTACCGGCGAATATCGCGCCGCGGTCAGCCGTGAAGAGATGCTCACCGCCGCTTTCGCCGACCAGCAAAAAGCGGAGAACGACGTCGCGGAAAAATCCGTGCAGTACAACATCCTCAAACGCGAAACAGACACCAATAAGCAGCTCTACGAAGGGTTGTTGCAGAAACTGAAAGAAACCGGCGTCTCCACCAGCATGCGCGCCACCAACATCCGCATCGTCGATCCTGCCCAGTCGCCGCGCAAGCCGGTTCGCCCTCGCGTCTTTCTCAATCTTTCCCTCGGACTGCTCGTCGGCCTCTGCCTCGGCACCGCCATGGCTTTTGCCCAGGAACATCTCGACAACACCATCAAGAGTCCCGAAGACGTCGAGCGCTTTCTCCGCTTGCCCGCCCTCGCCTCCATTCCCGCGGTTGATTCCGGCGATTATCACGGAATTCATAGCCTCTACGAGCGCGCTAAGGTGCTCTCCGCCGAAGGCCAACCTTCCGCCGCTCTCGCCCCGGCTTGGAACAAAATTGAAGCCAACGGAAATCATTCCGCGCTGCTCGAGGCCTTTCACGGCCTGCGAACTTCCGTGCTGCTTTCCACCGCCGAGGCCCCCCCTCGCACTCTGCTGGTCAGCAGCGCTCAGCCGGGCGAAGGGAAGACCACCGTTGCCGCGAATCTGGCCATTTCGCTCGCGCAACTTGGCGATCCAGTCCTGCTGATTGATGCGGATTTGCGCCGCCCCAGCCTCCACAATTTTTTCGGCGTCACCGCGCCTCACGGCCTGGTGGGATTTCTCACCGGCCACGAACATTGGAAAGATCTGGTGTGCCACGTGGCGCCGGTTGGCCTGGACGTGCTTTTCTGTGGACCCGTGCCGCCAAATCCCGCTGACCTGCTCTCTTCGGAATACATGCGTACGCTGATTCGCGATGCATCGAACACCTACAAGTTCGTGGTCATCGATTCGCCGCCGCTGCTCAACGTGGCCGATAGCCGGATCCTAGCGACGCTCGTCGACGGCGTTCTACTCGTGGTCGTCGGTGGCGTCACTCCGCGCGACTTGGCGCAGCGCGCGCAAGCTTCGGCACGCGACGTTGGCGCGCATATTCTCGGCGCCGCATTGAATTTCGCTGACCTCTCCGCGGGGCACTACTACTATTCCCCTTACGTTGCCAAGGAGGAGTAACAACCCCTGCCATGCCCCTGGCTCCTCCCAACCACCGCCTTTCGCCGGCGTCGAAAATGCTCGCGGAGTGCTCGCTCATTGGTTGTTTGCTCTATTCCGCCCTGGCATTCGGCGGCGCTGAGCCTGCGCTTTTCTCCATCGCCCAGATGGTTCTGTTTGCGGCCATCGCGTTTCTGGTCCTCGCCCACCCGGATTCGCTGATTCCGGCCAACCGCGCCGCTCGCATCGTTCCCGTTGTACTCGTGGCCATCGTCCTCCTGCAGCTCTGCCCATTACCGCCTTCCTGGATGGGACGCTCGCGCCAGTCTCCGGCAGAACTCGCGGATCCGCGCTGGGCCCACTGGACCATTCAAACCTACGCCACGCGCACCCACTTGCTGGCGCTGCTCGCGTGTCTCGCGGTGTTCTATCTCGCGCAATTGGTGTGCCAGACCCGCGAGGGAAAGCGCCGCCTGATTTTTTCTTTTCTGGGATTGGGCATCTTCGAGGCCTTTTACGGTTTGGTTCAATACCTCACCGGCTTCCAGCGAATTTTTGCCTACATTAAAAAATACGACCTCGAAGAAGCCACCGGCACTTACATCAATCGCAATCACTTCGCCGGACTGCTCGAGATGATTTTGCCTTTTAGCCTGGCGCTCGCGTTTTACGAATTCGAGAAGCTCCGCCGCAGGCAGGCGCAATCGCCGCGCCGTAAACACAAGCTGTTCGCAGGCTCCGGGTTTGCCCGCGCGATTTTCTGGGTTGCCGTTGCGGTGTTGATCGGCGTGGCGCTTTTGTTTTCGCGCTCGCGGATGGGAATTTTGGCCGGGGTGCTTTCATCGCTCTTCCTGTTTGGCCTGGTCGCATTATCGCAGCTCGGTGGACGCAGTGGGCTGTGGCTCGCCGGCGCATTTCTGGTTTTGGGCTTGGCGCTTACCCTGTGGATTGGCCCCGGCCCGGTTCTGCAGCGATTTCAAGTTGTCAGCGACGAATATTCCGGCCAGGGCCAGGACCGCCTGACTATTTGGAAAGATACCGGCGGCTTGCTGCGCGCCCACCCGCTGTTGGGCACGGGACTAGGCACGTTCCCCATCGCTTACACCACCGTGCAAACCGGTTTCCTCGGCCGCTTCGTCAACCACACCCACAACGACTACTTGGAAATTTCCAGCGATCTGGGAATTCCTGCAGCGCTGGTTTTGTTCTCCTCCCTCTTTGTGATTCTGGGGAGGGCCGTCCGCGCCTCTTACTCCGCGGAACGAAGCTTCGAGCAGGCTGCGGCGCTGGGGGCCGCAGGCGCCATCTTGGCGATCCTGCTGCACAGCCTCGCGGATTTCAATTTGTACATTTTCGCGAATGCGATGATGCTCTCCGCAGTCCTGGGTTTGGTGATGGCCATTCGGCCGAATGGATCCTCCGCTCCTGTGGCACAACCGGAAGGCGCCCCGGAGGGTGCCTCCGGAGGGAGCGGCAAATCGCTGCCGAATGCAGAACGGGATTCGGCGGGTGTTCCAGCGGTGGGCACCGCATGATCCGCAAGATTCAGCTCGGCGTGAAGCGAGTGTTGGATATCCTCGTATCCGCCGTGGCTCTGTTGCTGTTGTCCCCGCTGCTCGTATGTGTTGCCATCCTCATCAAGCTGGAATCACCGGGCCCGGTGTTTTTTTCGCAAGCGCGCGCGGGATATCGTGGAAAACAATTCCGCATGCGGAAATTTCGCACCATGATCAAGAATGCAGAGGCAGCCGGCGCCGGTTACTACGTCGAACGCGATGACGCGCGCATTAGCCGCGTTGGCAAACTATTGCGGCGCTTCAGCCTAGACGAACTGCCCCAACTTCTGCACATTTTCACCGGGCAGATGAGCGTGGTAGGGCCCCGGCCCGGCCTGCCCTATCATTTGCAGCACTACACCGCGGAGCAGATGAGGCGCTTAAACCTCCGGCCGGGGCTGACCGGCTGGAGCCAGGTGAATGGACGCAACCAGATCACTTGGCCGGAACGAATCGAAAAAGATGTTTGGTACGTCGATCACTTTTCGCTTTGGCTCGACGCGAAAATCATTTTTCGTACGTTCGGCGTGCTGCTCTCGGGTGAAGGGCTCTACGGCGCGCGCGAGAATTTCTTCTTCTCCAACCAGGACGATATTCCATCCCCGGCGCGGAGGGATTTATGACTGACGTGGTGATTCTGGGCGCAGGCGGGCTAGCCCGCGAGATTTTTGGCCTCTTCGAAGATGCCAATCTCGATGCGAAAAAATGGAACGTGCTGGGATTTGTCGACGATAGTCCCGCGCTTCACGGCGTGATCCAATGCGGCTTGCCGGTACTGGGCGGCTTCGAATGGTTCGAGCGGCATCCCGACAACAACCTGCGCGTGATATGCGGTACGGGAAGCCCCACCTCCCGTCGGGCCCTCGCCGAACGGGCCGCGGCGCTGTCGCTCCAGTTCTGCCAGGCCATCCATCCGTCCGCGAGGATTTCGCGGTGGATGGAGCTCGGCCCCGGCGCCGTCGTCACCGCCGGTTGCATCCTCACCACGCAAATAACGTTAGGCGCTCACGTCCTCGTGAATCTAAACTCCACCATCGGGCATGACTGCGCCATCGGCCCCTATTGCAATATCAATCCGGGCTGCTGCATTTCTGGAAACGTGAAGATGGGCGAAGGCGTGGACTTGGGCACTGGTGCGTCGATCATTCAGGGCAAGCAGGTCGGCGAATGGTCGGTGATCGGAGCGGGGGCGGTGGTTACCGAGGATATTCCCGCGCACGTCACCGCAGTGGGCATTCCGTGCCGGGTAATCAAGCGCCATCCGGCCTACGCCACGCTGTCGGTGCCTTCGGGAAGAGCGAACTGATCGAGGAAGCGGTGAATTCAAGCTCGGGAAAATCGGCGGCCCTGGGAGCGGATTCAGCTTTCGAAAAACGCCTGCCTATCGTTTCGCCCGAAGGGCTTCCGGGCGAGGAGTTTGTCGCCGATGTGCGGCAAATTCTGCAAAGCCGCCAGCTCACCAACGGCGCATTCGTGCGCGAATTCGAAGTGGCCGCTGAATCGTTCCTGGGTGTTCCGCACTGCGTCGCGGTTTCCAGTTGCACCTCCGGTTTGATTCTCGTTTTACAGGCACTCGGTGTGCGCGGGGAAGTAATTCTGCCGAGCTTCACCTTTCACGCTACCGCGCACAGCGTTTTGTGGAACGGCCTGCACCCGGTGTTCGCAGACTGCGAGCCCGGCACATTTTGCCTGGATCCGGCAGCGGTACGCGCGCAGCTATCGGCGAACACAGCCGCGATTCTAGCCGTGCATCTCTACGGCAACCCCATCGCAGTCACCGAACTGGAAGCCATCGCTGCGGAGCGTGGCATCCCGCTGATCTGTGACGCGGCGCACGCCTTCGGAACCGAATTCCGCAGTGCGCGCGTCGGTCCTACCGGCGTGGCCGAGGTATTCAGTTTCTCGCCAACAAAGCTGCTGGTTGCCGCGGAAGGCGGAATGGTTTCCACGCGCGATCCCGAGCTGGCGCGGCGTTTGCGTGCGGCCCGAAACTACGGCGACGCCGGTACATCGGATCCCGAACTCCCCGGTCTGAACGCTCGCATGAGCGAGTTCCACGCGGCTCTCGCCCTTCGCGGCTTGCCCGGTATCGATCAGCGGATCGCGCGCCGTAACCAGATTCGCCTGCGTTACGAACGGCAACTGGGCTCTGTTCCCGGCATCACTTTCCAGCAGATTCGTAGCGGATGCCGCACCACCGCCAAAGATTTCTCCCTGATCGTGGACCAAGCCGAATTTGGCCAGCCCCGCGATTGGCTGCTCGAGCGCCTGCTGCTGCGGAATATCGAGGTGCGCCGCTATTTCTGGCCGCCCGTTCATCGTCAGAAGTTGTACCGGGAAATCTGGGATGGCCGCCCTTTGCCCGTTACCGAATGGGTTTCGGATCGAGTCATCAGTCTGCCGATTTATTCATCGCTCAGCGATGAAGACGTCGATCGAATTTGCGCAGCGGTGTCCGAGCTGGCATCTGAGGCAGCGCAGGCTTCCGATCCTCGAAAGGCGCAAGTGGTATGAGCCCTTCAACCGGTACGAACGCGAGTAGCCTAGCCAATCCGGCCCAAAAGCAGTCGGGCGGCGCGGCTGTCGAGATGGGGAAGCGGCTGCGGCAAGAGGCCCGCGAGTTTCCTTGGAAGGATGCGCTGTTGCGCATGGCTGCGGACGTCGTGCTCGTCAACGTCGCGATGCTGTCGGCGTTCGGACTGTGGTTCTTGTTCTACGTGGTGGTGCTCGATATTCCGCGTCCCCACGATTTGGCCGCCATATTTAAGGGATTCGTCGCGAACTACTGGTTGTTGTGGTCCTTCTTGGCCCTATTGATATTTCAGCTCAGCGGCTTTTACACTCGCGCCCGCGGCTACGCCGGCCGCTACAAAGCGCTGGTGGTATTCCGCGCCGTCAGCCTGTTCATGGTGATCTTCGTATTCTCTGACTACTTTCTTTTCCGCGGCGCGTTGGTTCCCCGCGGTGTCGCAGTGATCGGCTGGGTTCTTACGCTGGCCCTCATTGGCGGCACGCGCCTCACCAAGCACCGCTTCCTCAGCATGTATCGCGTTGAACATCGCACTCAGCCCGGCCGCGTGGAGAAAGTGCTGGTTCTCGGCGGAGCGGGATACTTGGGTTCGGCGCTGGTGCCGCAGCTGCTGGCGCGTGGGTACACCGTGCGGGTTCTCGATTCCTTTCTGTTTGGCGAGGCGCCGCTTGCGCCCTGGAAAGATCATCCGCACTGCGAGCTGGTACGCGGTGACGTACGCGATATCGAAGCCATCGTCCATGCGGTGCGCGGATGCGACGCGGTGGTGCACCTCGCCGGGATCGTCGGGGATTCGGCATGCGAAGAAAATCAGCAGCTCGCCATCGAAGTGAACGGCGCGGCGACGCGCATGCTGGTCGACGTGGCCCGCGGTTGCGGCGTGCACCGCTTCGTGTTTGCGTCGTCGTGCAGCGTGTACGGAGCATCGGACCTGCCGGTGAACGAGCACTCCAAGATCGCTCCGCTATCGGTGTACGCGCAAACCAAAGCGGATTCCGAAAACATTTTACTCCGAAGTCAGGCTCCGGATTTCCATCCCGTGCTTCTGAGGCTCGGGACATTGTTCGGAATGTCGAGGCGAATGCGGTTCGACCTGGTGGTCAACCTGCTGGTCGCTCGCGCCGCTTCCGCCCATCGCATCACCATCATGAATGGCGATCAGTGGAGGCCTTTCCTTCACGTCGATGACGCTGCGCGTGCGTTCGTCGTATGCCTGGCGGCGCCGTCCTCGGCGGTCTCCGGCGAAATCTTCAACGTGGGTTCGGAATCGATGAATCATCAGCTCGACCACCTCGGCGAAAAGATCGCCGCCGTCGTTCCCGAGACGGAAATCGAAAGAACCTCCAGCAGCGATCGCCGCAACTATCGCGTGGAATTCGGCAAAATCGAATCGCGCTTGGGATTTCGCTGCGAACGCACCCTCGAATCGGGCATCGCCGAGATCCTGGAAGCGGTACGCACCCGCGCCATCCAGGATTTTTCCACCGAAGAATTCAACAATCAGGTGGCCACCCGTGCCTACGCCCAGACCGAAAACGGCAAGTCGTCACCGCTGCGCGAACTGGCCGCGCTAACGAGCAGGGAAGCCAAGCCAACTCCGTCCGGCGCTTAGCCCTCAGCCCGCGCCGCCCCGCCACTTCCCGCCCGCGGCGGTGGCACAGCCCCAGGACTGCCTTGCCTGTGCCACCACTGCATCGTCCCAACGACGGCTTACAGCGACTTCAACAGTTGCGCTCCATCCGGTCCCCCCCAACCCGTCACCGCGTC
>Ga0302326_10009373_pt1 | contig 21411 bp, 19 predicted proteins | sample Palsa_T0_3_FD_202264 | JGI IMG/M metagenome (GOLD analysis project Ga0302326, IMG submission 202264) | Peat permafrost microbial communities from Stordalen Mire near Abisko, Sweden - Palsa_T0_3 | ecosystem: Environmental > Terrestrial > Soil > Palsa > Peat permafrost | place: Sweden: Abisko... | reverse complement strand
CGAATAGAGGGTGACCTGGACGTCTGCTCGTCCGGCTCTCTGGAATCGGGGATTTTTCTTGCCGCTGCGAACGAGCAGCAGGAGATCGTCGTGTCCCTCGACGCCTGCACCTACTGTGACGCGAGCGGCCTCAGCGTTCTCCTTCGCGCAAAGGCCGTGCTAGGCGCGCGACTCTCGATCGTCGTGCCCGCTCGGCACGTGACGCGCCGCATTTTCGAAATTACGAACAAGGTGGAACCGCTCGGCCTGCGCGAGGCGCTCTGAGGGTCTGATTACGAAACTTCCGGCGACGGGCGCCCTGACCGCCTGTATCTTCGATGTGGACGGCGTTCTGCTGGCTTCGCCGCACGAAATCGCGTGGCGCGAAGCCTTGCGCGGATTCGCAAATCCGGTTCGCTTCACGACGGCGATGTATCAAGCGCAGGTTGCCGGTAAGCCGCGGCTTGCGGGCGCGCTCGCGGCCCTGGAGGTCCTCGGCGTTTCCGATCCCGCCGGGAAGGCCGCCCGCTATGCCGATCGCAAGCAACAAGTACTTGAGGAACTGATTCGGTCAGGCGGCGTCAGAGCTTTTCCCGATGCCTTGCGTTTCGTGGATGCACTTGCGACGATCGGTTGGCCAATGGCGGTCGCCTCATCGTCGAAGAACGCCAACGAGATGATGCGTCGAGTCGAGCTGCCTTCGGGACGCGCCTTGCTCGAGGTGTTCGCGGTCAATGTTTGCGGCCGCGATCTGGCGCACGGCAAGCCCGATCCGGAAATTTTTCTGCTCGCAGCGAGCGAATTGCAGGTGCCGGCCTCGCACTGCCTCGTGATCGAGGATGCACGCGCCGGTATCGAGGCGGCGCGTTCGGGAAAAATGACGGGACTCGGCGTCGCTCGACTGCACGACGAAGCATCACTGCGCGGGGCTGGGGCGAATCTCGTGGTGAGGAGCCTGGATGACGTAGCGGTCGATGCACTAGCAAATGGCCGGCTCGCCCGGCGCGGGACGTGACGCTGGTCTCGCAACGCGACGTTTTCGAACCGACGGCAGATCTCGCCTGGACTATCGAGGATGATGCCGTCGATCCGCTGCGCGAGAGCAGCCGCGAGGCGCGCTTTGCGGTCAGCAACGGGTTTCTCGGGGTACGCTGTTCGCGAGCGATCAACCGGGAAGGCCGATTGGTGTTGCCGCCGCGTACCTACGTTGCCGGGTTCTTCGATACGAGCGGGCCGGAGGGACCCATATCCGGGCTCGTTCCGGCATCCGATTGGCTCCAGCTCCGCGTGACCTTGGACCGCGACGTGTCGGAGCATGACGCCTCCAAGATGTCGCCGCATCGGCTCGTGCTCGATATGAGGCGCGGGATGCTGCTGACCGAAAGCCGGCAGCACAGCGGAACCGCGCTTGGTTTCCGGGCGCGCACGCTGCATTTGGTTTCGCTGCACGCGCGCGCCATCGGTCTCCAATTGATCGAGAGCTGCATCGAAGGCCCAGACGTGGAGCATGGTCTCGAGGCGCACGTCGGGGAGAAGGGGTTCGCGCTCGTTCCCGAGCGGCTCGAACAGAGCGTCGCCGTGTGGCACACGAAGCAATCCGGTAAGCGCCTCGGCATGGCGGTGAAGGCGACGCTGAACATCGACGGCCGCGAGCTAGCCCCCGTCGCCCTCGGCCAACTTGCGTGGTCGTGGCAGTGGACGTCGCGTCCGGGCCAGATCGTCTCGTTCGAACGCATGGTCGCATTGACGCGCACCGACGGCGGCGAGGTCGATACCGGCGAACGAGCTCGCAACGAACTCGAGGCAGCGCAACGCATCGGATGGCGCGGCGTGCTCGCGGAGCACGAGGCGGCTTGGAGCCGCCGCTGGGATTGCAGCGACGTCGTCGTCGAGGGGGACGTTGGGGCCCAGCAAGCGCTGCGCTTTGCGCTCTATCACCTCATCAGTGCCGCGGATCCCATGGACGACCGGGTCTCGATCGGCGCGCGCGGCCTCACCGGCGAAGACTATCATGGGCACGTGTTCTGGGACACGGAGATCTATCTCGTGCCGTTTTACATTATGACGTGGCCCGAGGCAGCGCGAGCGCTGTTGATGTACCGGTTTCACACCCTAGCGGGCGCGCGCGCGAAGGCGGTTCGCATGGGCTGGCGCGGCGCTCTCTACGCTTGGGAATCCGCCGATACGGGCGACGAGACGGCGCCCGAGCAGGTCATCGGGCCGGATCGTCAAGTCATCCGCGTTCTTTCCGGGCAGCAAGAACAGCACATCAGCGCGGACGTCGCGTACGCGGTCTGGCAATACTGGCAAGCGACGAGGGACGAGAGCTTTCTCCTCGAGGCCGGTGCCGAGATTCTCCTCGAAACGGGCCGCTTCTGGGCGAGTCGCGCCGGGCTCGAAGCGGATGGCCTGCGCCATATCCGCGGCGTCATCGGACCGGACGAGTACCACGAGAACGTCGATGACAACGCCTTTACGAACGTCATGGCGCGTTGGAACATTCGCCGTGCTCTCGATGCGGCGGCGTTGTTGCGCGAGCGGTGGCCCGAGCGTTGGAGCGACATTTCGAACCGCCTCGGCCTCGTCGATAGCGAACTCGAGGAGTGGCGCCGGGCCGCGGAGACGATCGTAACGGGGTTCGATCGTCAGACCGGGCTGTTCGAGCAGTTTGCCGGCTACTTCGGACTCGAAGATATCGATCTGGCCGGCTACGCCGGACGTTCGGTGCCGATGGATGTCGTGCTCGGACGCGAACGCACGCAGCGATCCCAAGTCGTCAAACAGGCCGATGTGGTGGCGCTGCTCGCGCTCTTGCCGGAAGAGTTCGAAGGCGAGGCGGCCGCCGCAAACTTTCGCTACTACGAGCGGCGCTGCGGGCATGGAAGTTCGCTGAGCCGCGCGATGCATGCCCTTGTCGCGGCTCGCCTCGGCGAGGACGAAACGGCGCTGCGCTACTTTCAAGAAACCGCCGCAATCGATCTGGCCGATACCTGCGCGGCCATCGCCGGCGGCGTACACGTCGCGGCTCAGGGCGGGATTTGGATGACGGCCGTCTTCGGCTTCGCGGGCCTAGCCTTGCAAGCCCAAAGCCTCGCGTTCGCCCCGCGTTTACCGGCTGGTTGGCGCAGCCTTACGTTCCGCGTTGCGTGGCGGGGCCGCCGGCTCAAGATCGGCATAGACCAGGCGAGGCACGTGCTCGAGGCGACGCTCGAAGCCGGCGAGGCGATGACGATCCTCGTAAACGGCGAGCAACACAAACTCGGCATCGGCCCCGTGAAGGTGGCGTTATTCGGTCGTTTGGACGGCCGCTAAGCGAGTGACTTCCTCGTGAAGGCGGACGAAATGGCCGAGAAGTTCGCGCAACGGAGCGGCGGGGAAGTTCGCGGTGAGCGTACTCGCCACGCTCGCGACGTCTAGGACCGCATCCTCCTGGCCCGCTCGGCCGATGCCGCCGGCATCGTAAAATCCGGCAGCGCCCACGTGGAATGTGGTCGTCATCGCGGGTTCCGCTCCGCCGCGTATCTGCTCGCTGATTTCGAGAGTTCCCAGCAGGTCGGTTAAGGTCATATGGGTTGCTCCTTCAAGCGCCGGCAGAAGCAGAACCGGCGGCCCATATCCTGGTCCACCGGTAGTGCGACCGGCGCATGCTAGTTTAGGGAAAGGGTCGTGAGATTCCTGACGTCGGTTACGCCTGCGATCGAATAGGCGGCGACCGCGGCGTCCTCGCGTTCGGTCCATGAGTGTACGACGCCGCTCAGGGTCACGGTTCCACCCGAGGCTTCGACGACGATGCGGGTGGCGTCGATCTCGGCGTTACGCCGAAACGAATCTTGGATTTTCTGCTTGATATCGCTGACGGCGACGTGTTTTCGCAGGGCGATGTCGTTCGTGACACCGCGTACTCCCGGAATCGACGCGGCTGCAAGGCGCGCGGCTTCGCGCTGGTATTGCCAATCGAGCGTTCCCGACAGCGTCAGGCGGCCGTTTTCCGCTTTGACGAAGACGGCGTCGATGGGTATGTTCGAATTCCAACGCAGCGCTTGCTGCGCGGAAAAGATGAGATCGGTATCGGTTCGTTCGTGAAGGGCCGGCAGGTCGATCGTCAGTTCCTCGGCCATGCCGAGGACGCCGCGCACTCGCTTGGTGGCTCGTTCCGCGGCGAGTTTCCCAGCGTAACTCGGAACGCTGCCCGTGAGGGTGACCACGCCGTTATCGACGGCGACGGCAATGTTGCGTTCGTCGACGCTCGGATCGAACGCGAGTTCCTCGATGAGGTGTTTGTGCAGATCGATGTTTGAAATAAACAACTAATTTTCCCAAATGCGCGCTACTTCGGAGCGGGCGCAGCTACAGCGTTCCCGGCCGCTACGCGTCCTAACCGCGATACTCAAAGATAAATCGCGGCAGCCAGGAACGGCACGGTCCGTCTCGCAACGTCGCTCAGGCCGCTTATCAGTAAGGCGGGAGAGAGAGTCGCTCGTGTCCGTTCACCAAGCCGCCGAACACCATACAAACGCTGCGTCGCATCTGCGGACGGCCGCGGAGTACAGTACCCTCGCCGCCGAGCACTACTCGCACGGCGCGCACGAACAAGCGGCGCACTACGCGCTCCTCGCGCACGCACACATGCAGCACGCGGGGCAATTCATGTCCGACGCCGCGAAAATTCATGCCGAACGGCATGGCGGCAACAAGCATACGCTTATCGGCTAACGCGAGGTGCCGATTCTACGCGAGTGGTAGCCAGCGTCGACCGTCGCGTGCCGGCAGGTCGCCCGCCGCCGGGCCGTCGCTGCCGGGAGCATAGGTCGATGGGGCGTCGCTTGCGGCGCCCCAGTCATCGAGGACCGGCTGCACGGCCGCCCAGCTCGCTTCGATCATGTCGTCGCGCTGGAAGAGCGACGCGTTGCCGGTCATGCAATCGTAGAGCAGCGTTTCGTAACCGACCGTCGGCTTTTCGTCGAAACATTCGGCGTACGCAAACGTGCTGCGTGCGGGCCCGAGCTGCAACGACGGCCCCGGTACTTTCGCGAGAAAGTCGGTCGTGATCCCGGGTTCGGGTGCGATGACCAAGGACAGGATGTTTGCTTTCCCGAGGTCGGGAGCCGGCGGGAAAACCTGCTGCGGAGCGGGGCGCAAGTGAATTGCGATCGTGGTCAGATGGCGCGCGAGCCGCTTCCCCGTACGCAGGTAAAATGGCACGCCGCTCCAGCGCTCGTTGTCGATCTCGACCTTGAGGGCGGCGTAGGTTTCCGTTCGGCTGTCTTTGGCAACGCGATTCTCATCGCGATAAGCCGGCACGGCTTTTCCGCCGATCGTGCCGGCCGCGTATTGACCGCGCGCCGCGTCCGCCGGGCGCAGCGGGCGAATCGCCTCGAGCAGTTTTGCTTTCCGATCGCGGATCGCTTCGGCGTCGAGCGAAAGGGGCGCATCCATCGCGATCATTGTCACGAGACTGAAGAGATGATTTGGCACCATATCGCGCAGCGCACCCGTCGACTCGTAGAACGCCCCCCGCGTCTCGACGCCGATCGTCTCCGCTGCGGTGATCTGCACGTGGTCGACGTATTCGCGCCGCAGGAGCGGCTCGAACGTGCCGTTGCCGAAGCGCAGCGCCATGATCCCTTGTACCGGCTCTTTGCCGAGAAAGTGATCGATCCGGTAGATTTGGCGTTCCGCGGCGGCCCGCAGCACGCGCGCGTTGAGCTCGCGTGCCGACGGCAGATCGAAGCCGAACGGTTTCTCGATGACGACGCGCCGGAACGCGCCCTGGGGTTCTTCGAGCAGGCCGGAACTCCCGAGACCATCGACGATCGTCCCGAAGAATCGCTCCGAAACGGCGAGGTAGAAGATGACGCTGTCGCCGGCGGGGCTTTTGCTCAAGCGTTCCTTGAGTCGCGTGTAGTCGCCGGCGTGCTCGAAATCGAACGTCATGTAGTCGAGGCGTTTGGCGACCCACTCCCACGTAGCCGCGTCGATGTGGCCGGGATGGAACTCGGCGCCGGCATCGCTCGTGAAGCTCTCGAGCGTGCTCGATAGTTCCGCGCGCCACGTCTCGGCGGTCCGCTCGTGGTGGTCCGCGCCGATGATCTGCATCTTGTCGTCGAGTAGCCGGCTGCCGGAGAGGTTGTAGAGCGCCGGCATCAGGAGGCGTTTCGTCAGGTCGCCGACCGCGCCGAACACGACCATCGTGCAGGGCGGTGCCGGAACCGCGCTTTTCCGGTTCGAATCGTCGTGCATCGTCAGTTTTTTGTCTTCCCGATGATCCCAAGATGTGTGTGCTGGAAAGCATCCTCGTACTTGAGCCCAAAGCCGAGAGTCCGGTCCATCGCGATATGTGCGGCCCAGACGATCGAAATAGGGAGCAGAAACGGAACGAAGAGGGATGCGCCAAGGCACGCGGCAGGACCCGCGTAGGTGTGGAACGCGTTGTAGCACCACGCACCGGCGCGCGTGCCTCGCAGATACCCGATCATCGCAACGTCGGGGACGAGGAGCAGGAGCACGAAAAGTAGCCAGCTCGCATGAGTCCGCCAGTAGAGCGCGACGAGCGCGATGAGGACGCAGAGCGCTTCTAGCCGCAACACCGTCCCGACTGGTTCGTGCACGCAACCGCTGTGGTCGTTCGTCAACCCAATCTCCTCGTAAGGCAGGAACTCTGTCCGGTCCTCGTTTCCCAACGGCGTAAGAATTCAACTTGGACGCGAAGATTTCCGACGATTTCGATCCCTGGATTCACTATGGTGCGCCCGCCCAGAAACGGGTATGGTGGTTCGCAGCGCGCGCAAAACGTCGCGTTCTGGAAGGATCGAGTGATCTCGCGGCTACCGTAACGCCGATGCCCGTCGAGGTCTCAAAGCCGCCGACGGTGCAACGGCAGCCCGCCCCGGTTCCACCCGCGCCGCCGCGCCACTCGGTGGGCTTCTTCGTGGTGATCGCGCTACTCGTCGTGCTGTTGGCCGCGATCACGACCTTTTTCGTGGTGCGGGCGCTCCGGCCGCCCGCTCCTTTGACGCAAGTGCCCGTGAGCGGACGCCTCGAAGGCTACCAAAGCGACCTGGGCGCGAAGGTTGGCGGGCGCGTCGTATGGGTCGCGGTGCGCGAGGGCGCGCTCGTACGCGCGGGCCAGGTGCTCGTGCAACTCGACGACGCGCAGGCCCGCGCTCAGGCTGCGGCATCGGCGGCTGCCGTGTCCGCGGCGGAAGATCGGGCACGTCAGAGCCAAGCGACGCTGGCGGTATTCGCAAGCCAAATCCATGAAGCGGCACTCGGCGGCGAACAGGCGACGGCGGACACGAGCGGTCGCGTAGCGCAGGCCCGCGCGAACGCTGCTGCCGCGGACTCGCAAGTTGCACAGGCGGCCGCCGTCGTGCAGCAAGCGCAGGCGAATCTCGCGTTCGCGAGGGTCGATAGCGCGCGCTACGACGTACTGAGCCGCACCGGTGACGTCTCGCGGCAGCGCGCCGAGCAAGCGGATACGGCCGATCGTACGGACTCGGCCGCGGTCGAACAGCAACGCGCGGCACTCTCCGCGTCGCAGCGGAACGCCGCGGCAGCGGAAGGCGCCGTCGCGCTCGCGCAAAGCACGGCGTACAATGCGCCAATCCACGCGGCGCAGGTGGTTACGCTCGTACGAGAGGAACGCGAAGCGCAGGCCCAGATCGCCGCCGCGCGCGCCGATGCGAATCAAGCCCGCGCACTGCTGCGCCAGGCGCAGGCTTCGCTCGGCGATCTTACCGTGCGTGCGGCGAGCGACGGAACCGTGATTGCGCGCGCCGTCGAGCCGGGCGAGGTCGTCGCACCCGGACGGACGCTGCTGTCGGTCGTCGACCTGGCACACGTGTACTTGCGCGGGTACGTTCCCGACGGCGAGATCGGCCGCGTGCGCATCGGACAGCCGGCGCACGTGACGCTCGACTCCGACCCGAACCACCCGCTCGACGCGCGCGTCGGCGAAATCGATGCACAGGCCTCGTTCACGCCGGAGAACGTCTACTTCGAACAAGATCGCGTGCAGGAAGTGTTCGGAGTAAAACTCGATGTGGTCGCGCCGCGCGGCTACGCAAAGCCGGGGATGCCGGCCGACGCCCGGATCGACCTCACTCCTCCGTGATCGCGGAGCCGCCGACCGACGTGCGCGTGCGCGGCTTGACGAAGCACTATGGCAAAACCGAGGCTGTGCGCGGCATCGATTTCGAGGTCCGGCGCGGTGAAATCTTCGGCCTGATCGGCCCCGACGGCGCCGGTAAGACGACGACGTTCAACATCCTGGCCGGTATCCTCGAGCCGACCACGGGCGAGGTCGCGCTGCTCGGCGAGCCGCCGCGTCTCGCGCGGGCGAACGTCGGATACCTCACGCAGCAATTCTCACTCTTCGTCGATCTCAGCGTCGACGAGAACTTGCGCTACATCGCGGGGCTGCGCGACGTTTCCGCCGATGCCTTCGCCGATCGTAGCCGCAAATATCTCGCGTTGATGGATCTCGGCGGGATCGGCGAGCGGCTAGCCGGCGACCTTTCCGGCGGGATGAAGCAGAAGCTCGCGCTGTGCTGCGCGCTGATCAGCCAGCCCCGCGTCCTGCTGCTCGACGAGCCGACGGTCGGCGTCGATCCCCTCTCACGTCGCGAGTTCTGGAACGTTCTCGCGCGGCTTGCGATGGGTGAGATGACGATCGTGGTCGCGACCCCGTATCTCGACGAAGCGGAACGCTGCCATCGCATCGCACTGATCTACGACGGCACGATTCGCGACCTCGGGTCGCCGGCCGAACTCGAGGCGCAATTAAAGTGCAGGCGCCTCGAGATTCGTGCTTCCGATCCGGCCGGCGCCGAACGTGCGCTGCAGGACGTGCACGACGGCATTCTCGACGTGCAGACCTTCGGCGACCGCGTCGACGCGCTCGTGCCCGATGCGCAGGACGGCGAACGCGCGGTGCGCGCGGCGCTCGCGGCGCGGTCGATCGCGGTCACGTCGATCGACGCCGCCGTGCCCACACTCGAAAACGTCTTCGTCGCACGCTTGCGCTCGCTTGGATACGGCGAGCCGTACACCCCGTTTCCAGCCACGGCGCGTCCGCGTGCGAAGGCGGGAGCGCTTGCGATCGACGGACACGGACTCACGAAACAGTTCGGAAAATTTCGTGCGGTCGACAGCGCCACACTGCAGGTCGGATACGGCGAAATTTACGGACTCCTGGGCGCGAACGGCGCGGGAAAGACGACCATCATTAAGATGCTGTGCGGGCTGCTCGCTCCGACCTCGGGTACGATCGCGCTCGCCGGCCAGACGCGCGATTTGCGTGCGGAATCGTTGCGGCGGCGCATCGGCTACATGAGTCAGAAATTTACGCTCTACGACGATCTGTCGATCATCGAGAACCTGCGCTTTTACGCCGGTATTTACGGGCTGCGCTCGAGCGAACGTGACCAGCGCATCGCTTGGGTGCTCGACATCTCAGGATTGCGCGGGCGCGAGCACCTGCTCACCGCGCGGCTGCCGGGCGGTTGGAAACAGCGCGTTGCGTTCGGTGCTGCCGTGATGCACGATCCGGAGATCTTGTTCCTCGACGAGCCGACGTCGGGCGTCGATCCCCTGGCACGGCGCCAGTTTTGGCGCTTGATCGAGGAGCGCGCGCGAGCGGGAACGGCGATCGTCGTGACCACGCACTATCTCGAAGAAGCCGAGCATTGTCAGCGAATCTGCTTTATGTCCAACGGGCGCATGGTAGCGGAGGGAACGCCCGGCGCGATCAAGGCGGCGCAACCCGGCAAACTGTTCGAGATCACGACCAACGCGCCCGAACGGGCGGCTGCTGCGCTCGAAACGTGTTTCGTCGCCTGGCGGGTCGCGCTTTTCGGGACGCGGCTGCATCTGATCGCGCTCGACGACGGCGATCTCGACCGGGCGACGGACGCGCTGCACGCCGCCGGCGTGACGGTGACGCAGACACGCCCGCTCGCGTTCTCGCTTGAAGACGCGTTTATCGGGACGATCGAGCGCGAGCCTGCCGCATGAATCTCCGCCGCGTCTGGGTCCAGTGCCTCAAGGAACTGGTCGAATTTCGGCGCGATCGCCTGACCGTCGCACTCGCGTTTGTGCTGCCGGTCGGAATGCTGCTCATCTTCGGTTTTGCGATCCGGCTGCAGATCAAGAACATCCCGGTCGCAGTTGTGGATTTCGATCGCTCCGCTTTTAGCCGCGACTTCATCTCGCGCATCGACGCAACCCAGGAACTCGTCGCGGTTCCGGAACCCCTCGACCGCGCGCCGCTTGCGATTCTCGATGCGGGCGACGTGCGCGCCGCGATCGTGATCCCGCCCGGGACACAGCGCGCGATCGCGCAAGGGCGCGCTGCCCCGATCCAGAGCATCGTCGACGGCACCGATGTGGTCAACGCGTTGACGATCAAGCAGATCCTCGCCGCCACGAGCGCCTTCGCCGGCGCCGCCTATGCCCCGCCACCCAGCATCCCCGGCGCCCCGGCGCTCGATCCGCCGAGCGTCGCGCTGCACGAGCGCATTTGGTTCAACCCCGGCGGCAACGAAGCGCTGTTCTTCGTCCCAGGCGTCTACGGCGTGATCCTCGCGATGTTTCCGACGTTGCTCGCTGCGATCGCGATGGTGCGCGATAAGGAGCGGGGAACGATCGTTCAGGCCTACGCGTCGCGGTTGCGCGCCTCCGAACTGATCGCTGGGAAATGCCTCGCTCTCGAGTGCGTCGGACTCGCCGAGGCTCTCGCGATCATGCTGATCGGCTGGGCGGTCTGGGGAGTGCACTTCGCGGGGGATCCCGTACCGCTCTTGATAGCAACGCCGCTCGTGGTTTGCTGCCAGGTGCTCCTCGGGTTGCTGATCGGCGCGCGGACGAATACGGTGACGTCTGCGATTCAAGCGGCGGGAAGTGTGAATTCACTGGTCTCCTTCTTGCTGAGCGGATTTCTGTATCCGGTGTCGACGATGCCGCTGCTCTTCCAGTGGATATCGTTTCTCGTTCCGGCGCGCCATTACATCAATATCAGCCGCGATGCGTTCGTGCGCGGCGCCGGCTGGCCCGGCGTATGGACGGAGGTAGCGTCGCTCGCGCTGATTGCATCGATCCTGGCTTTCGGCGCGTGGCTGCCCATGCGGCGCATGCAGCTGGCCGCGGGCGCATGAGCGGCGTCTTTTCGTGGCGGCGCTGGCTCGTGCTCGTGCGCAAAGAATTCGAGCAGATACTCGGCAATCGCCAAGTGCTCTACATCCTCCTGTTTCCGCCGATCGTGCAAGTCACGATTCTCGGCTATGCACTCAACCCGCTCATCAAACACGTCGCGGTCGCCATCGTCGACGAATCGAAGAGCCCGGCCAGCCGCGACCTCATCGACGCGTTCACCGCGAACGGTGTCTTCGTGCCGCAAGCCGCCGGCGACGATGCGGCGAGCGCCTATCGGGCTGTTGGGAGCGGGCGGGTCGACGCGGGTTTGGTGATTCCGGCCGATTACGCTGCGGCGATCGCGCGGGGTGCGCCGGGCAACGTGCAATTGGTGTTCGACGGCGTGAACAGCTACGTCGCGAATCTCGGCGCGGGATACGCTAGCGCGATCGTGCAAGAGTACAACGCGCGCGGCGCACCACCGCCGCCGCTCTCCTCGGAGATCACGTTTGCGTACAACCCCGGTCTCGTGACGGCATGGTTCTTCGTTCCGGGCTTGCTCGGCTCGATCTTGATGATCACGGGGCTCTTGGCATCCGCCTCGGCCAGCGTGCGCGAGAAAGACGAGGGGACACTCGAGCAGCTTCTCATGACGCCCGCATCGTCGCTCGAGGTGCTGCTGGCGAAGATCGTGCCGTTGTTCTCGCTCTTCACGATCGCGATGTTGGCCTCGCTCGCCCTCTCGCGGCTGATCTTCGGGCTCCCGTTTAGGGGCGATTTCGCGTTGTTCGTGGCGATTTCTTCGATCTACATCGTGGCCGCTATTTCGATCGGGATTCTGATCTCGACGTTCGTTTCGACCCAACAACAAGTCGTACTCATTTCAATCTTCACCGCGCTGCCGTTGATGATGCTATCCGGAGCGTTCGCACCCATCGAGAGCATGCCGCCGGCATGGCAAACAGCCTCGTTGCTGAACCCGCTGCGCCACTACATCTCAATCGCGCGCGCCATCATCCTCAAAGGCGCCGGGCTCGACGTCATCTGGCCCGACGTATTGGCCCTTGCCGCATTCGCGGTGGCAGCGATCTGGATTAGCGCGTCGCGTTACCGCTCGCAACTTCGTTGAGCGCACCGTTCACCGTGGAAAGGGGCTTCGACATGCAGGCGGTTCAGAGTAACGAGCAGAGCGATGGGAACCGGCACAGCCGGATCGACGCAACGAGGCCGAGGTATACGTGCCCGATGCACCCGCAGATCCGACGCGAAGGGCCGGGAAATTGTCCGATTTGCGGCATGACGCTCGAACCGCTCGTCGTTACCGCCGATGTGCCGCCGAACGACGAACTCATCGCCATGACTCGCCGGCTCTCCATAGGGGCCGTCTTGACCTTTCCCGTCTTCGCGCTGGAGATGGGTGGCCACGTCCCTGCGCTCGGCCTCCACCGTTTCGTCCCACCGATCATCGTGACGTGGATCGAGTTCGTTTTAGCGACACCCGTTGTGTTGTGGGCCGGGTGGCCGTTCTTCGAACGCGCGTGGGCATCGGTCGTCAACCGCAGTCTCAATATGTTCAGTCTGATCGCGCTCGGTACGGGGGCGGCATATTTTTATAGCGTTGTCGCTGCCCTAGCACCGGGCATTTTCCCCGCAGGGTTTGCGGGAATGGATGGAACCGTTGCCGTCTACTTCGAGGCCGCCGCCGTCATTACGGTTCTTGTCCTCGTGGGTCAGGTACTCGAATTGCGCGCGCGGGAGCAAACGGGCGGCGCCATCCGCGCATTGCTCAACCTGTCGCCGAAGATCGCGCGCCGGGTCACGGCGGGCGGTGACGACGAAGACATCCCGCTCGCGGACGTCGGGGTCGGCGATCGGCTCCGCGTGCGACCGGGTGACGCCGTACCGGTCGACGGGGTCGTTTTGGAGGGCGCTGGAGCGGTCGACGAATCGATGGTGACGGGCGAATCGATGCCCGTAGCGAAGCGCGCGGGTGACGCCCTCATCGGCGGAACGATCAACGGAACGGGATCGCTCACGATGCGCGCGGACAAAGTCGGCGCCGACACGATGCTGTCGCGGATCGTCGCGATGGTCGCGGAAGCGCAACGCAGCCGAGCGCCGATCCAGCGCACGGCGGACACGGTCGCAGGCTACTTCGTTCCGGCCGTCCTCGCTGCCGCGGTCCTCGCATTCATTGCCTGGGCGATCTACGGGCCGGCGCCTGCGCTCGCCTACGCGCTGATCGCCGCCGTATCCGTTCTCATCATCGCGTGCCCCTGCGCTTTGGGACTCGCAACGCCGATGAGCATCGGCGTCGCCGTAGGAAAGGGCGCGGGCGCCGGCGTGCTGATCAAATCGGCCCAGGCGCTCGAGTGCATGGAAAAAGTGAACGTGCTCGTCGTCGATAAGACCGGCACTCTAACGGAAGGGCGGCCGAAGGTGACCGATCTGGTTCCGGCCGGCGAAATGTCCGAAACGGACATGCTGCGATTCGCTGCGAGTCTCGAGCGGCTGAGCGAACATCCGCTCGCGGCCGCAATCGTCGCATCCGCGAAAGAGCGCGGTATCGCCATCTCCGAGGCGGCGAATTTCACGTCGATCACCGGAAAAGGCGTCACCGGCAGCGTTGGCGGACGCCGTGCGGCGCTCGGCAACGCTAGCCTTATGAACGATATGGGCATCCACACGGCCGGTCTGATGCAGCAGGCGCAAGATCTTCGCGCCGACGGTGCGACTGCGCTGTTTCTCGCCGTTGATGACGAGCCCGCCGGCATCATTGCGGTCGCCGATCCGATCAAGGCGACGACTGCCGCGGCACTGGCGTTGTTGCGATCCGACGGCATTCGCGTCGTCATGCTCACCGGCGACAATGTTACCACAGCGCAGGCCGTTGCGAAGAAACTCGCCATCGTCGACGTCGAGGCGGACGTCTTACCGAGCGATAAGCACCGGATCGTCACGGGGTTCAAGAGCAAAGGGCAAGTCGTCGCGATGGCCGGCGACGGCGTCAACGACGCCCCCGCCCTCGCCGCTGCTGATGTCGGGATTGCCATGGGTACGGGTACCGACGTCGCGATCCAAAGTGCCGGAATAACCCTCGTGAAGGGCGATCTGGCCGGCATCGTGCGCGCCCGCGCCCTGAGCCGCATGACGATGCGCAACATCCGCGAGAACCTGGTTTTCGCCTTCGCGTACAACGCCGTCGGAATTCCGATTGCAGCCGGTGCCTTATATCCGGCATACGGCATTTTGCTTAGTCCGATGATTGCCGCACTCGCGATGTCCTTTAGCTCGGTGTCGGTGATCGCGAACGCGCTACGCTTGCGCTCGGCGAGACTGTGAGGCTCGGGCTGGGTGCCGCTTCTTCGAGCATCTGGATATTCCGAGCGCTGATCGATCGAACCGCCGGCAGAATACTTTTCGCGCGGCACGGCTCAGAACACCGCGCGATGCTCGATGAGATTTGGAAGTGTGCCGAGCAACGCTGGGACGGTCTTCCGCCGCAGTCGACGCTTGGTGCGTCGATAACGGTGCGGCTTGCGGCGCTCACGGCCTACGCCTATGAGGTCCTTCTGACGCGAGATATACCTGCCCGCGACGCAACGAAGACGGTCTACGACATCGCGTGGGCGATCTATCAAAAAATGGGTGGTGCCGCATGGATCGCGAGCGGAATTCTTAGTCGCGATACTTTTCTGCGCTTACGGATCGCAACCGTCGCGTTCCGCGTCTTTCCGTTCAGCGCCCCGTCGTATGAATGGAAGGTCGTTGAAAGCGCCGTGGGCGTCGTGGCTTTCGACTGTCTGCGATGCCCTGTCGCGGAATATTTCAAACAGCAAGCGCTTTCGGAGCTGTGCGTTCAAAGTTGGTGCGCGCTCGATTTTGAGCTCGCATCAACTGTTTGGAATGCTCGGCTCGAACGCTCTGGAAGCATCGCCGGCGGCGCGCGTAGCTGCGATTTCAGGTGGCACGCCGAGACGACCTGGCGCCGCGTCGACGCTATGCCGGTTCTTGAATCTTCCAGCCGCGGATCAGAAGCCACAGCATGAAATGACCTCGCCGAAGAACGTTATGAAAATGAAATCAAGAGGCGCGTCTGGATAAAGGTACGGCGTTACACTGGTGTTTGGGCGGCGAACTCGGGCCATGGTCCGCGTAGGACGACGACCGGTACCGGACTATGTTGGACGACGCTTTCCGCGACGCTTCCGACGAGCCAGCGGCGTAGTCCGCGCCGGCCGTGCGTTCCGATGACGATCGCGCGGGCCTCTTGGGCAGCGGCGATCTTTGGGATAACGGCGTCCGGTTCGCCCTCGACGACGAGCCATTCACAAACGACGTCGCTAGCGCGGGCACGGTCCGCAGCGTTCGTGACGAGGTTTTCAACCGAGTCCCGGAATTCGAGGAGCAGTGGCGTAGGATCGAATGCGAGCAGGGCGTCTCTGCTTTCCAAGTCTTTGGTGTCTGCAACGCCACAGAACACGAGCCGCGATCTCTCGGCTTTCGCGAGCGTGATGGCGAACGCCGTAGCAGCGTCGCTCGGATCGGAATCGTCGACCGCGACGAGCAGCTTATCAGAGGTAGCGGAGGTCCCGCCCACCTCCCGCGGGACGACGAAGACCGGAACCTGAGCGCGGCGCAAGACGCCGTCCGCCGTACTCCCCATAACGAATCGCTCCAGGCCGCGTTTCCCCTTAGTGCCGATTACAATGGCGTCCGCGCCAGAGGCTTGCTGGTGCTCGACGATCGCTCCTGGCGCGCTCCCCTCGAGCACGATTGTCGTCGCCGCCGTTAGCCCTGCAGCGATGGCCCGATCGCGCGCCTTTGCAAGCAAAGAGTGCGCCATCTCGTCGAGCGACTCGAGAAGGGGTGAGATCGTGTCGCTGCCGCCGTTGGCGCTGCAACATTCCGCAATCGCGGCCACTCGGTCGACCGCGTAGCAAAACTCAACCTCGCTGCCGTGGCGTAGCGCGAGCGCCAAGGCGAACGAAACCGCTCGATCGCCGTTTTCGGAACCATCCGTCGCAACGATGAGTCGTCGCAAGAAGGGCGCCGACGTTTGCGGAAGCGACGGGACGTCGTTCTGAACGCTCAAGGATCTCCATCTTCCGGGGCCGGACCCGCCTGACGGCAGACCTCGGCACAATTAAGGTAGCGCGTCCTCCCGGAGGGCGCAATCGTGAAATCCATGGATGACGGCGGCGTGCATTTCGGGTCCCTCTGTTTCACGATACCGCCTTTCCCTTGGACGCGATACGATGGTTCGATGCTCAACCCCGCCGCGGTGATCGCTCCTTTTCTGGTTCTCCTCGCCCTCGCATACGTAGCGAGCGCGGCCGTAAAGGTTCTGCGCGAGTACGAACGAGCCGTCATTTTTACGCTCGGGCGCTTTTCCCATGTCGGCGGTCCCGGCCTTATTTTGCTCATCCCGATCGTTCAACAGATGGTGCGGGTCGACTTGCGGACGATCGTGATGGAAATCCCGAGTCAGGATCTGATTTCCCGCGACAACGTGTCGGTGAAGGTCGATGCGGTTCTCTATTTCCGCGTTGTCGACCCTGAAAAATCAGTGATACAGGTCGAACAGTTCGTCGCCGCCACGAACATGTTGGCACAAACCACGTTGCGCTCGGTTCTCGGACAACACGAACTCGACGAGATGCTCAGCGAGCGAACGAAACTGAACTCCGACGTGCAAGACATTCTCGATTCGCGAACCAAAGCGTGGGGGATCGACGTCACCGCCGTAGAGATCCGCGACGTGCAGCTCACGGACAACATGGTCAAGGCAATCGCCAAGCAAGCCGAGGCCGAGCGCGATCGCCGCGCCAAGGTCATTCACGCGGAAGCCGAATTCCAAGCCGCGCAGACGCTGGTCAATGCCGCGACGATTCTCGCTTCGGTTCCAGCTGCGATGCAGTTGCGCTATCTCCAAACGCTCACGGAAATCGGTGGCGAACACAACACGACGGTCGTCTTTCCGATGCCGCTCGACATCGTCAAACCGTTCCTGGACCTGCTCTCGAAGAACGCGGCGGCAGCGCCGGGGAGCAACGGTCTCACGTTGCCCGTGGCGTGATCGCCGGCACGGCAACGGCAACGAGGGATGGCTGCGCCGCTCGGGTACCTAAGGTGAAGGTTTTAAACGGAAAGGCAGCATGAAGCTCGTAACCGCAATCGACCCCGCAGCCCTAGAGCACGCCGTCCTCGTCGCGGAGTCAAATGAACTCGCGATCTTCGACATGGGGAGCGACACCTACGCCCTCGTCCACCGGCACGCCGCGGTCGAGTGGCAGGCCGTCACGATTTCCGGGGAAGGTCTCTTTCGAGTGCTCGAGCTTTTGGCGAAGGCTACCCGCACGCTCTATCGGGATGTCGCATCCGAACTCTCGAAGGGTCCGCGCACGTAACGACCCAGGTGGACCGCTTGCGCGGAATGCGTTAGACTGCGCCATATGTCCGCCGAACGAAACGCACTACCGCCTCACGTCGAAGAAGCGATCGGCTCGATCGCCGAGCTGCACGCCGAGCACTCGAGAGGGACGTCGCGCGTGCGCCTTCGCATCGCTCGGCTCACGAGGATTCTCGGCCGGCCCCTATTCCTGATGAGTATAATCTTCGGCATCGCCGCGTGGATGCTCGTCAACGTCGCAATTCTTCACGCCGGCGGGCGGCCGTTCGACTCGCCGCCGTTCCCCTGGCTGCAGGGCACGGTTTCGGGGCTCGCCTTGATCATGACGATCTTGATCGTTTCGACACAGCAACGGGACGACGCGATCGGCGACGAGCGCGACCAGCTGACCTTGCAGCTTGCAATGCTGAGCGAGCAGAAGCTTACCAAGCTGATCGGGCTCCTCGAAGACCTGCGTCGCGACGATCCACACGTCGCCGACCGGCCGGACGTGCAAGCGGCCGAGATGGCGGTGCCGACAAATCCGCTCGCGATGTCGGAAGCGATCAAGCGCAAGATCGAGCCGGACGCACTCGGGAATCGGACGTAGATTCGAAACTCCGTCCCAAATTCGCCTATGGTTCCTTGCGATAGACGTATTCGAAGGCGCGAAATTCTCGCGTGTCACCCGATAGCGGGGTAAAGTAAAGCCGAACGGTTTGGCGGCCATTCTGAATCCGGCCGACTTCGAGTCGATAGCGAAACGCCACGTTCTTCATGCTCCCCCACTGGGGCGCAACGAATCTTCCCCCAGAAAGCGTCAGCGCAGTTCGCCCCTTCTCAACCATCATCTGGGGAGCACGTGAATCCCACGAGACGTATTCGTATTGCTTGCTAACGGAGTTGTACTCGAAGGACGCGACTCGGGTAAATTGCTGCCGCGAACCTGGTGCGGCCTCCATCGTCTCCTGCAAGAGCGAGGCAGCGACGAGGTGACGCTCTGCCGTTGCCGCGGGTAGCGCAATCGGAGCAGAGCCCGAGCCAGGCCACATACGCTCTGAGACGCTCCAGCTTCCACCCATCTGTTGGACCAGAGCCGGTATCTCTTGCGATTGGGAGACTGCCGTCGCGCATCCGATCCAGGCTGCGACCGAAAACACACCGACGCCTTTGCAACCGCGCATCACTACCGTCCTCATGGAGTAGACTCGAGTGGAACCTATAACTCTACTGCGGTCTTACGATGAAAGGTATCGTGAAATCGAGGGAACGAAGCGATGCTACGGCGGCGCGCCCATGCCCGCCGCGCGCGGCACTGTAACATGACGCAGGTCGCCGCGTGGCTAAGAGCAGTCCGATGAAACGGGCGCCGTTCACTCTCTTCGAGTCGTTGCGCGGACTGCGGCCGGCGTGGTTACCGAACGATCTCGTTGCCGGCGCGATGCTGGCCGCGATCGCCATTCCCGAGCAGATCGCAACGTCGCGGCTCGCGGGAATGCCGGTGCAGACGGGGCTCTACGCCTTCGCCGCCGGATCGCTCGCGTTCGCGCTGTTCGGCCGGAACCCGTATTTGTCGGTCGGCGCCGATTCCACGATCTCGCCGATCTTCGCGGGCGGGATCGCCGCGGTCGCCGTCGGAGTCGCGGCGCCCTATCCGCAACTCGTCGCCGTCGTGGCCCTGATCGCCGGGTTCGCGCTCTTGCTCGCGGGCGCGCTGCGTGCGGGCTGGATCGCCGACCTGCTGTCCATCCCGGTGACGATCGGCTTTCTTGCCGGGATCTCCGCGCACATCGTGATCGGTCAGCTGCCCTCAATCCTCGGCGTGCCGGCGAGTTCGGGCTCTTTGCTCGTCGAATTCGTTGGACTCGTGCGCGACGTGCCGCACGCGAACATCGCGACCCTGTCGATCGGTGCCGGTGTCCTTTTGATGACGATGGTTGCCGAGCGAATCAGTCCACGCATTCCCGGCGCGCTACTTGGGCTCGTTCTTGCGGGAATTGCCGTCGGTGTCTTGCAGCTCGGCGCGCGCGGCGTCGCAGTCCTCGGTACGCTGCCCGCGACGCTTCCGCACGTGGCATTCCCGCTCGTCGACGTGCACGACGTCCTGCGGCTCGTCCCCGTAGCGCTCGTGATCGCACTCGTATGTATGGTACAGACCTCCGTCGTGCTGCGTTCGTTTCCGTCTAATCCGGACGCGCCGGAGGACCCAAGTCGCGACTTTGCCGCCGTCGGCGCGGGATCGATTGCAGCCGCGTTGCTCGGTGCGTTCGCGGTGAACGCGAGCCCGCCGCGAACCGCGGTGGTGGCTGCCTCGGGCGGGCGCTCGCAACTCTCGAGCATCGTCGCCGTCACGGCGGTGGCGCTGCTCGTTGCACTTGGAGCGAAGCTCGCCGCGTTTCTCCCGCTCGCCGCGCTCGGCGGCGTGCTGATCTTTGTCGGCTTGCGCATTTTCCGCGCCCGCGATATGCTTCGCATCGCGCGAAGCGGGGGCTATGAGATTTGGCTCGTGGTAGCCGCTGCACTGCTCGTCGTCATTCTCCCGATCGAAACCGGGATGGTGCTCGCGATCGTGCTGTCGCTCGCGCACGGCATCTACATCGTCGCGCGGCCGCCGAGCACCGATCTCGTTCGCGTGCCGGGCACCACGATTTGGTGGCCGCCGAGCGACACGACCGGACAGCGGATCCCGGGCGTGCTCGTGTTCGCGCCGCTCGCGCCGATCGCGTTTACGAACGCACAGTATATTGTTCGCCGCTTACGCACGCTCGTCGCGGCGGCTCCGCAGCCGCTGCGTATCGTCATCTTGGAGGGCAGCGGCGTGATCGACATCGACTACACCGGTTCGCGTCTCCTATGTGCGGCGATCGCGGACCTGAGGGCGCTCGGCATCACGATCGCGACGGCGCGCCTCTCAGACGACCGCGCGCGCGGCGCCGCGGAGCGAACGGGCCTTTTTGCGGAGCTTGGTCCCGGCCGCGACTTCAAGTCGGTGCACGACGCGCTGCAGGCGCTCCTCCCGGCAGACGCTACGACGAGGTAGCCTGGCCTTCGAGCGGCGGCTGGTCCTCAGAGAACCGCGTGGCTTCCTTGAGGTGCTTCGGCGCGATCCAACGATACATGATCGGGACGATGAAGAGCGTGAGGACGAGCGAGCTGAGCAGGCCGCCGATGACGACGATCGCGAGCGATGCGCGCGTCGCGGCGCCGGGCTCGAAGCCGAGCGCGAGCGGCAGCATCCCCGCGACCATGGCCACCGTCGTCATGACGATCGGCCGGAACCGGATCGAGGCGGATTCCGCAATGCCCTCCTCACGCGATTTCCCGTGCTTGCGAACGGTGTCCGCGTAGTCGACGAGCAGGATCCCGTTCTTGGTGACGAGCCCGACGAGCAGCACCATTCCGATCAGCGAATAGAGATTGAGCGTCTGGTGGGTAATCCACAGTGCCCCGAGCGCACCGATCGTCGCCACCGGAATGGCGAAGAGCGTTACGAACGGCGTCCGGTAACTGTTATAGAGCGCGACGATCATCAAGAACACGAGGACGATCGAGATACCGAGCGACGACAACAGTGCGACGAGCGTCTGCCCCATCAAATCCTGTTGTCCGGCGGCAGCGGGGCGTACCGTAACTTTTGACGGAAGATGCAGCCCGGCGACGCGGCGCGTAAACGTTTTGACGACGTTCGAGAGTTCATATCCGGGCGCGACGTTGGCGGTGTCGTGGATGACTTGCGCGCGATTTTGGCGTGTGATGATCAGCGGCGCCGGTGCGTACTTCAAGTATGCGACGTCGCCGAGCCGCACGATCGCACCGCTTTGGGCACGGATCGGGATCGCGAGCACTTCGCTGAGCGAGGTCTGCTGCGTGCGCGGATAGATCACTTCGATATCGGTGAGACCCTTATCCGT
>Ga0302326_10009372_pt1 | contig 21411 bp, 16 predicted proteins | sample Palsa_T0_3_FD_202264 | JGI IMG/M metagenome (GOLD analysis project Ga0302326, IMG submission 202264) | Peat permafrost microbial communities from Stordalen Mire near Abisko, Sweden - Palsa_T0_3 | ecosystem: Environmental > Terrestrial > Soil > Palsa > Peat permafrost | place: Sweden: Abisko... | reverse complement strand
GCTTCGTCTCGAACGTCGACGGCACCGATTTCGCTGAAGCGGTGCACGACCTCGACCCGGCCGAGACGCTGTTCATCATCTCGTCGAAGACGTTTACGACGCTCGAAACGATGACCAACGCGCGCACGGCGCGTGCGTGGGCGCTGGCTGGACTCGGCGGCGACGAGCGCGCGATCGCCAAGCACTTCGTCGCAGTATCGACGAATGGCCCCGAGGTCCAAAAATTCGGGATCGACACGGCGAACATGTTCGAGTTCTGGGACTGGGTCGGCGGCCGTTACTCGATGGACTCGGCGATCGGTCTCTCGACGATGGTTGCGATCGGTTCCGATCACTTCCGCGCGATGCTCGCGGGCTTCCATGCGATGGACGAGCACTTTCGCACGACGCCGTTCGAGCGCAACCTGCCGGTGCTGATGGGGCTGATCGGGTTGTGGTACAACGATTTCTTCGGCGCGCAGACGGCCGGCGTGATGCCCTACGAACAATACCTCAAGCGCTTCCCGGCCTACCTGCAGCAGCTGACGATGGAGAGCAACGGCAAGCACGTGACGCTCGACGGTAAACCGGTCGCGCACGCGACGGGACCGGTCTACTGGGGCGAGCCCGGGACCAACGGACAGCACTCGTTCTACCAACTGATCCACCAGGGGACGCGGCTGATTCCGCTCGACTTCATCGCGTTTCTCGAAACGCTCAACCCGCTCGGCAACCACCACGATGTGTTGATCGCAAATGTCTTTGCCCAGGGCGAGGCGCTCGCGTTCGGCAAGACGGCGGCCGAAGTCGAGGCCGAGGGGACGCCGGAGTGGCTCGTTCCGCACCGCACCTTCGAGGGCAATCGTCCCTCGAACACGCTCTTGCTACGACGGCTCGATCCCGAGTCGCTCGGTACCCTGGTTGCGCTCTACGAGCACCTCGTGTTTACGCAGGGCGTAATCTGGAACATCGATTCGTTCGACCAGTGGGGCGTGGAGCTTGGCAAGATGCTCGCAGTGCGGATCATCCCCGAGCTCGGCGGCGACGGCCCGCTCGCGCACGACAGTTCGACCACCGCCCTGATCCGCCGCTACCGCTCGCGCAAGGACGCTTCTCGGTGAAGCTGTGGCATGGGATTGTCGTTCTCGTAGCGTTACTCGTTATCGTCGCGCTTGTCTCTATGGCAGCCGGCACTCGCGTCTTCTCCGTCAAGAGATTCCCGCAAGCGACGAGCACGCCAAAATAGAGCCGGGATCGCCGCCCCAGAGTGCAGCTCCCCTCACGCTTTGAGATGAGATCGCGTACGGAGCGTGCTTCGGTGCGAACTAGTACAGACTTGCCGGCGGGACTCGTGTACGCTTAATGCGGGCTCGAGCGCCCGACGCGTTTAAGAGGGAACACTTTGCATTCGAAGGAGACGGTGCGGAGCGATCCGGCGGTTGCCGTGGCGCCGGCGCCTGTCGATGCAGTGGTGCCTAAAGCGCCGCCCGTACCATCCGGTCCACCCGCCGCGGTTCGGCAGGACCCCGTCCCGCCGAAGATAGCGGTTCCGGCTCCTCCCGCTGCTCAGCGTGTGCCTTGGCACCTCGTGCTTGCGGTCGTGGCGATCGCGGTGCTTGCGCTGGCTGCCGTCCTTGTCGTTCGTGCGCTCTGGCCCGTCGCGCCTTCGACGCAGCTGGCGGTGAGCGGACGGCTCGAAGGCTACCAGAGCGATCTGGGTGCGAAGGTCGGCGGCCGCGTCGTGTGGGTTGGGGTGCGCGAGGGCGCGGTTGTTCGCGCGGGGCAAGTGCTGGTGCAGCTCGACGATGCGGTGGCTCGCGCGCAGGTTGCGGCCTCGGCTGCAGCCGTGCAAGCTGCCGAAGACCGAGCGCGGCAGAGTCAAGCGACCATGGCCGTGTTGGCGAGCCAAATCCACGAAACGACGCTCGGCGGCGAACAGGCGACGGCCGACACGAACGGCCGTGTCGCGCAGGCGCACGCAAACGTTGCGGCCGCCCAGTCGCAGGTGGCGCAAGCGGCTGCCGTCGTCCTACAAGCGCAGGCGACGCTCGCGCTCGCAAGCGCCGATCAGACGCGCTATGATGCGCTCGGCCGTACCGGCGACGTGTCCCAGCAGCGCGCTCAGCAAGCAGATGCGGCGTACCGCACGGCCGCCGCCGCAGTGGAACAGGAGCGCGACGCGGTGGCGGCTGCGCGGCGCAACGCTACGGCTTCAGCCGGCGCACTCGACATCGCGCAGAGCACGTCATACAACGCGGTGATCCATGGCGCCCAAGTCGTCACGCTCGCGCGGCAGGAACTCCAGGCACGGGCCCAGATCGCCGCCGCGCACGCCGACGCCAGCCAAGCGCGCGCGCTGCAACGTCAGGCCGAAGCTTCGCTCGGCGATCTCACCGTGCGCGCCTCGAGCGCCGGTACCGTGATCGCGCGCGCGGTCGAGCCGGGCGACGTCGTCGCCCCGGGACGGACGCTGCTCTCGATCGTGGATCTGAACCACGTGTACTTGCGCGGGTATGTGCCCGAAGGCGACATCGGGCGCATCCGCGTCGGTCAGCCGGCGCACGTCCTCCTCGATTCAGATCCGAAACGTGCACTCGACGCCCGTGTCGGCGAGATCGATTCGCAAGCGTCCTTTACGCCGGAGAACGTCTACTTTGCGCAAGATCGCGTGCAACAGGTCTTCGGCGTGAAGCTCGATCTGCGCGCGCCGCGCGGCTATGCGAAGCCGGGCATGCCGGCCGACGCCGAAATCGACCTCGCGCGTTCGTGATCCAGGCGCCGCCGGCCGCGATCGAGGCGTCAACGATCGATGTGCACGTGCGCGGCCTGACGAAGCACTACAAAGACGTCGAGGCTCTGCGCGGCATCGATTTCGACGTACGACGCGGCGAGATATTCGGTCTCATCGGCCCCGACGGCGCGGGCAAAACGACGACGTTCAACGTCCTTGCCGGCATTCTCGAGCCGACCGCCGGCGAGATCGCGCTGCTCGGCGAGCGGCCGCGCGAGGCGCGCGCGAACGTCGGCTATCTCACCCAGCAGTTCTCGCTGTTCGACGATCTCAGCATCGACGAGAACCTGCGGTACATCGCCGGGCTACGCGACGTCACGGCGGACGCCTTCGCGGAACGCAAAGCGCGCTACCTCGCGTTGATGGATCTCGCTGGGATCGGCGATCGCCTCGCCGGCCGGCTCTCGGGCGGGATGAAACAAAAACTCGCGCTCTGCTGCGCGCTGATTAGCGAACCGCGCGTGCTCTTGCTCGACGAGCCGACGGTCGGCGTCGATCCCCTTTCGCGGCGTGAGTTCTGGAGCGTCCTCGCGCGGCTCGCGTCGAACGAGGTCACGATTGTCGTTGCGACGCCGTACCTCGACGAAGCCGAGCGCTGTCATCGCGTGGCCTTGATCTACGACGGCACGATTCGCTCTCTCGGAACGCCGGCCGAGCTCGAAGCCCAGCTAAACTGCCGGCGCCTCGAGATTCGCGCCGGCGATATCGCCGCCGCCGAACGCACGCTCGAGGGCGTGCGGGAGGGGATCGTCGACGTTCAGTCCTTCGGCGATCGCGTCGATGTGCTCGTGCACGATGCGCCGGAAGGCGAGCGGGTGGTCCGCGCGGCTCTGGGGGCGGGGGGAGTTGCGGTCACGTCGATCGAGGCCGACACACCGACGCTAGAAAACGTCTTCGTCGCGCGCTTACGCGAACTCGGGTACGGCGTGCCGTACATCCCGTTTCCAGCGACGAGGCGAACGCGAACCAACGATGGAGCGCTCGCAATCGACGGGCGCGGACTGACGAAGCTATTCGGTCCCTTCCACGCGGTCGACAACGTGACGCTGCAGGTGGGCTACGGCGAGATCTACGGGCTCCTCGGGGCAAACGGTGCGGGGAAAACGACGATCATCAAAATGCTCTGCGGCTTGCTCGCACCGACGTCCGGCACGATCGCGCTCGCCGGCCGGACGAGCGACTTGCGAGCCGCATCCATACGGCAGCGGATCGGCTACATGAGCCAAAAATTTACGCTCTACGACGATTTGCCCATCATCGAAAACCTGCGCTTTTATGCCGGCATTTACGGCTTGGAGGCGAGCGAGCGCGATGCACGCATCGGGTGGGTGCTCGATATCTCGGGGTTGCGCGGACGCGAGCGTCTCCTCACCGCGCGCCTGCCAGGCGGCTGGAAGCAGCGCGTCGCGTTCGGAGCCGCCGTGATGCACGATCCGGAGATCCTGTTTCTCGACGAACCGACATCGGGGGTCGATCCGCTAGCGCGCCGTCAGTTTTGGCGCCTGATCGACGAGCGCGCACGTGCCGGCACGGCGATCGTCGTCACCACCCACTATCTCGAGGAGGCCGAGCATTGCCACCGGCTCTGTTTTATGGCCGGCGGAAGCATGGTGACGGAAGGCACGCCGACCGCAATTAAGGCCGCGCAGCCCGGGCGGCTCTTCGAGATCACGACCGACGCCCCCGAGCGCGCCGCAGCTGCGCTCGTCGACCTTTTTCCCGCCTGGCGAGTTGCGCTCTTCGGCGTGCGGCTCCACCTCATCGCGATCGACGACGGCGATCTCGATCGAGCGACGGGCGCACTACGTGCGGCCGGCGTGGACGTCACCGAGACGCGCCCGCTACCGTTTTCCCTCGAGGATGCCTTTATCGGGACGATCGAGCGCCGGCCGGCTGCATGAATCTTCGGCGCGTGTGGGTGCAATGCACCAAGGAGCTGGTCGAATTTCGGCGCGATGGGCTGACCGTCGCGCTTGCGTTTGCGTTGCCCGTTGCGATGCTGCTGATCTTCGGCTTCGCGATCCGGCTGCAGATCAAGAACATTCCGGTTGCGGTTGTGGACTTCGACCGCTCGGCGTTCAGCCGTGATTTCATCTCGCGCATCGATGCGAGTCAAGAGCTCGTCGCGATTGTGGAACCGCTCGATCGCTCGCCTACGGCGCTCCTCGATTCGGGAGGGGTGCGCGCGGCGGTCGTGATCCCGCCCGGGACCCAGCGCGCGCTCGCGGCCGGACGCGCGGCGCCGATCCAGAGTTTGGTCGACGCGACCGACGTCGTCAACGCGCTGACGATCAAGCAAATCCTGACCGCAACGATCTCCTTCGTCGGCGCCACGTACGCGCCGGCATCGGCTCCGCCGACCGTCGCGCTGCACGAGCGGATCTGGTTCAACCCGGGCGACAACGAAGCGCTGTTCATCGTCCCCGGCGTCTACGCCGTGATCCTCGCGATATTTCCAACGTTACTCGCAGCGATCGTGATGGTACGGGACAAGGAACGCGGGACGATCGTTGCGGCCTACGCGTCGCGGCTGCGCGCCTCCGAACTGATCGCGGGGAAGTGTCTCGCACTCGTGGGCATCGGTCTCGCCGAGGCGCTCGCGATCATGGTGATCGGCTTTGCGGTCTGGGGCGTGCGCTTCGCCGGCGACCCGACGCCGCTTTTGATCGGCACGCCGCTCATGATCTGCTGCCAGGTTCTGTTGGGGTTGCTCGTCGGCGCCGCGACGAACACCGTGACATCGGCGATCCAAGCCGCCGGGAGCATCAACTCGCTCGTTTCGTTTCTGCTCAGCGGTTTTCTGTATCCCGTGTCGACGATGCCGCCGGTCTTCCGGTGGTTCTCCTACTTCGTCCCGGCGCGACACTACATCAACGTCAGTCGCGACGCTTTCGTGCGCGGCGCGGGCTGGCCCGGCGTGTGGAGCGAGCTGCTGACGCTCGCGTCGATCGCGTCGATGCTGGCGTTGGGCGCGTGGCTGCGCATGCGGCGCATGCAGATGGCGGACTAACGGTGATCGGCGGGTTTTCGTGGCGCCGCTTGCTCGTGCTCTTGCGAAAAGAGTTCGTCCAGATCCTGGGCAACCGGCAGGTGCTCTACATCCTCTTGTTCCCGCCGATCGTCCAGGTGACGATCCTGGGCTACGCTCTCAACCCGCTCATCAAACATCTGACGTTCGCGGTCGTCGATGAATCGAAGAGTCCAGCCAGCCGCGACCTTATCGAGGCGTTCAGCGCGAACGGCGTGTTCGTACCGCAGGGCGCGGACGGCGACGCGGCCGGCGTGTATCGGGCCGTGCAGAGCGGGGCGGTCGACGCGGGTCTCGTGATTCCGGCCGACTATGCGGCCGAAATCACTCGCGGCGCGCCGGGCGACGTGCAATTGATCTTCGACGGGGTGAACAGCTACGTCGCGAATCTCGGCGCCGGCTACGCGAGCGCGATCGTGCAACAGTATAACGCGCGCGGCGAGCCCCCGCAGCCCCTCTCGCCCGAGATCACGTTCGCCTACGATCCGGGGCTCCTCACGGCGTGGTTCTTCGTGCCCGGCTTGCTTGGCTCGGTCTTGATGATGACGGGACTCTTGGCGTCGGCTTCGGCGAGCGTGCGCGAGAAAGACGAGGGGACACTCGAGCAGTTGCTGATGACGCCCGCATCGTCGCTCGAGGTGTTGTTGGCGAAGATCGGACCGCTGTTCGTCCTCTTCACCATTGCGATGTGGGCTTCGCTCCTGCTCTCGCGGTTGATCTTCGGGTTGCCGTTCCGGGGTAACCCCTCGTTATTCATAGGAATCTCGTCGATCTACATCGTCGCGGCGATCTCGATCGGAATCCTTATCTCGACGTTCGTGGCAACTCAACAGCAAGTCGTGCTCATTTCGATGTTCACTGCACTGCCGCTGATGATGCTATCGGGCGCTTTCGCTCCTGTCGAGAGCATGCCGCCGTTTTGGCAAGCGTTCTCGTTGATCAACCCGTTGCGCCACTACATCACGATCGCGCGCGACATCCTTCTGAAGGGCGCCGGGCTCGACGTCATCTGGCCGAACGTTCTCGCACTCGTAGCGTTCGCTTTCGTTGCGATCTGGATCGGCGCAACGCGCTATCGCTCGCAGCTGCGCTGACAGCCGCTCCCGAGTCCGGCTCCGTCAGACCTGCGGTGCGCCGGGCGTGAATTCCCATCCCAGAACTCGAGCGATCAATTCGCTGCGGTTGCGGCTCTCGGTTTTGTCGAGCATGCTGTTGATATGATCTTGAACGGTCGATGAGGTGATGTACAACTGCTTGGCGATTTGGTCGAGGTGATTGCCGTCGAGCAGAAGTGCGAGCACTTGGACCTCACGCGGCGAGATGTGAAAGCGAGACGCTACGGCGGTAAGCGAATTATGCGGTTGAAAGCGGTCGACGTGCACCCCGATGAACAGACCTGCAGGTCCGGACATCGGCTGCGTGCGGACGACGAGAAACGGGACCGGCCGCGCCACCCCGGGTGCATTGGCGGACTCGCTGGACCACGCGGCCGTTAGCTCGCGGACGGTCTCCTCCAACAGCGTGGGAAGCCGCTGCGCAATTCGCGTGTGGAGACCGGTTACGGCAATCCGGCGCTGCTCTTCCGAACTCCACGTCAAGATGATTTGGAGATCGGCGTCCAGCACGTAGAAGGCGCCTTCCGCGGGCTCGGGTGACAGCTCTTTCTCCTCGTGGACGGGGGGTGCAGCGGCGGCCTTCGGCGGCGGTTGCAGGCGCAGCGCGGAGAGGTGATCGGAGGCGGCGTCCAAGGCGAAGGTCAGCATGCTGATTTCGCTCGAGGTGAACGGCCCGCGGTCCGCGGTGCGCAAAAGGGTCAGGATGCCGAAGCTAGCGTGCGCGTCGGCGAACAGCAGCGTTATGCCGCTCGCGAAGTCATCGAGCGCCCCGAGCGTCGCCCCGATCCGGGATCCCGTCGGACTCTTCGTGCGTTGGCGTTTGAACTCGTCCTCGAGTTGCGCTAGCGCATTTGCGTTTCTATGGGAGCCGAAAAGGGAGACGAGATCGCCGTTGGCTTCAACGCGTGCAAAAGTCCACCGCGAAACCGGCACGACGCTGAGAATCCCGGACACGATCGGGTACGCAGGATCCGCCTTCGGCATCGGACCGTCGGCCTTTTTCACGCCTTCACGCTTTTCCGCGCCCCCCGGCGGACGGGCTTCACGCAGCGCCTAACTGGACCTCCAAAGCGCGCTGCACGGTCGGAACCAGTTGGAGCAGCGTGGCGAGGCCGGTCACGCTGAAACTGCGCCGGCACGGCGCGTCATCGGAGAGCACCACGAAGAAACGGGTGCCGTGACGCTTGTGCGCTCGAACGAGAACGGAGAGCCCAGCCGAGTCGCAAAATGCGCAAGCTTCCAACGAGACGACGATGCGTTCGACGCCGTCGGCAAGCTGGATCGTTGAAGCGAGCGAGCGAGCGGAGGCAATATCGAGTTGATCGTCCACATGAATGACGATCGCATCGCCAACTTGCTGCACGAACTGCATCGGTACGGTCGTCCTTTCACGGGCAAAGCCGGCGGGTCAATCATGACCGCCGGCGCGCCTTCGCCCACAATACACCTCCGGCACGGTTGACGTCTGTACGAAGTCGCACCAGCGGGCGGGCGCGCGGCGCAATGGAAAACGCTTCGATCGACGCGAAGGATCGCGCGCATGGATACCCGATTGCACCGGTCTCGTTTTCTCCTAGCCGCGCCGGCGTTTGCGATCGTAACGCTGCTTGGGGGCTGCGGCGGCGGCAGTGCCACCAATTCCGGCGGCACGGAAGTCCAGGCCACGCCGGCGCCGGGCGCGGCGACGGCCTCGCCCGCTGCGTACCGTCGTCCTCATCACCACCACCGGCATCCCCGCAGCGGCAACGCTGCTGCTGCGGGCGGCGTGGGTGCAACGAATGCGGCCGGCGCGACCGCTGCACCGGGCGGCGGAGCCTGGCCGTGCGACGATCCGCAATTTCTCAAAGACCAACGGCAGTTTGCCGGCGGCGCGTTACAGGGCGATCAAGAAGTCGATGTCTGCGGGAACGTCACGAAGGTCCTCGCGTCGGAAGACACGCGCAGCGGTTTGCACGGGTACTACGACGTGCAGGTCGCGCCCGGCGACACGATCGAGATCGTCTGCGATCTTGGCGAGATGGATGCGCCCGCGTGGCCGTGGGTCAAAGTCGGAGACTACTCGTACGTGCAGGGACGTTACTACTACGACAGCGCCTCGTCCCAAGGCATCGACTGGACCCATCACGGCACCTCGAGGTCGTGGGGGAGTCCAGGCTATGTTGTGGTCGCGGGGACCGAATACCAATGAGATCGCGTGGGTTGTGTGTCTTCGTGCTACTTATCGTTGCCGCAGCGAGCGGCAACGGGTTTGCCGCTGCATCGACGCCCCTGCCCTGCGGGGTGTACACCGGCACGATCGGCGCGTATGCGGTCGTCGCCGAATTCTGTGTCGCCATTCCGACGCGCGGAGGGCCCGCGCTGCCCGGAACGGTCAGCGGCAGCTACTACTACCGAAAAGCCGGCGTGAGCATCGACCTCAACTGCTCTCCCCAAAGCGACGGCACGATCAGGCTCGACGAACTCGTCGAATCGCACAAGAGCTTTTCCCTCGTCCCGTCCACCGACGTGTGGCGCGTGCGCGCGCGCGGAGATCGAATCGAAGGGACGTGGTGTCACGCGTGTGCCCCCGGCGGCGACGCAGCGTCCGTCGACGTGCGTCTCGTGCGCATCGGCGCGCTCTCGAGTCATCCGGACGACGATGACAACGACCTCTATCACCAAGAGACGCTGGCCTATCCGCTCTCACGTTCGGGGACCCATGCGGCCGCCGGCGGCATCACGTACGTCACCGTATCGGACGAGCGATATGGTGTGAAGACGCTCGAGCTGACGTCGTTTCCCAACGAGCGCGCTCGGCTCGCCGCGAACCGCGTGTTAGCGCTCGACCTGCGGAACGATCGCACCAACGCTTTCGACTGCCTGGGCGATGCCCGCACGAGTCCTTCGGGATCGGGGTACTTCGCCCAAACGTTGACGCCGTCGCTCGTGACGGTGAACCTCATCAGCCTTGACGAACGCCTCACCTACTTTTGTGGTGGCCCCTACCCAACCACCGATGATTCGAGGCCGATCACCTTGGATATGCGGTCGGGTACGGTACTCGCGTGGACGAAAGCGCTCAGCCCCGACGCGCAGCATAGGCTCCTCCGTCGATATTCGCATCTCGTCAAGCACACCGGCTGCGATTTGGGCGCCACGGCACTGCAAGAGGGTGGCTTTCAATTTTGGTTGACCGCCGCGGGGCTCGCCGTGCGCCCGGAGTTTCCGCACGTCATCGCGGTCTGCAACATCGTCGCCGTTATCCCGTACGCGGAAGCGCGGGCGCTCTTCTCCCCGGGGTATCGCGCGCTGCTCCCGTAAAAGGGCCGGAAACGCCGGACGCTCGGATCTCGTTGAGAGAATGTCGTGAACGCCCACCGTCACATTGCGACCGTCGCACTTAGCACCGTCGCCTTTTTACTCGCCCCGTATGCTGCCGGCGCCCAAACGCCGGCCGCGCCGCCCGATCTTCTCGTGGTGGGCGGGACGCCGTCTGGGCTGGCCGCGGCCGTTACGGCGGCGCGCAAAGGTGAGAGCGTCGTGCTCGTCAGCGCGAACGAAGGCCTGGGCGGGACGCTGACCGATGCCATGATGGACCAGTGGGACCTGAACCTTGCGCCCGACGGATCGTCGCTGCAAGGCGGCATCTTCGCCGAAATCTACGCGCGCCTTGGCGATGCGTTTACGCCGGCTGCGGCGGAACGCACCTTCGCCGAGATGGTTGCGGTTGAACCGCGGATCGCCGTTCGGTACGAAGCGGTTCCGGTCGAAGTCCAAACGCGCGCCCAGCCCGATGGCCGAAGCGTCGAGAGCGTGACGTTTCGCGACGTGCGGTCGGGCGCGCTAACCACGCTCGCCGCGCCAACCGTTATTGACGCGACCGATGACGGCGACATCGCGGCTCTTGCCGGGGCGCACTACGACGTCGGCCGCCAAGATACCGGCATCGACGAACGCATGCAAGCGGTCACCGAGATGTTTACCGTCGAGAATGTCGATTGGCGCATGTTTGCCAAGTCTTATGACGCGCGGCACTTCGGCGCGGGAGGTGTGCTCGGCCGGCGTGCGTGGGGCTACTCAGACGTCGTGAAAGATTACCGTCCGGCGTTCGGCGACATCGTCGTTCGCGATCTCAACTTCGGCCTCTTACCGAACGGCGCGCTTTCGGTCAATGCAATCGACGTGTGCGGAATCGACGGCCTTGACCCGACGCAGCTTGCCGAGGCGAAGCGCCAGACCGCAATCGAGGCACCTCGCTTGGTCGAATATCTTCGCGCACGGCTACCCGGTTTCGTGAGCGCGCACGTCGGCATCTTTGCGCCGGACGTCTACGTTCGCGAAACCCGCCACGTCGAGGGCCTCGAGCGCTTGACTGCGAGCGACGTCTGGGACGGCCGCATTCCCGTCGATAGCATCGGCCTCGCGTCGTATCCGCTCGACCTCCACCCCGTCGATCCGACCGACGAACCGGCGTACGCGCCGGAGCGCCACGTCTACGGCATCCCCTTCGGCGCGCTCGTACCCAAGGGATTCACGAACCTCTTGCTCGCAAGCCCGGCGATCTCGGCCTCGCACGAAGCGTCGGGCAGCGCGCGCGTGATTCCCACGACGATCGAAGAGGGCGAAGCCGATGCGGTCGCGAGCGTCGATGCCGCCCACCTTCGCCTGGACTTTCTCGAGCTCGCTGTGCGACTAGACCGGTCTCGGGCGGCGTTTATCTTCGGCGCTCGGCAAGCTGACCGCGGCTAAGGTGCTTGTCGGTAGTTGTTGAGGATCGGAACCCAGACGTCGCCTGAGACCGTCACGGGTACGACCGCGGGACTAAGCGTGGTCACGTTGCCGGCGCCGCTGACGTAGTACTGGTCTTCCTCACCGAAGATCAACAGCGCCAGTTGATCGCCCGCTGAGTAGCGTGCGGCGATGCCGGTCATGTCGAAATCTTGTTCACCCGTTCCGCGGATCGGCGTGAGCTGGTTGTCGAGCAATTCGTAGGCGGTCGGCTGGCTCGCATGCAGGAGACCAATCCCAAAGAACAAGATCGGTTGGCCGGTTGCGGCAAGCGGCGTGATGTTGACTTCGATTCGGGGCAGGCCGCCGATGACGCCGGCGCTCGTGAACGCAGGCCCAAGGTTGACGGGAGTCGGCACGTCGATAGTCGCGCCGGAAATCGCGAGCGTTGACGGGATGCTAAAGTGCGTCCCAGCGTGCCCCGTTGTTATACTTGGGACTAAGACCGCATCGCCCGCTTTGATCGAAAGACACGGTTCGGTTGGAATGGCACTTGCCGCACCCGGCATCGCTTTGAGATATTGGTTGAAAAACGCGACCGTTGCCGTATCGACGTTGGTCGATCCGCAGTTTTGGTCGAGATCTTCGGTCGGCGAATAGTACAGGTACATATATGGGTCGGGGACGACCTGCAGCGCGTTGTGGCCGAACATGTAACTGAACAGGCGCACGTCGCCGCCGTTCTTACTCCAACATTGGTAATCCGCATAAGCGTTGTTGAACGTAAACAGGGTGTCGCGCATACCGTTCCACAGCATGGCGTTGACCTTCGGCGGATACGTCGGTGGGAACAGCGGGGTCGTTCCCGGATTGCCGTCGGTTGCGATCGGGGTTCCGTTACAGAAATAACTGTCGCTATGATAACCGAAGAAATCGTGTGTGGCTTGGTTCTCCGAGTCCGTTTCGAGGCTTCCGATGACGGCCTGCTCTAAGAACGGATCTTCGTTGCCGCGGCTGAGCCCGTTGCCACCTGTCTCGCCCAGAGCGTAGAGATCGAGATCCCACGCATCCTTGACGACGGTGTTCGGAAAGAGCGCGTAGTTGAGATCGTTCGGAGATATCTGCGGGACGACCGCGTGCAGGCGATGGCGCCGGTCGATGTTTAGGAGCATCTTCTGATACATGCCGCCGTAGGATCCGCCGATCGAGCCCATGATCGGCTCGCGCGGATCGTCGCCTTCCAACGTCGGGCCGTAGGCAATCCAGGTCAAATTCGCCTGTGCCCAATCCATGACCGAGAGATCCATCAGCCCTTCGTAGTTGGGATCCATCACGCGGTCGGTACCGGTATCCTGGCCGAACCCGCGTTCGTCGATGCTGACGACGCCGTAGTTCGCGTTGACGAGGTCGGCGATGTTGCCCGGCGAGAGGATATCCGTCGGCGACGATGCGTCCGAAGTTTCGCGGCTCCCGGAGTAACCGGGACCCCACATGACGAGCGGGTACGTCTTACCGCCGCACAGCGTCGCTGGTTCGAAGACCGTGAAGGCCTCGGTGTCGCCCGTCGGCGTCAGCACGTAGATACTGTACGTCTCGCCGGTCCGGCAGGACGTTCCGGCCGGGGGCGGCGGCACGACGTTCGTATAGCCGGGCGCCTGAGGCGGTGACGTCGGTGGGGGGATCGCGCTCGTCGCATTCGGACCGGGTGTCGTCGTCGCGCTTCCAGTCGGTACGGCTGTCGCTCGCGTGGTCGGAGCTGCGGTCGGGCTCGATCCGCCGCTTCCGCCACTCCCCGACCCTCCGGAACCGCTCGATCCACCCGCACCCGAGCCGCCCGAACCGGCCCTCGGCGCGGGAATGCTCGACGTCGTCGTGCCGCCGCCGCACGCGCTCAAGACAAGTGCCACAAACGCGAGCGCAAACGCCGCCCCGGTCATCCGCTTCATATGCAATTCCGGACTACACGTTGCTCGGCATCGGTCCGAGGATCGGGAGGTACACCTTGCCGGTGATCGTCAACGGTTCGATCGCGGGGTCGGCAACGCTGATGTTGCCGTTTGCCGCGAACTGATCTTCCAACCCGAAGAACAGCACGCCGAGTTTGTCGCCCGGCTGCAGGCGCGCGCCGCCGCCGATGAGATCGATGTCGTAGTGGCCGATGCCGCGCAGCGGCATCACTTGGTTGTCGACGAGATCCCACGCGGCTGGGTTCGAGGCGTGAAGCTGACCGATGCCGACAAAGACCATCGGCGTGCCGAGGCTGAGGCCTACCGTGCTCGAAACGTCGACGACGATGTGCGGGATACCGGCCTCGACGCTGCCGCTCGAAGGTGCGGTATAGAGCGAGACCGCCGTCGGCAAGTCGAGCTGGGCGCCCGAAACGACGTTGACCGAGCCGATGTCAAAGGGCGTCTCCGCCGGACCCGACGTGTACGTCGGAACGACGGGGAGCGTTATGCCGTCGCCGGACTCGAACGAAATGCACGGGTTGGTGGGAATGCCCGAAAGCGCCCCCGTCTGGCCTTTCAAGTAGCGGTTGAACCAAGCGAGTTCCGCGGTCGCCTCCGCAAGGGTTCCGCAGCGCGAGTCCAGGCTGTCGTTGTTCGGATAGTACAAGGCAACGTAGGGATCGGGGACGGTGCCGACGCCGTTGACGCCGCTTTCGAGCTGGGCGTTGTGGCCGGTCTGATAGCTGAGCAGTCGCACGTCGCCGCCGCCGCCCTGCATGCACTTGTAGTTATGGTAGCCGTTGTTGTAGTCGAAGAGCGTATCGCGCACGCCGATCCAAATCAGTGCGTTGATCTTCGGGGGCGCAGTCGTCGGCGGCAACCACGGAGCGGTTCCCGCCCCGCCGTTGGTCGCGATCGGCGTGCCGTTGCAAAAATAGTCCGCGCTGTGATAGCCGAAGAAATCGTGCGCGTAGGCATCTTCCTGGTTGGCGACGTCGTCGGAAACGAACGTCTCGTTCACGAAAGGATCGTACTGGGCGCGGTTGGTTCCGTTGCCGGCGGTCTGACCGATCGCGAAGAGTTCTGCGTCCCACAGCGTCTTGACGATGCCGCCCGGGAAGAGCGCGAAGTTGAGATTGGCCGGCGTGATCTGCGGGACAATCGCGCGAAGCCGATGGCGCTTGTCGACGTTGAGCAGCATGAACTGGTACATGCCGCCGTAGGATCCGCCCTCGGAACCGTAAATCGGCTCGTGGGGATCCGTGCCGTCGTTGGTCGGGCCGTAGGCCAGCCACGGTAACGTCGCCTGGGCCCAATTCATTACCGCGAGCAGCATGACGCCCTCTTGGTCCGGGTCCATCACGCGAATTTTGCCGCCGTCATTGCCTTCGCCGGCTTCGTCGACGCTGATGACGCCGTAGCCGGCGTTCGTGAACTGCGGGAACGAACCGGCCGCGCTCGTGCGCGAGCTGCCGAAGCCGGGGCCATTAAAAATGAGCGGGTACGTCTGGCCGCCGCAGATTGGGCTCGGTTCGAAGACGGTGAAGACCTCGGTCGACCCGGCCGGCGAGATGTCGGTAGGCCCGGACGTAACCCCGATGTTGTACGTCTGACCGGCGCGGCAGGCGGTCCCGGCCGGCACCGCCGGAACGAGGTTCGTGTAGCTCGGCGCCGGTGGCGGAGGGGTGGGGGGCGGCAGGCTGCTGCTTCCCGGCGGGGTCGTCGCGCTTCCCGTCGGCGAACCGGCTGGTGTCGCGGTCGCATGCGGGGCCGTCGTTGGGCTCGAGCCGCCGCCGCTCCCTCGGCTTCCGTTGCCGCCGGAGCCGCCGGAGCCGCCGGAGCCGCCGGAGTTCCCGAGCGACGGTATGTTTCCCGTCGTTGTCCCGCCGCCGCACGCAGCCAGACCGACCGCCGCAAAAACAAAAGTCAGCGCCATACCGTAGACCCGCGTCATTTCGCCTCCTGACAAACCTGTACCGTTACACTGTACGTATCGGCAGTAACAAGGAGCGAACAATCTTTCGTTAAGCTTTGCCTCGGCCGAAGAAAAAGGCCTTAGGCAAGCCGTCAGGGTGCGGGCGACCCGCATTCGGGCAACGTCGTGTGGCCGGTCGCCGGATCCGTATATTTCAGAACGAATTGGACGGCCGAGGGCATCCCGCTCGGGTCGAGGCCGGCGGGGGGCATCTGGACGGGGACGCCGTTGTCGGCCGCGAGCTTGACGTCAAGGTGAGCGAACGGATTTTGCCGCTCGGCCGGATAGATGAACGGATAGGGGAACGTGCCCACGTCGACGTCGTGCGCCGTAACCACCTTCGCGATCACGTATTGCACGACGGTCCCGTCGGGCCGGTACTCGACTCGGCCAGGTTCTAAATCGACCTCGCCGCAGGCCGTGTCGGCGTCTCCGCCGTTGCCGTTGCCTTGCGTCCCGCCGCCGCTGCCCGTGCCGGCGAGGCCCCCCGTTCCGTGGCCGGCGCCGGCGCCGGTGCCCGTTCCGCCATTCTGTTGCCCGGCGTGCGTCCCCGTGGCCAGCGACACGGGGCGCGCGGGCTCGGGCGGTACCGGCCGGGGGGTTACGACCGCGACGTGCTTGGGTGCGGCGGCACCGCCGATCTCTTTGCGCGGCATGGCCGCAGCCTTTGCGGCCGGCGCGCGGACAGCAGTTTGCGTTGCCGGGATCGCTTTCGGGGGCGGCGTGATCCGCGGGACCGGGCGCGGCGTCGGCGTCGGCTTTGGGCGCTTCGTTATCGTGACGAGTTGTGCGAGGACGGTTTCAGGCGACTGCCGGTCCGTTTGCGTCGGCAACAATCCGACGAGAATCTCGTGCAGGGCGATTGCAGCGGCAAACGAGAGCGCGAGGCGCCGCGCGAAGTGCCGATCTCGAACGTCCGCCACTCCAAATCTAACGTTCCGTCATATCCGCGAGTTTCGTACGGAAATAAGTTCCAGGAGCTAGCGCAGGGCGGGCTCTCCGCGGGCAGAACGCCACGGCGTTCTAGATCTTGGGGGCTCTGCTGGACATCGAATCATTGATCCGGACGATCCCGGATTTTCCAATCCCGGGCATTTTGTTTCGCGATATCACGCCGCTGCTCAAGGACAAGGGCGGTTTTCGCGCCGCGGTCGATCTTTTCGTCGAGCGCTTCAAGGGAGAGGACATCGACATGGTCGTGGGCATCGAGGCCCGCGGTTACATGTTCGGCGCGCCACTGGCGTACGAGCTCGGGGCCGGGTTCGTCCCCGTCCGCAAGCCGGGGAAGCTTCCGGGAACGAAGCACAGCGAAACGTACGCGCTCGAATACGGCACGAATTCGCTCGAGATCCACGACGACGCGGTCGGCCGCGGGCAGCGCGTCGTTATCGTCGACGACTTGCTTGCGACCGGTGGAACCGCGGCCGCGACGGGCCGGCTGCTCGCCAAGCTTGGCGCCCAGGTCGTCAGCTTCGCATTCCTGATCGAGCTCACGGCGCTCGGCGGCCGCTCCAAGCTCGAGGGCCACGACGTCACCGCTTTTATAAGGTACTAGCCGGTGAGTGCCGCCGGTGGCATCCAATAGACAGTTTTCTGCGGTCTATGGCATTATAGGCGGAATATCTATGCCCACCCCGCACATCGATGAACTCATCGCGAAGGTCCAGTCGTACGACCCGGCCATGGAAGGGTCGTGGCTTCGGAGCGTCTACGAGCTGGCCGACCGCGCGCACGAGGGGCAACATCGCGCCTCGGGTGAGGATTACATCGAGCACCCAATTGCGGTAGCGCGGATCCTCGCGGACATGGAAATGGACCGCGCGACGATTGCGGCCTCGATCCTGCACGACGTTGTCGAAGATACGGTCGTCACGAGCGACGAGGTTACGGCCAAATTCGGCCCCGAGATCGCGCAACTCGTCGACGGCGTCACCAAGCTCACGCGCATCCCTTACCAGTCGAAGGAAGACGCCCAAGTCGAGAACCTGCGCAAGATGTTCATGGCGATGGCCAAGGACATTCGCGTCATCATCATCAAGCTCGCCGACCGCCTGCACAACATGCGGACGCTGGGCAGTCTCCCGGCGGCGAAACAGCAGACGATCGCGCGCGAGACGATCGAGATCTACGCGCCGATTGCCCACCGCCTCGGCATTTGGAAGATCAAGTGGGACCTTGAGGATCTCTGCCTGCGCTACCTCGACCCGGATTCGTATCGCGACATCGCGGAGCGCGTCGCGAAGAAGCGGGCCGAGCGCGAGGCGGCGGTTGGTTCCGTCGTGAGCTTGCTGCGCGCCGAGTTCGAAAAGCTCGGGATCGAAGCCGAGGTGCGCGGGCGCCCCAAGCATTTCTATTCGATTTACTCGAAGATGAAGAAGGGCCGCGATTTTTCGACGATCTACGATTTGACGGCGGTCCGCGTCATCGTCGACTCGGTGAAGGACTGCTACGGAACGCTCGGCATCGTGCACTCGATTTGGAAGCCGATCCCGGGCCGGTTCAAAGATTACATCGCGATGCCCAAGCCCAACATGTACCAGTCGTTGCATACGACGGTCGTCGGGCCCGGCGGCGATCCGATCGAGATTCAGATCCGCACCCTCGAGATGCACCGCACGAGCGAATACGGCATCGCGGCCCACTGGCGGTATAAGGAGGGCGGCAAGCAGGACACGTTCGAGCACAAGCTCACGTGGCTGCGCTCGCTACTCGAGTGGCAGAACGACATGCGCGATTCGCGCGCGTTCATGGAGAACCTCAAGCTCGACCTCTTCGAGAACCAAGTCTTCATCTTCTCGCCGAAAGGCGACGTCTATCCGTTGCCGGCTGCGGCGACGCCGCTCGATTTCGCCTACCAGGTGCATTCGGACATCGGCAATCATTGCGTCGGCACGAAGGTCAACGGCAAGATCGTTCCGCTCGATTACCAGCTCAAGAACGGCGACATCTGCGAGGTGCTCGTCAACAAGAGCTCTCGCCCGTCGCTCGACTGGCTTTCGATCGTTCGGACCTCGGGTGCGAAGCACAAGATCAAGCAGTGGTTCCGCAAGGAACGCAAGGACGAGAACGTCGTGATCGGTCTCGAGACGGTCGAGCGCGAACTCGCCCGCGAGCACATGCGCCCGGATCTCGCGCGCGGCGAGCTGATCGAGAAGATCGCCAAGCGCATGAACTACACGACCGCGACCGACCTGTTCGCCGCAATCGGCTTCGGCGACGCTTCCGCCGTTTCGGTCATCACGAAACTGAAGGAGGAGGCGAAGAGCTCCAACCTGATCGATCTCACCGCGGTCCAGCGCGCTCCGGCGCCGCGACGCCTCGCGCGCAATGCGAGCGGCATCCGGATCGCAGGCGTCGACGACGTCCTGGTCCGGCTTTCGAAGTGTTGTAGCCCGGTGCCCGGAGATCCGATCATGGGTTACGTCACGATCGGCAAAGGCGTCTCCGTGCACCGCGCCGACTGTCCGAACGTCGCCTACATGTCCGCGACGCCGGAACGTATCCTCCAAGCTTCCTGGGCCGAAGTGGAATCCGCTACCCACGCCGTCGACATCGAAGTCGAAGCGATCGATCGCGCCGGCCTCCTGCAAGAGGTCATGGGCGTCTGCGCCGAGTTCAAGACCTCCGCTTCGTCGGTCACCGCCCGCGTCAAGCGCGACGCCGCGCTCATCAGCCTCACGCTGCAGATCTCCAACCTCGACCATCTCCACAAGGTCCTCGGCAAACTCCGCACCTTGCGCGACGTCCGCAACGTCTACCGCGTCACCAAGCGCGAGGCCCGCGCCAGCGGCTAACCTCTCCCTGTCATCCTGAGCGAAGCTCGCGCAGCGAGCGCAGTCGAAGGACAGCCGTGTTTCAGGCGCGCGCCGTCAGCCTGCCTCATGAATTCCCGGTAAAGCCGGTTCGAAAGATGTACCGGGTCGCGTACGGCTTGCATCCAAAGACTCCGGGCTGATAAGTTGCCCGCCGCGCCGCGTCCTCCGAGACAGCATCGAGTGCCGCGTTACCGCCGCTCTCGAGCAGCACCGAGTTGGTGATGTTGCCGGCGGCGTCGAGGTCGACGCCCACTGCGACGCTGCCGTGTCCGGTAGGTCCGGCGGCGTGGAGAAAGTCCGGCTCGACTGCGCGAACCGGCTTGGGGTCGCTGAACCGGACCGCGCACGTTCCCTTGTCGCTCCCCGGAAGCAGAGAAAGACTCACGGGAGCGGAATCGCGCGCTTCCGCATCGGCAACATTCAAGAATTGGTCGCGTTCTTTCCCAACGCTCTCCGCAATAGCTGCGGACGGGCTTTCGATCGTCATCCTCTCTATCGCGCACGTCACCGCGGCAGGGAGGTCGATGGGTTGCACGCTGCCGCCCGTAAGCGGCACGCCGGGATTCAAAAGAACGCGGGAAGACGAGCGAAACCCGTCGGATCTCCCCCGCCTCACGTAAGGCTCGTCGAAGGCGACGTCCGAGAGGGTTGTGGCTTGGAATAAGTCGTTACCAATACTGAAACGGGTGACGAAGGTTGAGTCACCCCAAACACGACCGTGTAACGCGCGCCATCAGTCGACCGAAAAAGGACGGTACTCGGGCATGCGATCGCGTTGCGCGTTAGTACCGGTTCAGCCGGCAAGCCGATGGCGTACGAAAAAGCCAAACTAGCATGTGAAGAGAATAAATCGAATCATTTTGAAAAATCGAAGTTGACGGTGTAGGAACTCCGCAGCGGTTCGCAGGCGAATCGCGCGGGATGATACGTGCTTTTGCGGGCCGAGGTGACGGCTGCGGCGTCGAGGTCCGGGTTGCCGCTGGTTCCCAAGGCGGTGGCTCCCGTCACTTTACCGGTTTGGTCGAGCTCGACGCGGACGGCGACGCTGCCGAAGGCGCCGGCGCGAACGGCGGCGGGCGGAAACGCCGGCGGGTCGGCCGCATCGACGGACGGATCGGCGAACGGAACGTCGCACGTCAAGGGTGGCGCGCCGGTCACTGGGGTCGGGTCGAGCGGAGCCTTTGCGGCAAGGCCCACCTCCGATGCGACTTGGTCTTCGAGCGCGGCCGTTTGCGGGTCGACGTGGCGATCGGCCGCCGTCAGCGTTTCGACGGACGGAATAACGAAGCTTTCGGCCGGGCAGCGTCCGTCAGCGACGATCAGGGTCGATTGAACCGTCGCGCCGAGGAGTGGGGTTGGATCGGGATTCCGGACGACGACCGGCGCCGAGCGAAACGTGGCTCCGGCAACGGTGACGCGTGTTGCGATCGAGACGCTCGGCACCGTCAGCGAGTAAACCGCGGTCTTCGAGTACAGCGTGAGATCGAACGAAGACGCCACGTTGGCCGTAGCGCCGAACGCGACGACGTAGAATTTCCCGTTCGTCGATTCCAGCAGGAGCGTCCCCGGACACGTTTGCCTTACCGCGGCCTCGGCGGGCGAAGCCAGCAACGCCGCTGCGCAAGCGAACACGAGCGACGTCCATGGAATGCGCATTACAGCGCGTTTTCGGCGATTCGCTCTCAGGTTCCGGCCGCTGGCCCCTTGTTGTTTTTCGCTCGCGCGTGATAACATAGGCGAGTTTTCCGGCGGCTAGCCGCCGGCGACTCGGGGCGACCCGAGCTCGACACCCGCTGCCACCACGAAGGTGGCCGTTCGCCTTACGGCGACGTCCGTAGAGGGACCGACTCATGACAACCGATTACGAAGTCACGTACATCATCCGCCCGGGCTTGGAAGAAACCGAAGCCGACGCGCGGATCGAGGCGATCGCCGAGGCGCTGCGACAGAGCGGCGCGGAAGTCGGCGAGATCGAGAAAATGGGCAAGCGCCGCTTGGCCTACGAGATCGACGACGTGCGCGAAGGCTACTATGCCGTCATGAAGTTCAAGA
>Ga0302326_10009370_pt1 | contig 21413 bp, 18 predicted proteins | sample Palsa_T0_3_FD_202264 | JGI IMG/M metagenome (GOLD analysis project Ga0302326, IMG submission 202264) | Peat permafrost microbial communities from Stordalen Mire near Abisko, Sweden - Palsa_T0_3 | ecosystem: Environmental > Terrestrial > Soil > Palsa > Peat permafrost | place: Sweden: Abisko... | reverse complement strand
CGACTCACCTCCTTCTCTTTATACTTCCTTCACGCGGCTTGGATTGAGATTTGACGCGGCTTGCTTTCCTCGGCCTTGGGTACTCGGATGGTCAACACGCCAGCTTCGTAACGCGCCTCGGCCTTGCCGATATCGAGACCCGGCCGCAACTGGATCGAGCGCGAGAACTCGCCAAAGCGGCGTTCGCGCCGATGAAAACCCTGCGCTGCGCCTTCGGAGTCGCGCGACCGGATCCCGCTCAGGGTCAGGGTGTTGTTGTGCCCGGACACCTTGACGCCCGCTGGGTCCATCCCCGGCAATTCGGCAATCACGACGACCCCGTCGCGGTGGTCGAAAATGTTGACCGGTGGATATGCGCCGTGCGCGGAGAGACCCAGGCTGAAGGACGGGTTGCGCAGAAAGCGATCAAGTTCCTGCTGTAACGCCAGCATATTGCTGACCGGATCCAGTTGCTGCAAACGAATGAGAGCCATCGTAAGCCTCCTGTTCGAATGAGTTTGTAGAGCTGCCGTCTCCGATTGGAAATTAAGCACGCCTCACGCTTCGTCAAGGGGTGGAACACTCGTGAAGTCGTTGCGACAGTGGCGCTAAACGGTGCTCGCGCATTTTGAATCGGCTGGCGGCGCTGAAACGAAAAAGCCTCCGGCGCCGATGCGCGGGAGGCTTTGTGAAATGTTGGAATTGTTGCGCGGTGGTTAGCCGAACATCTCTTTGAGCTTGTCCACGAAGCCCTTCGACATGGGATGATTCACATCCTCGCCGGAGACCTTGGCAAACTCCTCGAGCAGTTCGCGCTGGCGCGAGGTCAGGCGCCGCGGTGTCTCGACCACGATGCGAACCAGTTGGTCGCCGCGTCCGTAGCCGTGGAGATCGACAAACCCCTTGCCCTTGAGGCGGATGACCTTGCCCGACTGCGTGCCGGCCGGAACCTTCAGCTTGAACTTGCCGTCGAGCGTCGGAACTTCCATCTCAGTGCCGAGGGTGGCTTGCGGGAAGCTGACCGGAACCTCGATCACGACGTCGTTGTCCTGGCGCACGAACAGCGCGTGCTCTTTGACGTGGACTACGACGTAAAGATCGCCGCTGGGACCGCCACCGAAGCCCGCCTCGCCCTCGTTGCGCAGCTTCAGGCGCGAGCCGTTGTCAACGCCGGGCGGTATCTTCACGGAGAGCGAGACGGCCTTGCGCACGCGGCCCTGTCCCTGGCACTTGGGACACGGGTCGGCGATGATCATGCCCTCGCCGCGGCATTGTCCGCAGGTCGTTGCGATCGAGAAAAAGCCCTGCTGCGATCGAACCTGGCCCGTGCCGCGGCAATTTGGACAGGTACGCGCGCCCTCGCCGCCGCCGCGAGAGCGGCTGCCTTCACACGCATCGCACAGCGTCAGGCGCTGGAACTTGACGATTTTGTCGGTGCCGCTGGCGGCTTCCTCGAACTCGATTTCCAGATCGTAGCGGAGGTCCTCGCCGCGACGGCTGCGCGAACGCGAACGGCCGCGTCCGGTGCCGAAAAAATCACCGAAAATGTCGGAGAAGACTTCCTCGAAGCCCTGCGTGAAATCGAAGCCGCCAAAGCCGCCGGCGCCCTGCTGTCCCTGAAATGCGGCATGCCCGAAGCGGTCGTACTGGGCGCGCTTCTCCGGGTCGGAAAGAACCTGGTAAGCCTCGGCGAGTTCCTTGAACTTCTCTTCGGCTTGCTTGTCGCCGGGGTTGCGGTCGGGATGAAACTGGATGGCACAGCGGCGGTAGGCTTTTTTGAGGTCTTCTTCGCTGGCGCCGCGCGCGACCCCCAGCACCTCGTAATAATCGCGCTTTTTGTCAGCAGGCATCGCTGCGCAATCTTAGTCCAGTTCGAGTATCGAAGTAAGGGTTCATAGGTCTTTTATTCTCGCGGTACAGAAATCATACGCGACGCCCCGGTCTGGAGCGTCGCGTGAATCGATATTTTTAGCTTGGATGCGACCGACGTTGGCTTGGTCCGGCCTATTTCACTTCCTTGAAATCGGCGTCCACGACGTCTTCCTTCTTGCTTTCGCCGGCTCCATCGGAACCCGCCGATCCGCCGTTGCCATCGGCGCCGCCACCGGCATTCGCACCGCCCGCGTCGCCGCTAGCCTGCCGAGTCTTGCTGTACATCGCCTCGGCCAGCTTATGCGACGCGCCAGAGAGAGTCTCGGCTGCGCGATCGAGTTCTGCCGGATCCTTGGCCTCGAGCTTGGTCCGGGCATCCGCGAGCGCATCTTCGACGCCCTTGCGCGACGCCTCGTCGAGCTGCTCACCGTATTCCTTGAGTGTCTTCTCGGTGGTGTAGATGAGGTTATCGAGCTTGTTGCGGGATTCCGCCAGCGCACGCCGCTGCTTATCGTCAGCCGCATGCTGCTCGGCTTCTCCCACCATCCGTTTGATCTCTTCCTCGTTGAGACCCGAGGACGCGGTGATCCGAATCGACTGCTCCTTATTGGTGCCAAGGTCCTTGGCGTGGACATTGACAATGCCGTTGGCGTCGATATCGAAGGTGACCTCGACTTGCGGCAGTCCGCGTGGTGCCGGAGGTATGCCGATGAGGTCGAACTGCCCGAGCAGCTTGTTGTCCGCGGCCATCTCACGTTCGCCCTGGAAGACGCGAATCGTCACGGCCGTCTGATTGTCCTGCGCGGTCGAAAAGACCTGGCTCTTGCGCGTCGGAATGGTCGTGTTTTTCTCGATTAGCTTGGTGAATACACCGCCAAGGGTCTCGATTCCGAGCGAAAGCGGAGTCACGTCAAGGAGGAGAACATCCTTCACTTCGCCCTTGAGCACGCCGGCCTGAATGGCAGCGCCGATAGCCACCACTTCGTCCGGATTGACGCCCTTATGACCCTCGCGGCCGAAGAGCTTCTTCACGCGCTCCTGCACCGCCGGCATGCGGGTCATGCCGCCCACCAGTACGACTTCATTGATGTCACTGGTGCGCAGTCCCGCGTCCTTGAGCGCAGTCAGGCACGGCGCGTCGAGCCGTTCGAGCAGGTCCGCACAAAGCGCCTCGAGCTTGGCCCGCGTGAGCTTCATATTGAGATGTTTCGGACCCGACTGATCCGCCGTGATAAATGGCAGGTTGATGTCGGTCTCCATTACCGTGGAGAGCTCGCACTTGGCCTTTTCGCCGGCTTCCTTGAGCCGCTGCAACGCCATGCGATCCTTGCGGAGATCGATGCCCTGATCTTTCTTGAACTCGTCCGCGAGGTAATCGATGATGCGCTGGTCGAAGTCCTCACCGCCGAGGAAAGTGTCGCCGTTGGTCGCCTTGACCTCGAAGACGCCTTCGCCAAGCTCGAGAATCGAGATGTCGAACGTTCCGCCGCCAAGGTCGAAGACCGCGATCTTTTCGTCCTTCTTCTTGTCGAGACCGTAGGCCAGCGACGCCGCGGTCGGCTCGTTGATGATGCGCAGGACGTTCAATCCCGCGATACGACCGGCGTCCTTGGTAGCCTGGCGCTGACTGTCGTTGAAGTACGCCGGCACGGTGATTACCGCCTCGGTGACTTTTTCGCCGAGGTAATCCTCAGCGGTCTGCTTCATCTTCTGCAGCACGAATGCGGAGATTTCAGCCGGACTGTAGCGCTTGTCGCGAATTTCGACCCACGCTGCGCCGTCGTCATTCTTGATCACCTTGTAGGGCAGGACCTTGAGTGCCTTTTGCACTTCCGGGTCATCGTAACGGCGCCCCATCAGGCGTTTGATAGCAAAAATTGTGTTGGTTGGGTTGGTGATCGACTGGCGCTTGGCGATTTGCCCCACCAGTCGCTCGCTTGAATCGGTGAAGGCTACGACCGAGGGAGTCGTGCGCGCCCCCTCCGAATTGGCGATCACTACCGGATCGCCGCCCTCCATGATGGCGACGCAACTGTTGGTCGTACCTAAATCGATTCCGATTACTTTAGCCATGTCTCAGGAAACCTCTTAAGCTTTTCAATAATCACTCTTTAGCGATTTTCAATGCCGCCGCCGTCCGCACCGCCGGTCGAAGTGCCGCCATAAGCCTTGGTCACGGCCACCCGCGCAGGCCGCAGCGTACGCTCGCCGATGACATATCCGCGATGAAACTCGCTCACGACCGTGTTCGGCGGATGCAGCGGGCTATGGACCTGATCGACCGCCTCGTGTAGTTGCGGGTTGAAGGTCTGGCCGACCGCGTTCACCGGGGTGACACCGGCCGCGCGCAGAAAATCGAGCAGCGACCTCAGGACCATCTCGACGCCTTCGACAATTGGATGGCCGTTGCCGCCGCCGCGCGCGGCCTCGAGCGCCCGCTCGAGATTGTCAACAATCGGCAGCAGATCGCGGAGAAAATTCTCGCGCTGGAGGCGAACACTTTCCTCGCTCTGCTGGCGGATCCGCTTGCGGGCATTCTCCCCGTCGGCCAGAACTCGCAGGTACTTGTCCTTCAGGTCGGCAAGTTCCTTGTTGGTTTGCGCCAATTGTTCCTGCAGCTTATCGACGGCTGGGCCCTCTCCCGAGTGGTCCGGGTGAGGAGTTCCGCCCTCAGCATGCTCAGGCGAAATGTCACTAGCTTTGTTGTCGTTGTTGTCGGTTTCCATTTCGGATCGCTTCAGCATCTTTCGAAATTTCACCTGTTGGAGAAGCTAAGCACGAAAATGCCTCTCGCCAAGGGTGGGAGCAGCAGTTTCGCAAAAAAGTCGCTTGAGGGCGGTTCGCAGGGACCAAGTGGGACCGCCTAACCCGAACCGCCGAATTTCTAATGATGACGTGGCGGCGGAAGCGACGCACAGGAGAAGCTCCTGCCGTCGTTGGTATAGTGGCATACGCCGGGTGCGACTTTGTAGCTGAGCATCGTGTAAATGCTGCTGGAAGCGGCGTACGCACAACTGAGCGTGCAGGTTCCATTCGAGCAGCTATAGGAAGCCTCGGCGAAGTGCAGAATTGCATCATCGGCGCTCTTGGCATCCGACCATGGATAGGGGGCGCCGACGGCCTTCACGGCAATCATCGAAGGGCAGGACAATACAACCGCCTGAGCGGAGCTAGCTATACTCAGCATTGCGAAAACCGCCACCAATGGGACGATCAAAGCAATCGCTGCGGCGGAGATCGGCACACGTAAATTCATGATCGGGTTCCCCCCGCCGCCAGCATATACGCGTAAACCGCTCGATCAAGCGACGCCGACAGTGGCGGGGCGCGCCACCCGGCATCCAGGATAGCGGACGAGGATTAATGTTCGAGGACGCGGGAAAGCGCACGGGCGGTGTAGCTGACCAACGGGATCACCCGATCATAGTCCATGCGGACGGGACCGACCACGGCGAGACTTCCCAAAGGCATCGTTCCGCTGGCGTACGCGGCGGCGACGACGCTGAAGCCGGTGAGGCGCGCGTCGAAGTTCTCCGACCCGATCGAAATCATCGGGCCGGTATGGCTCAGGCTGCGCTGCAGCAGGTCCAGCAGCGCCGACCGATCCTCCAGCGCGCGCAGCAGTTCGCGCATGCGGCTCGGGTTGGCAAACTCCGGCTGATCGAGCGCTTTGCTGCTGCCGTTGACGTAAAGTTCGACAGGGGTTGAGCCGCGCGCGATAGTGCCGCCAAGTACGAGCGCGGCATGCATGAAGCGATCGTAGTTCGCGCGGTCTTCCTTCAGCCGATCTTCGATCCACCGGCGCGCCTGCTCGAGCGTGCGCCCGTGCAAGGATTCGTTGAGGTAGCCCGCCATCCGATCGAGTTCGACCTGGTTATGATCGGCGTCGGTTTGAACGAAGCGATTCTGCATCCCGCCCGCCACCGCGACGAAAATTGCCAGAACCTCGCGATCACGGAGGCGCACGAACTGAACGCGTTCCAGCACCATCGTTTCGAGCCGCGGCGCCATCACGAGGGCAGCCTGCCCGGTCATCAGGGTGAGCAGGCGCGAAGTGTCACGGATAATCTCGTGGACGTCGCCGGCTGGCGTCGAGTAGTGCAGTTCAATCTGGCTGCGATCCTCGAAACCGATCCCCGGTTGCGGCATCAGATGGTCAACGTAATAGCGAAAGGCCTTGTCGGTCGGGATGCGGCCAGCGGAGGTGTGCGGCTGCAGCAGGTAGCCGGTCTCTTCGAGTTCGGCCATCAGATTACGCACCATCGCGGCGCGGACTCCGACCTGCGGACGATTGGCGAGTTGCTGGGACCCGACCGGTTCGGCGGTCGCGATGAACTCCTGCACGGCAGCGAGCAGCAGGGCATGCTGCCGATGCGTCAGTCCTCCATGTGAATCGCCGCTTTGCATAGCTGGCGCGGAGGGGTTCGCTGAGTCCGTCTTGTTCCACGGCGACCGATACGGAAACAAACGCTCGCGTTCCCGAAACCGCCTGTGTCATCTTGTTACGTTGGCGTCCGCGACACAAGGGCAAAGCCGGACAAGGTCAGCTTTCGCCAGCCTTTCGCATCACGAATTGCGAACGTCGTTTGAAGATGCGCCTGGCGCGGCCGATGGCGATAAACTCATCAACGGCGCGCGTGACGCCATCCTGCCAGAACCCCGGATGATGATAATCGTCGCAGACGATATAGCCGCCGGGCTTGAGTTTGCGCCAATACAGCTCCAGATCCTGCCGGACGAATTCGTAGCTGTGATTACCATCGATATAAACCCAATCGAAGAAACGATCGGGGAAGTCGGCTCCAGCGATTGCGGAAGTCTCACGGTGCATCACGACGCCACCGCCGTCGATATCGCTGGAAAAGCGATCGCGAACGAAGGCATAGCGGGCGACAATGTTCAGCTTGCGAGGGGAATTGGTAGCTGTAACGGCACCGTTCGGCACGCCCTGGCTATATTCGCCACCTTCGGCTGTCCACGGATCGATCAGGTGGAGTTCGCGGGGACGATTGATAGAGAGGATTTTCTCGGAAAAATCGCCGAGATCGACGCCAATCTCGGCGACAATCCCGCGCCGGGGCATCTGGCGCAGGATAAACTCGCGGACTTCCTCACGTTCAGGGCGGCGGTTGGCGAAGCGCAATCTCCAAAGCAACGGATGCATCGCAGAAGAATTTGCCCACGCGGGCTTCAATTCGCAAGCTGGTCACTTTGCGGCATCAGCGGATGGCGTTGCGGCTTGAGCGGCGCCGAGGGCGCTGGTTTGACCGAAACGAAGCTGAGAGTCGCTTCGTTCCAGGCATAGCGGGTGAGTCCGAAATGCCGTTTCAAGGCGACCGCTGAATCGCGATGGTACACGGTGACGAAAGTGAGATGACCGGCGATATCGTGGTCAAAGCGCGGCATCGCGCGGTACTCGCTGCTATCGCCGGCGGCGCTGTCACTATTGGGCGCGCCGGGCCGGGTGCGCGCCGTCACGAGGGTCAGCGCGACTTTAGTTGCGGACGGTGAGTTGGCGACGATGACGTAGCGGTTCTCGGACGAACGCGCCGCGCGATCGGCGGTATCATTGCGCGGAGCCGGATCGACGGCAAAGACCTCGAAGGCGGCTGAGTTCTCGGCGCCGAGGAGCTTGAGGGTGGTGGCGAGGCCGACGTGATAGAGCGTAGCGGGCGGATCTTGCGGAGCGGCAAGATCGAGGAACTGGAGGGTGCCGCGCGCCGCGTTGAAGGCCGCCAACTGCTCGCTGTATGAGTTGGCGAACTGGACTAGCCGCGAATCACATCTGTAGGCGATCCAGGCGCTGCCGTCGGCGACACCGAGAATCCTCACCGTGACGCGTGAACTGCCGCGTGCCGTGGCGCCCCAGCCCTGTATCATCGCGGCGCAGGAGGCAGCGACTTCGGGCGGGGCGCTGCGCAGCAGAATCTGGTACACCCGGGACGGCGTCGGACCGGCCGCATAGGGCGGCGTGAAGTACACAGCGAGCCGATGCGCGTCGGCGGGCAATGGCGTTACCGCCTGATTCAATTGGGCGAAGTTCGCAGCGGTTGCAACGGTCGGCATCGCGGTCGTAAGCAATCCGGCCAGCCTGATCGCCACAATCCAGCCTAATCCGGAAGACAATGATTTTGCGGGTTTCGACGAGGCTTGAGGATTTCGTGACTGCGACAATCTGTTACCTGTTCACGCGGCACTATGGGTCCTGTCCAACGCGCTCAAGCTTAGTCGCGTCCGCGGCCGAAGTCGCCCATCTCAGTTGGCAGTGTCGCCGCGACCCGGCGCTTGCTACCCTTTAAGCAGAGGCATCCGCAGATGGCGCGCAAGCGCAAGACCGTCAAGCCCCGACCGCTCTACATCCCCAAAGTCCCGGACAACGCGTCGTGGATCGAAAGCGACGGCTATGATCGCCGGGCGTGGGCGGAACTTGGTCTGACCGCGCCGACAATCGGCGCTCTGGTGGAGTCGGGCGAGCGGCTGGTGCCGGATTTCGGAGCGTTGTTGCACGACCTGTTCCTCGGACTGTTCAAGTACAACCTGGTGTGGTCGAAGCCCGACGCGGTGCGGCGCAGCGCCGTCCTGAACCGCACCATTCTGGAACAACTGATCCCGTCGGCAGGCTTCGAGATGCTCAAGTCGCGGACGCTGCTCGAGGAGGACAAAGCGGTCATCGCGGCGCTGGTGCTGGGCGAGCAGGTGCTGGAACTGGTGCGATCGGAAAAGCTCATCAACCGGCGCGAGATGCTCGACCTGTGGGACTTGAAGCATCAGGAGGAAAACCTCGCGGAGAGTGCGGCGGCTTTGAAGAACGCGGCCGAATTAGCGGAAGAGAATCAGCGCGAGGCTGAGCCCAACGACGATGAATCGGCTGCCGGGGATGATGCGGAAAAGGATCAGAAGAAGGCTCTCCAGCAGAAGATCGACGATCTGAAGGAGGCTGCTGAGCGCGCGGTTAACGTATCCGAGGCGCGGCTCAATCAAAAGGCGCGGATGTTCGCGGATCAACTGCGGCATAGCGACCATACCGAGCTCAAGCGGATGCAATTGCGCAGCGCGCAACTGGCCGACGAAATCGATCGGGTTGCGCAGGACAGCCACGATTTCAGTCTCGAGTTCGGGCAAGGCGGGCGGCTTTCGGCTGGCGAGCGTCTGGAATTGGGCCGCCGGCTGGCGCGCAATCGCAAGCTGGGAGAACTCGCGCGGCTGGTCGGGCGTTTCAAGCAGGATGCACGGGCGTTGCGGCGCAAGACACTCGATCGCGGCGTGACCGAAGCCTATGACATCGAGCGCGGCGCGGATCTCGGCCGGCTGATTCCGTCGGAGCTGCTGGCGCTGCATCATCCGCAACTGCGCGCGGACTTCCATCGGCGGCTGCTCGAAGGCGCGGTGCTGCAATATCGGCTGCGCGAGGACGAGCAGAAGGGCAAGGGTCCAATGGTTGTCTGCATCGACGTCAGCTCCTCGATGCAGGGCGACAAGGAATTATGGGCGAAGGCCGTAAGCCTTACCCTGATGGACATCGCGCGGCGTCAGCGGCGGCTGTTTCGCGCGGTCTTGTTTTCGTCGGGAGCCGAGAGTCTGAAGATCATCGACCTCAATCGGGAGCGGCGCTATCAGCCGGAATTGCCGAAAGTGATCGAGCTGGCGGAATACTTCCCCGGCGGCGGCACCGACTTTCAGGCACCGATCGACGCAGCAATCGAGTTGATTGCGGACAAGAAGCTCAAACGCGGCGACATCGTGGTCATTACCGACGGCGAATGTCAGGTGGGTCCGGAATGGCTGGCCGATCTTAAGGAGCGCAAGGAGGACTTGCAGTTCTCGATCTTCGCGGTGCTGGTCGATGTGGGTTCGAGCGATTTATCGACGCTGGCGCAATTCAGCGACCGGGTGAGTTCGGTGAAGCAGTTGACGGTCGAGGGCTCCCGCGAAATCTTCTTGAAGATCTAACCCACGCTTCTTCCCGTGAGAGAATGAGCATTATTGTTCTGGTACGATGATGAAGACAATTTCCCTCTTCCTGTTGATCGATCGAATCAGCCCGGTTCTGCTCGAAGTCGAATCGGGGCAGTCGATGCGCGTCACTCTCGCAGGTATCCCGATTGCTGATCTTGTTCCGATTCCGAAGTCTCGCCGCATGTTCGTCGATCGCGCCGACGTGGAAGATTCCTCGCGCGCTCCGCACTGGATCGAAACTTTGCGCAGGACGTGAACCCAACGCTGAGCGGAACGATCGATGAACTTTAACTCGGCATAATTTTCGTTCCGCGTCTCAGATAGCTAGTCAACCTGACCCTACTTTCACCACTTCGTCGCCCGCTCGGCACCCTGCCCGAGCGTCGCGAGCGTCAAGCCCAAAGGGAAGTCTGAAACCTACACTAGGCGAGCCGGCGAGCCGAGCTAACGAGTCTGCGAGGTGCGCACGAGCGAGACTCTCTGTGAGGTTTCCGTTTCCTAAACAAACCGTGATTCAGCGCTGCTCTACCTCGAATCATCCGTCAGCGGCGGGAGCGGAAGAAGTCGCGCAGGAGAGCTGCGCATTCGGACTCCATGATACCGCCGTACACTTCGATACGATGGTTGAGGCGTCCGTCGCGGCCGATATCGTAAACCGATCCGAGGGCGCCGGATTTGTCGTCGCGTGCGCCGTAATAGACACGTGCGAGGCGTGCATTGAGAATCCCGCCGACGCACATCACGCAGGGCTCCAGCGTGACGTAGAGCGACGCGTCTTCGAGCCGGTATGCGCCGATAGATGCGGATGCGGCGCGGATCGCCTCAATCTCGGCATGCGCCGTCGGATCGTGCGCCGCGATCGGCCGATTGTGCCCGGCGCTGATAACGACGCCGTCGAATGAAACCACCGCGCCGACCGGGACTTCGCCGGCGTCCGCCGCGCGCCGCGCCTGGGCGATGGCCAGCGCCATCAACTCAAGGTGATCGGGCGACGGCTGCTTTTCGTTTACCATCGGTTCGATGTTAAATTCTTTGCAATCAGCGAGAAAGCCAGTCGAGCCAATTGCAGAAATCTGGAAGAATGGGTAGAACCCAGCGGATCAAAAGGGACGGCAAAAAGGATTGCGATGGCGGACGTCAACGAAATCAGGCCGCTTGAATTGAAGGCTCGTCGCGACCGTGGCGAACACGTTGTCGTGCTTGACGTACGCGAGCCTGAAGAAATTGCGATCGCACCCTTCCCGGACGCGACTCATATACCGATGGGCGACATCCCGTCACGCCTGACCGAGCTTGATCCCGACGCGGAATGGATCGTCGTGTGTCATCATGGAGTTCGCAGTGCGCAAGTCGCAATGTACCTCGCGCGGATGGGGTTCGAGCACGTCAGCAATCTGAGCGGCGGTATCGACGAGTGGTCGCTGACGGCCGACCCCTCGACTCCGCGCTACTGATCGGCAAAGCTAGGCGCCGTGGAGTATCGAAAAATGACTTTTCTGGCGGCTGCCATTCAGCTTTCGACCAAAGATGACAAAGCCGCGAATCTCGAAAAGTCCGAACACCTGATACGCCTGGCGGCGGCGCGCGGGGCGCATCTCGTGGCGCTGCCGGAGGTCTTCAACTGGCGGGGCAAACGCGCGGAGGAAGCAGCGGCGGCGGAGTCGCTCGACGGTGTGACGCTTACCCTGATGGCGGGTCTGGCGCGCGAGCTTGAGATCCATATATTGGCCGGATCAATCACCGAGCGGGCTTCGGGCCAGCCGAAGAACTACAATACCTCCGTCCTGATCGATCCCGACGGCAGGTACCTGGCCGTCTATCGCAAAATCCATCTGTTCGATGTGGATCTGCTGGGGCGCGTCACAATCAAGGAATCCGACGCGAAAGTTGCCGGCACGGAAGTAGTCTCGGCAGAGACGTCATTCGGGAGGATCGGCCTGAGCGTGTGCTACGACCTGCGCTTTCCGGAACTCTATCGGCGGCTGGCCTTTGCGGGTGCGCGAATTCTTACGATTCCGAGCGCCTTCACTTTCCCGACCGGCGAGGCTCACTGGGATGTGCTCATCCGATCGCGGGCGATTGAGAACCAATGCTACGTGATTGCGCCTGCGCAATTCGGTCCCAACGTTCACGGGTTCAGCGATTATGGTAATTCGATGATCGTCGATCCATGGGGACGGGTGCTCGCTCGGGCCGCCGACATGGAGGGCGTGGTGATTGCACCGATTGATCTCGATTATCTGGAGCGGGTACGGCGCGAATTACCGTCGCTGGCGCATGCGCGCCTGCGTTGAGGCAAAGTTCATCGGTTTAGCTGGCGTTTGGCGAGGTTGGCTTGACGACCGCACTCAGGCGGGCTAAGCAGGCTTTCACGTTAGAGGATTGCTCACCACCGAACGGAGTGCGGCGACTCCGCACCCGTAACCGGGACGGCTGCCGATGGCGTCGCGTGGAAGACGCGGAAAGATGGCGCTCAAATCGATCGTGCACGAGGAACATATAAATGGCTGAAGGACCGCTCGCAGGCTTTCGCGTTCTGGACTTGACCCAGGTCGTCTCGGGACCCTTTTGCACGATGCAGCTCGGCGACCTCGGCGCCGATATCATCAAGATCGAGCCTCCTGAGGGCGATACCAGCAGGCAATTCGGGCGTCCGACCAAAGGCGGGGTCACCGCAACTTTTCTGAATTTCAATCGCAACAAGCGCAGCATTGTCGTCGATCTGAAGAAGGAGCACGGCCGCGATCTGGTGCGCCGCCTCGCGGTCAAAGCCGATGCGATGATCGAGAATAATCGCCCCGGCGTCGCCGACCGCCTCGGCATTGGCTACGCCGACATCCGGCGTCTCAATCCCAAGATTGTTTACTGCTCGATTTGCGGCTTCGGTCCCAAAGGACATTCTGCCAACGCACCCGCCTATGATCCCGTCATCCAGGGTTTCTCCGGGATGGCCTTCCTGCAGGGCGGCAAGGAGGGCCGGCCCACCTCCGTCAAAATGGCGCTGGCTGACAAGATCAGCGGTATGACCGCGGCGCTCAGCATCGTCAGTGCGCTGCATGCGACGCGCAATCGCGGCGTCGGCCAGAACATCCGCATCGCGATGACCGAGGCGATGATGGCTTTCACTGCCAACGACGCCACCTATCTTGGCTACACCTTTCAACCCGACACCGAATTCAAGGACAAGGTGCCCAAGAGTGGCAGTCTCGATCCGTTCCAGACCAAAGACGGATGGGTCACGATCGCGCCCTTCACCGACCTCCAATGGGAGCGGCTATGCGCCGGCGTGGGCCATCCCGAATGGTGGCAGCTGGAAAGCCGTGCCGATCGGATGCGAGCCGCCTTGCGTGGAATCGCGAAGCTGTTTCCCGAACACGAGAGTGCGCATTGGCTGAAGATTCTCGAAGAGGCCGATTGCCCTGGCGGAGCGGTGCACAACTACGACACGCTCTTCACTGAGCCGGAAGTTGTCGCGAACGAGAATTTCACCGTGTATGAGCATCCGCAGGCCGGACAGGTGCGCACCGTTAATCCGGGGATGCGGTTCAGCGAGACGCCGGCGCGGATGCGGCGGACGCCGCCGCGGCTTGGCGAGCATACTGAGGAAGTGTTGCGGGAAGCGGGCTTCGAGCGAGATCAGGTCGAGGAATTGCGAGCCGAAAAGGTCATCAACTAGCGCGCCTCGCGGGTTTTCCTCGCAGCGTGCGCGGTGCGCAGCCAGGGCGGCTTGAGCTTCACGATCTTGCGATAGACCGGGCAGCTTTCTTCGTGCGCTCCCGGCAGATAGCCGGTGCTTAGCAGGAACTCGCCGGTGATTTCGCCGCCGGTAAACGCGAACGTCTGCTTGAACAGCTTCACCCAGGCGGGTTTCTCGAGCGGATGATGTTGGTCGAGCCAGGCCGCGAACGATCCATGACTCCGACGGATTTCGATCAGGCGCTGCGCATTTTCGATCGCCGCATCGATCTTCAGGCGATTGCGGATGATGCCGGCGTCAACCAGCAGGCGCGTACGCTCACGCGGTCCGTATGCCGCGACGGTATCGAGATCGAACTCGTCGAAGGCTTTGCGAAAATTCTCCCGTTTGCTGAGGATGGTCAGCCATGAGAGCCCGGCCTGATTGATCTCCAGCACCAGACGCTCAAACAGCGCAGCGTCATCGCTTATCGGAAAGCCGTACTCGTGATCATGATACGGGCCGTGCAGCAGGTGACTCGGCGCAATCGTGCAATAGCTCATCGGTCCGGCTCTCCCCTCTCGCGAGGTTTCCTGATTACCCCGAAACGATCGCGTCGGGGAAGAGATCGCGGCTTTGATTCACGAAACGTCGCGATTGGCGGAAGCGGCGATAACTGAATTGACTTAAATGCTTAAAAGGCCCTATCGTTTTTGATTGAGCATGATGCGTCGAAATGCCTGATCTGAAGATTGAGCGGATGGTCGCGAGCGAATCCACAGAAACTGCGGCCACCCCCGCCGATGCCTCCGTTATTTCAGTCAACGCTACTGAAGGCGCAGCCCAACCGCAGCCAGCATGGCCGTCCTGGGCCAGTTTCCGGAACTCGCTTGGGAACGTCTGCCTCGCGTTGCTTTTCTTCGTCGTTCTGATTCCGAATAAATCGCCGCATTACCACTCGACGCTTGCGACCGACATCTGGTTGTGGGGCGCCATCCTGATGGGAGTCCTGTCGCTGGTGCGGGTGGCGCCGCGATCCTCCATGGTCAACATCCGATCGATTCTGGCGACCGCCGCAATGATGATCATGCCGGCGTTGATGCGCCCCGGGGTGCTCGTCACCACTGGTTGGGTCGCCAAGGTTGCGATCGCCCTGGAACTCGTCGGAATTGTGCTCACGCAGGTGTCGAGGGTTTACCTGGGACGCCGTTTCGGATTGCTGCCAGCCAACCGGGGAATCGTCTCGAACGGGCCATTTCGCTGGATGCGCCATCCGATTTATTCCGGATGGGTGGTGCTCACGATCGGCTTCCTGATGGCCTATCCAAACCCCCGTAACATTGCGATGTTCGTGCTCTCGTTGCCCTTTCTGGTCTGGCGGATATCGTTGGAAGAAGAGCACCTGATCGAGGACCCTGAGTATCGCGCTTACGTCGAAAAGACCCCGTGGCGGCTGTTTCCCGGCATCTACTGATCGCGGATTAGGTCGGGTTTCTTCCTGGACGTGTTTCCCGGCTGCCGAGCAGGTAGATGCCGCCGGTCAGCGCCATCGAAAGGAACATCGCGAACGCGAGGCCGCCGATCACGGCCAGCGCCAACGGCTGCTGAACCTTGGCGCCCGCGCCCAGACCAAGCGCCAGCGGAAACAGTCCAGCCGCAGTTGCGAGCGTGGTCATCAGAATCGGCCGCAACCGAATCTTCGCCGCCGCTATCACCGCCGCTCGCGGTCGCGCGCCTTCGAATACGTCGTGCTCCGCATGATCGAGCAGAAGTATCCCGTTCTTGGCAGTGATACCGACGACCATGATGATCCCCATGAAGGACGAAATGTTGAGACTGACGCCGGTGAGATCAAGAGCAATGAAACTGCCGGCGAGGCACGATAACGCGCCCATCAGGACGGCGATTGCAGGCCCGATTCGCGCGAATTCCCAGATCAGCACCAGGAACATCGCGACGATTCCCGCGACCATCACCAGCGATAATTGATGGAACGACTTCTGTTGTTCCGCGTACAGACCGCCGTATTCCAGCGTCACTCCGGGCGGCAGCGCGAGGCTGGCGAGCCGCGCCTTGACGCGGCTGATGGCCGTACCCAGATCGATGCCCGCGACGCGGGCGGTTACGTGCACGACCGATCGTAAGCGCTCGCGCGTCAGTTCCTCGCCCGCGCCCATCCATTGGAGGCGGGTCAGCGCCGAGAGCGGAACGTGTCCACCGTCGGGCGTTTTCAGCAGAATCTGCGGGAGCAGATCCAGCCGCCGATGGTAGTCATTGGGATAGCGGACGCGTACCCCGACCAGCCGTTCGCCGACCGGCAGATTTGTCGCGACCGTCCCTTCAATTACCGATCGCAGAACGGCGCGGATATCCTCGGCCGAGAGTCCGTACCGCGCCGCGGCCGTCTGATCGACCAGCACCTGCTCTTCGGGATTGGTCAAGACGATTCCGTTGAAGACATCGACCACGCCAGGAATGTTGTGCAGGCGATCCGCGACTTCGTTTGCGGCAGTTTCGATCGCCGGTTGATCAACGCCGAAAACGTTGATCACAATCGGCTGGGGCGTACCCGAGAGATCGCCGATCATGTCCTGCAGCAATTGCGAAAAATCGATGCTGACGCCAGGCACCGTCGCGAGCGTTCGCGCCCGAATCGAACTCATCACTTCGTCGATTCCACGGGCGCGAACGCTGCGCAGCCGAACCGAGAAATCGCCAGCGTTGGACTCCGAGAGAAATCCGCCAAGCTGCGCACCAGTGCGGCGCGAGAAGGCGGCGACCTCGGGTGTGCGTCTCAAGATGTCCTCAATTTTTGCGAGCAGCGCTTCAGTGTCGTCAAGCGTTCCTTGATAGGGCGCGATGTAATCGAGCGTGAAGCCGCCTTCGTCGAGCGCCGGCAGATAGTCTGTGCCGACCGTGCGGTACAGCGCATAGGCTCCGGCCATCGAAAGCACGGCGATTGCCAACGCGAGGATCGGCACACGGAGGAACGGCCGCAGCGTCACCAGAAATCCGTTGCTCACTAGACCGAAGAAGCGGCCGGGTTCGCGTCCCGGACGGCGCCAACGCTCGACCATCAGTTCGAGCGCCGGGGTGAAGTAGAGCGCGAGGATCAGAGAAATGAAGAGGCCGCCCCCGAGTGTCAACGCGAGCGCGCGAAAGAATGCCCCGGTCACACCGGAGAGAAAGACCAGCGGCGCGAAGACCACGATCACGGTGGCGGTCGAGGCAATCAAAGGGCGGGTGAGTTCGGCGCTTGCGTTGCGAACCGCGACTTCGGCACTGGCGCCGCCCGCGTGCGCACGATGAATCGCCTCGATCATCACGATGGCGTCGTCGATGAACAGTCCGATTCCCGCGGCGAGTCCGCCGAGCGTCATCATGTTGAAGGTCATGCCGAACGCGGCCATCACCGCAAATGTGATTGCGATGGTGCATGGCACCACCACGGCGGCGATGAGCGCGCTCATAATGGAGAGCGTGAAGGCATACACGACGGCGACCGCGAGCAGCAGGCCGAGCACGATCGCGTCGCGCACGCTGTTGAACGATTCACGAACGAGCGCGGCCTGATCATATGAAAAGGAAAAGGTCACGTCGGGATAGCGCGCGCGGAAATCGTTGACGATCGCGTGAGCCTCGGCCGAGATCGCTTCGGTGTTGCCGCTCGGTTGTCGCGACACGCCAACCAGCACCGCAGGTCCATTTTGACTGGCCGCGCGGATGTAATCCTCCGTGATTCCGAGTTCGACGCTCGCAAGGTCGCGCACGTAAACCGGCTGTCCGTCAACGGTGGCGAGCGGAATCGCGGCGAGCTGATCGGCGTCGTGCAGGTCGCTGGCTATAATCGTGAGCAACATCCGATGAGAGTCGAGGACGTGGCCTGCTGATTCGACGACGTTGGCCTTGGCAAGTCCGCTAACGACATCGGCGGGCGTCAACTGATGTTGGAGCATCCGCGCCGGATTCAGACGTACCACGTATTCGCGATATTTCCCGCCGATGACGTCAACGCGATAGGTCCCGGCGATGCGATGGAGGCTCGGCACCAGGTCGTACTGCACCAGGTCGGTCACTTCCGCGAGATCGCGAGTTTTGGAACTCACGTCGATGTCGATGATCGGGAACGTCCCGCTGGTCAGTAACTTCGTGTCGATAACGGTCTCGGCAGGCAATAGTCCGCGAACTCCGCCCAGCGCGGAATTGAGCAGTTGGAAACCCGTGACTGGATCGGTGCCCTCGTTGAAATCCACATCGATTTCGGTGCTCCCGCGGGTCGTGGTCGATCGCACCATCCTGACACCGACGACTCCATAGGCCGCCTCCTCCAGCGGACGGGTCACCGCCGCCAGCATCTGCGGCGGCGCGAGGTCGCCGGCATCTACGGTCACCATTGCGCGGTTGAACTGAATCTCGGGAAAGACCGCACTCGGGATCGATTGTGCGATGAGCATTCCGAGCGCCGCCGCGGCGAGCGTCGCGCACAGCGCCAGCGTCGAATTGCTGCGGGTCATTGATGCACGACCGTCACCTTGAGTCCGTCGGCCAGCGCGTATCCGCCCGAGGTGATCACGAGGTCGCCGTCCTTTACTCCGGAAGTCACCTGAACCTCGTTGCTATTGCGAATGCCGGTGCTGATCGGTGTGCGATGTGCGCGACCATCCGCACCCGCGACAAAGACGTAATAGCTGTTGCGAGCCGCGTCTTCGAAGAGCGCCGCTACCGGAATCACCAACGCATCCGATGTGAAAGCGACCGTGATGCTCGCCTCGACCGGGGCGCCAGCCTGCGTGATCCGCGAGCTCGAAGTGAACTCGATACGGGCCGGCGCAGTCGCACCATTTGGACTGAGGCTGGGCGACAGCGCGGCAACCCGCGCGGGCATCGCGGCGCCGGGAATCAGCGGCGACGTAATCGTCGCATCCATCTCCGGGCGAATCATCCCGAGGTCGGCAATGGGCACGGCTGCTTCGACGTAAACGCTCGACGGGTCGATCAACTCGGCCAGCGGATCCATGTCGCTAACCATCTGGCCGTTGCTAACGAGGCGTTGCGAAACGATGCCATCCTCAGGCGCGACCACCGCGACCCCACCGCCGCTGCTGTAGCGACGGACTGATTGTGCGAGCGCCGGTGCTTCGCCAGGGTCCAGACGCTGTGCTACCGCGAGCCCGTTAGCCGCCGCCTCGACTTCGCGATTCAGCAAATGCGCGACCACCTGGCCGCGCCGCACCCGGTCGCCATTCTGAAGTTCGAAGCCGAGCACGCGTCCCGCTGATGGCGCGCGCAACTGCACCTGCCGCTTCGCGACAGTCGTGCCGAGCAGGTGCAGTTCGCGCCGCATTGGAGACACTGCAACCGGCACCGCCGTCACTGTCATCGTTACCGCGTCGGCGGCCGGCTCATCGCTAGCGTCGTCTGCGCCCGAGCCACCGCTCCCCCGGCATCCGTTAACCGAGAGCATCAGAACTATGGCCGCGCCGATCAGCCGGCGCTTCATTGGGCGATCCCCAGCACCAGGGCCGCCTGCGCGGAGGCCTGGCGTGCTGCGAATTCCTGATCGAGGCGGTTCAGCCGCAGCGATTCGGCTTGTTGAAATGCGTCGATCACCTCGAGAATCGAGACGTTTCCACCGCCGAGAAAGCGCGTCCAGTCGAGCGCGAATGAATCGTCGGCGGTCGCTTGCGACTGCGCCACGAAGTCGAGTTGCTGCCGCGCATTGCGGTAGCGATCGGTCGCGTCGGCGAGGTCGCGCGCCAGTTCGAGCTTGATTTGTTTGCGTTGTGCCTCGGCCGCATGCTGCGACGCAAGCGCCTCATCGATATGCGATCGTACCAATCCACCCTGAAAGATTGGTACCGCTACATTTGTGTCGTATGAGGCGCCCAGGTAATGGCCAAAGGTCTTCGGCGGGTCGACCCCCAGCCAGCCTGCCGTAAGGCCGATCTTGACTGTCGGATAGCGCTCGTCATGCGCCGCGGCGACCAGCATCTCGGCGGCCCGAACCTGCCGTTCGGCAGCCGCGTAAGCAGGACTTCGTTCCAGATCGGCACTGGGCATTGGCGGCAAATCGCTGATTCGTTCGACCTGCAGGTCGTCCGCGTCGCCGGCGCCGATCAACGACGCAAGGACTATTGAGGCGTGCTCCGCCGACTGATGCGCGCTTGCCAGCGCCAGTTGCGCACTATCGCGCGCCGACCGTATCCGCAGGACGTCGTTCGGTATGGCCCGGCCGCTGCGCTCCAGCGCCTCGACGATCGCGACGTAGCCACCCAGGCGATCGAGGTTCGTGCTGAGATGCGACTCCTGGCCGCGAGTCCTGAGCAGGTCGAAGTAGGCAACCGTCGTGTCGAAAACGACCTGCGCCCGCACAGCCGCCACCCCCAGCATCGCGGCCTCGCTGGCATAATGTGCCGCGCGGAGCCGATCGCTGCGCCGGCCGCCGTCGTACGCTGTGTAATCGAGCATCAGTTGCGCGAGCGTTTGTCCACGGTTGGTCACTACCTCGTCGTAGCCGGGCGATTGCGAGTAATCGCCCGCGGCTCCGATGTCCGGCAGGAGTGGGGCGCGAGCCTCGTCAACCTGGGCGCGGCTCAAGTCACTGGCGGCAGCGGCGTTCGTGAGCGTCGGCGCGATTTCAAGCGCCCGACCAATCGCCTGTTCGAGTGTTAGGGCCTCACCACCTCTCGACGGCAGCGCAGTTAGTGTCGTCGCAAACAAAGCGGCAATAATCGCGATACATCGATGGAGTCGGCGCATGCGCGCGATCGTACCAACGGCATATGACGCAGCCTAATTAACAAACGTTCAGGATTTCCGCCGGTTACAGCCCGGCCGCGAGCGGCAACGTCACGACGAATTCGCAGCCCTCGCCGGTTCGGTTCGTTGCAGTGATTTCGCCCCGATGCAACCGGACGATCTCGCGGCACAGACTCAGCCCCAACCCGTTACCTGCCTCCGGACGTGCCTTGCCGCGAAATAAGCGATCGAAGATGAACGGAAGATCGTCAAACGGGATGCCGGGTCCGTTGTCGGCGACGCGTAAGATCGCCTGTTCTGCACGCGCCGCCGCGCCAATTTCGATGCGACCGTGCACAGGCGCGAACTTGATTGCATTGTCCACCAGATTGATCACGAGCCGCTTCAGATAAATCGGATTGCCGTCAACTACCACGGGTCCCGCCGCGCTCACCGCCAAAGCCAGGGGCTTCGTTTGGACCAGCGGTTCCACCGCGTCGGCGACCTCCCTCACCAGCGCACCGAGATCGACGCGCTCCCGTGACCACGACGTTTCCTGATCGAGCCGCGCAAGCGTCAGAAGTTGATCGGCCATCGTGCAGAGTCCCACCACGTGCTGGAACGCGGCGCCGAGGGCGTCGGCATATTCGAGCGGTGATCGTTCGCGGCTGAGGGCGACTTCGAGCCCCGTGCGCAGCACTGCCAGTGGCGTGCGCAGTTCATGCGCGGCATCGGCGGCAAAGCGGCGTTCGCTGCTCGTGGCCCGCTCCACCCGATTCAGCAGCGCGTTGATTGCGCGCGTCAGCCTTGCGACTTCGTCGTTGGCTCCGCCGAGATCGAGGCGCTTGCTCAGGTCGGACGGTTCGATGCGGGCGAGCGCGTCGGCCGTCGCGATGATCGGCACCAGTGCCCGGCCAGCGATCAAGTAACCGCCAGCAACCGCGCCGACCAGGATCAGCGGCAGGAGGAGCAGGAGGCTGGCGCGCAGCCGCAGAATCGATTCGCGGATCCCGGTCGCATCGACGCCGTCCTCGAGGGTCGCGGAGGCGCCGTTGAGCTGAAACAGAAAGATTGAGAAGCGAGAATTCCCGCCACCTCCGTCAAGCATCCGTCGCGCCGGCTCGTTCGTGAGAATTTCGGGGAGTTCCAAGGTATGGTCGCCGAAATCCGCGATCACGCGATTGCCGCTGAT
>Ga0302326_10009369_pt1 | contig 21415 bp, 21 predicted proteins | sample Palsa_T0_3_FD_202264 | JGI IMG/M metagenome (GOLD analysis project Ga0302326, IMG submission 202264) | Peat permafrost microbial communities from Stordalen Mire near Abisko, Sweden - Palsa_T0_3 | ecosystem: Environmental > Terrestrial > Soil > Palsa > Peat permafrost | place: Sweden: Abisko... | reverse complement strand
CTCCAAGCGCTGAACCCGGTTTATCCGCTATGCTGTCCTGTTATGGCCGAAGAAGACCTGAAAGCTGAACTGGAACGTTTGCGCGCCGAGAACGAGGCGCTGAAGAAGCCGGGACGGGGCCAGATTTCCGTCCGCGTAAGCGAGAAAGGCGGGGTATCCGTTTATGGACTGGGCCGCTTCCCTGTCACGCTGTACAAGGAGCAGTGGGATAGACTGCTGGCCGCGGCAGAACAGATCAAGACGTTCATTAAGGACAACGACCACCTACTGAAAAAGAAAGAAGCGTGAGCTTCTGAAAAACAAAGAAGCGTAAGGTTTTTCGCATTCTGCTGGACGGCCGGAAAGGCCTGTGCCAGCGCTTGGTGCGTGCTCGCACGGGGAACCCGCGCTGTCTGTGTTCCGTGTCACTCTCGTGGCCGCACGCCTGGTGGGAATCTCCGAAGCTCCCGGTAAGATGGGATTAGGAGGAGGTTCTGATGGCCAGCGAACAAGGAAAGAACACGAATGCGGGGAACAACGGATTATCAGGCAGTAACACGAACATGATGTGGATCGGCGTAGGTGTGGGGGCGGCCATCGGCGTGGCCGTGGCGCTGAGCCGGCGGAAGCGGGATCGCTGGTACACGGCCAAGCAGGTTTCGCGGCGGGTCGCAGATCGAACAGGCGATCTAGCGGTGGCGAGCAAGGACATCTTCGATCGCCTCAAGATCATCTATACGGAGAGCCGGAAGGTGGTTGAGGAAGCCTCCGAGCTTTGGTCGCAGGGACGGAAACTGGCTGGGGTGTAGCGCGCCATCAGAGCCGCGCCTCGTTGCTCAGCCCTTTGCATCCGCCCTCACTTTGCGTGACAATCCGGGAATGCACTTCGCATATTCCCCGAAGGTCCAGGAGCTACAGCGGGTGCTCACTGACTTCATGGACCGGTACATATACCCGAATGAGCCGCTCTACTACCGGCAAATCGCCGAAGGGGATCGCTGGCAGCCGATCCCCATCATTGAAGAACTGAAGCCCAAAGCCCGCTCCGCCGGGTTGTGGAACCTGTTCCTGCCGGACCCGGAATGGGGAGCGGGCCTGACCAACCTGGAGTACGCACCACTGTGTGAGGTGATGGGGCGTGTGACCATGGCGGGCGAGGTATTCAACTGCTCGGCGCCGGACACGGGCAACATGGAAGTGCTGGCGCGCTACGGCACACCGGAGCAGAAACAGCAGTGGCTGGTGCCGTTGCTGGAGGGCCGCATCCGCTCATGCTACTGCATGACGGAGCCGGCGGTGGCCTCGTCGGACGCCACCAACATCTGCGCCAGCATCGTGCGGGACGGCAGCGAGTATGTACTGAACGGACGCAAGTGGTGGTCCTCCGGTGCGGGCGATCCGCGCTGCAAGATCGCCATTTTCATGGGCAAGACCGATCCGCAGGCGCCGCGGCACAAGCAGCAAGCCATGATCCTGGCGCCGATGGATACGCCGGGTATCCGGATCGAGCGCATGCTGCCGGTGTTCGGCTACGACGACGCGCCGCACGGCCACGGCGAGGTGGTGTTCGACAACGTGCGCGTGCCGGCATGCAACATGTTGCTGGGCGAAGGACGCGGCTTCGAGATTGCGCAGGGGCGGCTGGGGCCGGGACGCATCCACCATTGCATGCGGCTGATCGGATTGGCGGAGCGGGCGCTCGAAGCCATGTGCCGGCGGGCGCAATCGCGGGTGGCGTTCGGCAGGAGGCTGGCGGAGTTCGGCACGCTGCGCGCGGAGATCGCCGACTCTCGCATGGAGATCGAGCAGGCGCGGTTGCTGACGCTGAAGGCCGCCTACATGATGGACGTGGCGGGCAACAAAGCCGCCAAGGCGGAGATCGCCATGATCAAGGTGGTGGCGCCCAACATGGCGCTGCGCGTGATCGACCGCGCCATACAGGCGCATGGCGGCGCGGGCGTGTGCGACGATTTTTTCCTGGCGCATGCCTGGGCGGGCGCGCGCACATTGCGGCTGGCGGACGGTCCGGACGAAGTGCATCGCGAAGCCGTGGCCAAGATGGAGCTGCGAAAATACAATGCAGGCGCAGCATGAAGCTGACAGGTAAAGTCGCGGTGGTAACGGGCGGGGCCAGCGGGATTGGCCGCGCACTGTGCAGGCGGTTCACGGCGGAGGGCGCGCGCGGCGTAGTGGTGGCGGATGTGGACAGCGCCGGCGCCGAACGAGTGGCGCACGAAATTGGCGGGCTGGCTGTGCGCACGGACGTGAGCCGCGAGGGCGATATCATCAACCTGGTGGAGCGGGCGACGGCGGCGTTCGGCGCGATCGACCTGTTTTGTTCGAATGCTGGCATTGCGATGGAGGGCGGCGTCGAGACACGCGACAGCGACTGGCAGCGTATCTGGGGCGTCAATTTCATGGCGCATGTGTATGCGGCGCGCGCGGTTCTGCCGGGCATGCTGGCGCGCGGCGAAGGCTATCTGCTGCAGACCGCCTCGGCGGCCGGATTGCTGACGCAGGTGGGCTCCGCTCCCTACGCAGTGACCAAGCATGCGGCGGTGTCACTGGCTGAATGGCTGTCAGTGACTTACGGCGACCGGGGCATCCGGGTGTCGTGCTTGTGTCCGCAGGGCGTGCGCACTAACATGCTGGCGGAGGCCGCGGAGGGGCCGGGACGATTCCTGCTGGAAGGCGCGCTGGAACCCGAGCAGGTGGCTGAGTCAGTGGTGGCGGGGCTGGCCGAGGAGCGCTTCCTGATCCTGCCGCATGCGGAGGTGGGCCAGTATCTGCGGCGCAAGGCGGACGATTATGATCGCTGGCTGCGCGGTATGCGGCGGATGCAGGCGAAAGTGGATACTAAGTCAGCTACTGAATCCACTGGTAACTGACGAAGGTCAGGCGGCGGCTGTCCGGCGACCAAGGCAAACCAAGGCTTTCCTTTTCTCCAACGAGTTTGGCCAGTACGCGTACCTTATTATCGGTGAGTGACAGGACACGCAGCATCACATCTTTGCCTCCAGAGGAAGATAGGAATGCGATTTGCTGGCCGTCCGGCGAGAGGCACGGAGAGTAGTTCCGGAAACCGTCGGACGGCAGGTCTTTGTCGGTGGCGAGGGGGCCGGAGGGCGCCATTCCGAATTTGTTCAGGTCGTCCTCCGGAATGCCGCCGGCCGCCGGTATCTTTTTCGTGCCGCCGCCGTCGGTCCGAAATACTATCGCGGCGCCGTCGGAGGTCCACATAGGCGATGAGAGGCGGCCCGGAGTGACATAGACAACGCGCCGGTCACCCGAGAGCGGAACTGTCTCGAGAGTGCTGTACAGCTTTGGCGTGGTGGCAGCCGGCGCGCCGATGGTGAGGTCGACGTTGGAGAATACGGCCTTCTCCACGATATCCTTGTTGTGAGAGCAGACGCCGATGCCGACGTAGAACGGATCGTGCATGGGGACGCGCATCGATCCTCCCGAGAATTGCAGATCTTCGCCCGCGCCCGCCACCCATATATAGAAGTAGTCGCCGCGCCTGGCGATACGCACGCGGGCGGGCGCCTTGGTGGCGGACTGGATTTCCGTCGTGTTGACGCCCTTTTCGTCGCGGGCCTGCAGCGAGGTCAGTCCATCGCCATGCCGCGCGACGTCGGCGTAAGTGGAATCCGCGTCGAGACTCTGGCGGACCATCAGGACGGCTTTGCGGTGCCCTTCGGCGCCGGCGCCGATGAACGAGATGTCGGCTGTCAGGGTGACATCACCGGAGACCTTCTTCCAAACAAATTGGAAAGCGTCGGCGGCGAACCACATATTCTCACCGCTGCCGGCGACGGTGTAGGTCCGTTTGGCGGAGTCATATTCGACGGAGCCGGCATGCAAGACAGTGCCGACGTCCGCATTATCCTCGAAGACACCGAGCGGGGCCGCGGGGGGCACGGCATAGAGCGGCAGCCAGAGACAGGCCAGCGCCGGGATCACATAGTTACTGCGTATCATATCGCTCCTATCGACCTGTAACAAGCGGGCGCGATGTCACACGCGGATTCGCGTACAACGCGCGCAAAGCGTCAGGCTGTGCGGCGCCGGATGCCAGAAACCAAGCCCATCGCGTAGGCTGTTCCAGCATGGCGGCGGTTGGCGTCCAGCCATCCAGTCCCAGCCCAATTACTTTACCGACCGCGAAGCGGGCCAACTCGGCGTCGCGGCGCCAGGAAAAGGGCGTATCGCGGAGGTCCACCGCCAGCGCATCGGTATATTCGAGACCCGGAAAGTAATCCGCATACTGGCCGGGCGAATCGGGACCGAATCCGGGTGCGGCGGCATTCCATACCCACACCAGGTTGCGCAGCTTGTGCCGATTCACGAGGCGATCGAACAATTGCCTATATAGCGCGGCCGATTCCAGTTTGCGGCCGGCCCACCAGAACTGCGCGCCGTTGGGCTGCGGATAGGGCCGCCAGAGCACCGGCACGCCGGCCTGCTGCAACTGCTTCAGGTAACCCGCGGCAACATCCACCTGCGCGCTCCATCGCTCGAAAAGCCGGGTGCCGGGCGTCAGCAGTTCTTTCCACTCGAAGCCGGATAGCTTGCCGGAGCCATCGTCAGTGGGGCGCGGCGGTCGCCAGCTTAATGTGACAATCGCATGGTTGCGATACTGACCGATGGCGTCGCCCGCGACCGCCTGGGGGTTGGGATCGGCCAGGTCGGCGCCATAGACGGCGGGATACCTGGCAGTGACTTCGAAGACCTGTTGCGTAGCTGCCGCAGTATCCTGACCACTTAGAATGCCCTGGCCGGTTATGCGATACAACTTAGTCAGTAAGTCTTTGGCTGCGGGCATGGGTTCCGGCGTCACTAATTGCGGATCGGGCGGGGACGACGAACTCCGAATTGAAGCCATAGCTTGCGACACGCGCGGGTCGTCGCGGCTCAAGGTGCGCGCGTCATCGTAGACAGCACGCACGGCGTCGAGCGGGTTGCTCATCTCGATGAACTCGCTCCAGGTCATGAACCAGGCGTACCGGGGTTGCTCTTTCAGCGTGGCGGGAGCGGGGAGTCCGCCGACTTCGCCCAGAGCCACAGGCTTACCGGCGGCAAGTGTGACTAAGCCGTCATAGAAGCTCTGCTTGAATTCGCCATACACATAGACTGAGAGCACGTCCGCGTATTCGAGACCCGGGAAATAATCCGGATAGGGACCGGGGCCGGAGCCGCCGGAGCCGGGAGCGTTGGCATTCCACACCCAAACCAGATTGTCGAGATGGTGATAGTTTGCGAAGCGGTCGAACAGTTGGCGATACAGCGCAGCGGAACCGCCATTGCCCTTGCGGCCGCCCCACCAGAACCAGCTGCCGTTGACCTCGTGATAGGAGCGCCAGAGAACGGGAACGCGAGCGTCGCGCAACTGCTTCAAGTAGCCGACGATTACGTCCACCTGCGCGCACCAGCGTTTGTAGAGGCCGGAGCCGGGAGTGAGCAACTCGCGCCACTCGAAATCCGAAAGGCGACCCTGCACGCTGTCGCGGAAGGCGACCGGCTCATCGTCGGTGGGGCGGACGGTGTGCCAGGTGAAGGTAACGATGGCGCCATTACGATATTGGCGCATGGCCTCGGCGACGAGCGCCGGGCGGGCGAGCGTGGAGTCCTTATCGGCGCCGCCCTGAAAGCCGAAATCCTGGCCGAAGACGGCGGGGTATTTGCCGGTGAGATCGTAGGCGCGGTCGGTCCAATTGGCGATGGTGTTTGGGTAGTTATGCTGGCCGGTGAGGATGTAGTGTCCGGAGATTGAATACAGGTAGTCCAGCAAAGCGCGGGCTTCCGGCGAAGCGTGCGGGTTGACTGGCGAGTGAGCCTGGGCGGGCAACGGGGCGCGGCACAGAAGCAGCAATACGGCGATTGCCGGTGCGGTTCGCGAGGTGATTGGATTCTGCACTGAAGATCACTTTATCTTATACCCGATTTGAAGTGGAAAGGGCAGATGGCGCTGCATTTCGTTGCGTTTGTCGCCTGTTTGTCGCCAATTTGGCTTTCGTTGGCTGCTTTTGGTGAAAGCAAAGGATCGAATTGGGTTCGTATGGTTTTTCCGTTTGGGTTCGTCCGGCGGCTCTTCTCCAGTTCGATTTCTTGTAACATTGTATAACGTGGTTGTAACATGGCGTAACATGCCGTGACATCTTCGACTCGTAACTCAATTTAGTTCGACACGGATCGCCCTCTTCGTCCACCAAGACCAACCTACCACGGATGTTCGGCTGTCTCAGTCTGTGGATTGGCAGTTTAGCATGTTTTCAAGAGGATACGGGCGTTGGTGGGCTTGTGAATGCACCATGGCCTGCGGCCACAACGAGGTATTGCAAAGACGCGCTGGCGCGCGTGGCGGCCTGCGAGGCCGCTGCAGGCTACGAGCCTGCCCCACTCGAAGGCAGAATTACTAAGTACCTTATTCTTTCGCGATGCGGTGTCTCGTTCGTGCTTCGGAATTAATATCCCATCCGCCCTCTTGCTTAGGCAGCGGGCATCACAAGCACAAGGTAAAGAAGGGAGTATAATGTCGGGCGATGCCTGGCAGCGCCGATTTGGATTCTGCAAGGCGACGATGAGTTCAACCACGGAGGAAAAAGAAATGAAACGCTCGCACCGTATGGCTTTGCCCGTATCCATGATGATGGTTGCCGCGGGTGTATGGTCGTCGTCGGTGTTCGGCCAAGAGACGGCTAACGGAGACGCCGCACCCAACCTTACAGGAACAGGTGTTGCCGGCCATATTGCCGTCTGGATGAACAGCACCACTCTCGGCAACTCGCAACTGGTTCAGTCGAGCGGAAACGTCGGCATCGGCACGACGGCTCCAAGTTCGAAGCTGGACGTGGCGGGGGACATTAACCTGAGTGGGAGCATCCGCAATCAGGGAGGGATAGTGCTGCAGTTCCCTGGCACCGATAATGTCGCATTGGGGCTGGCCTTGCAGGGCAACACCACTGGAAGCGACAACACCGCCGCTGGTTTCGGCGCCTTGCTGAGCAACACGACTGGCATGGGCAATACGGCGATTGGGTCCAACGCGCTAGAGAGTAACAGCACGGGGACTTATAATACCGCAGTAGGTAACTACGCGATGTTTTTTGGCGGCGCCGGGGCGAGCAATAACACAGCGATCGGCGCAAATGCGCTGGTCTACACCGCGGGGACCGGTAATGCCGCCCTCGGTGAAGGAGCCTTGATCGGCGCCACGACCGGGAATAACAACATCGCAATCGGCTATCAAGCCGGGCAGGCAGTCACGACGACCAGCAATAACATTCATATCGGCAACTCGGGCGCGGCGACGGACAGTGGAACGATTCGCATCGGAACCGCCGGCACACAAACCTCCGCTTTCGTGGCGGGCATCTACAACAGCAATGTCAGCGGCGCGGCGGTCCAAGTCAACTCCAACGGGCAACTCGGCATTGTCTCGTCGTCCCGACGTTACAAAGAAGACATCCAGGACATGGGCGATGCCAGCGACGGCCTGTTGCAACTGCGGCCAGTGACATTCCGCTACAAGAAGGCGTATGAGGATGGATCAAAACCTGTTCAGTATGGTTTGGTCGCCGAAGAAGTGGCTGAAGTTTATCCCGATCTGGTCGCACGTTCAGCAGACGGCCAGGTCGAGACAGTGAAATACCAAGTACTCGATCCCATGCTCCTGAATGAACTACAGAAGCAACACGCCACCATCGCCGTCCAGAAGGAACAGATCCGGACGCAAGAGGAACAGATCCGGTCCCTCGAAGAGCGTCTGGCGAGAGTGGAAGCCACACTCGGCACTAGCGCCGCGACGACCGCAGGGCGCTAATCGGGAGGTTCACGTGTTCCAAGAATTGCGGCCTGATATTGTTAGGCTGGCGTATTGGCAGGGCCAACGGGCGTAGCGCCGGCAGACCGGAAACCGGCCGGCTGGGCCGATCCACGGGAAGAGCGAGGGGCTTGCACATAAAGATGCACGTCGGCCTGCGGGTCACGTCGGGTGATGGAGGACCCGCGCAGGACTGAGTCCTGCCCCACTCAAAGGGTCGTCCAGCGATAGACGGCGCCCGAGCGGTCGGCGCGCAGGACTTCGCGGCGCTCCAGGTATTCCAGGTGCGCCATCACTTCGAAGATCGCAAACCGGTAGTGGAAGGGGGATAGGTGGCGGTTCCACAGTCGCTCGGCGATCTGGTGGGCTGTGGTTGCGCCGCCGTCCAACAGGGCGACGATACGCGCGCAACGTTCGGCATGGTGCTCATGGGTTTTGCGCACCCACTCGCGATGGCCGGTGAAGGGCGCGCCGTGGGAAGGCAGGATCAGATCCACATCCAGCGCGGCGATGCGATCGAGAGAAGAAAGGAATTCGCCCAGGGCATCGCGTCCGGGCTGCCATCCGATGTTGGGGGAGATGTGCTGCAAGATATGATCGCCTGAAATCAGCACGCGCCGCTCACGGTCATAGAGGCAGACATGGCCGGGAGAGTGGCCCGGCGTCCATATCACTTCGAGCGCGCCGTGCGCCGTGGCGATGACCTCGCCGCCGCAGAGCAGGCGGTCGGGCGCGAGCCGCTCGAAGCTTTGCTGGATCTCGAACATGGACGAATGCACCAGCGCGCGCATTTCGGGCGAGACGCCGGCCGTGGTCAAGATTTCCTGTTGCCAGTCGCGATGCAGATCCGTATCGGTGATGTGGGCCAGAAGCTGGTGGTCCGCCTGATGCACGTCGAGAGGAGCGCCGGTGAGTGGGATGAGGCGGGATGCCAAGCCCATGTGGTCCGGGTGAATGTGGGTGAGGAGGATGCGGCGAATATCGTGCCAGTCGACGGACAGGCCCTCGAGCGCGCGGGCCAAGGCGTCGAAACAGGCCTCGGTCTGCATGCCGGTATCGACGAGCAGCCAGCCCGATTCCAGGCGGACCAGCCAGACGTTGACGATGCCGAGGGAGAAGGGAAGGGGCAGTTCCAGCATCTGGATGCCGGGCACCACCTCGCGATAATCGCCGCCAATTTCGAGATAGGGGGTCAAAGCGTGATGCTAGCACAGGGCGGTGGCTGAGTTCGGCCAGTACGGTGGCTTGCGGCCACCGGGGGCTTGGAAACCGACTGACACCAAAAGACTTGCTTAAGTGGCATGGGGATTGCTCCGACCAGGTGGAAGGTGGCATATGAAAAAGGGATTGTTGATTCTGACGGTAGCGTTGATGACGCTGGCGCCGATAAGCGCTTCGGCCGCCATCCGCGGGTTCGTGGGCGTGGGCGGCTATTGGGGACCGTATTGGGGTTCCTATTGGGGTCCGGCTTACTACGGCTACGGCTATCCGGCCGCGGGTGAAGTGAAGCTGGATACCAAGGTGAAGAACGCGGAAGTATTCATCAATGGCGCGTTCGCGGGTATGACGCAACAAGCTAAGTCGATGCATCTGCGTCCCGGCACTTACAACATAGAGGTTCGGGAACTGGGTCAGACGAAGTTCACCGAGCAGGTTTATGTAGTGCCGGGCAAGACGCTGCATCTGCATCCGCAGTTGTGACGCGCGAGGGGCGGGTCTAGAGACCCGCCGCAGGACTAGAGTCCTGCCCCACAGGACTGGAGTCCTACTTCAGGGTTTCGCTAGTGTGCTGGCCCAAGCCCGGCGGCGGTCCTCCCAAACGTCCGGGGGTGTCGCTGAGCTTGGGCGCAACCACCGAGTCGCCGCGGCGCAGACCGAAATGCGCCGCCACTTCAGCTACATTGCGCACTGGAGTTACGCAGGCATCGAACGGCTGCAGTCGGGCGAACCACTCTTCTGCTGTGCGCGCGCGGAAGATGCGGGCTAATTCGGCAATGATTTCTTCGCGGCGTGGACTTTCGGCGAATTGGTCCGGGATGAGATCCTCGCGCTGGAGGGCGCGGCACAGCGCGTGCCAGAACTTTGGCTCTAGCGCGCCGACGGCGATCCAGCGGCCGTCGGCGGCTTCGTAGGTGCGATAACAGGCGTAGCGGCCGGTGAGCACGGCATCGCCGCGCGCGGGCAATTCGCCAGTCGCCGTATGCATGCCCAGCGCTACGGGCAGCAGCCAAGCAACACCATCCAGCATCGAAACATCCACGGCCTGACCGCGGCCGGTGTGCGCGCGCGCCGCCAGGGCCAGGAGCACGCCGGTGACCGCCTGCATGGCGCCGCCCGCCAGGTCCGCGATCTGAATCCCGGGAATCGCAGGCGGTCCTCCGTATGCGCCATTCAGCTCGAGGGCGCCACCCATCGCCAGGTAGTTGATGTCGTGTCCAGCAAGCGATGCCCAAGGCCCGTCCTGCCCATAGCCCGTGATAGACACATAGACGAGCCGCGGATTCGACGCGCGCAAAGTTTCGTAACTCAGGCCGAGGCGGTGCATGGCGCCGGGGCGGAAGCTCTCGACCACCACATCCGCGGTTTCGGCCAGTTTCAAGAAAGCGGTACGCCCGCTATCGCTTTTCAGATCCAGAGCGACGCTCTTCTTTCCGCGGTTCACCATGTGGAAGACGGCGCCCTCGCCATCCAGATACGGGGGCATCCACCGGCCGTAATCGCCGCGCTCGGGTTCTTCGATTTTGATGACTTCCGCACCGAAATTGGCAAGCTGCATGGTGGCGGCCGCGCCCGGCAGCAATCGCGTCAGATCCAGCACCACCAAGCCGTCGAGCGGTCTCATGGCCTTCTCTTCAGCAACAGCTTGTCGGTGTAAACGATCACCGGCTCATTGTTTTGATTCAAGACTTGCGTCTCGAAAGCTACAATGCCGCGCTCCGCGTCCTTTTCCTTCAGCTCAACGACGCGCTTCGAGACGCGCACGGTGTCTCCGATGAATACAGGACCGGTGAAGCGCAGCTTGTCGATACCGTAGAAGGCCAGCACCGTGTCGTTGATCAGGTTCATTTGCGTCATGAGACCGGTGGAGATGCTGAACACCAGCGCGCCGTGCGCGATGCGCCTGCCGAACGGGGACTTGCGCGCGAATTCCGCGTTGGTGTGCAGTTCCACAAAATCGCCGGAGAGGCCGGCGAAGTTGACGATATCGGCCTCCGTCACAGTGCGCCCGCGCGATTCATGCAGGTCGCCGGTGGCGAAGTCTTCATAGTAATGGCTCATGGATGGCTCCTCAAAACCGCGGTAAGCGAAACGATTAGAAATGATACCAAAGCGCGGCGCGGATGTAACCCGCGGCGGAAGTTGTCCGTAGGAAGCGGTATGCGACGAGTGGTGCTGTTCCTGATGGGATGTATGCCGGTTTTGGCGCAACCGTTTTCGGCGGGGATCAAGGCGGGTATACCGCTGACCGATTTCCTGGACGCCACGAACAATGGGTTGTTCCAGTACAGCGCGCCCACGCAGCGTTACATTATCGGCGGCGTGGCGGAGCTGCGGCTTCCGGCGGGGTTCGGAGTGGAGTTCGACGCGCTGTACCGGCACCTGGAATACAGCGGTTCCGGAGGATTGGTAACGTTCAGCACGGTGAGCGCGAGCGGGAGCAACTGGGAGTTCCCGCTACTTCTGAAATATCGATTCCATGTTCCGGTGGCGCGGCCATACGTGGATGCGGGCGTGGCGTGGGACACGATCACCGGATTGAAAGAGACCATCAATGAGGTTGGTTTAGCGCCGGTGTCTTCATCCGCTTCGGAGTTGCAGAAGAACACGACGATGGGGTTCGTGGTGGGAGCGGGCGTGGATATTCACGCGATTTTCCTGCACATTTCGCCCGAGATACGGTACACGCGGTGGGGCTCGGCGCAGATCAACGCAACGCTGGACACGATCGGCTTGTTGCACTCGAATTTAAATCAGGGGGAGTTTCTGGTTGGGTTCACGTTTTGAGGGCGCCTGATGGGAATGCGCCATGGGCCTGCGGCCGCAACCAGCGGTAGGAAAAAGACGCGTTGCGCGCGTTGGGCGGCCTGAGAGGCCGCTGCAGGCTGGGAGCCTGCCCCACTCGAAGGCACGGTTTTTCAAAGAGGATGCGATTGGGCCGAAAGTATGCGAGATTGGGTTATGAGCGAAACACAACTCTACGTCGCCGCGGGCCTGCCCACCGTCGCCGTGCTCGTAGGCATCCTGACGAACGTCTCATTGTTCAACTCGCTCAGCGCCCGTCTGCTGTCCCTGGACAACAAGGTGGACACAAAGCTGGATCTTGTCGCCGGAAAGCTGGCCGGACTCGGCAACCGCCTTTCCCGCGTGGAAGAACGGCTGAGCATCTACTAAACCTACCGCTGGCTCAGCCCGCCATCCACCGCTACAATCTGACCTGTAATAAAGTTACTGGCACCCAAGAAGTAAACCACCGCACCCGCAATTTCATCCGGAGTGCCGCCGCGTCCGGCGGGCGTCGCCTGGATCATCCTGGTAGCCTCCGCATTGAGTTCCCCGAACGGAATCACTCCGGGCGCCACCGAGTTCACCGTGATCTCGGGAGCGAATGCCTTAGCCAGCGCGCGCGTCAGCATGATCACGCCGGCTTTCGACGCGCAGTAATGCGCGTGGTCCGCCCAGGGCCGCAGGCCGCCCAGCGAACTGATGTTCACGATCCGGCCGGCACCGGTTTTGCGCATCAGGCGCGCGCCGTTCTGGCAGCAGAAGAACACGGCCTTCAGGTTCACGGAGTGGATGAAGTCCCAATCGGCTTCGGTCACCTCCAGCGGATCGCGCCGGGTGAAGCGCGCGGCGTTGTTCACCAGGCCATCCAGCCGGCCGAGTGTGCTCTCGATCTCGCCGAACATGCGTTCGATCTCCGCGACGCTTTCGAGATTTGCGCGAAACAGGGGCGCGCCGCCGCACTCCGCCGCGGTGGCACGCGCTTCGGCTTCCGAGCTCCCATAGTGAATCGCCACGCGCGCGCCCTCCCGCGTGAGGCGCAGCGCGATGCCGCGCCCGATGCGCTTGGCGGCGCCGGTGACCAATACGACTTTGTCCTGCAAACTAGATGGTGGGTTCGCCATGCACTTCCGCTCCCTCCGGATCTACGCCTTCTTGCGCGGGCTCGGGCGGCCGGCCCGTGGAGTGCGCCCAGCCACAGAAAACCGCGGTCGTGGATCTGAGCACGCCGGCAATGGCGCCGACCCGGACGCGGGATAGCCCTTGCCAATCGGTAAACTGATTCAAACACCAAACTCCCGCAAGATATCCTCATGCGGAATTGCCGGCGACGGGTGGGCGCGCGCGGCGTCAATGCGCGCCAACATATCCGGGTCGACCGGCTGTTCTTCGTGGCTCCGGAAGGCGATTGACCCAGTTCGTGGCAGTTGTTCTTTGCTCATCGGGAGGCGCCTCGCCGCTACAAGAATTCTACCGCGATGAGGCGTCCTGGCGAAGACGATCGTTGCTGGTCGTCTGCGCACCATGCACGAACTCGCCAGGCCACCTACAACGATGGCCTGCCCCACGGATAAATCAGCCTAGATGGTGGGTTCCCCATGCACTTCCACTCCCTCCGGATCTACGCCTTCTTGCGCGGGCTCGGGCAGCCGGTCCGTCCAGTGCGCCCAGCCCCAGAAAACCGCGGTCGTGGAGCTGAGCACGCCGGCAATGGCGCCGATCGCGCGCGGGTTGTAATACTGCGATGCGATTCCGGCGAGCATCATCGAAACCATCATCGTAGACCAGACCATGGACTCCATGGTGGCGAAGACGCGTCCGCGGAATTCGTTGGCCACGTGCCGCAAAAGCTGCGAATAATTGAGCACGGAGCTGACCGCCACGGCGGCACGGGATAGGGCGATGAAGACCAGAGCCGTGTGGAAATTGCGCATCTGGCTGAACAGGACGTATGCGCCGCCGTGAATCACGTAACACACCACCACCGCGCGCTTGTAGCCATCGAAGCTGAGCCGCTCGCCCAGGCGGTGTCCAATCAGGCCGCCAATGAGCAGGCCGATGCCGGCGCAGCCCCAGACGATGCCGATGCCGGCCGGCCCGCGATTGAAGACGATCTCGCCGAAGATGCTGAACAGAATCTGCGCGGCCCCGCCGCCGGTGGCCCAGCCCACGCCGATCAACGCGATGCCGAAGATCAACGGATGCGTGCGCATGTAGCGCAGGCCCTCGGTGTATTCGTGCCAGGGCCGCACCACGTCGGCTTCGGTGAGCGACTCGCGCTTCGGCCGGAAACCGTCGCCCGGCAGATAGAGCCGCGAAATGCAGATCGCCGAGACGACGAAGGAAAGCGCGTTGCCCACGAAGGCCCACTGATAACCGAACTGCGCCACGCTGGCGCCCGCCAGAAAAGTGCCAATGGTCAAGGTGGTCCAGCCGGTGGTCTGCGTGAGCGAATTGGCCGTGTGCAGCTCGTCCTTGGTGGCGATGCTGGGCAGGATCGCCGAACGTCCGCTGGTGAAAAACGGCGATGCGAACATGAGCAGGGCGCTGAAGAAATACAGCAACCAGGTGTCGTGCCGGTGAATCGTGAGGATGAAGCCGGCGGCGAGCACCGCGCGAATCACATCGCTCGCGATCATCACGTGTTTGCGATTGAGGCGGTCGAGCAGCACGCCGGCGATAGGTCCCGCGAGCACCGCCGGAATCGCGCGCGACAGCATTACGCCGCTTACCACCAGCCCGGAGCGCGTGTTGGCCAAGGCCAGGCTGAAGACCGCAATGTTATTGAAGTGATCGCCGATCTCGCTGACCACCTGGCCGATCCAGGTGTAGCGGTAGTTGCGATTGCCGCGCAGCAATTCAACAAACGAAGCCATCAGCCGCGCTCCGCCAGGTATACGCCGCCGAGAATCACCATGCCGCCGGCGACCACCGGCGCGCCCAAACGCTCATGCAAAATGGCGATGCCCATGAGCGATGCGAACACCGGCTGCAGGTAGGAGAAGGCCGAAACGCGCGATGCCGTCATGTGGGCCAGGGCGTGATAGTAAATCAGATAGGCGACCACCGACGGAAACAGCGCCATGTAGATCGCGGCCAGCCATGCGCCCGTGCCGATGTGCGCCAATGGCTGGCGCGCCGCTTCCCACAGTGTGATCGGCAGCAGCGCCACGGCGCCTCCGACGTAGGCGTAGGTGTTCATGGTGATGGTGCTGTACTGGTTAGTGACTTCCTTGCCGAACACGGTGAAAAGCGCGAAGCAGAGCCCGGCCAGGAGGACGACGAAATCGCCGATCCAGGTGGCATCGGCGCCGGTGGTGCCGGCACCGGACGGTTCGAACAACTTCAGTACGGCGACGCCCGCTAGCGCGATGGCCATGCCCACGGCTTTGCGCGCAGTGATGCGTTCCTGGCCGCGCAGACCCGCGACGATCAGTACCTGTATGGGCGTCAATCCGATGAGAATGGCGGCGTGCGCGACGCTGGTGCGGCTCAATCCGACGATGAACAGAACCTGATTCAGAGTAACGCCGAACAGGCCCAGCATTAGGAGCCTGGGCATCGCGAGTCTCGGCACGGCGCGCACGCGTACATGCGCTACGTGCCGCTCCCACACATACAGCGGCAACATCATCACACCCGCAAAACCAATGCGCAACCCCGCCAGCATCATCGGCGAAAACGCGCGCAGCGCAATCTTCCCCGCGATGTAATTGCCCGACCAGAACGCCACCATCAGGAAGATGAGGGCGTAAAGTACGGCGGTTCCGTTCAACCGGCGGACTCCTCCCGGACAGTAATCGACCGGATGTAATCGAGGTCGAGCGCGTATCCAAAGCCGGGTTCGCCGGAGACGCGAATGGTTCCGTGCGGCGTGGTTTCCACCGGCGGCACGACGATATCGCGGGCCCAATAGCGTTTACTGGCGGACACATCGCCCGGCAGCACGAAATCGGGCAGCGTGGAAAGCGCGATGTTGTGCGCGCGGCCGACGCCGGCTTCGAGCATGCCGCCGCACCACACCGGCACGCCCGCGGCCTGTGCCACATCATGCACGCGCCGGGCCTCGCGGAAACCGCCCACGCGGCCCAACTTTATATTAATGATGCCGCACGCGCGCAAGCGGATGGCTTGCTCGGCATGATGCGCGGAGCGGATGGATTCGTCGAGGCAGATCGGCGTATCCAGCCTGGCTTGCAGCACGGCGTGATCGATGATGTCGTCATGCGCCAGGGGCTGCTCGATCATCATCAGGTAGAACTCGTCGAGCTGTTTCAAACGGGCGGCGTCGTCCAGCGTATAGGCTGAATTGGCGTCGGCCATGAGCTTGATTGCGGGAAAACGCGCGCGCACCTGCCGGATCACTTCCACATCCCAGCCCGGCTTGATCTTCATCTTGATGCGCTGATAACCGGCGGCCAGTTCGCGCTCGATTTTCTCCAGAAGCTGGTCCACCGAATCCTGTATGCCGATGGAAACTCCGCACGGAATCTCGCGCCGCGCGCCGCCGCCGATCGTTTGCCACAGCGGTTGCCCCGCCAGACGAGCGGCGAGGTCCCACACGGCCGCCTCCAGACCACCGCGCGCCATCTGGTGGCCGCGGATATGCGCGGTAAGCGGCGCGACGTCTTCGGCACTGGCGATGTCGCGACCCAGCACGCGCGGGATGGCGTAATCGCGCAGGATGAGCCAGGCGGAATCGGTCCACTCTTCGTTATAGAAAGGACTCTCGCCGGCCGTCACTTCGCCCCATCCGGAGGCGCCTTCTTCACCGATTACTTCAACCAGGATGATGTGGCGCTCGGCGGTGCGCCCGAAGCTGGTTTCGAAGAAGTGGACCAGCGGCATACGGATCTGCCGCAGCGTTACGCGTTCGATCCGCATTCCCACCTCCCGAGCAGATACGTGCCCACGCGATCGGAGCGTTCAAACCCGACGACCGCCAGGCCGCGGTCGAATCCGCCTATCAGGCGGGCGCCAAGCGACTTCTGGATTTCGCGGGCGCGCCGGGGCTCTTCGCGGCGGATGGTATCGATATTGGCCGGAACTTCGATGCGCTCTTCCACACTGCGCGCGGGCGTGCGCCCCGCCAGAACCGCCTCGACGTGGGGACTGGCCAGCCACCATTCAGCCACGCAGCGATCCGTGGGCAATCCACCATGCAGCGGACTGGTGGTGGTGCCGTACTGATTCTCGACGTAGCGGCGCACGATAGCGCCCAGGCGCTCCATGTTGAAGAAGGCGTTTTTCAACTCCAGCGGATCGAAGGTCCACTCGATGAGACCGATGCCGCGCTGCAACGCATCCTCCCGCTGGCGCAGCTTCAGCATGCGGCCCACGCCCTGGTTGCGATATTCCGCCAGCACGCCCAGCATATGGCTGTGCAGGTACGATCCGCCGCCGGGCTTCAATCCGGGAATCGAGAGCAGGAAACCCACCATCCCGTTTCCGTTATAGGCGCCGAACGCCTGGCCGCCGACCTTGGTGGCAACCACGAACAGCCGCACCGGCAGCAGCTCCATGTCGTTGAATCCCCAAACTGTTTTCTGCAGATCCACGGCTTCCTGAAACTGGCGGCTTTCGGTCAACGCGCGGAGTTCGATCATGGCTTGGCTTCCTCCCAGAGCGCGTCCATCTCAGCCAGGGTGGCCTCTTCGGGCGATTTTCCCTGCTCGCGCAGCTTGCGCTCGATGTAGCCGAAACGCCGACGGAACTTGGCGTTGGTTTTGCGCAGGGCTTGCTCGGGATCCACTTTGACGAAACGGGCCAGGTTCACGAGCACGAAAAGCATGTCGCCGAGTTCGCCCTCCAGTTCCTCTTGCGCAGCTTGGTCGAGCGCAGGGGCGCGGCGCGCGTCGTCGAACTCGGCGAGCTCTTCGTGCAGCTTATCCAGCACTTGTTCGGCGTTGTCCCAATCGAAGCCGACGTGCGCGGCGCGGGAGGTAAGCTGCTGGGCTTCGACCAGCGCCGGCAAGGCGCGCGGAACAGAACCGAGCAGCCCGCCGGTCGATTCGCCCTTTTGCTTTTTCTCCTCAGCTTTCACGCCGCCCCAGATGCGGAGCACATCGCCCGCCGTTTGTGCGCTCTGTTCGCCGAAGACGTGGGGGTGACGGCGGATCAGCTTTTCGTTGATGGCATCGAGCGCATCCGCGATCGAAAACAGATTCTGCTCGGCAGCCATTTGAGAGAAGAAGACGGGCTGCAGCAGCAGATCGCCCAACTCGCCGGCCAGCTCCGGCCAGTCGCGCGCGTCGATTGCGTCCATCACCTCGTAGGTCTCTTCGAGCAGATAAGGTTTGATGGTGTCGAGGGTTTGCTCGCGGTCCCACGGGCAGCCGCCCGGCGCGCGCAATTGGGCCATTATTTCGACGAGCTTTTGAAATTTTTCACCGGCGGTGGGGGGCAAGTTTCAATTTAACATGGCCTGGCGCGGCGCCCCATTACGCGCGCCCGTCGCGAAAGGCGCCGACCGCTTGACACCCCGGTGCGGTTCTGCCAAGTTAGCGGAAGGTCCGATGGATGGGCAGTTACGCATCGTTAACAGAACGCCTGAACCTGTTCATGCAGGGCAATCATTCCGTGGTGGATGCGCTGCTGCGCGAAGTGCTGCCCAAGCTGCACGAGATTGCCGTGCGCGAACTGAAGCGGGAGCGTTACATGGCGCCGCTTTCCAAGACCGAATTAATCCACGAAGTCTGGTTGACGAACCTGTCGAAAGGCGGCTGGCAGATTCGCGATCAAGGGCACTTCTACGCGCTGGCCAGCCTGGCGATGCGCCGCGTTCTGGTGGACCTGGCGCGCAAGAGGCTGGCGGCCCGCCGGGGCGCAGGGGAAGCGGCGGTGCCGCTGGACGAATCTGGCGCGCTGCTGGGAGCCACGGTGCGCGACGCGCAACAAATCGTCGAGATCGGGCTTCTGATGGAGCGCCTGGAAGCCAAGGACCCGGACGCCGCGCGCATGGTGGACATGCACTATTTCAGCGGCTTCACGCTCGAAGAAATCGCGCGGGAGACCGGGCTCACTGTCCGCCAGGTGCGCTCCCGCTGGGAAAAGGGTATTAAGTGGCTTAAGCGGATGCTGCAATCAGATCTTTGACCAGCGGCTCCGCAAACGAACCGGCCGCGCGCGGCCTTCTGGCCGGGTCGAATTCCAGGGCCGCGGCGAGCATCCCGATGGACTCCGCGGAGAGATGCACGTCCAGACTTCCGGCGAGATCGCGCACTCGCTCGGGCAGATCCAGCACGGCATCCGGCCGTGCGTGAAAGCCCGCGCAGGGTCTCGTTGGCGTCCTTGACGATGGCGATGGAGAAGTCGATCAGTCACGTTCTCCGGTTTCACGTCGACGATAGGCAACTAAACGCCCTCCCGGCTATAATCGGATTATGACCGGCGTCATAGAGATCGGCAGCCTGATCGACCGCGATCCGGCGATCCGGGGCGGGCGGCCCAAAATTGCCGGTACGGGTGTGACCGTCATGCGCGTCGCAGCCTGGTACAAGATGGGGCTGTCTCCCGAGGAAATTGCGACGCAGTATGGGCATCTGAGTCTCGCCCAGATCCACGCGGCCCTCGCCTATTACCACGCCAATCCCGAGGAAATCGAAGCAGACTTAGGTGAAGAAGAAGCGTTCGCGGAAAAAGTGGATCGCGAAGCCGCCTCCCGATCCGGGAGATGAGCCGCATTCGGCTTTACTTCGACGAGGATGCCCAGCAGAACGCGCTCGTCGCCGCTCTGCGCGCTCGCGGTATCGACGTTTTGACAGCATCGGACTGCGAGACGATCGGCCGAAGCGACGGAGTCCATCTTCGCCATGCAGCTAACAACGGCCGCGTCTTGTATAGCTTCAACATCAAAGATTTTAGTTTGTTTCACGACCGGTGGATCTCCGCCGGCTGGCAGCACTCCGGGATCGTTCCCGGATTCCAGCAGCGCTACTCCATCGGCGAACAACTGCGGCGTCTCTTGCACCTCCTAAATCGTAAGCCCGCGGAAGAGATGCTGTCCCGTCTCGAGTATCTCTCAACTTGGGGGCGCTAATCCTACCGCACTCCCTCCCCGAAGTCCTCGGCAGGCCACCAACAACGATGGCCTGCTCCACGGCCAAATCCGCTGCCCGGCTGGGAAAAGGGTATCAAGTGGCTCAAGCGGATGCTGCAATCAGATCTTTGACCAGCGGCTCGGCGAACGCGCCGGCCGCGCGCGGCCTTCTGGCCGGGTCGAATTCCAGTGCCGCGGCGAGCATCCCGATGGACTCAGCGGAGAGATGCACCTGAAGAGTTCCGGCGAGATCGCGCACCCGCTCGGGCAGATCCAGCGCTGCATCCGGCAGCAGATCTTTGAGTTGGCGTCCGGTGAGCATTTCGAGCAGCAGCTTGGCCAGGCTGTAAATGTCGCTGGAAGGTTCGGCATAGCCGACCGCCTGCTCGGGCGCCATGTAGTCGAAGCTGCCGGCCGCCCGCGAAAGCCCGTGCAGCGTCTCGTTGGCGTCCTTGACGATGGCGATGGAGAAATCGATCAGCACCGCTTCCTCCTGCGGCGAGCCGTCGCTGCGGACAATGTCGCGCACGATCACGTTCTCAGGCTTCACGTCGCGATGGCAGATTCCCAGCGCGTGGATGGCATCGAGGGCGCTGGCCAACTGACGCAGCAGGCGCGCGGTGCGCCGGGGCGACAGCGGGCCCGCTTCCAGGATCTCGCGCAAATTCCTGCCTGCCACAAACTCCATCACCAGATACGGGGAGCCGGAGGGCGCGGTGCCGTGCGCGTAGATCGAAACCACGTTGGGATGCCGCACCTTCTTGAGGGCGGCCACTTCCTGGGCAAAGCTCCGTTGAATCCAGGCCTTGTCCTTCGCCTCGCCGCGCACCTCGCCGCGAAAGACCTTGATGGCGCAGTGCTGCGTTTGCGCGCGATCATAACCGTCGAGCACGTTGGCGAATCCGCCGCGCGCCAACAGGGCGCCGACTTCAAAGCGGTCGTCCAGCAGGGTGCCCTCCAGTTCGTGAACCTCGGGCAGGAGTGCACCCATGCGCCAGGCCGCCAGGTCGGGCAGCAGCGTGGCGTCGTCCGCCAGGCGCCGGCGATACAGCAGGTAGCCGCCGGCCGCAAGGGATGCCGCCACCAGGAAGTATGCGGCCAGCAGCGGCCAGCTCAGCCCGACCGCACGCAGCACGGTGAACTGCCGGGTTGCGGTTCCCGACCAAGGTCCCGTAAAGACGCGCCCCTGGACCTCTAGGGTGTGCGCGCCGGACGATAGCTTCCCCAAAGCGAGATCGAGGCTGCGCGACTCGCGCCAGGACGGCTGCTCGGGCAGGACGCGATATCGCAGGCGCAGCGCGTTGCGCCGGTCGAATTGCAGCGATCCGATGTGCGCGGTCACCTTCAACCCGTGCGGCAGCGCGCTAACCGCGTCGGCCATGCGCGGCGCTTGCCCCTCCCAGGAGAAAGCCGAGACGAAGACCTGCGGTGCGAACTGCGGCGTCGTCAAGTCGGAGGCAGGCAGATAGTGGACGATGTTTACGTCGATTCCGAACCAAATAGAGCCGTCCGTATCCTCAAAATAGCTCCCGCTATTTACTCCCACGCCCGGCAATCCGTCCGACTGGTCGAAA
>Ga0302326_10009368_pt1 | contig 21415 bp, 20 predicted proteins | sample Palsa_T0_3_FD_202264 | JGI IMG/M metagenome (GOLD analysis project Ga0302326, IMG submission 202264) | Peat permafrost microbial communities from Stordalen Mire near Abisko, Sweden - Palsa_T0_3 | ecosystem: Environmental > Terrestrial > Soil > Palsa > Peat permafrost | place: Sweden: Abisko... | reverse complement strand
CTGATTACCTGGGCCTCGAATACATGTACAAGGCCGGGTACGACCCCAACGCGTTCGTGGCCTTCTTTGAGAAAGTCGCCGCGGACGAAAAGAAGCAGCCCGGAACGATCCCGAAGATTTTCTCGACGCATCCGCCCACGCCGGACCGGATCGAAGCTTCGCAAAAAGAAATCGCCACCATTCTGCCGCAGCGCGATGAGTACATCGTGACCACGTCGGAATTTGATGTGGTGAAAAAGCGGCTGCAGCTGATCGAAATGAACGTGAAGGTAAACGATAAGAACCCGAACGCCCCGAAGCTGCGCAAGAAAACCGGCACGAACGATCCCGGCAGCACCACCACGTCCGGCTCGGATCCGAACGCCGACCCCGACCGGCCGACGCTGCAAAAAAGGACCGACCCCAACAATCCTTAGCTGCGGCGAATCGCAAGGAAACAGCGAACCAAATAAAAGAGGCGCCCTGAGCCGACCGGGCGCCTTTTTTTGCGTCTAAATGGACTGGAATTTTCGGGCTTCGCGTTTAGCGCCGGGGAGCTTCCTCGACGCCCATGCGCTTCAAACCTTCCGAATAATACTTACGGTAGGTAATATCCCACTCCTCGCTGCCTTCCAATATTTCCTTTTTCTGCGAGGCGATCTTGGTGCGCACTTCGGTATCCACCTGCTCTTCCAGTTTCAAGAGCGACGTAAATATATTCACGATTTCGTGGCGGATGGTGTCGCGATCCTCGATGAAGTCGACGTCCGGGCTGGCCACCAGAAAATCCAGCACCCGATGAGAAAGCCTGACGGTTTTTTCGCGGCTGAGTCGCATATTAGCGGAGAATCAGTTTCCTTTCGCGGGCGAGTTGGCCTTTGACCTTCTTATACATTTCCTGGTACGAAGCTCCGGAGGTGCGCATTTCGTCGGCGTATTTTGCCAGAATCTCGCGAACTTCCTCGTTGATGCGATCTTCAATGGTGACTTCTTCGGCCATCACTTGCCGAACCTGGGTGGTCACGTTCTCCAAATGCTTCAGTTCAATCATTTTGCCGGCGACGAGGCGCTTCACCACCTCTTTGGCCATGTATCCCACATAATCCCGCGACAGAAGCATTCTGTTGGGCTCCGAAGACGAAAACGAGCTTTTCAGTTTACTGGCAGGCTGCGCGGAGTGTCAAGGCTGGGCAACGGTTAATGAAAATGACGAATTCAAGGGCGCTCGGTGACGCGAGGCTTGGCGGGCTGGCCGGAGTCAAGAGGCGAGGAAGTTTCCAGGCCCGGGGACGAAGGCGGCGTGCGAAGCAGAATTTCGGAGCGCATTTGCTCGGCGCGCATTCGATTCAGGGCCTGCGCAACGGTGGTTAAGGGATCCGGACACTCTCCACAGATCAGGATTTTCATCGCCGCACCTCCGCCGCGTTTGCGGCAAATCGAGCAGGCTGAAAGAATCTAGCTCTGGCGCCTGGCCCCCTGCCACCGCGTTTGGGCCGAGGCATACAAAGAAGCCGAGCCAATGAACACGCCCGAGATCAGCGACAGGATCATCACGGTCAGCCCATCGGCGGGGGTAACATTTTCGGGCGGCATCATCACGTGCGTCCAGATGAAGGCCAACGCGAAATACGCGCCCACGCAACCGACTACGAGTCCCACCATACCCCAAAGCAGCGGGATGCTATATTTCGCGAAAATCTTCACCTGTCTCACGATTTCCCCCATGCATTGCCGCGCGAGTTCAGGCGCGGCCGATGCGTTAACGCGATCATGCCAGAATCATTTTCCCCGGCGCACCGATCTTCTTCGCGCGTGCCCATTCGAATAATGGCAAAAATACGCGGGCGTCCGGGCAGCGTACCGATTCGCAGGGTTCGGCCGGTTCTGCTATCCTTATTGCCTTGCGCGTAGTTGTACCAAGCGATCTGTACCATCAAAACCGAGAGGGGACTTCGAACGTGACTTCATCTTCCGTATCAGATTCTGTAGCGGAGCGCGCCACCAATCGCGCGTCGAATTTCAACGGCGGTCCGGGGGCGCTGCCGCTGCCGGTTCTGGAACGCATACGCGAAGAATTGACGGATTATCGCGGTACCGGAATGTCGGTGATGGAGATGAGCCATCGCTCGAAGGAATTCGAGGAAATCATCGCGCAAGCGGAACAAAAGCTACGCCGACTGATGGCAATTCCCGAAGATTACGGGGTGATCTTCATTCAAGGTGGGGGCAGCGGCCAGTTCGCCATGGCGCCGGCGAATCTCTGCCTGCCAGGAAAACCCATCGACGTTCTGCACACGGGTATGTGGACGGGAAAGGCCATCACCGAACTTAAGAAAGGCATTCCCTATCGACTGGCGGCCTCTACGGAGCCTGAACAATTCCGACGCGTGCCGCGCCAAGACGAAATGCAATTTTCCGGCGACGCCTCCTACGTGTACATGTGCACCAACAACACCATCGAAGGCTCGCAGTGGAGCTCCATGCCGGAGACCGGCTCGACGCCGCTGGTTGCGGACATGTCTTCGGATATCTTGTCGCGGCCGGTGGATGTAAAACGCTTCGGATTGATTTTCGCGGGAGCGCAGAAGAACCTCGGCCCATCCGGCGCGACGGTCGTCATCGTGCGCAAAGACCTCGCGGAGCGCGCCGATAAGAACCTGCCCACCGTTCTGCAGTATCGAACCCACATTCAGGAACATTCGCTGTACCACACGCCGCCGACGTTCGCGATCTACATCGTGGGACTGATGCTCGACTGGATCGCCGCAGAAGGCGGTGCGGTGGTGATCGAGAAAAAGAACGCGGCAAAAGCTAAATTGCTATACGACACGATCGATTGCAGCGGCGGGTTCTACAACGGGCCAATCGAGAAGACGTCGCGCTCCAAAATGAACGTGACCTTTCGCGTGTCGGGGGGCGACGAATCGCTGGAGAAGAAGTTTCTTGCCGAATCCGCGGCCGCGCGACTGGTCGGCCTGGGCGGACACAGGTCGGTTGGCGGGATGAGGGCTTCCATCTACAACGCGGTTCCGCAGTCTGCGGTCGAGAACCTTGTCGCCTTCATGAAAGAATTCCAGCGCCGAAACGGCTAAAGACGAGGCAGCCCCGGCAAATCGCGATTGCCACGCCACTGTGGCAATCACGCAACACTTCGCTTGACATGGCAAATCAGCCCCGTTAAGGTCGAATTTCCATGCTAAAAGTTACCCCTGCGTTCGTTCCTTGGCCCTTCTGTCCTGCGAGCCGTCTGGACAAGCGCGCGGAAACGGGGTCACTCGCCTGATGGCCCAACGGTCCAAATGGCGGCGGCAGCTCTGGCTGACCATCGGCGGCATCGTGGTGGCGATGCTCGCAGCGGCGGTTTTCACGCTGGGGTCCCTGGACGTGCCGCTGCGTCCTGAAGAAGGAAATGCATTCGTCATTTTCTTCGCCCTTTCCACGGTTTTTGCGGCCGCGCTGCTGGTCTTCAGCTTGATCCTGACGCGCTCCCTAGTTCGCCTGTGGGATGAACGCCGCAGCGGGCAAATGGGCTCCCGGTTCAAGGTTAAGATGGTGCTGGGAGCCATGGGCGTCTCGCTGCTTCCCATTCTTTTTCTGTTTTTCTTCAGCTATTCCCTGGTGAACCGCACGCTCAACTCCTGGTTTCCACGGCCCTTGGAAATTGCGAACGACGAAAGCCAGAACCTGCTCAGCGACATGCGCCGGAACATTGTGGTGCGTCTGAATGGCATCGCGGCGGCCGCGGTGCAAGGTGGAACTCCTGATGTCTCCGACCCGCAACTCGTGTGGGCCGCGGACGCATCCTGGACCGAGCCGGTTAGTGGACCGAGCGAGGGGGTGGCCTACAAAAAGACAGCGCCTGGCGCAGGCAAATCGCCGGGTGTGACGCTCCAGAAAATCGAACCGGTGCTCGTCGAGGAACTGCCCGAGGGGCCTGAAGTTTGGAGGGCGGGCGGTCAGCTTTACATTGCGGGCGGCGCGCCATTCAGCGGCGGGAAATTCTACGTCGCAAGGAATCTTCCGGCCAATTTCCTGGAGCGATACTCGGAAATTCAGGCGCAGACCGCCACATACGCCCAGCAGAAACAGCATCTGCGGGCCTACAAACGAGAGATTTTGCTCGCGCTGCTCTTGGTAACCCTGCTGCTGGTCTTCACCACCACGTGGGTCGCGCTGTTTCTGTCCAAGCAGGTGACGGTGCCGATTCAGGGCCTCGCGGAGGGCACGCTCGAAATCTCCCGCGGAAATTTCGATCATCGAATCAAAGTTCAAGCCCAGGACGAACTCGGAACTTTGGTGCGCTCGTTCAATCGAATGACCGAGCAATTGGGCGAGGGGCGCCGCCAGATCAATGAATTTACACAGAGCCTGGAACAGGCCATCGAGGAGAGAGAGCGGCGGCGCAAATTGATGGAAGCGATTCTCGAAAACATTCCTACCGGGGTTATATCGTTAAATTCCCTGGGGGACGTTTCGCGGGTGAACTCGGCGGTGACTGCAATTCTGGGAGAATATGCGCGCGAGGCTCGCACGCTTACCGAGCTGCTGGGAGAGGACGCGGCGCGCTCGGTGCTGCACTTGATGCGCCGCTCGCTGCGCATGGGCGGCGCGTCGCGCGAAATTGAAATCGCGACGTCCGGGCGGCTGGTGCGTGCCGCCGTGACGGTCAGTTCCTTGGGTCCGCGCAAATCGAATCCCGGGTTCGTCATCGTGATCGACGACCTGACGGATTTGTTGCGCGCGCAGAAAGCGGCAGCCTGGCAGGAAGTCGCCCAGCGAATCGCGCACGAAATCAAAAACCCCCTGACACCGATTCAGCTTTCGGCGCAGCGCTTGCTGCGTTATCTCGAGCGCGCGAACGCGCGCAAGCCCGATCACATCTCGAGCGATCTGGAAAAGCTGGTGGCCGAGTGCGCGGGCTTGATCGAACGCGAAGTCCATACGCTCGAATCGTTGGTTGATGCATTTTCGCAATTTGCGCGATTCCCCACGGCGCGCCTGGCACGCGAAAACGTGAATTCGATTGTTGCGAGCGCGCTCGATCTGTTCCAGGGGCGACTGGAGACTATCGCGGTTCGCACCGAACTCGCCGAAACTCTTCCGGCGGTCAGAGCCGATCGCGAACTGCTCCGCCGCGTGATCGCCAACCTGATCGACAACGCCGCCGAAGCCATGGAAGGCTCATCGATTCGGCGCCTGCGGGTGGCCACGCGCGCGGACGCCGAAGGCGATGCCGTCGAAATCATCGTGGCCGATACCGGGCACGGAATCTCGCCGGAAGATAAGGAACGCCTGTTCCTGCCGCATTTCTCGACGAAGGAGCGCGGAACGGGGTTGGGCCTGGCAATCGCCAGCCGCATCATCGCCGAACACAACGGCACGATTCGTGTCGAGGACAACGTCCCTACCGGAACTACATTTGTGATTCGCTTCCCGGCTGCTGAAATCGCGGCCACGCCCGCGCAGGCCGGGACGCCAGCCGCGTGATCGATGCACCGCGCATTTCGTGTCTGAGCCGCTGGGGCGCCGCTCCAACGGAAGTGTGCCGGGCAAGCATCAGGCAAGGAAACTAATCGAGACCATGCCCGCATCCATTCTCATTGTCGACGACGAAGCAGGAATCCGGGAATCGCTGGGCGCCCTGCTGCGCGATGAAGGCTACCAGATCGCCTCCGCGGACTCGGGCGAAGCCTGCCTCCGAATCCTCGAAGAACGGCCCTTCGATTTGATCCTGCTCGACGTTTGGCTCAAGAAGCTCGATGGGCTCGACACGCTCGAACGCATTCGCGCGCACGAAGACGCGCCCACGGTGGTGATGATTTCCGGCCACGGAAATATCGAAACGGCGGTGCGCGCGACGAAACTCGGAGCGTTCGACTTTATCGAAAAGCCGTTATCCCTGGAAAAAACCGTGCTGGTGGTGCGCAACGCGCTGGAATACACGCGCCTCGAAACAGAAAACCAGCGCCTGCGCCAGGAACTCGCGGAGCACCATCAGATTCTGGGCGCCAGCGTGCCCATGAAAGCGCTGCGGCAGCAGATCGCCCTGACCGCGCCGACCAACGGGCGGGTGCTGATCTACGGCGAAAGCGGAACGGGAAAAGAGCTCGTGGCGCGCGCCCTGCATGCCAGCAGCCTGCGAAGCGCCAGGCAATTCGTGGAAGTGAATTGCGCGGCGATCCCCGAGGAGCTGATCGAATCGGAAATGTTCGGCCACCGCAAAGGCAGTTTCACGGGCGCCAGCGAAGACAAAATCGGAAAATTCCAGAAGGCCGATGGCGGGACACTGTTCCTCGATGAAGTGGGCGACATGAGCCTTAAAACGCAGTCGAAGGTTCTGCGTGCTTTGGAAGAACAGCGAGTCGAGCCATTGGGTTCAAATCAAACGACGAACGTGGATGTGCGCATCATTGCCGCAACGAACAAGAAACTGGAAGAAGAAATCGCGCGCGGCGCATTTCGCGAAGACCTGTTCTACCGGCTCAACGTAATTCCCTTCTACGTTCCAGCCTTGCGCGAACGCACGGAAGACATACCCACGCTGGCCGCCGCTTTTCTGGGTATGTTCTGCGAAGAATACGGAAAAAAGGAAAAAGACTTCAGTCCGGCCGCGATGGACGTGCTGCTGAGCTATCCGTGGCCCGGAAACGTGCGCGAGTTGAAAAACTTAGTCGAACGGCTGGTAATCGTCTGCCCTTCGCCGCGCATCGAACCGCACCATTTGCCGCCGGAGCTATTCCGCGGCGCATCCAAAAGCCCGCAGAAGCCCTATGAGAGCCTGCACGAAGCGCGATCCGCCTACGAACGCGAATTCGTGCTGCGAAAGCTGGAAGAAAACCGCTGGAACATGACGAAGGCGGCGCAGTCGCTCGGGCTGGAGCGCAGCCATTTGTACCGCAAGCTGAGATCGCTGGGCATCGCGCCGGCGAAAAGCTAGGCCCGTGGATCCGGCAACGGTGACGAATGGTGCGCGACTATTCCGAATCCGCGGCTTGCAGTTCCTGGCGTTTGCCGAGGTCTTCGAGTTGCCGGCGCCAATCCAGTTGACGAACGATATTTGAGTTCTGCCGCCAGTTCGCCTGCACGTTGACGAATAATTCGAGGAATATTTTCGTTCCGAGGATGTGTTCCAGTTCCTTGCGCGCGGCGGTGCCGATCTTCTTGATGACCTCGCCGCCCTTGCCGATCAGAATTCCCTTCTGCCCGTCGCGCTCGACGTAAATGGTGGCGCGAATTCGCAGGATTTTTGGCGTTTCCTCGTAACTATCCACCAGCACGGCGATCGCATGGGGAACTTCATCGCGGGTGGCGAAAATCGCTTTCTCGCGCACCACTTCGGCCGCCAGAAAACGCTCCGGCTGATCCGTGAATTGATCGGGCGGGAAGTGCGGAGGAGCTTCGGGCAGCTTGGTGAGCCAGGATTCCACGAGGTCGAGGCATCCCGCGCCGGAGATCGCGGAAATCGGAAAGGTCTCGGCGAAGGCGAATTCCTGGTTGTAACGCTCGATCATCGGCAGCAGCAGGGCTTTCGAAACGCGGTCCACTTTATTCAAGAGCAGATAGACGGGCCCGCGAAAACGCTGCACCCACTCAATCGCGAAGCGATCGCCCGCGCCAAAATCCACGGTGGCATCGGTGATCAGGCACAAAATATCGATGCCTTCCAGCGCGTGTTGCAATTCATCCATCATCATGCGGCTGAGAACATTTTCCGGCCGGTGAATTCCGGGCGTATCCACCAGCACGATTTGGGCGTCTTCGCGATTCAGAATTCCCTGAATGCGATTGCGGGTGGTCTGCGGTTTGGGAGAAACGATGGCGACCTTCTGGCCCACCAGCGTATTGACGAGCGTAGATTTCCCCGCGTTGGGCCGGCCGACAATCGCCACGAAACCAGATTTGAATGCCATGGGATAGATCGATTGTACGCGAATGGATGTTCGCGCGGAAGCGAGCGGGGCGGACGGAAAGAGCGCGCGGCAGAAATTGCGGCTAGGCGGTAGCAGCCGGAAACGCCGCGCCAGCCGTGACGGGCCGGGCGCGCACGCGCAGGACCTTGCGTTGGTTGGCTTCGATCACCTCGAAACGCAAACCATCCGCATCGATGATTTCTCCGGCACGCGGCACGTGGCCGGCGACGCCATTCAGCAAGCCCGCGATCGTGGTCGCAGCGGAATGTTGCATACCGGCATCCAGTTTCACGCCAAAGAGTTCGCTCAGTTTATCGAGCTGCACGCTGCCACGAATAATCAGCGCGCCGGAGGCTTCGCGAACCACGTCGGGCGAAGGCGCGCGGTCCTCCTCGCCGATTTCGCCCACGATTTCTTCCACCAGATCCTCGATGGTGACGACGCCGGCCATCAAGCCGTATTCGTCAATGACAATGGCCATCTGCTGGCTCTTGCGCTGCATGTCCTTCAACAACTCGGAGCCAAATTTTGTTTCGGGCACGACAAATGCGGGACGCATTAACTCCCGAACGGTGCGGTGGACGGCATCGCGATCCGAAACCGCGAGCATGTCGCGAGCCATCACGATTCCCGTAATGTCATCAAGCGATTTGCCGAATACGGGCAAGCGCGAGAATTTCGTTTTTACGGCCAGCTCGCCCAATTCCTCGAGTGTCGCCGAATCTCGTATGGCGATCACATCGGGCCGGGGCGTCATCACGTCGCGCACGCGCTTATCGCCGAATTCGACCACGGATTCGATGAGCCGCGCTTCGTCCTGCTCGATGATGCCTTCTTCGGTCGCCGCATCCACCAGCGCTTCGATGGCCTGCTGCTGGTCCGCGGCGGGGGTAGTTGCGTCGGCGTCTTCCGAAAGATGCAGGACGGAAATCAGCAGCTCGAGCACGGCCTGGATCGGCCAAATCAGAAATAAAAACGCGCGCACGAGGGGCACGAAGGGCAGAACCCAATTCCCCGGCCCGCGCGTCAGTAGCAGCGCCGGCAAGAACTGCATGGCGACAACCACTTCCGCGCCCAGGAAGCACACCATTTCGAGCGCCGCTTCCCAGGTTCCCGGAACGAAAAACAAAACTCCCCGCGCGGTAATCGCCGCGACCAGCACCAGCCAGAAGCGCGCCAGCAAACTGAAGCCGAGAGCCGCCCGGCGGCGTTCCAGGTGAAAACGCGGCTCGATTTCCGTCTCGAATGTTTCAAGGTGATCGTGCACGGGTCCGGCGTGCACGCGCCCGAGTTCGCGATACGCGCGGTCGAAATACGAGAACAGGACCAGCCCGATCGTGAGAGCGAGCACGCCAACCGTGTATAGGAAAATGGGCATTCGTTAGACCAACCCTAATTCGCGGCGCAAGCGACCTTCGCGGCGCGCCATCTGACCGTCATCGGTTTCGTGATCGTAGCCCATCAGGTGCAAAATCCCGTGAAGAATCAGGATGCGCATTTCCTTCGGGAACGTTCGGCCAAACCGGCGCGCGTTCCGGCGCGCCACGGCCGGAGCGATGGCAATGTCGCCAAGATAAAAATCCGGGCTCGGCGCACCGATTTTCCGCGTGCGCGTTCGTGCGGCGCCGGCCTTCGACTTTTTTTCTTGGGAGTCACCCGCGGGAAAGGACAACACATCGGTCGAACGATTCTTCCCTCGAAAGGCGCGATTCCAGCGCTTGATTTCACGATCGGTGACGAGCGCTACGGCAACTGCTCCACGCGGCAGGCGTAGCCGCCTCTGCGCCGATCTGAGGAAGCGGTTCAGTTCCGCGACCGGGATACGAACGCGGCGCTGGCGGTTCATGATCATAGGGGTTCGGTCAGGAGGGATGATTGCGATCGCGCGGGTTCGCCGAATTGGCAAAGCGACTGTTGTGCGCGGGATGCGCGGCGGCATGCTCGTCGTAGGCCTTGATGATGCGCTGCACGAGCGAGTGGCGGACCACGTCGCGCTCATCGAAGTAAACCAGCGAAATTCCTTCGACGTTCCCCACCACTTCAATGGCTTCGATCAGCCCGGAACGCCGCGAGTCGGGGAGGTCGATTTGGGTGATGTCTCCGGTGATGACCGCTTTAGAATTGAAACCCAGGCGCGTCAGGAACATTTTCATTTGTTCGCTGGTGGTATTTTGCGCTTCGTCCAGAATCACGAATGAATCGTTCAGGGTGCGGCCGCGCATGAAGGCGAGCGGCGCCACTTCCACGATTCCCTTTTCCAGGAAATTTTCGAGCTTATCCGCTTCGAGGAGATCGTGCAGCGCGTCGTACAGCGGCCGCATGTACGGGTCGACTTTTTCCTGCAACGTGCCGGGAAGGAATCCGAGCCGCTCTCCCGCCTCGACAGCCGGCCGCGCGAGAATAATCCGGCTCACTTGCTTGGAGAGGAGCGCGGTCACGGCCATGGCGACCGCCAGATAGGTCTTTCCGGTGCCGGCTGGGCCTATCGCGAAAACCATGTCGTAAGCCTCGAGCACCTCCATGTAATGCTTCTGGTTCGCGCTCTTAGGTACGATCGTTTTTTTGCCCAGGGCCCGGGTGTGCGAAGGCGAGAATGCGCCGCGCGCCGGAGCATTCGCGTCGCCCGTGGCGATGCGCAGCAACGACTTTACTTCTTGCGTGTTGGGCACGCGGCCGTCGAGGATGCGCTGATTGTATTCGCCCAGGATTTGCGCAGCGCGCTCGACCTGCGGCTGCGCGCCTTCGATTTCCAGATCGTGGTCGCGGAGATGAGTCCTGACGTGCAGCGAAGACTCGAAGAGTTTCAGGTTTTCGTCGAGGGTGCCAAAAAGTTCGTTGATGCCGCCGGCTAATCGGACAGTCTGTTTCATTCAATTCGCGAGAGCGAAACCTCCAGGACCCCGTGCCAACTCCGACTAGCGTAGCGCGGGGAGTCGAGCGGGTCAAGACGGCGCCGGGGTGCGACAACACATCGCGCTCGGCGTTTGAGCCGCGGGCGGGGTGGGTAGTGCCTGAAACATAAAGGCTTGCAGATAAAGTCTGGCCGCGGCGGACCGATTGATTCACTATGGAGTGAGCAATCCTGTCTCGAGGATTCGTCGAATCGCCGCTCGCAGCAGTTCGAAGGGATCGTACATGTCGAACATCAAGGATACGCCGGCCGCTCCGACGGGCCGGACAACTTATCCCGAAATCCGCCGCACGCAGCGCGTACACATCGCCATTCCGATTCTGGTTCGCGGCATGAGCGGAACCCAAAAATTCGAAGAGGCAGGCCGGACCACCACGGTGAACGCCCACGGTTGCTTGATTTCCCTGGCCACGCGCCTGAGCCGGGCGCAGCAAGTCGCGCTGATACACCCAAAAACCGCGGAAGAATTACCGTGCAAGGTGGTGTACGTCAGCGAGCGCAGCCAGGACCGCTCGGATGTTGGCTTGGAGTTTATGGAGCCTTCCCCGCTCTTTTGGAGAATCGCGTTCCCTCCCGAGGATTGGGGCTCGTCGGTGGAACGTAAACGCACCACGGCGACCGTGGCCGGGAAACTCCCGACACCCGGCGGCGGGGGATCTGCGCCGAACACGCCCGCCAAGAAATCGTAACAGGCCATCCTGCTAGAGCCGCCGTGGGCTGCCGCTAGGGTTTCGCGTCCGGAAACTGGACTTTGGGAACTTCCCGCGAAGCCGGCGACGACGCGAAATAATCGTTGTTGCGCTGGAATCCCGCCCACTTCGCGTAGAAATAAGTCGGGAACTGGCCGATGTAAGTGTTGTAGGCCTGGATCGAATCGTTATAGCGCTTGCGCTCGACCGCAATGCGATTCTCGGTCCCCGCCAATTCGTCTTGCAGGCGCAGGAAATTTTCATTCGATTTCAGCTGGGGATAATTTTCGCTGATCGCCAGCAATCGCCCAATCGCCCCGTCGAGTTGCCCGTTCGCGGCGATTTTGTCGCCTGGCGTCTTGGCGCCCAGTAAAGCGGCGCGCGCATTCGCGATGTCCCCAAAAACCGTTTCTTCATGCGCGGCGAAGCCCTTCACCGTGCTGACCAGGTTGGGAATCAAATCCGCGCGCCGTTGCAGCACGACATCCACCTGCGCCCAATTCGATTTTACCTGCTCGTTCAACGTGACCATCTGGTTGCGGGCGCTGACGTAGCCACCGCCGATCACCAGCGCGGCAATGACAATCACGACGACGATGACGCCGATACAACCCAATCCCCATTTCATAGATCCCTCCGAGGGCCGCATTATAGCCACGCGCGACCCGACCGCAATCTCCAAACTCAGAATTGAAGCTAACCGATCCGGCCGAGAAACTCTCCTGACGGTCCGGAGAATCCCTACATCACATCGAGACGCCGATCTACTTCGTTGGTCACAATCTCGACAAATTCGACGTACGAATTCAGGCTGCCCTCGACATCGATCTGGCCCAGCTTTTTCGTTCCTTCGCGAAGATCGAGCATGGAATTGAATCCCGAAGGGTCGGCGCCGGTAAATGCGGCGATCGCCGCCACCGCTTCCCTTTTCGTCGGGGGCATCGGCTGGCCGAGCGCGAGCAGCGCGTGGCGGAATAGCGCGCAGAACGCCGAGACGGACTGCGACATGATCACCAGGTGGGCGTTATGACTGAGCGGAGCCGTGAGGACGGTCTGGCGAAGGCGCAGCCAGTTGGTGCGCAGCTCGCGTTCCACTTGCAGGCGATGCTGGCGCAGCGGCACGTCGAGATTCGTAAGAAAGTCCTCTCCGAACAGAATGCGGTGGCTCTGCTTCATGTCCAGCAGCTCGATCGCAAACACGTCGGCCGCGCGGGTGAGTTCGTCCAGCGTGAACACGAGCGGCGGATGATTGCCCTGCCGCGCCCACCACTCGGCGGCCGGATGCAATTCTTCGAGGTCCTGCGAAGTGGCGCGCCCCACGATGCAAAGCGTATTCAGGTCCGAATGCCCGGCGCGAAATTCGCCAGTCACGGCCGAACCGTAGAGCACGACGGCTTTCAGATTCGCCCGACCGCCATGTCTCAGCCGGTTCACATAATCAGTAAGTTTAGCTTCCATGGCACGACCTTCCTAAAGTTGCCGACTTCGGCGTTCGCCTGACAAGTCGTAACATCTAGTAGCTTCCGCCCGCGCCGCCGCCGCCGAAGGACCCGCCACCGAACCCTCCGAATCCTCCGCCACCGCCTCCAAAGCTGCCGCCACCAAATCCGCCGCCGCCCCAGCCGCCGCGTCCCATGGCGCTGCCAATCATGGGGCCGATCCACCACGCGCTTCCGCCGCGGCCCGAAGAGCCGCCGCCCCGCCTGGCCATAAAAAAAATGAACAAAATGAACAATCCCAGCAGAACCAGGGAGCCGATGCCAGACGCCGAATTGCCGTCGTCCTGCGGCGGAGGCGGCGGCGCGGGAACCTGGCCAGTCAGCGTCACACCCGCGTCCTGGGCGATGACGTCCGCGACGCGGCGAGTGAGCAGCAGAACCGCCGCGTCATTGTTTCCGGCTTTGAAAAGGGGCACCGCCTCGCGCCCAAATCCGCCGACTTTTCCGTCGGGGAGAATGGGCTCGAGGCCGTAGCCGACCAGCGTGAAGTATTTACGGTCGCTGGGAGACCAGAGGATCATCACCCCGCGGTTGGATTGCTTAGGCCCGACGCCCCACTTCGTCGCGAGTTGCAACGCGTAGTCCTCGGGCTCCAGCCCATTCAAAGATGTGACTGTGACGACGGCGATCTGTGCGTGCGTTTTCTGATCCACCTCGGTGCAGAGCGCGGTCAATTGCGCTCGCGCCGCGGGGCTGAGGGCGTTCGCGAAATCGTCGACGTAACCGGCGGGCTTGGCCGGGAAACTGGTCTGCGCCGCTGCGATGCATGTCAACATCGCGCAAAGGAGAATGAGGAGGACCGCGCGCGCAAATGCCTGGTTCGGCGCCATGTGGCGACGATGCGGATGGTTCGCAGGCGGAGTTGACGACGCTGGGGGGGAAGCGGTCATGGCTGAGGTACGCGGAGATGGTAGAGGGTGAGCGGCGGAGTGTCAACGCCGGATAATTTTGCGCATGGCTCGCACGAGGCGGAGGCGGGTGACTCGATGAAAGTGACGCAGCCGGCGTGGAAGGATTGTGGGCGGGCATCGCGGGTGCTAGAATCGCGTTCGCCCGATGTTCGTATCCGTACGCAAGTGTCCGAATATGAACGCCTGACGCTCACATTTTCCCGATTAACCGTCTAAATCCAACTATTACTGCATGGTCGCAGCCTTGCAATGAAATATACTTTTGAAACAAATGGCCACGCTGGTGCGTTTGAGTAAGGTACGCCCTTTGCATACCATGTTCCATCACATGAACACGCGTGACGCTGTAGCTCTCGGGGGAGAAGAAAAACGATGATCGGAAGGTTAACGCAATTCACAGCGGCACTGTTGGCGGCGGCATCACTCATTGTCGCACCGGTGTACGCGCAGGCGCAGCCGATGCCGCAGGAAGGCCAGCAGCAAGCGACCCAACAGCCGGCTGCCCAGCAGCAGAACACGCCGCCGAGCCAGAATCCCGCCGGGGTTCAGCCTCCCAGCCAGCCGCAGCCGCAAACCGGCGCGCCAGGGGGCGATTCCGTGCGCGATCTGCGCCTGGGCCAAGGCCCAGATTATTCCGGGGGCAAGCGTTTCTTCCCAAACATCATCGATCCGTACACGCCTCTGCACGTCGACGAGCCGATGCTCACCAACTCGACGCGCATCGACCAGCTCATCCAGGACGGCAAATTGATGCTGAGCCTCGAGGACGCTATCTCGCTGGCCCTCGAAAATAACCTGAACATCAACGTGGAGCGATTTGTGCCGTGGATCGCCGAGACGCAACTGCTGAAAGCCAAGGCCGGAGGCATCCCGCAATCAGGCAACACACAGCAGGTCGTGCTGGGCTCTTCGCCCTCGGTTTCCTTTGATCCCATCGTCACCGCGGGACTAGGCTGGACGCACGCCAATATCCCGGTGAACAATCCTTTTACCGCCGGAACCGGCACGAGTTCGATTCCGGTGGTGAACGCAAACGAAGCCTTCGTGAATCTAGGCTATTCACAAGGATTCCACACCGGCACGAACCTCTCGGTGACTTTCGATACGGCGCGGAACACGTCCAACGAACCGGATCTCTTTTTCAATCCGGCGATCACGCCGGTAATGACCGCAACTCTTTCGCAGCCGCTACTCAACGGGTTCGGCACACTTCCGAACACGCGTTACATCATCGAGGCAAGAAACTCGATCAAGATTGCGAATTCTCAATTCGCCCAGCAAGTCATCGCCACCGTGACCCAGACATCCAACGACTACTGGGAACTGGTCTACGACCGCGAAAACGTGAAGGTCGAGGAAGCTGCCGTCGCCGTATCCCAAAAACTCTATGGCGATAACAAGAAACAGCTCGAAATCGGGACGATGGCCCCGCTGGACGTGCTGACCGCCGAATCGCAGCTTGCCACGGATCAACAAAACCTGATCGTCGCGCAGACCACAAAATTGCAGCAAGAAACGGTGCTGCTTAACGACATCGCCAAAAACTTGCTGGCCAAGGACGTCGCCGGCATCGAGATCGTGCCAACCACGCCCATCGCTACGCCCGAGATCGTCGAAAACATTGCGCTGCAGGATGCCGTGCAGGAAGCGTGGAAAAAGCGGCCCGAGCTGTTCCAGGCTGATTTGAACCTGAAGAACGCGGGGATCGAAGTGAAGGCCACGCAGAACGCGCTGCTGCCCGTCCTGGACGCGTTCGTGCAATACACCTCGCAAGGCCTGAATGGAAATCAGCTCAACACCACGCAGGTGGGGAACACTTACGTTGCCGATACGGCTTCGCCGCTCGTGGACGCGGCGGGCACTCCCATCCTGATCAATGGCACCACGCCGGCGTACGCCAGCGTTCCGTTGACCACGACGACCATTGCGAAAGGCGGCCTCAGCAGCGCGCTGCAGAACGTCTTTCAAAATGAATTTCCCACGTACACGATCGGGCTAAATCTCACGCTGCCGATTCGCAATCGCTCCGCGCAATCCGATAGCGCCCGCGCGCAGCTCGATCAGCGCCAGCAGGTGGTGCAGTATCGCCAGACGGAAAACACGATCGTGATCAACGTACGGAATACGCTGATTGCGTTGCAGCAGGATCGCGCGCAGGTAGCCGCGGCGGACAAGGCGCGTTCGCTGGCGCAACAAACCCTCGACGCGGAGCAGAAGAAATATCAGCTGGGATCATCGACCAGCTACAACGTGGTGCTTCGCGCGCGCGACCTGACGTCCGCGCAAGGCACGGCACTGCGCGCCCAGGCCAACCTCGCGGAAGCGCTGGTGAATTTCAATCAGGCCATGGGCCGCACCCTGGAAGTAGCCCACATCACCGTAGCCGACGCGCTGCGCGGCAACGTAACCCGCTCGCCGCTGATTCCGGGCTCGCCCGACACGCCTGCCGCAGTCGGCGCAAAGTAAGCCAAGCTCGATATTTTCGAGCGGACCGACAAACCTGCCCCGGCGATCGCCCTCGATCAGCGCCGCGGCGAGGTTGAGCGCGGGAAGCGAAGAGTTACAAGCTAGGTCCAAACCAAAGTGTTTAGAGAATTCGGCTTCAGGGGAATCTGCGCCGCCATATTGCCGATCCGCAGCTCGACGACCCGCGCTGCGCCGGTGTTGGTTACGACCAGTACGCGCTCGCCGTCTGGATTTTCGACCCCGACGTGCTGCAAGTCGGCCGAGCCGCTTTGCGTGTCAAAGCGCCGAGCGCCACGACGAATCGCACGCGAGTAGTGCGCGAAACCCCAATATTGTCCGCTGCGGATAATCTCCTTCGTTCGTGAATTGATCGACACCATGCCGCCGCAGGGGAACGGTCCGATGTTGGGCCGGCCCAATTCATCGAGAGCCAGGTTCCAGGCGGTGATGGAGCGGCACCAATTGCGCAGCACGGCGCTGAAAATTCCACCCCACTTACACCAATCATTCAGGTATCCCGGGTCGGTATAGTCCGGGCCACCTTCGGTCCAGTGCATTTCCGCGTCGGGAAAGGCGTCGTGAGCGCGGCTCATCATGTCCGGGGTGCCGTAATAGCCGTGCCAGGCAACCGAGTTGGAATATTTGCGAAGCTTTTCATCCTCGAGGCAGTCCACGACGCGTCCCCACAGATTGTAATTGTGATCGAGCAGCCAAATTTTTGTGGGTGTGGAGGTGCTTTCCAAAAGTGGGCCCAGATGGTCGCGTATGAACTGAATTTCCGACTCCTGCGGCCAGATGCAGGCGGGCATCCGGCCATCCTGGTCGGTATCGAGCTCGTTCTGGGAAGTGACCGCCTGGATGGGCACGCCTTCGGCCGCGTAACCCTGCAAGAATTTCAAAACGTACCGGGCGTAAATGCCCAGGTAGAATTTGCGCATCGAGCCACCCAGCATCGAGTTGTTGAATTTCATCCAGCCCGGAGGACTCCACGGAGTTGAAAAGAGAAACATGTCGGGGTTTACCTGCCGCGCCTGGCGAAGCATGGGAAGAATGTATTCACGGTCGTGGTCGATCGAAAAGCGCGCCAGATCCGGATCAGCTTCGCCATCATCGAAGCTGTAAAGTTTTGTCGAGTAGTCGCTCGCTCCGATACAGGTGCGGCAAAAATTCAGTCCCATCTCCGACGGGTGGAACATTTCGTGGAACAGCTGTTCCCGCGCCGGGGTGGCCAGCTGATTGAACATGTAGCAGGTAGCGTCGGTGAACGCTCCGCCAAATCCTAAGATCTCCTGGAATTTCATGGCCGGATCGATCCGGATTTGATCGGCCGCGGGCGCAGCCGACGCAGGGCTCCATGTGGCTCGAGGGGCGACGGCGAAACGATCGTCACCGGAAGTGACCCACACGGAAATTTGCGAGCCGCTCGCGGGTCCGTCGACCGCCGCGTTGCCTTCCAAGTCCGCAGCGCGGACTGGCCTCCGCGCCGTCTCGTTGCCAACGACTCCGGCCGCTAGCCCGAGAGCTGAGATTCCGAGAAAATCGCGCCGCGAGGTTTCGTTTGGCATGTTCCTCTCCATTCATGCGAGCCTGTGCCACGAACTGGCCCTAATTTATACACCGCAATTTATAATGGATTTCAGAAGAATCGCCAGACGACCAGATTCACGACTTGAGCCCTGACGCGGCGCGGTGCGCAAAGCGCGACTCGCTCGGTAACGCCTTCTTGCCCGCACCATCCGATTGGCCTAAAATAATCGAGTTACAGTTGTCGAGCCGCGACGGAGCGTTCTCTCATGCCCAAAGAAGTCCCTGCGGATCGCCCTGCGAGTCCGGCGAGCGCAGCCGAAACCACTACCGTCGACGGCGCCCGCGCTCCCTCCGCAGCGGAACAGCGCTGGGAAACATCCACGCTGGCTCCGACGCTGAAAAAATCGCCGGAACGCGCGGCCGAATTCACCACGGTTTCCAGTTACCCCATTCGCAGGCTCTACACCGAAGCCGATTTGCCGAACTGGAATCCCGAGACGGACCTCGGTCTGCCCGGCGAGCCGCCGTATACCCGCGGCATTCATCCCACGATGTATCGCGGGAAGCTGTGGACCATGCGGCAGTTCGCGGGTTTCGGCACCGCCGAGGATACCAACGCGCGCTTCCGCTATTTGCTCGGCCAGGGACAGACCGGGCTTTCGGTGGCGTTCGACCTGCCGACCCTGATGGGTTACGACGCGGATCATGCGCTTTCCGAAGGCGAAGTGGGCAAATGCGGCGTGGCCATCAGTTCGCTCGCGGACATGGAAGTGCTCTTCGACAAAATTCCGCTGGCCGACGTTACGACCTCGATGACCATCAATTCGCCCGCCGCGGTGATCTGGGCGATGTATCTGGCGGTCGCGGAAAAGCAGGGCGCCGACTGGCAGAAAATTTCCGGCACTTTGCAGAACGACATCCTGAAGGAATACATCGCACAGAAGGAGTATATCTACCCGCCGGAACCGTCGATGCGCCTGGTGGTCGACACGCTGGAATTTGGCGCGAAACATACGCCGAAATTTAACGCGATCTCGATCAGCGGCTATCACATTCGCGAAGCCGGCTCTTCGGCGATCCAGGAACTGGCGTTCACCCTGCGCGACGGCATCGAATACGTGGACTGGGCGGTTCGCCGGGGCATGCAGGTCGATGATTTCGCGCCGCGGCTTTCATTTTTCTTCAACGCGCACAGCGATTTCTTCGAGGAGATCGCGAAATACCGCGCCGCGCGGCGCATTTGGTACCAGACCATGAAGGACCGCTTCGGCGCGAAGAATCCGCGCTCCTGGGCGCTGCGATTCCACACCCAGACGGCGGGCTGCTCGCTCACCGCGCAGCAGCCGTATAACAACGTGGTGCGCACCGCGTTGCAAGCGCTGGCCGCCGTGCTGGGCGGGACCAATTCGCTGCACACCAATTCGCTCGACGAAGCCTGGGCGCTGCCCACCGAATTTGCCGCCACGCTCGCGCTGCGCACCCAGCAAATCATCGCCCACGAAAGCGGGGTGACCAATACGGCTGATCCGCTGGGCGGCTCCTACTTCGTCGAAACGCTCACTAACGAGATCGAACGCGGCGGCTGGGATTACATCCATAAAATCGATGCGCTGGGCGGCATGGTCCAGGCCATCGAACGCGGTTACCCGCAGCGGGAAATTGCCGAGGCTTCCTACCAATACCAGATGGCCGTCGACCGCAAGGAAAAAATCATCGTGGGCGTGAACGATTACGTCGCGCAGGAAAAAGGCCTCGAACTGCTGCAGATCGATGAAACCATCACGCGCCGCCAATCCGAAAAGCTCAAAAAACTCCGCGCCAGCCGTTCCACCGATGCGGTAACCCGCAACCTGAACGCCCTGCGCCAGGCCGCCGCCGGTTCCGCGAACCTGATGCCCTTCATTTACGACGCGGTGAAATCCTACGCGACCCTGGGCGAAATCTGCGACGCCCTGCGCGACGTCTTCGGGATTTACAACGAAGTAGCAATCACCTAAGCGCATCACCCCAATCTCCGCGCCCTCGACCTTCCCTCCATGAACTCGTGCTAAGGCTTCGGCTTTTTTTTCGAGCGCAGACCCTCGCGCAGTGCGTCGTTGCTAGATCGCGGCAATTTCGGCCCTAAAAAAAGCACTTGACATATTCCTATATCGGCATGTATTGTTGGCCCATGGCACGAGCAACGACCACCTCCGACACCTTCAACGCCATCGGTGATCCCTACCGCCGCGAGATTCTCAGCTTTCTCGCCCTCGAGGAACGCGCCGTCGGCGACATCACCCTGCGCTTTCGCCTGGCGCAGCCGTCGGTTTCCAAGCATCTTCGCGTGCTGAAAGATGTCGGGCTGGTCCGCTCGCGCCGCATCGGCCGCAGTATTTTGTACCAGACCAACGCCGAAGCTCTGCGTCCCATCCACGAATGGACGCGCACCTTTGGGCGCTACTGGACCAAGCAATTGGATCGCGTAAAGGAACGCGCCGAGGCCAAGGCCAAAGCGGTTATTGATGGAAAGGGCGGCACTAAATTCAATTCGAACGGCAAGGAGAAACCATGACAGTCGCAATCCAAACAATCGAAGATCTGACTCTGCATGTGCGCAAGGAAATCCACGTAAGAGCCTCGGTCGAATCCACATTCGAGGCGCTGCTCGAAGAAATCGGCCCGCAGAACCTGAACGGCGAAGGCGCCCCCATGCCCATGAAACTCGAGGCGTGGCCCGGCGGACGCTGGTATCGCGACCTGGGTGACAACAACGGGCACTTCTGGGGCAACGTGCAGGCGATCAAGCGCCCCACGCTGCTGGAAATTTCCGGGCCGCTGTTCGCTTCCACCCCGTGTATTTCCAACGTGCAATATCGCCTCAGCGAAAAAGATGGCGGCACGCTCATCACCTTTCACCACGCCGGCTTCGGGTATCTCGAACCGCAGCACCGCGAAGGCGTCCATCGCGGGTGGGGCTTGATTCTCGATCGCATCGTGAAAAATGCGCAGGCCCGTTCCACGCAGAGCGCCGCTAGGCGAAATTCACACTAGCCCCGGTTCCCGTCAATCCCGGCCCAGATCATGTCCGAGATCGCGGCGAGTCGCGCCGCACGATTTGAGGTGTTCGTATGTGTCCAACCTGTCTCGCAGCGGCGGCGCTGCTTGCCGCAAAAGTAGCGTCGGCCGGCGGAATCGCGGCCGTCTTTACGCAAAAGTTTCGTACCAAGGTTGGGGCCAAGCACGCTTCGACTACAAATAACGCAAAGGAGAACAAAAATGGCTAGCACGAATATGGAACTGCAATCCTCGAAAGTTGTTTCACCCAGCGAGTGGATCGCCGCTCGCGCGGAATTTCTGATGAAAGAAAAGGAATTCACACGCCTGCGCGACGAACTCAGCCGCCTGCGCCGCGCGTTGCCCTGGGAAAGAGTTGAAAAGAACTACCTCTTCGAGGGGCCGAACGGAAAACAAACTCTCGCCGATCTTTTCGACGGCCGCAGCCAGCTCATCGTCTATCACTTCATGTTCGGGCCGGAATGGG
>Ga0302326_10009367_pt1 | contig 21417 bp, 22 predicted proteins | sample Palsa_T0_3_FD_202264 | JGI IMG/M metagenome (GOLD analysis project Ga0302326, IMG submission 202264) | Peat permafrost microbial communities from Stordalen Mire near Abisko, Sweden - Palsa_T0_3 | ecosystem: Environmental > Terrestrial > Soil > Palsa > Peat permafrost | place: Sweden: Abisko... | reverse complement strand
AACCGCGACCGCGCCCCCCACCGGGGAGAAATCTCGCGTCGATGCCGACGAAGCGCGGCGCGCGGGAACGCTCTGCGCGGTAGAATGAAGGCATGGCAGCGCGAATTGTAATTCTGGGTGGCGGCTTCGCGGGTCTCGCGACCGCGCGCCGTCTGGAGCGCGTGCTGCGCCCGGACGAAGCGACGATCACGGTCGTCAGTCGCGAAAACTATTCGCTCTTCACGCCGATGCTGCCCGAGGTGGGTTCGGGAAATCTGGAGACGCGCCACGTCGTGACGCCGGTGCGCGCGCAGTTGCGGCGCGCGGCGTTCGTTCTGGGTGGCGTTCTTTCGATCGATCTCGCGGCGAAAACCGTCGAGGTAAAGCATCCGATTGCGGGTTTCGAGCAGACGCTCGCCTACGATCAGCTCGTGTTCGCGCTCGGCTCGGAAAACTCGACGTTCGGCTTACCCGGCATCGAAGAGCGCACGTTTCCATATAAAACGCTCGAAGATGCGGATCGATTGCGCAACCACGTCATCGCGATTCTTGAAACCGCCGCCGTAACGTCGGATCCAGCGGAACGCAAACGATTGCTCACCTTCGTTTTCGTCGGCGGAGGATTCACGGGCGTCGAAGCTGCCGGCGAGATGGCAGATTTCTTTCGCAGCACGCTACGTTACTATCCCGCGATCCAGCCGAGCGAAATCGACATCGTGCTGGTTGAGGGCGGGAAGAAGCTCCTGCCCGATCTGCAGGCCGGCATGGGCGAGTACAGCGCAAAGGCGCTCGAGCGGCGCGGCATACGCGTGCTGCTCGAAACGCTGGTCGCCGGAGCGGACGATCGCGGCCTACTGCTCAAAGACGGCGGCGTGATCGCAACGCAGACGATCGTGTGGAGCGCCGGCGTCAAGCCGTCGACGGCACTAGCGGCGTCGGATATTGCGACCGGCCGCGGCCGCTCCATCCCGGTCAACGAAGACTTTTCGGTGCCGGGTCATCCGGGCGTGTGGGCGATCGGCGATTGCGCATCGATTCCCTCGCCGGACGGAACGGCGGTGCCGGCGACGGCACAACACGCAATTCGCGAGGGGCCGGTGCTCGCGAACAACATCGCCGCCACACTGCGCGGTCAACCGACGAAACCGTTTCGCTACCGGTCGATCGGCATGATGGCATCGCTCGGCGCGCGCCGCGGCGTGGCCGGCCTGTTCGGAAAGTACTTGGTCACGGGCTTTCCCGCGTGGGTGATTTGGCGGACGTACTACTTGCTGCGTCTACCGGGTCTCGATCGTCAGATTCGCGTCGCGCTCGACTGGACGCTGGGGCTGATCTTCCCGCGCGATATTGCCGAGCTGCGCGTGTACTCGAGCGCCGCCGACGCCCGCGCCTTGCGGGAGCGGGAGTCGGCGCGTAATCGAGCTTAGTCGGTTAGCTCTATTCCTTCGCCCTTGTCGTGTTCGCGGACCTCATGCTGTTGATGCTCGAGCGTAATTTCGTGCGCGACGGCGCGAGCTCGGGCACGGTCGTCGTCGTTGGTGAAGTGATGCGGGGCATCGTCGGCGCCGGGAGCCGAAACCCCGGGCCCGGCGTGGGCGACATCTGCTGCGGCGGCGTGGGGCGCGTCGTGATCGTCGGTGTCGAGGTCGAAGTAGGTGCCGTCGCTTGCGTCGTGATCTTGCGCTTGCGCCGCTGGTGCGGCGTGCGCGGGCGCGTCCGGTGCGTGGGATTGAGCGTCGACCGCGTGCGATGGGCCCTCGACGCCGCGCGAGGGGCCTTCGCCCGCGTCGTGGGCCGGCGGCGCGACAGCCGCGGGTACCACCGCTTGCGCGGGCGGCGTCTGCACATCGCTACCACCGCGCAGGCGAGAGACGACGGACTTCACCGAGTCCCACGCTGCGGAGAGCCGGTCGGCCATCCGCGCGAAGAAACCACGCTGCGGTTCACCCGAGAGGTATTGCTGATACTTCGAGCGCTGGTCGTCCGTCATGCCCGCCATCAGCTGGTTGTTCGCTTGAGCGACCGCGGCAGGCATTTGCTGCGCGGCGTTTTTCCAATACGCGTCGTTTGCGCCCTCATCGGGCAGGCCCGCGTCTTGTGCGGCCGGCGACGGCACGCCCTGGGCCGGAGCGGGCGGCGCCACCGCGCCCGCGGCGGCCGGCGCGACACCGTTGGAGGCGGGCGCAGCGACACCGTTCGACGCAGGCGGCGTCACGGCGTTCGCTGCGGGCGCAACCGCCGGGGCATCGTGCTCGTCGATCGAGCTGCTGCGCGACGAGCGGCCTTCGGCCAGCGCTCCGTCGATCTCATCCTCGAGGTCGAACGATTCATCGTCTTTATAGTTCGTGAATCCCGGCGGCTTCGCGAGCTCTTGGCCCCCGACGAAGTCGTGAACGTCGCCGTGCTCGGATACGAGCGTTCCGTCGAACTGGTTGTCTTGATCCGCGATCGACTCGGCGCGCAACCGCTGGTCGCGCGCGTGCGCCTCTTCACCACCGGTGAAATGAACGGCTTGGCCGTCTTCCGTGGCCAGCACGCCGTCGAACTCGTGGTCCGGATTGGAAACGGATTCCGCGCGCAGCCGCTGCTCCTCGGCGTCGCGGTCGGATGTATCGTGCATGACGTCCCTCACTCAAAAGTGGCACGCTCTTCATCGCTGGGGGGGATCGGGGGGCTTCGCCGCCCCGATTTTGTTGAAGAGCTCGGACCGGCGCACGTGGGACGCGCCGAGGCGCCACGCTTCGCCGTCCGCAGACCCGCGTCCGCCTTAATTTTGGGACGTTTCGGGCGCGCGGTTTAGGCTCGCCGCAATGGGGTATCCGAAGCCCATGAGATATGTTGTCATGTCGCTCGCCCTTTCGGGCATTGTAGCGACCTCGATCGCCCCATCTGCGGCCGCCGACGCAACGGCCGGCTCGAAAGTTTACGCCATCGCCGCGCAAAACGGCTCGGGTGAAAACGGCCTCGTCGGCTTGACGCCGAGCGGGTCCAAGACCGTGGTAACGGTGTTGCTCGCCGGTGCCCCGGCGGGCACCCCGCAGCCGGCGCACGTGCACGTCGGTCCGTGCGCGACGCTGACTCCCGCGCCGAAGTATCCGCTCTCGCCCGTTATCGACGGCGTCTCGGTGACGACCCTCGACGTCCCGATCGATCAGTTGACCGCCGGCACGTTTGCGGTCAACGTTCACAAGTCGGGCACCGACATCAAGACGTACGTCGCCTGCGGCGACCTGAAGTAGGCACACGCGGGGTCGCCCTCGTCGTGCGGCAAGGGTGATCTCGCGCGGCGGCTTGCGCATTCCGGTAAGGGATGCGAAAGTATTGGTTGATGGAACGGCTTTCGAAGATATCGCTTTCGGAAAAGTTCGCGAGTTTTGACGACCGCTGGGCGCCGAAGATTCTGACCACGGTGGACGACTTTGCGATCAAGATCGTCAAGCTCGAAGGCGAATTCGTGGGGCATAGTCACGCGGAAGCCGACGAGGTGTTTTTCGTGATCGCCGGCGGCATTCGGATGCGGTATCGCATGGACGAAGCGGAGCACGAGGTCGCATTCGGGCCCGGCGAGCTTCTGCGCGTTCCGCGCGGCGTGGAGCATATGCCGGTGGCCGAAGCCGGCACGGAACTGCTTCTGTTCGAACGCTCCGACCTCCCCAACACGGGAGATCTCGAGGCAAACGAAAGGACCGTGGCTCCGGTACGCATTTGAGACTGCGCGCACGCGGGGTCGACCTCACCCAGCGGCGAGCGCGATCTCGCGCGCCAGTGCTTCCGGCGCGATTAAGGGCACCCAGTGTCCTACGCCCGGCAGCACCGTGACCGTCGCGGTGCCAAAGCGTCGGGCGTACTCCGCGCCGACGTACGGATCGGGCTCGCCCCAGAGGACGCGGCTGGGGACGGCCGCCGTCAGCGCGGCGATCATCGGCGCGAAGCCCGAGAAGAAATCGGGTGCGAGCATCGTACGGAATTGTCTGATCGTCGAATTCTTCGCTGCACCGTTCAATGCAAACGAGGTGGCGAAGCGCTCGAGTTGCTCCGGCGATAGCTGCGGGTTTTGTTTTCCGAAAAGCTTTTTGAACAGGCTGCCGCCGCGCAATCCTAGGGCGATCATGCCGATGCGGGCGCGCAGCCTGCCGCGAAACGAGGTGTCGGCCCACAGGCGCGCGATCCCAAACCACTTGAAGTTTTCGAATACGACCGTATTGGTAACGACGAGCGCCTTGATTCGCGCGGGATCCGCGCCCGCCCACGCGAGCCCCATCATGCCGCCGATGTCGTGCACGACCAAGATCGGCTTCTCGGTCAAGTCGAGCGAGCGTACGAACTCGTCGAGAAACGCGACTTGACTCGCTCGGGAGTAATCGAAGGATCGCGGCGGCTCGGGGGCCTCTCCATATCCCGGCAGATCCGGGGCGATGCAGCGGAACCGCTCGCTCAGCAACGCGATGACCGGCAGCCACTCGTCGGCGTTGTCGGGGCTGCCGTGGAGAAAAACGATCGGCGCACCCGTCCCGGCCTCCAGAACGCGCGTCAGAATCCCAAGGTCGGGCAAGGTCGCGACGGACGTTCGGACGCCGGTGGTGCTCATGCGATCGTTCTCCATTGCGGAATCGGTGCCGTCGAATAATACATACCAACAGTATGTATGTCAAGCCGGTGAGCGCGGTCCCCCCGGCGTATTACGGCCGTTGTGGTAAAGAAGCGCGCGCTTGCGCCCGCGAAAAAAGCCGCCAAACCGCGAACGCAGCGGCAGCGCTCCGATGCGACCGTCGCAGCGCTCGTTCGCGCCGCGCGCGCGCGCTTCGCCGCGAACGGATACGCCGCGACCGCCCTCGACGACATTTTGACGGACGTCGGGATGACGCGCGGCGCGCTCTACCATCACTTCGAGAACAAAGCCGCGCTTTTCCGAGCGGTCTTCGAAGAGCAGCAGAAGCGCTTGGCCGCGGCCGTATCGGCGGCCGCGGGCGCGGCCGCGGCGCGCGGCGCGTGGCCTGGGTTTCGCGCAGGCTGCGAAGCGTTTCTCGAAGCGTGCCTCGAACCGGCAACGCAGCGCATCCTGCTCATCGACGCGCCGTCGGTGCTGGGCTGGGAAGCGATGCGCGAGATCGAGTCGCGTTACGTCGTCGCATTGCTGCGCGCGGGCTTGCAACGCGCTCTCGATGCGGGCGCGCTCGCGCCGCGACCGGTCGAGCCGCTCGCGGACCTCCTGATGGGCGGTCTCGCCGAATGCGCGCGATCGATCGCGCGAGCGAAGCAGCCGCGAACGGCGATGCTCGACGCGCGTCGCGAATTGGACCGCTTACTGCGCGCCCTCGCTCGCCAGTAGCCTACAAATCGAGGCAGCTCTACGACATGGGCCCGGGAGTCCGGGCCCGGGGGGATCGGGGGGCCTTCGCCGCCCCGATCTTAATAAAAGCCGAGCACTCGCGCGTCGCCGTCGATCTGGGCGAGCGCGCGAGCGAGGGCGGGCCGGGCGGCCGGTGCGATTTCGAGGTAAAACCGATAGGTGAACGGCCGTTCCAGCGACGGCCGTGATACGAGCGTTCGTAAATCGAGGCCTTCGTCCGCAAACGCACCGAGCGCGTCGCGCAGCGACCCCGGGCGGTTGGCGAGCGATAGGGCAACGCACGCGCGGCTCCCCGTCGCGGACTCGCTTCCGTCGCGCTGCAGGAGAAAGAAGCGCGTGAAGTTGTCGTTGACGTCTTGGATCGCAGGGGCCAGGACGCGCGCGCCGTAACGCTCGGCGGCGAGGCTCGATGCGATTGCGCCGACCGTCGGATCGCCGAGCTGCACGACCTCGCGGACGGCGCCCGCGGTATCGGCTACGATCGTGGGATGGGCGCGCGGGTGCGCGCCGAGAAACTTGCGGCACTGCTCGAGCGCAACCGGATGCGAACGGATCTCACGCAAGCCCTCGATCGTCGCGCCTTCGATGCCGATCAAGTTCTGCACGACGCGATACACGATCTCATCGACGATGGCCAGTCGCTCGTCGTCCCACAGCAGGTCGTAGACGCGCGGTACCGAGCCCGAGATCGAGTTCTCAACCGGAAGCAAGGCGAAGCCGGTGACGCCGTGTTGGACGGCCGCGGCCGCGTCGTCGAACGTGCCGTAGCCGCTCGTCTCCGCACCGGGAACGAGCTTACGCGCAGCGTCGTCGGAGAACGCGCCGGGCTCCCCCTGAAAGGCGACGGTCGGCATCGCCTAGTGTCCCTCGCTCGCGGCGGCCCGCTGCGCTTCCGCATAGTCGGATTGGGTTTGTGCGTCGTGCGGCGCGAGCGCGAGCGCGCGCTTGTAGTACGGCAGCGACTGCGTGTACTTGCCGGCCTCGAAGTACATGTCGCCGAGTGCGACGAGCGCGCCCCGATCGTTCGGGTTGCGCTGCAAGCGCTCGCGCATTTCCAACAGTAGCCGCTGCACGAGCGGCGGTGGGCCTGCGGCTGCGGCTTGAGGCGGCGTTCCACCGCCGACGCCGTTCGGCGCGTCGGCGACCGAGCGCACGTCGCCGGCCGCCGGTCCGAGCGCCGCGCCGGTGACGCCTAGACCGATCTTCAAGAAATAACCGACGACGCCCAAGAACGCGAGCATCACCGCGAAGACGATCGGAACGTAGATGCGCGGCGGAAGTCCGCGCGCGGGACCGGTGGACACGAGCGGGATGTTCTCGCGCCTACGTGCAAAGCCTAGGTAACGTGTCGATACCCGACATCAGCGAGTTGCAACTCCTTTTCGCGCAGCTCAACTACGAACATTTCGGGGGCGAGATTCCCGCGCATCGCATCGCTTACAACGCGCGATTCTCGAATCTCGCCGGACGGATTACGTATAAGCCGCCGCTGATCGAGCTATCGCCCAAGCACTTCGAACGACGTCCGGATGCGTTGCGCGAAACGCTTTTGCACGAGATGATCCACGCTTGGCTGTTCGCCCGCGGTGATAATCCCGGCCATACGTCGCGCTTCCGTAAGAAGATGGCGGAACTCGGACTCACCTCCATCTACCACGACCTCGGCACGGCGGCCCCGCGGCAGGAGAGCACCAAGCGATTTATCCTACGCTGCGAGCGTTGTACGCTCGAGCTGCTGCGGAAGCGCCGCCCGGGGGTACAAGTTTCTTGTGGACGATGCAGCCGAAAACGTTTCGATCCGCGTTACCGCTTACGAGTGCTCGAGATCGTAGGGACCGTCGACGTCAGTGACGAGGTTCGGGCAGCTCACGCCGGCAGGACGACTGCTCGCCTTCCCAAACGGGGTAACGAACCCCAAAAGGAGCTATTGCAATGATTTTACGCCACGCATCCCTACGCAAGAGTCTCATCGCGGCGATCGCGTCGGCCGCGCTCGTCGCGACCGTGTTTTTGGCCGCCGTGCCGGCCAGTGCCGCATCGCGCATTCCGACCGGTACGAAATTCAACCTTACCCTCGCCACGCCGGACATCAACACGAAGAACGCGCAGCCGGGCGACCAATTCACGATGGCCGTCGTCCCGCCGTATCCCAACGGCAACGCGAAGTATGCGGGAGCAACGGTCTACGGCCACGTCGCATCCGTGCGGGCGGCGGGCCAGGGTCGCACCGCTCAGTTGACGTTCGCGTTCGACAAACTGGTGCTCGCCGACGGCTCGGGCGGTCCGATTTCCGGGACGATGATCGCCGCCCACACGGTTTCGGAAAACACGACGGCGCGCAAAGCCCTCGGCGCCGGCGCCGGTATGGCCGTCGGTAGCCAGACCATCGGCCGCATCCTGGGCGGCAGCGCCGGCGCCGTCGTCGGCATGCTCGGCGGCGCCGCCGGAGGCTACGCTTACGCCAACAACCAAAAAGCGAACTTCAACCTCGCCAAGGGCGCAGCCGCGACGATGCAGACCACCGAGCCGACGCTCGTCCGCCCGCAAGCGCGCTAACACCCTTGTCATCCTGAGCGGAGCGCCAAAGCCGCGTAGTCGAAGGACGGCCGAGACGCGACGGTGCTTCGACCACACCCTTCGACTCGCTTCGCTCGCTCAGGGCTCCGCTCAGGATGACAAACGTGCGTTAGTGACGTGCGGCGAAGAAGGCATCGACGTGTTGGATGACGAGGCTGAGGGCCGCGACGACGAGGACCGTGGCGAGTAAGCGGACGAGGACGATGCCGGAGAGGCGGCGCGATACCGCGGCGCCGAGTTGGCCGCCGATGAGGCCGCCGGCGGCGAGTGGGAGAGCATCGGCCCAGTTGATGTCGCCCTGATAGGCATGAGCCGCGACGCCGAAGGGCGCGGAGAACAAGATGATCATGTGTGACGTCGCGGAGACGATATGCGCGGGCATCGCGAACACGCGTAGCAAGAGCGGGACGACGAGTATCCCGCCGCCGATCCCGAAGAAGCTCGAGAGAAACCCGGTTGCGATGCCCGCGCCGGCTGCGATCGGCGGGCTCTCGACGTAGGTGAAGTCGACTCCGCTTACGCGATCGTGGAACGTGCGCGGGACGCCCCAGGGCAAACGCGCCATCGCGCCGGTAGCGGTTTGCGGACTCCGGCACAGCAAATCGACTGCGAAACCTGAAAGCATCGCGGCGTACATGAGATCGAGCCACGCGGCGGGGGCGAGTTTGACGAGGTAAGCGCCGGCAATGCTACCGGGAATTGCGAGCAGTCCCATTGGGATCGCGAGCCGCAAATCGACGCGGCCTTGCCGCACGAATGCAACCGACGCGCTCGCGACGTTCGCGAAAACCAGAACGAGCGATGTCGCGGCCGCGACTTCCGGCGGCAATCCGAACACGATGCGAAGTATCGGCGCGACGAGGAAGCCGCCGCCGAGGCCCGCGAGCGAACCGATCGTCGCCGCGACCACACCGATCGCTCCCATTTCGCACGCGTGAAGAACGAGGGCCGCACTTGGGCCGCTCATCGTGGCGAGAGTTACTGCACGCGGCCGATGTAACGGCGATCCCGCGTGTCGATGCGGATCACGTCGCCCGGGTTCACGAACAGCGGTACCTGCACGGTCGCGCCGGTCTCGAGCTTCGCGGGCTTCGTGGTGCCGGTTGCGGTGTCGCCCTTGAAGCCGGGGTCGGTTTCTTCGACGCGCAGTTCGACGTGCGCCGGAAGACCGGCCCCGATCGGCACGCCGTCGTGAAATTGCACGTCGATCTTCATGCCGTCTTTGAGGAAGTCGGCGGGATCGCCGATCAAATCGCGTTGCAGCGTGTAGTTTTCGAACGACTCGTTGTCCATGAAGTGGTAGCCGTCGTTGTCGTTATACAACATCTGCAGCTCGCGGTTGTCGACGGTGGCGCGTTCGAGTTTCTCGCCCGCGCGGAACGTGCGTTCGACGGTCGATCCGGTCTTGACGTTTTTCAGGCGCGTTCGCACGAACGCAGAACCCTTGCCGGGTTTGACGTGCAGAAACTCAATGACCGTCCAAAGTTGACCTTCGATCACGATGGTCACGCCGTTGCGAAAATCGTTCGAGGAAATCATGCTCGGGCGCAGGTACGGCGGGCCGCCGCGAAGTTCATCTTTTCAGTAATTGGAGCCGGTTCTCGGTACCGGCGCGCAGCCGCGCCAGGTTGTCGCGATGCTTGTAGACGATGATCCCGACGGAAGCGAGCATGCTGCTCGCCGGCAGCGCCAGCGGGTACGCACCGGCATACGAGGTGACGATCAGCGCCGCTGCGGCAGCGGCCGCGAGCATCGAGCCGACGGACGCGATTCCGGTCGGAAGCACGATGAGCAGCCATACCCCGACGAACGCGAGACCCGCTTCCCACGAGATCACGAACACGGCCCCGAGATAGGTCGCCACGCCTTTGCCGCCCTTAAAGTTCAGCCAGGGCGTGTAGCAGTGGCCGAGGACGGCAAAGGTCGCGTGCAGCGGCGCGAACGCCCACGCGTCGTCCGCGATAGCGATGCGCTGCACGGATGAGTAGCCGGCGATCGCGTGCGAGAGCAAGGGTCCGCACACGGTAACGGCCGCAACGCCCTTGAGCGCATCGAGCACGAGGACGGCGATCCCGGCCTTGCGACCGAGCGTCCGTAGCGCGTTCGCCGCGCCGATGTTGCCGGAGCCGGAGCTGCGGATGTCGCTCTTAAAGAAGAAGCGGCTGACGAGCACTCCGAACGGTATCGAGCCGAACAGGAAGCTCAGCGCGAGCAGCGGCCAATCCAGCCGCAGCGCGAGGCTCGGATCGGACGTCAGCGGCATCAGCGCTCCGTCGTTTCTTCGCGCCTCGCGCGGAATTCGAGTCCGAGCGGCACGCCTTCAAATTCGAAGCGCGAGCGCAGCGTGTTCTCCAGAAAGCGCTTGTAGCTGTTCGTCAGCAGGTCGGGGTCGTTGCAGTGGAAGATGAAGAGCGGCGGATGCGTCGCGACCTGCGCCGCATAGTAGATGCGCAGCATTCTTCCGCTCGAGTTCGGCGGCTGATGCGCGTAGGTCGCATCGCGGATTACCGTGTTGAGCTCGTGCGTCGGAATGCGCCGGTCGAGATTCGATGCGATCTTCATCACCAGCGGCATCAGGCTCCCGAGGCGCCGTCGCGTGAGCGCCGAGAGGAACGTGACCGGAGCGAACGATGCGAACGGAATGCTTTCGTGGATGACTTCGATCAACTCGTTCTGTTTGAACTCGCCGTCCTGTTGGAGCGCGAGGTCCCACTTGTTGGCGACGATGATCAAGCCTTTGCGTTCCTCGAGCACCATACCGGCCAGGCGCCGGTCCTGATCGAGGACGCCGACCATCGAGTCGATCACCAGAATCGCGATGTCGCAACGCGCGATCGCACCGAGCGAACGGAGCGAGGCGTAATATTCGATCGATCCGTGGTGCTTGGTCTTGCGCCAGACGCCGGCCGTGTCGATCAGCCGGATTTTGTGTTCGTGGAATTGGAACAGCGTGTCGATCGCATCGCGCGTCGTGCCGGGAACGTTGGAGACGATCGAACGATCCTCGCCCAGCAGCGAATTGAGGAGCGACGACTTGCCGACGTTGGGGCGGCCGACGATCGCAAGCGCGAGTTCCGTCTCGTCGACCGGCTCTGCGGTTTCGTCAGGTAAGCGTTCGACGATCGCGTCGAGCAAGTCGCCCGTACCCTCGCCGTGGAGTGCCGAGACGACGATCGGCTCGCCGAACCCGAGCCGCGCGAACTCGCCGGGAATCAGCGCCTTCACGCGTTCGGATTCGGCTTTGTTCGCAGCGAGCACGACGGGACGGCGGGTCTTGCGCATGATGTGGACGACGTCGTCGTCGAGCGGCGACAGCCCGGCGACCGCGTCGACGACGAAAACGATGACGTCGGCTTCGTTGGCGGCGATTTCGGCTTGGGCGCGCGTCTGGCGCGCCATGTCGTCGCTGTCGAGCGCGTCCGTGTCGATGCCGGCCGTGTCGATCACGGTGAACGTGCGCCCGTTCCAATCCGTGAGTGCATAGAGCCGGTCGCGCGTGACGCCGGGTTCGTCGTCGACGATCGCGAGGCGCTTGCCCACGAGACGGTTGAAGAGCGCGCTCTTACCGACGTTCGGGCGACCGACGATTGCAACGGTAGCGGGCCGCACCTTTGCGGCGAGCGGAGTAGGATCGGGGGGCATAGCCGCCCCGATGTCGTGAGCCATAGGCGCAAGCGTTCGCCGCACGGGGCCTGCGGACCGTGCGGCGAACCCCCAACGGGTCAATGGTCAGCCGATTCCTCCTACCCCTCGTGTGTTTCCTCATGGTTTTGGCGGCTGCGCAGGCCGCCTGGGCGGCCACACCCTCCGGGGCGGTGTACGTCACGACCCTCCCGAGCGGCGCGGATATTTGGATCGACGGGACCTACGTGGGCCGCGCGCCGGTCCTGGTCGACGCGCTGGCCACCGGCCACCACGCGCTCACGATCACGAAAACCGGCTGGGTGGTCCAGGAAGTCAGCGTCAACGTCGCACCGGGAGAAACGGCGATGTCGAGCACGCACTTGGCCGCGGGTCCGCGGGCGATGGCGGACGGCGCGAGCGGCTCGCTCGAGATTCGCGACGTGCCCGCCGGCGCACAGGTTTCCCTCGACGGTGTCGTGGTGCGCTCGCGGCCCGGCAAGAATTTGCCGATGGAAGCCGGCCCGCACCGGCTCACGCTGACGACGAAGCGCGGGACGACGACGCGCGTCGTCACCGTCGTGCCCGACACGACGACGGACGTCGTCTTGCGCGAACCGGCCGCGAACCAGGCACCGGCGGCCGTCGTCGCACCGGCTGCCGACTATTTGCCGACCGACAACTTCTCGGTCGAAGGCAACAAGGTCGTCGTGCATTTTGCGGGGCACGTCGTCGTCGGGTACATCGGCCTGCCCGAATTTCGTATCGACGGCGCGACGGTCGGCTACAACGGTGCTCCGCAGTCCATCGGCGGCAAACTCTACCTACCGCTTGCGCTCCTGCAGCGCCTGACCGGTGACGAGGCCGACGGCAAGTAGCCGATGGCCAGCATCTATATCGAGACGTTCGGCTGTCAGATGAACGAAGCCGACTCGCAATACATCGCCGATCGCGCCGCCGCGTCGGGTTACGCGGTAACCGCCGACGTCACCCAAGCGAGCGTCGTCGTCCTCAATACCTGTACGGTGCGCGACAACGCCGAGCGCCGTGCGTACGGACGGATGGCGCACCTTCGCGCGCTCAAGCGGGCCGATCCGAGCATGAAGCTCGTCGTGTGCGGATGTTTGGCGGAGCAAGACAAAGACACGATGCGCGAGCGCGCTCCGTACTTGGATGCCGTTTTCGGAACGCGCGACCTCGCGCGGCTGGGCGATGCGCTTGCGGAGTGGCGGCCGAGCTTCGACGACGATCACACGCTTGCGGACGAACGTTTCGTGCTCGATCCGCTCGGCGGTCACGCCGACTGCGTGGGTGACGCGTACGCGCACGTGCGCGCCTTCGTGACGGTGCAGCGCGGCTGCTCGTATTATTGCACGTTCTGCATCGTACCGCACGTGCGCGGCCGCTTCGACAACCGCCCGGCGGTCGACATCCTCGCCGAGTGCCGAACCGCGATCGCCCGCGGTGCGCGCGAGGTGACGCTCGTCGGTCAGACGGTCAACGCGTTCAAAGACCCTGCGACCGCCGCGGATTTCGCAGATTTGCTCGAAGCCGTTCATGCGCTCGATGGTCTGGACCGCGTCACGTTCCTCACCTCACACCCAAAGGATTACACGCCGAAACTTGCGGCCACGATGGGGGCCCTTCCCAAGCTCAACGCGCGCTTCCATCTGCCGGTGCAATGCGGCTCGGACACCGTGTTGCGCCGCATGAATCGCAAGTACACGGTGGCGCAGTATCGCGAGAAGATCGCCGCGTTTCGCGAGCATTGTCCGGATTGGGCGCTGACGACCGACCTGATCGTCGGCTTCCCGGGCGAAACCGAAGCGGACTTCGAGGGGACGCTCGCGCTGTGCGATGAGATCGGGTTCGCGCAGGCATTCTCGTTCGTGTATTCGCCGCGCCGCGGCACGCCCGCGTCCCATTGGGAGCAAATCCCGGCCGACGTGGGCAGCGAACGTTTGCGACGGCTCGGTGCGACCGTCGATCGCGGCGTGCGCGCCTGGCACGAGCGTAAAGTCGGAGGGGTGGTGCGCGCGCTCGTCGTCGGCCCGTCGCGCAAGAATCGTTCGAATCTCGCCGCCAAGACGACCGACAACGTCACCGTCGTCGCGCCCGCGGGGCCTCTTGCCGAAGCGCAGCTGCGGGACCAGCCGTGGCTCGACATCCGGGTCGAGAGGGCGTTCACGTGGGGCGTCACGGGTGAAATCGTCGGGATCGCCGCACGCTTCGATGCGCCGGCGCTCGCGGTCGACGCGCGCCCGGCGATCGACTTGATTACTGCGGTGTGACGCTGAGCGGGGCGTTCCAATCGGAGTACGTCGTGGTCGCCACGTACGGCCCGTTGCGTTCCTCGATCTTGTGCGCGAAGCCGTCGGCCGTGCCGATCCACACGCGCGTGGTCTTCACCGAATAGCCGGTTTTCGCGGTCACGTCGATCTGATAGAGGTGCGTCGCGACCCCGTCGAGCCGCTGCGAGCCGAGCGCCTTGACCGTCTTGCCGCTGAGGTCGTCGGCGAACGCCGTCGTGTCGCGAACCGTCGTGAGCGGGCTCTCGTCGGGCGGTAGTTTCGCTTTCGTCCACTTCGCATCGGCGCCGCGCAGCCACACGTCGCTGCCGATCACGACGACGACGAGGCCCGTGTCGCCGAGGGCGACGCGCACTTTGTCGGGCGCAACGTAGACGATATCCTTAAAGCTCGTGCCGAGCGGGCTTTGTTCGACGACGTGCATTTTGAAGCTGCGGGCTCGTGCGAAGCGGTGCGCGTCGGCGACCATGGCCCGGCCGTCATCCGCGCGCGCCGGGAGCGCGACCGCGCAGAGCATGCCGAAGCCAAACCTTACCATAGCGAAGAAGGATACTCGCGCCGCATCCGAATTCCCCGCGCAGGTGAATCAAGGTTGAGCCAGGCGCGGTTTTCGCCGCTGCTCGAGCAGTACTACTCGATGAAGGCGCGCTATCCCGACGCGATTCTGCTCTCGCGCGTCGGCGATTTCTATGAAGCATACGGCGACGATGCAACGACCATCGCCTCAGCTCTGCAGATTGCGCTGACCTCGAAGGAAGCGGGCGCCGGGCAGCGCGTCGCGATGGCGGGCGTGCCGTACCACGCGCTCGACAAGTATCTCGCGGACCTCGTCGCGCAGCACCGCATCGTGGCGCTCGCCGATCAGCTTGAGGTCCCGGTTCCGAACAAACTCGTGCGCCGCGACGTTACCCGCGTGGTGACGCCCGGAACTCTGATCGAGGAGCATCTGCTCGACCGCGGCGCCAATAATTATCTAGCGGCAATCGTCCCGGCGGGCGATTCGCTCGGCGTCGCGTACGCCGACATCTCGACCGGCCGCGCCGCCGCGACTGCATACGACGGCGAAAACGACCTCGAGGAAATGCTCGCAGAACTCGTGCGGCTCGGCCCGGCGGAAATCGTCGCCGACGTGCCGGCGTCGATCCGCAGCGCGATCGAGGCGCAGCTTCCGTCCATTCGCTTGACGACACCCCCGCTTGCCGCGGTCGAGCGGCAGGAGTTCGCCCCGGTCGATGGCTTCTCGGTCGAGGAGACCTTCGCGATGCGCCGCGCGTTCGAAGCGCTCGGCGCGTTCGTGCGCCGCGTCGGCCTCGGCACCGAGGGCGGATTGCTGCGCGACCCCGAGTACTATCGCGCGCGCAGTTTTCTCGCGCTCGACGCGAACACGCGCAAACACCTCGACCTCACGAAGTCGCAGGGCCAGAATCCGAAGGCCACGTTGCTCGCGACGATCGACCGCTGCAAGACCGCGATGGGTTCGCGTCTGCTCGCCCGCTGGATCCTCGCGCCGCTGGTCGATCGCGCGGCGATTTCGGCGCGCGCCGACCGTGTCGAGACGCTCGCCGCCGACTATCCGGCTCGCGCCGCGCTGCAAGAACTGCTCGGCGGCGCATTCGATCTCGAACGAATCGCGCAGAAGGTGCGCTTCCGTCGCGTGCAGCCGCGCGACTTAGGGTCGCTGCGCCGTACGCTTGCGCTGTTTGCGCCGCTCCGCGCTGCGCTCCCGGCGAACCTCGCGCCGCTCTCGGAGCGGATCGGCGAACATGCCGACCTGCTCGACGAACTCGAGCGAACGCTGTGCGACGACCTGCCGGCGACGCTTGCCGACGGCGGCGTCATCCGGCCCGACGCCTCGCTCGACGTCAAAGACTGCATTGCCGCGCGCGCCGACGGTCGCGAGCGGATGGCCGCGCTCGAGGAACGCGAACGTACGCGAACCGGCATCAAGGGCCTGCGGATCAAATACGCGAGCGCCTTCGGGTACGCGATCGAAATCTCCAAGTCGAACCTCGCGCACGTGCCGCCCGACTACGTTCGCAAGCAGACGCTGACGGGCGGCGAGCGCTTCGTCATTCCGGAACTCAAGGAACTCGAGATCGCAATTTCGAGCGCGCAGTCGCGCCAGTTGCGAGTAGAGGAAACGCTCTACGCAAATCTCGTCGAGTCGGTGGCGGCGCGCGTTGAAGAGTTGCTCGCAAGCGCCGACGCGATCGCGGAACTCGACGTGGCCTGCGGTCTCGCACAAGTCGCGGGCGAGCGCGGTTACGTGCGCCCGAGCTTCATCGATACGAGCACGTTCGACGTGGTCGACGGCCGCCATCCGGTTATCGAAGCGCTCGCGGGCGATACGTTCGTGCCGAACGACCTGCATCTCGGGGAAGCATCGGCGCGCTTCATCCTGCTCACCGGGCCGAACATGGGCGGCAAATCGACGTACCTGCGCCAGGCCGCGCTGCTCGCGATTCTGGCTCAAATCGGTGCGTTCGTACCCGCACGCTCGATGAAGCTCGGTGTCGTCGATCGCATCTTCACGCGCATCGGAGCGGGCGACGACTTGGCGTCGGGCCAGTCGACGTTTTACGTGGAGATGGCCGAAGCGTCGAACATCTTGCGCCGCTGCACCCGGCGCAGTCTGCTCTTGATCGATGAAGTCGGCCGTGGAACGGGCACGATCGACGGGCTCGCGATCGCGCAGTCGATCTGCGAATATCTCCTGGGTTTGGAATCGCAAGCGCCGATGACGCTTTTTGCGACGCACTTCCACGAGCTCGTCGCGCTTGCTGAGCGCTGGCCGCTGGTTGCGAATTTTCACGTCACCGCGGTCGAAAACACCGCCCGCGGCGCACCGGTTTTCTCGCATCGCGTGCTTGCGGGCAGCACGTCGCGCTCGTTCGGCATCGAGGTAGCGCGGATGGCCGGGTTGCCGCCGGGCGTCATCGCCCGCGCGAGGGAGATCGCGGGCGCGCTCGGCGAGCGCCCGACCCTCGAGACGCAGGTGCCCTTGCGCGCGAGGTTAGCCGCCCCGGGGCCTCAAGAAGAGATGCAACTCACGCTCGACTGGTAGGAACCGTACTTTCCTAGACTTTGGGCCTGCGGCTGCCGATGCACCTGACATGGATGGCGGTGATACGACCAATGCGGACCGGTACATGCTGTGTCTGCACTTACGCTCGGGCGAAGTGCAAATGACGCCGTACCGCAGCCTGCAAGAAGCGCTGTACGTCGCCGATCTTCTAGGCACGGCCGCTCGCTGCGGGTCGCACGCGACGCCGCCCGTCGACGTCCCCTGCGTCTACGTCTTTCCGCCCAACGACGAAATCGAAAAGGTCGAAATCCAGGAGCGCTAGAGCCCTGTCAGGGTGACAAGCGGCTACACCGGCTGGGCGAGATGTAATACGTCGGCCGTTTCGCTGCGAACGCGGCGGCAGAGGTCGGCGTCGTTGGCGATCGATTGGCCGTACGACGGGATCAACTCGACGAGCTTCGCGTTCCACTCGGGGAGCCTCGCGGCGAAGGCCTTCTCGATGACGCCGAGCATGATGTTCACCGAGGTGGACGCGCCGGGAGAAGCGCCCAGGACGGCTGCGAGCGATCCGTCGGCTGCGGTGACGACTTCGGTTCCGAATTGCAGTTTGCCGGTGCGGGACTTATCGGGCATGATGACCTGAACGCGCTGACCCGCGACTTCGAGGCGCCAGTCTTCTTTTTTCGCATTCGGAAAGAATTCGCGCAGCGCTTCGAAGCGGCCGTCGGACGACTCGAGCACTTGGCCGACGAGATATTTCGTCAGATCGAAATTGTCGCGGCCGACGGCCATGAGCGGGCCGAGGTTGTCGGGCCGGATCGCGCCGAAGAAATCGATGAGCGAACCGCTCTTGAGGAACTTCGTGGAAAAGCCGGCGTACGGGCCGAAGAGCAGCGCACGCTTTCCGTCGACCACGCGCGCGTCCAAGTGCGGAACCGACATCGGCGGGGCGCCGACGGACGCCTTGCCGTAGACTTTTGCCGAGTGACGATCGGCAAGCGCGGGATCGTCGCAGCGCAGCCACAGGCCGCTGACGGGGAAACCGGCGAAGCCCTTGCCTTCCGCAATGCCGGATTTCTGCAGGAGCGGGAGCGCGCCGCCTCCGGCGCCGAGGAAAACGAACCCCGCCGAGATCGTTTTATGTCCGCCGGCAGCGTCGCTCACCGACACGTTCCAACGGTTGTCGGTGCCGCGGTGCACGTTCGTAACGCGATGGCGATACGCGACGCTGAAACCCGGCTGCCGTTGCAGGTTCGCAATCAGCGCGCGGGTGAGGGCGCCGAAATCGACGTCGGTGCCGGTGACGTCGCGCGTCGCCGAAACCTCTTCGCTCGGATCGCGGCCTTCCATAACGAGCGGCATCCACCGTTCGAGCTCGGCTTTGTCTTCGGAGTACTCCATCTCGCGGAAGCAATGGTGCGCGTGCATCGCCTCAAAGCGCCGCTTTAAGAACGCGACGTTGGAAGCGCCGCGTACGAAGCTCACGTGCGCGACCGGGTTGATGAACGAACTCGGGGGCGAGATCGCGCCCTTGCGCACGAGATACGACCAGAACTGGCGCGACAGGTCGAACTCCGTATTCACCTTCAGCGCGCGCGAAATATCGACGACGCCGTTGCTGTCTTCCGACGTGTAGTTCAGCTCGCAGAGCGCCGCGTGGCCGGTGCCCGCGTTGTTCCACGCGTTGGAACTCTCTTCGGCCGCGCCACTTAAGGATTCGTAGATCGCGATGCTCAGGTCGGGCTGCAGTTCTTTCACGATCGTCGCGAACGTCGCGCTCATCACTCCGGCGCCCACCAAGACCATGTCCACTGTTTCGGTCGTCGACTGTTTTTCCACGAAGTATTCTTACGCGCGACCGGGTCGTAATCTTACCAAATAGCCGGTTGAGTGATTCCTGGACCCGGAATGGCTGCGACAAATGGCGGCCTCCGATCGCGAGCGCGCAGGCGTTCCGTCCGGCCCGACCGGGAGGCGACGATTCTGCGCTTCAAGCCCGGGTCGTTTCAACCCCCGCATCATGGAGCATGCAAGCGGTCTCTCCGAAGGGGTCGTTTTCGATATTACGACGCCCGTACGATCCGTTTGTTTCGGCCACCCGCCTTGCCGAGGCGACCGTGTAGCGCGTGAGGCGGAGCCGTGCGCCTAACGCACGAGATGGTCGGGCACGCGCAAATCGTCGCTTCGGCAATAGAGATTTGAGATGCCGTCGTAATCGTTGGTTGCTGTAACCCTGGCGATTGAGTCTAAGATTGCGTCGTAATCTGGCCCTGTTTCGTTATTATAGGCTTCTGTCATACGTCCCCACTCGTCCCATGGCAGCATCTCCACCTTGTTTAACGCTGCAAGGTCTTTAACGGCATTCCCACGGATTTCGGCGGCCCCAAAGTTTGAGGTACCGTAAACGCCGAATCGAGATGCATCGATGGCGCCGTCCCGGAACGCAGCCCATGCCTCCCCGCCGGAAAGAAAATGTCCGGGCGCTAAATCTTCTGGTTCCTCTAGAATGGATTGACCCATAATTTCGGAATCAACTCTGATCCATCGGCGTTTCAGGGCATCCCAATACTCTGTAATCCAGTGATCGAGTGCCTGCTCGGGCTGAAAGTATGTCGTAAATCCACATCTTACCCTCGCCGGGAAGCCGCGGTAGCGCAGCATACTGCAACTCAACAGCGCGAAGTGGCGACACGTGCCTACAACGCGGTTTTCCTGTGTTCGTTCAACGTGAAGCGGTGACGGATTTAACTCAAGCAAGAGTCTGACGATTGTCGATGCCTGACGTGCGTTTTTTTCGTCGAAGCGCTCTGCCGGAATTCCGATCGTTTTGGCGTCATTCGGTTGAATTACCAAACCGTGTGAAAGATAAGATATTTCAATCGGTGTTGCCGGAATTCCGTTGAGCGCGCCGGCATCGATGGAAGAGAGGTCCGTCAGAGCTCCGGCACTAGCATAATCAATAGCGTGAATCACCGGTCAATTATAACAAACTCGCGCGTGTGCTACAGCCCGGCCGCCCCGGACGCCCGCACTTCCCACTCGCGAATCCGCTGCCGAGCCCACAAGGTCGTCCGCCGAAAGTGCCTCCGGCTCGCGCCGCTCGCGCGAGCGCTGAAGGAATCGCACGAGGGGGCATAGAGAACAGCGGCATAGCGTTCGCGCACCAGGAACCCGGTGAGAACCCGGGACGGTCGCGCCACTGTAAGCGGGGAGCCGCTCGCGACCACTGCCGGTAAGCGGCGGGAAGATCGCGAGCACGGTGCATCGATCCGCGAGTCAGGATACTGAGGCGAGCGCGTTTATCCCAACTCGCGTAAAGGTTGGTATTCGATGGCTGGTTCGATTTCCACGAAGCGTGGCGACGGCGGCGAGACGTCACTTTCCGGTGGCGTGCGCGTTTCGAAAGGCGAGTTGCGCGTCGAAACCGCGGGATCCGTCGACGAACTGAACTCGGCGATCGGCTTGGCGCGAGCATTCTGCGGCGACGCAGGGCTTGGTGCGCGGGTCCGCGGCATCCAGCGCGAACTGTTTCCGCTCGGCTCGACATTTTCGAGATTGCCCGGCGGACGCCGCGAAGTCCCCGATATCACGGATGAGATGGTCGCGCGGCTCGACGCGTTCGTCGCGGAGCTCGAAGCGGAGCCCGGTCTCGCGCGCGATTGGACGCTGCCCGGCGAATTGCGTGAGGCAGCCGCGTTCGACGTCGCGCGCACCGTGTGCCGCCGGGCGGAGCGCAATGCCGTCCGCTTGATGGCCTCGGGCGCTCCGGTGCAGAAGAACGCGCTCGCCTATCTGAACCGCTTGAGCGACGTGCTGTGGCTCGTCGCGCGCGTGCTGGAAACTCGGGCCGGCGTCGATAGCCGGTTGCGCGACGAGAACTTCCCCGGCGCACCGTGGTCGCGCGCCTGGTGAGTGCGAAAGCGCTGATGCTGCTGGGCACGGGATCGCATGTCGGGAAGTCGCTTCTTACCATGGCGTTTTGCCGGATCCTGAAGCAAGACGGATACCGCGTCGCGCCGTTCAAGGCGCAGAATATGTCGCTGAACTCGGCCGCGACGCCGGACGGCGGCGAGATCGGTCGCGCCCAGGCGCTGCAGGCTGAGGCCGCGGGCGTAGCGCCGAGCGTCGATATGAATCCGATCCTCTTGAAGCCGACGTCCGACCGGCGCTCTCAGGTGATCGTCCGCGGGCGCATTTGGGCGGACATCGACGCGCGCGAGTACCACGTACGGCGCACCCAGGAGCTCTTCGATGTCGCGCGGGGTTCGTACGCGCGGCTCGCTGCGGGCTACGACTATATCGTGCTCGAGGGCGCGGGTTCTCCGGCGGAGATCAACCTGCGTTCTTGCGATATCGTGAACATGCGGATGGCGCATGCGGCGGACGCCCGGTGCCTGCTGGCCGGCGACATCGATCGCGGCGGCATCTTCGCTTCACTATATGGAACGGTCGCGCTGCTCGACGAAGCGGATCGCGCCCGGATCGCGGGGCTGATCGTCAACAAATTTCGCGGCGATCCCGCGCTGTTCGTTCCCGCGTTACCGATGCTCGAGGAG
>Ga0302326_10009366_pt1 | contig 21418 bp, 15 predicted proteins | sample Palsa_T0_3_FD_202264 | JGI IMG/M metagenome (GOLD analysis project Ga0302326, IMG submission 202264) | Peat permafrost microbial communities from Stordalen Mire near Abisko, Sweden - Palsa_T0_3 | ecosystem: Environmental > Terrestrial > Soil > Palsa > Peat permafrost | place: Sweden: Abisko... | reverse complement strand
TGAACATTTCGCCCGCTTCGGCGCCGTGTAGCGTCCGATAAGACAACGCATTCTTGCGATGTAGCACCGCACGTTTTAGCGCACGTTCCCAAACATTGTTGTCCAATGGTGCGCCGGCTTCCCGCAGGAACGCCGTCAGCCGTTTCCAGTGACGCAATAAGTTTGTGATGGCTTTGCCCAGACCCGAGTTTGGTCCCACTTGCTTCCGCGCACACTGCGCTACCAGCCACTGCTGCAGTTGCCTCATCACTGGGCCGCTCATGAGACTCGAGACGCTCCACTGCGTAAGTTTTGGAGCGCGTGCCTCCGCATCGTAATTTATATACGTCGCCCAGCATCTCCAGAACATAGCGCCGCTCCTCGGGAAAGTTGGCAGGTACTTCCACAAACTGCCGTCTTCCATGCGCGAGACAATTGGACCTCAGAATCTCGGCGCCATCACTCAGTTTTCGTGTGTTGCGGGATAGCGCATCACGCCCAAACCGCCAGCACGTACCCTTACCAGAAACTCAGGAGTACTGTGGAACGGAGGGGTCGATTTCGCGGCTCCAGCGATCGATGCCGCCGGCCATGCTTTGGCAATGAGTGATGCCTTGTTCGCGCAGCCAGTTAACGACGTTCATGCTGCGCACGCCGTGATGACAATAGACGATGAGCGGGCCTTGGTCGCTGCAGGCTTCCAGACGCTGCAGGTCGGAGGGCACGCTGCGCATAGGAATCAGCTCCGCGCCTTGAATCCGGGCGATCTGAAATTCGACCGGCTCGCGGACGTCGATCAGGAAGAGGCGTTGGCCAGCGTCCAGACTTCGTTTGACGTCTTGCGGCGTGGTTTCGAGAGGCAGCGCGTTGTCCACGATCTCAGTGTAATCCGCGGCGCGCGATTCGTGCGAGAATAGGAAACCGAAAACCCGCACAAGGAGATTTCGAACGTGTATTATCGCGCAATCCTTTCGCTTTCATCGATGTTGGTATTGGCCTCAGGCGGGTTTGCCCAGAGGCCTTGCGAAGGTCTCGCCAACGTAGCGCTGCCGGGCGTGACGATCAGCTCCGCGACTTCCGTTTCGGCCGGGCCGCTGACGTTGAGCGAAACGCCGGCCCGGAACATGCCGGGCGAAGTTCCGGCGTTCTGCCGCGTGGCGGGCGTGGTGGCGCCCGAAATCCGCTTCGAACTTTGGATGCCCGCGCAGTGGAATCACAAATTCGTGGGAGTGGGGAACGGCGGACTGGCGGGATCCATCAGCTACGCCGCGATGCTGGTCCCGCTGCGGCAGGGTTACGCCACCGGCAGCACGGACACCGGTCACGCGGGCAACACGAACGATGGGAGCTGGGCGCTGGGACATTTCGAGCGCGTGGTGGACTTCGCGCATCGAGGCATCCACGCGATGACCGAAGCCGATAAGGCGCTGCTGGCGGCGTTTTATGGCGCGCAACCCGCGCACGCGTACTTCACCGGATGCTCGGCCGGCGGCGAACAGGCCATGATGGAGGCGCAACGCTACCCGCGCGATTACGAAGGCATCATCGCGGGCGATCCGGCCAATAACTGGGTGCATCATTACATCGGCGGGCACTTGTGGGCGGCGCTGGCGATGGAAGGCGACGGCTACATCCCGCCGAGCAAGGTGCCGATGATCGCCGAGGCGGTGAACAACGCTTGCGACGCGCTGGATGGCGTGAAGGACGGCGTGCTCAACGATCCCCGGCGTTGCCACTTCGATCCGGCGGCGCTGCTGTGCAAGGAAGGCGACGGCCCAAGCTGTTTGACGTCCGCTCAAGTGGGCGCGGTAAGGAAGCTGTGGACAGGCGTTCGGAACTCCGACGGCGATCAGATTTATCCGGGACTGGTGCCGGGCGGCGAAGACGGACCGGGCGGCTGGGTGAACTGGATCACCGGCACGGAGCCGGGCAAAATCGGCGGGCATGGCAATCTGGGCTTTCCGTTTTTCAAGTTCGTCGTGTTCGAGGATCCGAACTGGGATTATCGGACGTTCAAGTTCGACGCGCCTCCGGGATTCGACAACGACGTGGACTTCACCGACGGCAAGGTGGGCGCGATGTTCAGTGCCATGGACCCGGATCTCAGCGCCTTCAAAGCGCGCGGCGGAAAACTGATTCACTACCACGGCTGGAGCGATCCCGACATCACGCCGCTGAACAGCGTCAATTACTACGAGAGCGTGGCGAGGGTGATGGGCCGTGGCGGGAATCACGGCGTGCGCGACACGCGGGAGTTTTATCGCCTGTTCATGGTGCCGGGGATGCAACACTGCGGCGGCGGGCCGGGTCCATCGACATTCAATATGCTCGAGGCGCTGGATCAGTGGGTAGATCACGGCGTGGCGCCGGAGAAGATTATCGCGTCGCACCTGACCAACGGCGTGGTGGATCGCACGCGCCCGCTGTGCCCTTATCCGATGGAAGCGCAATGGACGGGAACGGGGAGCACGGACAAGGCCGAGAATTTCGTGTGCGGGTTGCCAATGCGGCCGTAGCGGGCGGATCAGTCGCCTCGCGATACGCTATAACTCATGATCCGCACTGTAGCTGTTCAAGGTTATAGATCGCTGCGTGACCTGATCTTGCCTCTTGGACAATTGACCGTAATTACCGGCGCGAATGGAAGTGGCAAGTCCAGCGTGTATCGCTCGGTACGTCTGCTGGCCGACGCGGCGCAGAATGCGGTCGTGGCCTCCCTCGCCCGTGAGGGCGGATTGCGTTCAACATTCTGGGCGGGTCCGGAAACAATCGCGCGGGGGGTCCGCCAAGGAACGTATGCCGTCGAACCCCTGAAGAACAGAAAAGTGGCTAGTCTCAAGCTTGGCTTTGGCGGTTGTGCGTACAGTTACAGCATCGACTTGGGCTACCCTCCACCGCCGCCACCGTCGACGATGTTTGAGCTCGATCCTCATATCAAACGCGAGTGCATCTGGCATGGGCCTGTCTACCGGAAAGCCTCTGCTCTGGTTGATCGCAGAAACAACTTCGTCTGGCTCTCAACAACGCGCGACGAAGAACCGATGATGCTAACGCAACATCTGTCAGATACCGACAGTATGCTAGCTACCGTAGCTGACCCTGAGCGAGCGCCGGAGATGCTGGCGGTTCGCGAAGCTGTTCGCGGCTGGCGCTTTTACGACCATTTCCGGACCGATTCCGACTCGCCCGCGCGGGCTGCGCAGGTTGGCACTTTCACGCCAGTGCTTCACCATGATGGCAGCAACCTCGCCGCTGCCCTTCAGACCATCGCTGAGATCCGGCCGGACGAAGCCCTCGCTACGACTCTTGAAGACGCCTTTCCAGGTAGCCGGCTTTCTGTGGAGGCGCAGAATGGCCGCTTCGAACTGCTGTTGCAGCAGCATGGGTTGTTGAGGCCGCTTACCGCGGCCGAGCTGTCGGATGGAACGCTCCGCTACCTTTTGTGGACTGCGGCTCTGCTTACGCCGCGCCCGCCTGAACTGATTGTGCTAAACGAGCCGGAAACCAGCCTGCATCCCGAGTTACTGCCGGCGCTTGCCAGACTGATCCTCGCAGCAGCGAAGAACACACAGATCATCGTCGTTTCCCATGCGACAACGCTCATCGAAACACTGACTGCCGCTCCTCTTTGCACTCGCCTTCATCTGCTGAAAGACTTCGGGGAGACCAAGCTGGAGGGGGCGACCCCGTTAAACGCACCGAAATGGAATTGGCCCGCACGCTAGGCCGGCCGCGCCACTAGCCGCGCGTCGGGTGGGTCGCACAAGCCGCTCTTTAAGGCTGGGCGTGAAGCCGGCGCAGATCGATGTTGGCTTGCGTGTTTCCGGCCGCAACGGCCTTCCGGTACCACGAGATCGCCTCGTCCTTATCTTTCTTCACGCCGGAGCCGTGCTCGTATAGGTTGCCGATGAAGGACATAGCAATGTAATCTCCGGCCGCCGAAGCTTGCCGATACCACTTCATGGCCTCGTCATAATTCTTACGGATGCCCTTGCCATGCTCGCAAAGCACACCGATGCGCCGCATGTCATCCCGGTTGCCCGCAGCTGCGCCCTTCTGAAACCAGAGCAGGGCTTGGCCGAAGTCCTGATGGACACCGCGGCCTTCCTGGTACAGCAATCCCAAACTTCCCATCGCGCGCACTTCGCCGGCGTCGGCCGCTTTGGTAAACCAGTTCGACGCTTCGTTGTAGTCCTTATGCGCGCCCCAGCCGTTTTGGTAGAGGATGCCGACCTTCCACATCCCAAAAGCGCTTCCCGCGTCGGCCGCTTTGCGAAACCATCTCATCGACTCAGCGTAATCCTGCTGCACGCCGGCGCCGGTCAAATAGAACTGACCGATCTCCGCCACGCTGGCAGGATTGGCCGGGTTGGCGACAGCGCCTTTGCGGAACCATTTCATGGCCTCGACATAGTCCTGCGATACAGCCCAACCCCGTTGATACATCCATCCCACGATTGTCATTGCCTGACTATCGCCCGAGTCGGCCGCTTGACGCAGAAGCGGCAGGGCCGAGCCATAATTCCTGGCGTTATAGAAAGCCAGGCCGCGCGCCAGAGGGGAGGCTGGTTCGCCGGGCGGCGCCGTTCGCGAAACCTCCGCCTTGGCCGAAGTCAGCGAAGCCAGGTGGTCCGATTGCGACGCGGCATCGGAACCATCCTCGACCGCTGCCCCCTTAGCGTTTTCCTCGGCGCTTGCTCTCTCGATCTTGAAATCGGAGGGGGGCGAGGCCTCACGCGCGGCCAGTTTCAACAGATCGTCCAAGCCGGATTCGCTGCCGCGATACGTCTTATATTGCTCTCGAACATACGCGAGCAGTCGGCCGCGCACATCCGCGGGCAGAGCGCCCGGTCCATCGTACGTCGCCGCGCGGGCGAAGTAGTAGAGCGCTTGAAACTGCTTCTCCGGCGTTTTTTCGGCCACGATCGCGGAGCCTAGCCAGTAATCCGCTTCGGCATTGTTGGGATCGAGGGCCAGAGTCATCTGAAGTTCCGATTGGGCCATCGCCCAGTTCTTGCGTTGAATACCGATCCAACCGAGAGTGGCGTGAACCGCTTTCTCGACGGCCGGACGCGTGGTCTTCCATTGTTCCTGACTGATGTTCTTAGGGGGGAGATCGATCGACGAGAGAATAACGGCGGCGGCATTCTCCGAGCGATCCAGCAAATCTGCAAATTGAGGCGAATTAGCCATCTGTCTAACGAAAAAAAGCGTGTAGTACGAAGCCACAAAGTTCTTGGGGTCATCGGCAAGGATCTGCTGAGCGACAGTGACGGCCTCCTTGGCCTGACCCAGGGCAGCATAGGTATTCAGTAGCAGGGCGCGGCGCTCTTTCAGAAAGTCGCTGGCCGGATAAAGCTGCTGCCAGCGATCCAGGCTTTCCAATCTTGTCTTCGGATTCGTGTCTTTCACAATCGCGGAATAGAGGTCGTATTCCGCTCGATCCTTCCAGTTCTTCTCGGCGGCGGACGAGAACGCTAGCGGCGGCGGTTCCGGCAGCGCCATCGTGTTCGGATTGCTTGGAGCGGCGCCCTCGGCCGGGGGAATCTGTTTCAACGGCGGCGCGGTGGCCGGTTGGACGCTGGACTTATTCCCAGAAGGGCCGAACTTCTGGTACGCGAAGAAAGCCCCGGTGGAAGCCAGCACGAGCGAAGCGATTAAGGCTACCAGCCAGCGGGGCCATCGCGACTGAGCCGGCTGCGGGAAGGTGGAAGCCGGCGCGGAGTCAGCTACCGGAGTCGGAGTCTCGGGCTCCATCCTCCGAAGCACTTTCGATGGCACGCGCGGGTTACCGAATTCCTCCGTGAACATATTGAAGACATGAATGCGCTTGTCGTGTTTCACCTCGATTTCCCCGAGATCGTGAAACGCATCCTTCCACTTGTTGAACTGGACCAGCATGTCGGCGGTGGTTTTCGAGACCAGGATATGACCGCCGTCGCCGCAGTTCATAACGCGCTGCGCATCATTAATTCCGCCACCAATCATGTTTAGGTTCGCGTTGATGTCGGCATGACGAAAGACCGGCCCGGAGTGGATTCCCATGCGCAATTTGAATAGTGGGTTGTTCTTGACGGTTAGGGCGATCATGCGGGCGCAAGACGCGGGAGCAGTTAAGTCACGAAAAAAGGCGAGCGCCATGCCGTCTCCGGCGGGGAGGGAAACTACTTCATCGGCCCTTTTGGCCCGGTCGAATTCGGGGAGAAGCCGAACGATATCCTGAAGCTGGAGGATTGCTTCATGCTGCTGATCCATCGACAACAGCCCGAACGAAACAACATCCATGAGGAGCACGTGCGCAACCTCTGGCGTGCTCGCGTCGCGGTCGCGGGATGGATGTTTGTGCTCGTCTTCTCGATCCATACACGGTGCTGCTTGCTGGTTGTTTATATATCACAAATTACAAATGTAGGAAGCCTTTTCACAGTGCAAGCAACTTCTTGATTTCTCCCTGGATGAAAAACCACATCACCGGTTTACGAATGAACACATTCACATTCAGTTCTTCGAGCAGTTGATTCGCCGCATCGCAAAGTTGGGAATAAACTTTTTCGCGCAACCTCCGATCGACTTGCGACATTTGAATGTTATTCAGCTCCGGATCAATCGGGTCGATCGGCTTCGGCGTCCAACGCAGATTCGCAAAGACGCCCGTCGCCTGGTTCTTGTAGAAAGCCAACTGCCGTTGACCCACGCTCCGGCCATAATCGTAATCGTGCTTCCGATATTTGATGTCGAAGAAACCCTCGAACGCGGCGAGTTGGTTGCCGGCTAATAAGCTTGTGTCGGCGACAAAATCGTAGATCAGCATCTCTTCTTTTTCGTGCAGGTCGGCGGCAAGTTCCAGAACGAGTACGGCATCCAACCAGGCATCCGCCGTCTTTAGGTCTGCGCCGAAGCCCGCGTATTCGGTGGAGTACTGTTGCTTCAACTGCAGGCGCGCCGCATTCAGATTGGCCACCGCCGCGGGCGTCATCCCGCTCTTCTCGGCAAAGAAGGTTGGTAGCAAAGCGGAGGAAATGGGCGTCGTCAGAGCGGCGGTCAGCGTGCCTGCGACAAACAACGCCTGGAGCTGATCCGCGCGTTCGTCCAACAGGCGTATCTTGTCGTTGACGCTCTCGGCCATGGCCCAGTCTTGGAACTCGGATTGCCCAAGCACCGATTCCGCCAGGCGCTGGATCAGTGCTTTGTAATTCGCGTTGGCAGCGCCGAAAAACTTACCAGGATCCGCGCTTGACGCCGTGGTGTACGGCACTTCTTCGGATGTTTTCTGTTGAGGCGCGACGAACAAGTATCCACGCCGGTTGGCGTTCAAGTGTCCCCCTGGCAGCCGCTCCACCAGATTCTTAGCCATTCCCAGCGGCTGATTTTGAAACACGCCGCCGTCGGTATACGCGAAATATCGGCTGGGCTGACCGCCCCACAGATTGCGAACCAGGAACGGATCCGCAAATTCCACGATGTTCCTGAGCAGGTCCTGTACACGAAACGCGATGGGAAACGCGCCGCACGCCACGGCCGACGAACGGATGGTCTCCCAGGTTGCGCCGCGGTCGTCGGAAGCCTGCTGAAGCTCGCATAAAAACTGGTCCTCGTGACGCGTATACACAAACTGCCCGCCGCTTTGCGTGGGGCGGAAGTAATCAACGCCATTCAAATTCGATAGCGCCAAACCCAGTTGCAGCTTTCCATCCGAAGGTAAAGCGGGGTGGGCTTGCGGTGGTGGAGGCTGCTGCTGCCCCGAATACCGGCTCGTCAGGTACGTTTCGGAAATCTGGATCACGAGGTTTGAAGACAGAATGGAATGTGTAACGTCCTCGCCCGGGCCCCGGTTCAGTAATCCCACGATGTCCACATCGGAAACCCAAGCGTTATAAATCGGGTTGTTGTAAGGCTGGCTCATGGCTGGACCGTCGAAGAGCAGCCGTTGCGCGATCATGGAGACTGTCATTCCGCCGGCGGAAGCGCCGGTCAACACATCGATCTCGATGCGTTCGTCAGGCAGGTTGTTCTCATACGCCCACTGATTATGTTGGGAAAGCGCGTCCAGGACCTCAAAGACAACGCCCGACTCATAGCTCCCCAAGGAAACCGCGCCGGAAATTGTGATTGCTAGTTTCTTGGCCATCGCACATTTCTCTCGATCGGTTTTCGGGGCGCGCGAGTGCCCCGACGCCGCGCTAGGGGTTGGAACTGCCGAGCTCAGGCCGCCGGGGATTGCTTCTCATCGCTCGTGGGGCGCGCTGGTGCGCCAGGGCAGCGACTCGAATGGCGCGCCATAGCTTCAATCCAAGAATGAACAAGACTTGCAGACCTGTAAGTCCATTGGCCAGCATTAAGGGTCGGGATGACCTCAGGTAGCCGTAGATGAACCATAGCCCGACGCCCGACCCGAAAAGGCTGAGCATGAGCCAAGAAAGTTGTTCGCCGCCCACTCGCCACGTGCGGACTAGTTGCGGCACGAAGGCCACAGTGGTCAAAATACCCGCCCAAAATCCCAACGCTTCTGTGTGCGAGGTGAGCCATTCCATATAAATCGAAGTCTAGCGCGTTCGGTAATCGATGACATTGGATGGCGCGCTCTACCAAAGAGGATAGTTGTACTCCCGGCAAGTCGCCGTGGGGCCTCCAAGGCCGGCAAGATTATGACTGGCCCGACATGCAGTTTCTCTTTCGCGTAGAACGAGGCGAAATCCGCTCGATTATTCGTGACAAAGGTGTACTCCTCGCAGCGGATTGTAGTCATCAACTGCCAAACCTTTTGGCCGCCAAGGCCGAGGAAGTTCACGTGGTCGCAGACGTGACCGGCTTCGTGCGCTAGGGCAACGAGCGACGTGTGAAGGACTCGTCGATAAGGCATCTCAACTCGCGATTCGCCGTTCGCTGCGGCGTCGCGCCGGACGCTTAGCCCAAGGTCGCGCGGCAGGACGGCCCCTGCGAGGAAACGCCTTGACGTACATCGGCGCCAGTTCGATCTTCTCCCGAGTGAGCGCGGGGTAGCCTTCGAGTATCTCCTCGACCGGAGCTCCTTGCGAGAGCATCTCGGCGATCGCGTGGACAGGGATCCGCGTCCCCCTATATACCGGCGCGCCGCGCATAGTTTCCGGGTCAGATTCCACCATCCGTGTTGCCTCAGCCAAGCGGCGAAGCCCCGTCTCCACTTCTTTGCGCGCCGATTTGCATTGGACGAAGATCACGCTGCCCTTAGAGATGAACATTGCGTCGATCCCTGGGTCTTGTTCGATTGCACGCGCCACTTGACGCCGCTCGGCCAACGGCAGCGATCTCAAACCTTTTGCTTCCATTCGCAGATAGAGCGCATGAGATTTCGAGAGCAACCGCTGGGCAGAATGTCCTTCGCGGACCAGCTTGGGACGGATCAATTTGTATTCGATCGCCTTGTGCACGGCAGGGAGCGGAAGGCCGGTGACAGCCGAGACCTGGGAGGGCGTATAGACGTCGGTGTGTATCGTAGCGGGCATCAACTATTATTCTACCCTGAAGCGGGAAGAATTGCCCACTAGCCGATCGGACCATGGAATACGGGTGAGCAACTTGGCAACCGTTACCGAATTCCGCCGAATGGCATCCTTCTTCTTCAGTCCGGGAAGTGCCTTGAGCGATTCCGGCTACCCGCACTACCGGCCCGCGCGCCGGTTGTGATATCGTCATAACCGCTAGTACTTCAGCTATGACGCGTAAAATTACACTCACCATCAATGGCGCCAAACGCAGCGATTCCGTCGAACCGAGGATGCTGCTTATACACTACCTCCGGGATGTCGCCGGATTCACAGGGCCCCACATCGGATGCGAAACCTCCATCTGCGGCGCTTGCACCGTCCACCTCGACGGCAAGGCGATCAAGAGTTGCACCCTGTTCGCCGTGCAGGCGGACGGCCGCCAAGTCCTGACCATCGAAGGTCTGGCAGTCGACGGCAAGCTTGATCCGATGCAGGAAGCATTCTGGAACGAACACGGTCTCCAGTGCGGTTATTGTACGCCGGGCATGATCATGACCGCCAAACAGATTGTCGAGCGGAATCCGCATCCCACCGACGAAGAGATCCGGCATGGCTTGGAAGGCAACCTGTGCCGCTGCACGGGCTACCAGCACATCGTGAATGCGGTGAGAGCGGCCGCGGGAAAGGCATAAGCGATGGCGACAATTACCAGCAAGCCCGAAACCCTGGTCGGCAAGCGCATCCGCAGGCGCGAAGATCCGCGTCTCATTACGGGCACGGCCACCTATCTCGACGACATCCAGTTGCCCGGCATGCACCACGCCTGCATCGTGCGCAGTCCGCATGGCGCGGCGAAGATCAAATCCATCAACATCCAGCCTGCGCTGGATCTTCCGGGCGTGTTCGCGGTGTTCACCGGCAAGGACACCGAGAAAGTCGGGCCCGTGCCGTGCGGCGCGTCGCTGCCCGGTCTGCGAGTTCCGCATCATCATTTGTTGGCCATGGACCGCGTGTATTTCGTCGGGCATCCCGTGGCGGTGGTGGTAGCGACGGACCGGTACGTCGCGCGCGATGCGGCCGACCTGGTGGAAGTGGACTACGAACCGCTTCCCGCCGTGACCGATCCCGAGAAAGCCATCGCGCCCGGAGCGCCGCCGGTCCATCCCGAATGGCCGGATAACACCGCGTTCACGTTCCACCAAGAGGGCGGCGAGGTGGACAAAGCGTTTGCCGAAGCGGAAGTCATCGTGAAAGAGCGCATCATCAGCCAGCGCTTGATTCCGGCGGCGATGGAAACGCGCGGCGCGGTGGCGGATTGGAAGGTCGGCGACAAGACGCTGACCGTGCATGCCTCCACGCAGAATCCGCACCTGCTGCGGTCGATACTGGCGGCGATGCTCGGGATCGCGGAGAATCGGCTGCGCATCGTCGCTCCCGAAATCGGCGGCGGCTTCGGCAGCAAGATTCAGATCTACGCCGAAGAGGCTCTAATGGGCTTCATCTCGATGAAACTCGGCAAGCCGGTGAAATGGATCGAATCGCGCCGCGAAAATTTCATGGGCACCATTCACGGGCGCGGGCACGTGGATTACTACGAAGTGGCGGCCAAGCGCGACGGCACAATCCTGGCCATCAAGCTGAAGCTGATCCAGGATTTGGGCGCGTTCCACACCCTGCTCACCCCGGCGATTCCCACGCTTTCCGTGCTCATGATGCCAGGCCTCTACGATTGCAAAAGCATTCGCGCGGACATTGTCGGCGTATTCACCAATTGCATGGCGACGGACGCCTATCGCGGTGCCGGGCGTCCGGAAGCCACGCACGGGATCGAGCGCATGGTGGATATCCTTGCGGCGGAATTGAAGTTGGATCCGGCGGAGATCCGCTTCAAAAACTTCGTGAAGAAGGACGCGTTCCCCTACTCCACCGCGACCGGTCTTATTTATGATAGCGGCGACTACGCGGCGCCGCTCCAAAAGGCGCTGGACAATGCCGGCTACAAGGAGTTGCGCGCCGAGCAACAGAAGGCTCGCACGGCCGGTCGATTGATGGGCGTCGGCATGTCGGCGTACGGCGAGATCTGCGCGTTCGGCCCGTCACCGGCCACGCCGGCGGGCGGCTGGGAAAGCGCGACGGTCAAGATCGAGCCGAACGGCGGCGTGACGGTGATGACCGGTTCATCGGCGCACGGGCAGGGGCACGAGACCACGTTCGGGCAGATCGCGGCCGACGAACTGGGCGTCGGCATGGAGGACGTGCAGGTGCTGCACGGCGACACTTCCGTGGTGCAATATGGAATCGGAACTTTCGGCAGCCGCAGCGTTTCCGTGGGCGGCCCGGCGATCTATTATGCGATCCAAGAGCTGAAGGAGAAGATCAAGAAATACGGCGCGATGCTGCTCGGAACGGACGACGTATCCTACGCCAATGGCACTTGCATCGATAACAAAACCGGCAAGTCCATGCCGCTGGCGCAAATCGCGGCGGCATCGTATAGGGCCATGCAGCTGCCGCCCAATACGGAGCCGGGCTTGGTGGCTACCTATTTCTGGGAGCCGTCCAATTTCACTTTCCCGTTCGGCGCGCACATTATCGTGACGGAAGTGGATCGCGATACCGGAGCGATCGCCATCAAGCGCTACGTCGCGGTGGACGATTGCGGCAAGATCATCAATCCGCTGCTGGTAGACGGACAGGTGCACGGGGGCGTGGCGCAAGGGCTGGGCCAGGCGCTGTGGGAGCAGGTGGTCTACGACGACAACGGCCAGCTGGTGACGGGCGAGTTCATGGACTATGCGATGCCGCGAGCGAGCAACATGCCGTGGATCGAGACCAGCCACACCACAACGCCCTCGCCCGTGAATCCGCTGGGCGTCAAGGGAGTGGGTGAGGCCGGAACCATCGGATGTTCGCCCGCGCTGGTCAATTCGGTGGTGGATGCGCTCAGCCCGCTGGGGGTGCGCCACATCGATATGCCGCTGACGCCGGAAAAAATCTGGAAACTGGTGGAGCGGGGAGGCAAGGCATGATCGCGCAAAACTTCGAGTATGCCGCGCCCACCAGCCTCAAGGAAGCACTGGAGCTATTGGGTGGCGAAGACGTAAAGGCGCTGGCCGGCGGCATGAGTCTGATTCCGATCCTCAAACTTCGGCTGGCGGCGCCGGGCCAGTTGGTGGATCTGGGCCGCATTGCTGAGCTGAACTACATTCGAGAGGAAGGCAGTACGCTACGAATTGGAGCGACGACGACGCACTATCAGGTGGAAAGCTCGCCGCTGGTGCGTTCCAAATGCCCGCTACTCGCGGAAGCGGCTTCGAACATCGGCGATATTCAAGTGCGCAACATGGGGACCATCGGCGGCAGCGTCGCGCATGCCGATCCAGCGGCGGATTACCCCGCATCGTTGCTCGCGCTCGAAGCCAAGGTAGGGCTGGCGAGCGCGAAGGGGAAACGCGAAATGCCCATCGCTGATTTTTTCGTGGACACTTTCACCACCGCGCTCGAGCCGGGCGAAATTGTGCGGGAAGTGACGGCGCCGGTGGACGATCAGACGGTGGGTACCAGCTATCAGAAGATGCTGCAACCGGCGTCCGGCTTCGCGATCGTCGGCGTGGCGGTGCGCCTCCGCAAGGCGGCGGGCAAGGTCGCCATGGCTCGGGTCGGCGTGACGGGATTGAGCGGGAAACCCTACCGCGCGGTTGCCGTCGAGAAGGCGCTGGAGGGGACTGCCGCAAGCCCCACGGATCTACAGAAGGCCGCCGCATTAGTCGCCGACGGCGTGGAGGCCAACTCTGATCTCAGCGCATCCGGCGAATACCGTAAGCATCTGGCGCGTGTCTACGCGATGCGCGCTCTGGCCATCGCTTGGTCGAGGACGGCTTGAAGATCAGCGGTTCTTACCTAGTGCCGGCAGCCAGGGAACGCACCTACCAGTTGCTCCAAGATCCCGAGATTCTGGCGAAGTGCATGCCCGGTACCGACCAACTCAACAAGGTCGGTTCCGACGAGTACGAAATGAAGATGAAAATGGCGATCGCCAGCATCGGAGGGCTGTTCGCCGGTAAGGTGCGGCTGGTGGATCAGAATCCGCCGGAGAGCTTCAAACTAATGGTCGACGGGACGGGAAAGATCGGGTTCGTCAAAGGGGAAGGCGTACTGCACCTTACCGAGCAGGGCGAATCGTCGACGGAAGTGAAGTACGAGGGCGAGGTCCAAGTGGGCGGGACCATCGCCGGGGTAGGCCAGCGTTTACTGGACACAACCTCCAAGCTCATTATAAAGAAGTTCTTCGAGAAACTATCCGAAAACGCTAAGGCTCCATAAGGTTAGGCGACAAAAGAGGCGCGGTCCCGTGCAGGAGACCGCGCCAACCAGAGGAGGAGAAGGTCTAAAACGGCTTTACGCTTCTCTGTGTAAGAGGACGCACGGAAAGACGGGATGGTTCCACCGGTACCTTTTCTGTACAATTAACTTTGATGTCTGCGCGTGCGCTCATTCCAAACCTCGTTCTCCTTGCGGCGGCTAGCGGAGCCTTATACGGCCAGGGCCTGCACATTACCGACACGCCACCTTCTGGGACTGTCGGTACTCCCTACAGTTTCCAATTCACCGCATCCGGGGGAAGCGGGAACTACTCGTGGTCGTGGTATCCACAAATGCAAAGCGAAGGCGTAAGGGCGCACATCGCAGGACCCCTGTACGAGCTTCCTCCGGGATTGAATTTGAACGCGAACAACGGCCAGGTTACAGGTACGCCTACTCTGGCATCGAGCGGGTTTCAGGTTTACGTCCAGGTCAACGATATCGAGAATTCGGATTTGGTCGGGTACACGAACTACAGCCTCGCCATGGCGGCTTGCACGCCCGGCTTTGTGACGCCGTTGACGCTGCCGGGGGACGATGTGCAAGTCGCGTATCCTCATTTTCTGTTTCAGGCCCAGGGCTGCCAGCCTCCGTATACCTTTGTGTACAGCGGATCGCAATTCCAGATCGGCGGACCGAATGCGTTCCCGACCGGACTTTCTTTGAATTCGACGACCGGGGAGTTAAGCGGAACTCCAGGGCCGGGGACGGTCGGCAACTATAGCATTCCCATCACGGTTACGGAGTATGGGGGTGGGACGAATGAGCAAACGTTTTCATTGACCATCAACCCCCCGCCCACGCTTACAAACAGCTCGCCCCTGCCGAACGGCGTGGTCGGCGCGGTATACGGTCCGGTGACGTTGACACCAAGCGGAGGAACCCCTCCGTACTCGGGCGGCTTCACCGAGTCGGGTCTTCCGCCAGGGCTCACGTTGACCAAGTACACCGGCGTTCTGACTGGAACACCGACCAAAGCTGGGACGTATACGCCGACCATCGAAATTACCGACTCCGTGGGTGGTACGTCCAACCAGATGTTCCAAATTACGGTTACGACCGCCACCGCGCAACTCCAGGTGTCACCCGCCAGCCTGACGTTCAATGCCAACCAAAGCGGCGACATGCCGGCTTCGCAAGCTTTGTCCGTGGTTCCCGCGTCAGGCTCTCTGCCGCCCTTCAATTTCACGGTTCAGACCGATGGCGGCCAGGCGGGCACGCCCGTGCCTTTCGTGCTCACCACGCAACCGGGGACCGGCGGCGTGGCACCGGCACAGATCGTAGTGAGCGTGAATCAGGGAAGCATGGCGGGGGGCAACTACTCCGGCCGCATTCGCGTAATCGACTCGAACGGCTTGGAAAATGACGTAACGGTAAACCTGATCGTAACCGCGACGCCCCAGCAATTGACGGTAGTGCCGAACATTTTGCATTTTGCGGCGCTCGAACAATCACCGAGTACGCAAACGGCGACTTTGGCGGTTCGCAGCAGCGGCGGCGTCGGTCCTTTGGGGTTCAGCACCACGGTGCTGGGCGCGAGCCCCTGGATTACGGGCGTGACGCCCGGTTCGGGCCAAACCGTACCCAATTCGCCAGTGCTGATCCAAGTCTCGGTGAGCTCGAACGGGCTGCAGATCGGCAGCTATCACGATGTGATCGAAGTGTCCTCCGCGGCCGGCAACATTGACGTGCCGGTAGTTTTGTTCGTGGGCCAAGGCGGCGCTATTATGGCGGTAAATCTCACCGGAATCCGGCTCTACGCGCGACAAAACGGTGGATACTCCAACAACCTCAATATAAATGTACTCAACATAGGCGCTCCGGACTCAACCGTGAATTGGACCGCGAGCGTGGTCAATCCGTCAAGTTGGCTAGCGCTTGGACCACCCACCAGCGGGACCGCGACGGCCAGCGCGCCGGGGCCGCTGGGCATCAGCTTGACGTCCACCGCAACGCAAATGTCGCCGGGCGGCTATTACGCGCTGATCAAGATCACCGATCCGAACTCGCTCAATTCGCCGCAATATGTGCTGGTGGTGTTGGATCTGGAAAGCAGCAGTACAGCTTCGTTGCCCGATCAAATCCCCGCCGGGGTTTTCTTCGTGGCGACGGCGGGGGGGGCACAAACCAGCCCCGTGGAGTTGGACGTGAACACCAGCAGCTCCACGCCCGTACCGTTCTATGCGGCGGCTACGACCACCGATGGCGGCAACTGGCTGATCGTGAACCCGACTTCAGGGAGTTCCACAGGGGCCAACTCCGGTACCGTGAATATATCGGTGAATCCGGCCTCGCTAACTCAGGGCGTTTATACGGGAGATGTAAACATATCGATGTCGGGCGCGTTGCGCACCACGAACATAACCGTGGTTGTGGTGCCGGCGGGTGACACGGCGAACGCCACTTCCGCTCGCGCAGTAAGGGCGGCAGCGGGTTGCACGGCGAGCAAAGTAGTGATCACGGAAACGGGGCTGGTGAACAATTTTGCGGTTCCGGCCGGTTTCCCCGCCACGCTCATCGCGCAGCTGAACGACGATTGCGGCGGCACGCTGACGGGCGGATCGGTGGTGGCGAGTTTCTCGAACGGGGACGCGCCCTTGACGCTGGTCGGCAACGGACAGGACGGCACCTACTCGGCCACCTGGCAACCGGGGACGGTGACCTCGCAAATGGTGGTGAACCTCAACGCCAGCTCCGGGGCGCTGCAACCCGCCAAGGTGCAATTGAACGGCGGGGTGGCGCAAAACCAGACCACGCCGCCGGTGCTGACGCCGAGCGGCACGCTTCACAATTTGAATCCGGTGGTGGGTGCTCCGCTCGCGCCCGGCACCATCGTGCAGGTGTTCGGCAGCGGACTGGGACCGCCCATGGGCGTATCTCCGGGCGTGATCCCGCTGGTGGATACGTTCGATAACACTTACGTGCTGATCGGGCCGTATCAAGCGCCGCTATATTTTTTGAGCAACCATCAGCTGGATGTTCAGCTGCCGGTAGAGTTGACCGCTACACAGCAATATCCGATCGTGGTGAGCGTTAACAACGCGATCACTTTGCCGGACACACTCAACGTCGTTCCGGCCACGCCCGGCGTAGCCGCGTTCGCAAGTGGAGGAATCGTCGCGCAGCACAACTCGGATTTCTCGCTGGTGACAGCCGCCAATCCGGCCAAAGCGGGCGAAGTGATCATCATGTATCTGGCGGGGCTGGGTCCGACCAATCCGCCGGTGGCGTCTGGCCAGCCCGCCCCGTCCAATCCCCCGGCCAGCGTGACGCTGCCGGTGACGGTCACCGTGGACAACCAAAACGCCAAGATCTTTTTCGCGGGCTTGACGCCGGGCGCGGCGGGGCTGTATCAAATCGATTTCGAGGTTCCGGCCAATGCATCGACGGGCAATGTGAACGTCGTCGTTATGCAGAACGGCTTGGCGGCGAATACGACCACGCTGCCGGTCTCGCAATAGGCGTCCGGGTTCGGCGGTCAAACTGATGTCTAGTTCAGACGCGCCTCGGCCAACAGCAAGGGAAACTCCGGATCGCCGCGCAACGGGTCGAGATACGGGTCCACCTTCATGATGATCGCGGTGCGCTGCCGGACCGCTTTGGCAAGCCATTCGAGCGCCTCGGTTTTCCGCTTCAGCGCAGTATAGATGAACGCGAGCTGATACGGATCCACGTATTGGTCCGGCGCCGGCATCAGCAGTTTGCCGAGAATTTCTTGCGCCTTCCCCTTCCGGTCCGTGAGAGCGTACAAATGCGCGAGTCGAGCAGGTCCCTCGCTGTCGCCGGTGGACGCCAGCGCGACCGCGAGAAATTCGTGCTCGGCGCCGGCCCAGTCGCGCTTGGCTTCCAGCGCCTGTCCGAGCATCAAGTGGGCTTCGCGAAATGATGGGTCCTTCTCGATCATCATTCGCGCTTTCACGATCGCTTCGTCGTAATGCCGCGAGTAATAGCTCACCATTCCGTCCGCCGCACACAAGGGCATGGAAGCAGGGTCCAGCGCGAGCGCCTTTTCTATTTCGGGCCCCGCCTCGTCGAATCGGCCCACGTACAGCAAGCTCAAGGCGCGCCACTGGTGCGCGGTCGCAAAATTGGGGTCGAGCCTCAAAGCGCCTGCCAGCTCGCTGTCGGCCTTTTTCCAATCCGAATCGACCCCGTAGGCGACTAGCCCCAGCGCGGCGTGCGCCTCCGCAACATTAGGATCGAGAGCGATAGCCTCATTGGCCGCTTCTACCGCATACCGGCTCATTTCGGCTGCCGGGAGATCGCTGTTGGTTGCCATCACCGCGTAACACATGGCTTCGCCGGCATAGGCTGGAGCATAGCGGGGGGCGGAGCGGATCGCTTCCTGATACAGCTCAAGACTGGTGCGCAGCGATTCGGGGGTTCGCTTATTCCAAAACAATCGGGCTTTGGCGCACAATTGCGCGGAGTGTGCATTTTCACCACTGTTCGCTTTTGCCTGGCGCGGGACGAGGCGCCACGTCCCAACTCCCACTGCGCACATCGCAACGACGATGAACGTCATGCGCCACCACCTGCGGATAGGAATCCGGAGGGTCGAGGAGGTAGTCGGGAGGGGTTCTGGAATGCGAAATGCCGGCGCATAAGTGCCCTTGGGAAATTCGATGCGCATCGGATTTCGACCACCGCCGCCATCGTAGTACTCGGCGAGCTTGGTCCGGATACGACTCATCTCGACGCGAACCGCGGGATCGATCCTGGGGTCGTAGTCCGCCGGCTTTTCGAAAGCTTCGATGCCGACCACGTATTCCTTAACGTGCGAGCTTTCTCCCTTCAGCGCCCGCTCGACGAGAAATCGCAGCAACCGGCTGCGCCGCTCCGACGTTCGAAATTCGTCGCTCGCCAGTATGCGCGCCAGTTCAGCGCGGATTTTATCGGCGTCAGGTATGGCGGAGGTTTGAATCAACGAAGCTCCTCGCGACGATATCTTAAATCATATTACGTTTCCGCAAGATACTGACAACACGGAGTTGTATCGTAACAACGGCTGGATGTATCCGGGTGACACTTGCGTTCCCGCAGAGTGCTGGACATAATTTCGAGGGCAGCCGCCTTCGCGGGCGGAGCCGGGTGTGGTCAAAAGATACCAGGGCGTTTCTGGTCGTGGAGCGGCGATGAGAAAATTCGGCTTATCTCCCATTTTCATGCTCATTGCTTGCTTGGGGTACCCGCGCATAGCTCGGGCCCCGGTACGCCAGCCCGTGTGCAGACCTGACTTCGTCACGACATCTCCCCTACCCGGCGACGACGTGGGAATCGCCTATACCGCTCTCCAATTTCAGGTCGAGGACTGCAACACTCCAAAAACGTATACCTTTACCGGCGGCGGGTTTCCCAACGGACTTTCCTTAAGTTCCGGCGGCCTGCTAAGCGGAACTCCGGATCCGGGCACGAACGGTACTTATACCATCTCCGTTACGGTTCAGGATGTAGATGCGTATACGAGAACCGAGACGTTTCGGTTGAGCATCAATCCCTTGCCGACGGTGACGAACGGTTCGCCGCTCCCGAACGGGACCATTGGTGTGGCCTACGGCCCCGTCACGCTCACCACCGGCGGAGGAACCCCGGGATACAGCTTCACTGCGTCCGGTCTTCCGCTGGGTATGACGCTGACCGGAAACACCGGTGTTCTGAGTGGAACGCCAACCCAAACGGGGACGTTTACGCCGACCATCGGCGTTACCGACAGCGTGGGTGGCACATCCCAACAGATGTTCCAGATCACGATCGCAACCGCCGGCGCGCAACTGCAGGTCTCACCCGCGAGCCTGACCTTCAATGCTAACCAAAACGGCGAAATGCCGCCCCCGCAAGCCCTGTCCGTGGTTCCCACCTCAAACGCGACGCCGCCCTACAAATTCACGATTCAGACCGACGGCGGCCAAACCGGCACGCCCGTGCCGTTCGCGCTCACCACGCAACCCGCAACCGGCGGCGTGGCGCCCACGCAGGTCGGAGTGAGCGTGAGCCAGGGAAGCATGGCGGCGGGAAGCTCCTCGGGCCGCATTCGCATCATCGACTCCAACAATTTAGAAAATGACGTTGTAGTAAACCTGACCGTAACGGCGACGCCGCAGCAACTGGCGGTGACACCGAACATTTTGCATTTTACGGCGATCGAGCAGTCGCCGGGCACGCAAACGGCCAGTTTGGCGGTCAGCAGCAGTGGCGGTCCCTTGGGATTCAGCACTTCGGTGGTCGGCGGCAGTTCGTGGATCGGCGTGACGCCCAGTTCCGGACAAACCGTGCCCAACTCGCCGGTTTTGGTCCAAGTTTCCGTGAACTCGAGCGGGCTCGAAGTCGGCAGCTATCATGACGTTATCGAAGTGTCGTCGGCAGCCGGCAACGTTGACGTGACGACAACGCTATTTGTAGGCCAAGGCGGCGCCGCCACCATGGCGGTGAATCTCACAGGGTTCCGGCTGCAGGCGATCCAGGGCGGCGGATACTCAAACACTCAGACCATTCAAATCCTCGATGTCGGCGGTCAGGGCTCGACCGTGGACTGGTCCGCAGACTTAGTAAATCCCGCAAGCTGGCTTTCGCTTGGACCACCGACCAGCGGGACGGCGACGGCCAGCGCACCGGGGCTGCTGACATTCACGCTGTCCCCGACCGCCACGCAGATGTCGGCGGGGCCGTATTACGCTCTGATCCGTATTGCCGACCCGAACTCGCTCAATTCGCCGCAGTATGTGCAGGTGGTGTTGGATCTGGAAAGCAACACTTCGCCTCCCTTGCCGGATCCGAATCCGGGCGGGTTTTTCCTGGTGGCGACGGCGGATGGATCCGCGACCAGCGCCCAGGTATTGACCATTAACACCAGCAGCGCCACGGCGGTCCCGTTCCAGGTTTCGGCATCGACATCCGACGGCAGGACATGGCTGGTGGTGGACCCTTCATCGGGCACTTCGTCGGGCGCGACTCCCGGTACCGTGAATGTGTCGGCCAATCCGGCCGCGCAGGCTCAGGGCGTCTTCACCGGCAGTGTGAACGTGTCGATGTCGGGCGTGCTGCGCTCCGTCAACGTAACTGAAGTGGTGCTGCCGGCGGGTGACACGGCAAACGCCACTTCCGCTCGCGCCGTAAGGGCGGCGGCGGGTTGCACGCCAAGCGAGGTAGTTCTCACGGAAACGGGGCTGGTGAACAATTTCGCCGTACCGGCCGGGTTCCCCGCCACGCTCATCGCGCAGCTGAACGACGATTGCGGCGACACGCTGGTGGGCGGATCGGTGACAGCGAGCTTCTCGAACGGGGACGCGCCCTTGACGCTGGTCGGCAACGGACAGGACGGCGCATACTCGGCCACCTGGCAGCCGGGAACGGTGACCTCGCAAATGGTGGTCAACCTCAACGCCAGCTCCGGCGCGCTGCAGCCCGCCAAGGTGCAATTGAACGGCGGGGTGGCGCAGAACCAGACCACGCCGCCGGTGCTTTCACCGGGCGGCACGCTTCACAATTTGGCTCTGAGCAGGAATTCGACGGGGCCCGCGCGGGCGTGAGTTTTGCCGGGGCGGACGGTTCGGTAGACTGGCGGAGTGAGACGAGACGATTGGAGCAAAATCCTCGGTTGGCCGGGCTACCAGGTT
>Ga0302326_10009365_pt1 | contig 21419 bp, 24 predicted proteins | sample Palsa_T0_3_FD_202264 | JGI IMG/M metagenome (GOLD analysis project Ga0302326, IMG submission 202264) | Peat permafrost microbial communities from Stordalen Mire near Abisko, Sweden - Palsa_T0_3 | ecosystem: Environmental > Terrestrial > Soil > Palsa > Peat permafrost | place: Sweden: Abisko... | reverse complement strand
TTGAGCAATTCGCGGACCCCCCACACGCGGGGCGTCGGGGCCGCGTCCGGACTCATCGCGTGGCCGCTACCTTCTGCACGGATTTCGGCGACGTGGGCTCCGCGAGGCCCGAACCGGTTGCGCAGCGCGCGCTGGGTTCCGTCCCTTCGACGAAGTACTCGTACCGATTCGCGTACCCGCACGCCGCGATCTTGCGCACCTCGGTCGACGGATAGACGAAGTCGTGCTTCGCAACGTTCGCGAGGGCGGCTCGCATGAAGCGCGACCACATTCGCGCCGGGATGTTGCCTCCGTACGATTCGTTCATCGGCAGATAATTGTCGTTGCCGAGCCACACCGCGGTGACGAGGTCGGGCGTATAGCCGACGAACCACGCGTCGCGATAGTCCGAGGTCGTCCCCGTCTTGCCGGCTGCGGGCCGCCCGATAACCGCATTCGGGTAGCCGGTGCCCTCCTCGATCACGCTCTCGAGCATCGTCGTGACGACGTAGGCGGTGCCGGCGCTGATGACCTCCGTCTGCTGCGGGAACCGGTCGTCGAGCAGCGTCTGGCCGACCGGATCCTTGACGAGCCGGATCGATACGGGGTCGATGTGCACGCCTTGATTCGCGAGCGTGGCGTAGCCCGCGGCCATGTCGAGCGGCGTGACGACGGACGTTCCGAGCGCGAGCGAGAGATTCGCCTCGAGCGGCTCGCCGACGCCCATGCGCTTCGCATACTCGATGACCCGATCGATGCCAAGGCGCTCCGCAAGGCGCACGGCGACGACGTTGCGCGACTGCGCGAGCGCGGAGCGCAGCGTCATCGAGCCATAGAAGCGATCGTCGTCGTCGAGCGGCCGCCAGTACTTCCCGTCGCCCATCGGATACGCGACGGGTTCGTCCTCCATGATCGTCGTGGGTGGAAGGCCGCTATCGATCGCAGCGGTGTACACGTACGCCTTGAACGACGACCCCGGCTGCCGGCGCGCCTGCCACGCCCGATTGAACTGATCCGCGAGCGAAAAGCCGCGGCCGCCCACGAGCGCGACGATCTCGCCCGTCTCCGGACGAATGGCCACGAGCGCCGCCTGGTGCGCGCCGATCCCCTCGGCGACGGAACGGCCGACGCCCCAGTCGACCGCCTCCTGCGCCATTCGCTGGAGCCCCGGATCGAGCGTCGTGTCGACCTCGAGGCCGCCCTCGTACGTCGCCTTCGTCCCGAACTGCTGCTCGAGCTCGTGGTTCACGTACGTCGTGAAATACGGATACTTGAACGACTGCAGCCCACCCGGTCGCTCGCCGATCAGATGCAGCGGGGCGTTCTTCTCGGCTGCCTCCTGGGCGCGGGTGATGAAACCGCTGGCGGCCATCCGGTCCAGCACGTGCTCCTGGCGCTGCTTCGCCCGTGCGACGTCGACGTATGGCGAGTAATCGGACGGCGCTGCCGGCAGCCCCGCCAGCACGGCCGCCTGTGCGATCGTCAGGTGCCCCACGTCGGTGCCGAAGTACGTGTGGGCGGCGGCTTCGACCCCATACGCGCCCGAGCCGAAGTAGATCAGGTTCAGGTAGCGCTCGAGGATCTCGTCTTTCGTGTACTGCCGCTCGATCTCGAATGCGAGGAGCGCCTCCTGGACCTTCCGCGAAATCGACACTTCGTTCGAGAGGAAGAGCGCGCGGGCGAGCTGCTGGGTAATCGTGGAAGCGCCCTGAAAGCGGTCGTGCCGGTAGTCCGCGTACGCCGCACGCGCCACGCCCTCAAAGTCGACGCCGTGGTGCGTGTAGAAATTCCGGTCCTCGGTCGCGACGAACGCGTTTCGTACCATCTGCGGGATGCGGTCGATCGGAACCCAGATGCGGTTCTCTTTGTAGAGGCTGGCGAGCAGCGTGCCGTCGCGCGCGTAGATGTGCGTCGAGCGCGACGGCTGGTAGTCCGCCATGCGGCTGATGTCAGGCAGGTTCCGCGAGTACGAGTTGACGATGCCGGCGACGATGCCGGCACCGAACACCATCGCGAGCAGCAGCAGGGTCGCGAAGATCGACAGCGCGCGCCTCACGCGATGCGACTCGCATGCGACAGCACGCCGTTCACGAACCGGCCAGAATCCTCGGTGGAAAACTTCTTCGCGAGCTCGACCGCCTCGTTGATGACGACCGGCCGAGGCGTCTCCGGCTTGTGCTGCATCTCGTACACGCCCATCCGAAGAACCAAACGATCGATCGTCGGGAGACGTTCGATCGTCCAGCCTTGCAGCAGTGGGGCAATGATAGCGTCCGACTGCTCCGCATGTTCGAGCGTCCCGAAGACGAGGTCGCGAACGAACGCACGGGATTCGCTGGAGGAGGCATGCACGAGCGCTTCCGCCAGCGCGTCGCCGGGCTGGTGGTGCCCGACCTCGACGCTGAACAGCGTCTGGAGGGCGAGCTCGCGCGCATGTCGCCGCGTGAGCGCCATCTAGTCGACGCCGACGGCGGGGGCGAACGAGGTCAGGAAATCGACGGAGACCCCGCCGCGACGAAAGGCCGCGTCGTCGACGATGCTGCGGCAGACGCCCACGGTCGTGCTCACGCCCTCGAGGCGGGTGTCGCGAAGCGCGCACGACATCCGCGTGATCGCCGCCTCGCGGGTCGCGGCATGCACGATGATCTTCGCGAGGAGCGAATCGTAGTACGGCGGGATCGGGGTGCCGGAGAGGACGGAGGAGTCGACCCGCACGCCCGGGCCTCCGGGCAGGGCCACCTCGGTCAGCGTTCCGGCCGCCGGGGCGAAATTGTTCGCGGATTCCTCGGCGTTGATCCGGCACTCGATCGCGTGCCCACGCGCGACCAGGTCCTTTTGGCGCCAGGAGAGCCGCTCGCCGTCGGCCACGCGCAGCTGTTCCCGCACGAGGTCCACGTCGTACAGCATCTCCGTGACCGGGTGCTCGACCTGGATGCGGGTGTTCATCTCCATAAAATACACGTCGTCGCCGCTCACCAGAAACTCCAGTGTTCCGGCGCCGGTGTAGCCGACCGAGCGCGCCGCTGTGACCGCCATCGCGTGGAGCCGCCGCCGGATCCGATCGGGGAGTACCGGCGCGGCCGCCTCCTCGATCAGCTTTTGATGGGACGGCTTTTGGACCGAGCAGTCGCGTTCGCCGACGTGCACGACGCCGCCGTGGGCGTCGCCCATCACCTGGACCTCGATGTGCCGCGGCTTTTCCAGGAGCTTTTCCAGGTAGAGGCGGCCGTCTTTGAAATTGGCCTCCGCCTCGGCCTGCGCCGTCGCAAACGCGTGCTCGAGCTCACTCTCCGCACGAACCTCGCGCATCCCCTTGCCCCCGCCGCCGGCCGTCGCCTTGAGCAGGATCGGATAGCCGATGCGCTTCGCGGCGGTGCGCGCGTCCTCGACCGACGGCAGCACGTCGCTGCCGGGCGTCGTGGGGACGCCGGCCTTCTCCATCATCTTCTTGGCCGTGGCTTTGTCGCCCATCTGGGCGATCACGGCGGGCGTGGGGCCGACGAAGGTGAGCCCGTGGTCGGCACAGATCTCGGCGAAGCGTGCATTCTCTGCCAGGAATCCATAGCCCGGGTGCACCGCGTCGGCGCCGGAGATCAGCGCGGCGGAGATGATGTTCGGCACGTTCAGGTACGAGCGGGCGGCCGGTCCCGGCCCGACGCAGAAGGCCTCGTCCGCCGCCGAGACGTGCAACGCGCGGCGGTCGGCTTCCGAGAAGATCGCGACGGTCGGCACCCCCATCTCGTGGGCGGCCCGGTTCACGCGCAGCGCGATCTCGCCGCGGTTCGCGATGAGGAGCTTCTTCATCGTCAGCGCTCGATTTCAAACAATGGCTGGCCGAACTCGACCGGCGCGCCGTCGGTGACGAAGACGCGCGACACGCGGCCGGGGCCGCCCGAGGAGATCGGGTTGCGGATACCGAGCGACTCGACATAGGCGAGCTCGCGCTCGTCGGCCAGCACGGCGCCCTCGACCACCGCGGGCCGCGACAGCCGCACGATACCGACGACGTCGGATCGGAGCGTGGTCGCCTCGCGATCGCCGCCCGCGTGGACGACGCCGTTTCCAGATGGCGCGTCGTCCGTCTCGAGCGCCGCAGCCGGCGCTCGTTCCGGGGCGGCGACATGCGGCGCTGCACGGCGGACTTCGATCTCGAGGTCGCCGTCGACGATGGTCAGGCGGGTGAGCCCGCTCGCTTCGGCGGCCGTGGCGACATCGCGCACGCGCAGCGCGACGTCATCCCACTGCACGACGGGCCCCTCGTTCGCAGCAGAGCATGGAGGCGGAGCGTTCACCCCATCGAGCGGCGCGACCTCGGCCCGGTCGCGCGCGGGCAGGGCGAGCAGGGCCGGTCCGTACGCCGAGTCGATCTCGGCGAGCGGAACGAGGGCGAACGCTCGCTCGCCCAGGCGTGCATGGGGCAGGGTCAACTCGGGCTCGTCGATGCGAACGTCGTCGTACGCCAGCAGGTCGAGGTCGATCACCCGCGGCCCCCAGCGATAGGTCTCCGTGCGGCCGAGCGCCCGCTCGATCCGTTGTAGCTCGGCGAGCAGCTCCCGCGGCGGGATCGTGGTTTCGAGCAGGACGGCAGCGTTGACGAACGGTGGCTGGTCGCGGACACCCCATGGCTCGCTGCGATAAAGCCCCGACCGCCGGACCACCGTCCCGAGCGACCGCAGCGATACGATCGCCGCCTCGATCGTGGCGGCCGCGTCGCCGAGATTGGCGCCGAGCCCGACCCGCGCGAGGCCCACGTCGCGTCGCCCTAGCCTGCGCTGCTGCTGCGGGTGGCGACCAAGGTCACGGCCGGCGTGGCCCCATCGAGCAACCGTGGCTTCGCGATCGTCACCTCGGCCCGCGCGACGCGCGGGTCGCGCAGCGCGTCCTCGAGGATCCTTGAGCACAAGCGCTCGAGCAGTGCGAACGACGTGCCGGCGACCAGGTCGACGACTCGGCGATGTACGGTGGCGTAGTCGATCGTGTCCGCGAGGTCGTCGCTGCGCGCCGCGGCGTCGAGATCGACGTCGAGGTGGAGATCGATGTCGAGCGGTTGCGCGTACTCCCGCTCTCCCGGGTCGGCTCCGTGGCGGCCGTACGCGCGCACACCACGCAGGCTCACGCGCGATGCGCTGCTCACAGCGGCCGATCGGCCCAGCCGTCGGGCCGCCAGCCGCGCACGACCGCGTCCGCCACGTGCACGACGTCGCACATCGCGGCGACGTCGTGGACGCGCACGATGTCGACGCCCGCCTCCACGGCGAGCGCGACCGTCGCGGCGGTCCCGAACGCGCGTGCGCCGATGTCGCGACCCGTGAGCTTGCCGATCGTAGACTTGCGCGACGTCCCGAGCATGGTCGCAAACCCGAGTGCGACGAGTCGATCGAGCGCGCGCAGGAGCGCGACGTTGTGTTCGGCGGTTTTCCCGAACCCGATACCCGGGTCGACGATCACGCGTTCTCGCGCGATCCCGGCACGGACCGCCCGCGTGGCTTGCTCCTCCAGTGACGAGAGCACCTCGTCGACGACGTCTCGCTCGTACACCGCGACCTGCTTGTTGTGCATGATCACGACCGGCGCATCGCATGCGAGGGCAACGTCGAGCAGCTGGTCGTCCAGTCCCCACACCGAGTTCAGGATGTCGCCGCCCGCCGCGTGCGCCGCTCGAAAGATCGGCGGCTTGAACGTGTCGACGGAGATCAGCGCATCGGGCGCGCGATCGCGCGTCCCTCGGACGACGGGGAGCAAGCGCGCCGCCTCCAGCGCCGCATCGATCGGGGCGTGCCCCGGGCGTGTCGACTCCGCCCCGATATCGAGCAGATCGGCACCGGCCGCAAGTTGCGAGAGGGCATAGTCGACCGCGTGCTGTGCGTCGCCCAGACCGTCGCCGGAGAACGAGTCCGGCGATGCGTTGACGATGCCCATCACGTACGTGCGCAGACCCCACGCGAGCGATCGCCCGCGTACGCGCAGCGCACCGCGGGCGCCGCTAGCGGGAGGAGACTTCGCCGACATTCGAGAGCCACCAATCGCGCAGCCTGGCAACGACGAACGTCGATCCCGTGACGACGATGATGTTGGCGGCGTCGGCGCTGCGCCGCGCCACCGACAGCGCTTCCACCGGATCGGCGATGGCACGCGCGAACACGCCCGCGGCCTCCGCGAGCCCCGCCAGCCGCTGCGGACGCACCGCCGTGCGTCCCTCCGTCTCGAACGTCGTGAACACGAAGGCAGCCGGCAGCGCGAAGAACGGCTCGAGAACTCCGAGCGCGTCCTTGCTCTCGCTCACGGCGATGACGAACGTGAACCGCTGCTGAGGAAACTGGACGAGGAGCGCCTCGGCCAGGCTCGCGGCCTTATCCCGATTGTGGGCGATGTCGAACACGATGCTCGGATGCGCCGGAAAGAATTCCATCCGCCCGGGAATCATCAGTTGCGCGAGCCCGCGCTCGACGTCGGCGACGGCCGGCGCGAGGGCCGGCGGGGCAAACTCGAGCGCAGTGATCGCGGTGGCGGCGTTGCGCTGTTGGAACGGTCCGAGTACCGGCAGGTCGAGCGCGTAGCGCGCGGCCGGCGTGATCACCTCGAACGACTGCCCGTAGCGCGCGCCGCCACCCGTCACGCGTATCTCCGTGCGGTCGCGGACCGAGTGGAACGGCGCGCCCGCCCCCGCGCAGCCCGCTTCGATGACGGCGCGCGCGGCGCGATCCGCGGTGTCGCTGACGAGCGGGACACCCGCCTTCGCGATGCCGACTTTGTCGCCCGCGATCCGTTCGAGCGTATCGCCCAGCAGCTCCGTGTGGTCGAGCCCGATGTTCGTGATGACGGAGACGACCGGCACGATCACGTTCGTGCCGTCGAGCGTACCGCCGATCCCGACTTCGATGACCGCCGCGTCGACCTGCTCTCGAGCGAAATGCACGAACGCCAGCGCGAGCAGCGTCTCGTAGTAGGACGGCCGCTCGTGCTCTGCCGTCGTCCGCTCGATCGCCGGCATCATCTCTTCGAGGAGCTCGCCGAATGCCTCCGGATCGATCGGGACGCCGTCGACGCGCGCGCGCTCGGTCATCGACGTCAGGTGCGGTTTCGTATGCAGCCCCACGCGCTTCCCCGACGCCGTCAGCGCGACGGCGATCATCGTCGCCGTCGATCCCTTGCCGCTCGTGCCTCCCACGTGGAACGTCGGATAGGCGTTCTGCGGATCCCCGAGTTCGCTCAGGAAGAAGCGCATGCGGTCGAGCCGCGACGGGCTGCGCCGCGAGACCGTCTCGTTGATGGTCCCGAGTAAGTACGAGGCGGCCGCGGCGAAGGTCATATCCTCTTGAACGCTTTCGTGTCCGGGTTTGCTGCAACGGTTTGCGGCCCGCTCACCCGTCGGCAACCGCCCCCGCGAGGAGGTCGAGGGCGTGGGGCAGAGCCGGGAGGAGCACTTCCAGGGTCTCGCGGACCGCCTTGGGACTCCCCGGAAGGTTCACGATGAGCGTGCTGCCGCGAACGCCGGCGACCGCCCGCGACAGCATGGCGGTCTTCACAGACGCCGCAGAGGCCGCTCGCATCGCCTCGGGGATTCCCGGCACCTCGTAGTCGAGCACGGCCAGCGTCGCCTGCGGCGTGCGGTCGCGCGGGGCCAAGCCGGTGCCGCCGCTCGTCACGACGAGCGCCACCCGGTCGCGGTCGCACAATTCGATGAGCGCCGCGGCGAGCGCCGTGCCGTCGTCGGCCATCACCTGCGTGGATACGATCTCGAACGCGTCGCCCAACCCGCCGACGATGGCCGGCGCGCACGCATCCTCACGCGTGCCCGCGAACGCCCGGTCCGAGAGGACGACGATCGCGGTCCGATAATTCATCCGTCGGCGCGCCAGTGGCCGCTCTTGCCGCCGCGCTTTTCGATGAGGCATACCGATTCGATCTGGATGCCCCGCTCCAGCGCCTTCGCCATATCGTAGATCGTGAGTGCTGCGACCGCTGCTGCCGTCATCGCCTCCATCTCGACGCCGGTCTGCGCCGCCGTCTTCGCGGTCGCGAGGATCTCGAGCAGCCCCGGCTCGGTCCACGCGAACGCGACGTCGACGCTCGAGAGTGGCAGGGGGTGCGCGAGCGGGATCAGGTTCGCGGTTTGCTTCGCGGCAAGGATTCCCGCGAGCTGCGCCGTGACGAGCGCATCGCCTTTGTGCAGCGTCGCAGCGCGCAAGGCATCCGCGGTGGCGACCTCCATGCGAACGCGCGCTCGCGCGCGCGCCATGCGCTCGGTCACGGGCTTCGCCGAGACGTCGACCATGAGCACGCTGCCGTCGGCGGCGACGTGCGTCGGCCGCTCCACGGTCAGCTCGCCGAGGCGCGGCCCGCGAAGCGCATCCACACGAGCGCCAGCAGGCCGAGGACGAAGAACAGGATGCCGTGGCTGTGATGCGGCCCTGGGTGGCCCGCTCCCACCTGCAACGTGCCGGTCCAATAGAGCGAGCCGACCACGAAAAAGACGACGGCGAGCGCGAGCGCGATATTCCTCATGCGATCATCTTTGCCGCGGCGAGGGCCAGCGCTCCCGCTCCGGCGACGAGGCAGTACCAGCCAAACGGGCGCAGGTCGTTCGAACGGAAGTACCGGGTGAGAAAGGCGACCGACGCGTACGCAGTGACGCCGGCGAGCACGCCACCGATCGCGGCCTCCGCTAGGACGCCCTGCGCGCTCGGGTCGAGCAGCCGCGGCAACTCGAGGACCGACGCAGCTCCGATGGCCGGCGTCGCGAGGAGAAAGGAGTAGCGGGCCGCGTCTTCGTGCGTCAAGCCGAGCAGCAGGCCCGCGACGATCGACGACCCCGAGCGGGAGATCCCGGGGAAGAGCGCCAGGGATTGACCGAGGCCAACCCATACGGCGCCGCTCCACGGTAGCGACGCAAGGCGACGCGGCGGCCCGCTTCGCACGGCGCTGCGCAAGCGCTCGCCCGCGAACATGATCGCGGCGTTCACGATCAGGAACCCCGCGACGAGCGGGATCGAACCGAACAGTGCGCGGACGGGCCGCTCGAGGAACACGCCGAGTACCGCGACCGGGATCGTTCCAAAGACGAGCAGCCACGCGATCCGCTCCTCCCCGTCCGTTCCGATGCGGCCGCGGGCGATGCTTGCGGCAAGCCCACGCACGATGCCGGCCCAATCGCGCCGGTAGAACACGACGAGCGCGACGGCGGTGCCGAGATGCAGGGCGACGACGAAGGCGAGAAACGTCGGTGCGGACCGATCGATGTGCCAGTGCAGCAGCGCCGGGACGAGAACCGTGTGCCCGAGACTCGAGATCGGGAACAACTCGCTGAATCCCTGAAGCACCGCAAGCAGCATCGCTTGCAGAAACGTCACGCGTCTACTGGGCTATTGACTGTCGAAGACCGCGATGAACTTATACGTCCCGGCGACCGGCTTGCAGTCGGCAATCTCCGGCGCGAAGGTGGACTCGTGCGCTGCTTCGATCGCGGCGCTGTTGAGCATCGCGCTCGGCGACTTGATGATCGAGGTCCCCGTGACCTTGCCGGCTGCGTCGAGCGAGACCTGGACCTCGACCTGCCCCGAGATGCCTTGCTGCTTCGCCATCTCCGGCGTGTCGACCGATGCGCCGTTGATCATGTGGGGATCGGCGTTCGGCACGGCACACTGCGGTCGCGGTGTCGGCGACGGCGTCGGCGGTTGCGGTGGCGCAGTCGCCGCGGCGGTCGCCGCGACGACGGGCGCCGACGCGACGTTGCCCTGCGGCACGCCGTTCTCGCTGCCCTTCTTCACGTCGTACTGCGCCTCGCTCGGCCCGCTGTTCGACTTGGACGTCGTATGCACGACGTTGACCTTCAGCTTCGGCTGCGGCGGCGGGTTCGTCTGCTTGACCGGCGGCGGCGTCGACTTGGGCGGCGGCGTCGGTGGCGGCGGCGTCGGCGTCGGCGGCGGCGGCGTGGGAACGATGACCTTGACCTTCTTGCTCAGCGAGACTTTCTCGACCTCGGGCTTCTCCGCTTGCGTCGGCTTGTAGCGAATGACGAGCGGCAACACGAGAAAGTGGATGGCGAGCGAGATGACGAACGCCCATCCGAGAAAGTTCCGGACGCGCGCGCCGACCGTTGCGGCTGCTGCGGGGGGCGGTGCGTTTGCTGCCATCAGCCGGGACTCTTCTGGCCTTCGACGTGGTTGGCCAGACCAAAGTTCGTGAGGTTCTCGTTCTTCGCGGCGTCCATCACCTGGAGAACGACCCCGTAGTTGGCGTGCGGATCGGCCTTGATGATCACGCTCGTGTAAACGTGATTGGTTTGATCCTGCAGCAGCTTGAACGCGGCGCCCGCCTGCTGGATGTCGACCTGGGTCGAGCCGATTTGCACTCGGCTCTTGTCGTCGATGATGACGACGATCTGCGACGCCTTGACCTTCTCCTTGTTCTTTGCCTCGGGCAACTTCGGCTCTTTGGTGACCGACGCGAGGATGATGAAGATGATCAGGAGGACCAACAGCACGTCGGTGAACGGCGTGATGTTGATGGTCGACATGACGTCCTCGTCGCCTTGCCCAGTGGATACCGCCATCGTTTGCTCGTCCTTACCTGCGCAGCGCTAACCGGTGACGAATCCGACGTCTTGCAGGTCCGCTTCTTTGGCCGCATCCAGGATCCGGATGATCAGGCCGTACGGTGCCTTCGCGTCCGCGACGATCGACACGTGCAGGTGCCCGCGGGCCCCCGCGACGCGCGCCATCGCCGAATAGATGTCCCGCTCGGAAGTACGCTCCCCGTCGAGGAAGATCACGCCCTTGTCGTTGACGTCCACCTCGATCGTCTTCTTCGGATCGTCCTTGTTGGCGCTCGACGGGTTCGTATGATTCGGGAGTTCCTTTTGGAAGCCCGGGGGCGTGATGAGCGCGGCCAAGATCATGAAGATGATGAGCAGTACCAACAGCACGTCGGTGAACGGCGTGATGTTGATCTCCGCCATCACGTCGTCGTCTTGCTTGGCCGAAAGCAGCGACACGCCGTACTACTCCGTTCGCCTTATGCCCGAGCCGGTGCCGGCGTCGGCGTCGGCGCGGCTGGGTTGTACAGATCCGTCGGTATCGGTTCGCCGATGTTGTGGAAGTGCAGCATCTCCGCCAGCTGGTTGGCGGCGACGATCATCTCTTGGTTATACGCCTTGATGCGCGTCTTGAAATAGTTGAAGAAGATCACCGAGATGACGGCGACGAAAAGACCGGCTGCCGTCGTGATGAGGGCTTCACCGACGCCCGCGGCGACGACGGCCGGCGTCGAGTTCCCCTTGAGTGCGATGTCGTCGAACGCGTGGATGATGCCGAGCACCGTTCCGAACAGGCCGACGAACGGCGAGATGACGGCGATCGTGCCGATGATCCCGAGGTAGCGCTCGAGGGAGTTCAGCTGCTGCATCAGCGCGATCGACAGCGCGTCCGTAATGTCGGCACGATTCTTGCGGCCGCGCTCGAGGCCGAAGCGCAGGATCTTTGGCAGCATGCCTTTGTTCGAGTTGCAGATCTTGATCGCGCCGTCGTAGTCGTCTTTTTCGATGCGCGCGCCGATCTGGCGCAGGAGCCCCTGCGTATCACCGTGCTGCTGCGCGAAGAACACGAGCCGTTCGATCACCACGGCGACCGCGGCCACGGAACAGATGAGCAGGCCGAACATCGCCGGGCCGCCGCGCGCCAGAAAGGTGATAAAGTCGCTAAAGAAATTCACGGTAGCCTCGCCGCCTCCAAGCTTCTCGGTGAGTTGAAACGAGCAGAAGCGACGCCGAGGGCTCGTCGCGAGGCACCCGTATTTACCCCCCTGTAGCGCGATTCCTCGGTCATTATTTCGCCCCGCCCAGCTGCTTTATGGCGTTCTCGATCGCGGTCGCGAGCTGGGTGTCGTTGGCGGCTTTGGCGGCGGTGTCGGCCTTGTTCAAGTAAACGAGCGCATCTTTCGTGCTGCCTTGGTTTGCGAGCGCCACGCCCGCGGCGAAGTTCGCCTGGGCGTCGCCGGGCGCGAGGGCGAGCGCCTTGTCGGCGTCGGCCTTGGCTTTGGCGCTGTCGGCGTTCGGCTTCATCTGTAGGTACGAGAACGCCGCTCGGTTGTAATACGTGACCGCTTGCGCCGGCTGCACGCTTGCCGCTGCCTCGTACTGCGCAGCGGCGTCGCCCAGCTTCCCTGCCGCCTCGGCTGCCTGTGCCTTACGAATATAGTAGCCGGCCAGCGCCTGCTGCCCACCGGGCGAACTCGGGTCGAGCCGTGTCGCCTCCGCTGCGGCCGCCTTTGCCTTGTCCATATCGCCGGCCTGCGCGTAGGCTGCCGCGAGATTCGCCTGGAGCGTGCTCTTCGCAGACGCCGACGCTTTCGGGTCGTTCGCTGCCAGCGCGGAGCCCTTCTCGAACGCGGCGATGGCCGCGACCGCGTCGTTCGCCGAGAGCGACGCCAAGCCGAGCGCATTGTAGCTCGGCGCGGTCGGCGCGTACTGGACCGCCTTCTTTCCAGCAGCGACCGCATCCGCGCTGTTCTTCGCGTTGGCCTCGCTGATCGCATACGTGGTGTAGGCCGCGGCGGCTGCCGGCGCATATTTTTCCGGTACCGTGCCCGCGGCATCGAACGCTTTGACGGCGCCCGCATCGTCCTTGAGTGCGGCGTCGGCGACGCCGAGCAGCGCCGACGCGGCGGCGTCACCGGGGTGCGCTGCAACGTAGTCCGTGAGGCCGCTCTTGGCGCCGGCGACGTTGCCCGCGCTCAACATTTCCTCGTACTTCGCGATGTCGCCCTCGGCGCCCGAGTCCGTCGACGTCACCGAACTCGACGTGAACTTGAGCGAGAAGTCGTAAAACGCAAGCTCCGGTTTGCCCTGTTTGTACGCCGGCTTGTATTTCGAACTCTTTGCGATCTCGAGCGCCGCTGCGTCGTCGCCGTGGTTGCTGGACTTGATGACGCCCTGAACCTTGAACGTGCCGTCGGCGTTGACGAGCACCTTGACGACGACGGTGCCGGGGCCGGCGATCGGCGTCGTCGACGTCCCCTGTTTGAGCAGCTTGGGGGGTGCGTACCCGCCGTCGAAGCTGCTCTGAGCGCTCGCGGTGGACGGCGCGCCGAGCGCGACGAGCGCCGCGATTGCGAGCGCGATGTGGAGCTTGGGCTGCGTCATAGGATACCTCGACTCGGTCGTTCGTTCGGTGTGTCCGGAATAACGGAACCAGCACGCGGCTCGTTCGCAGCCAGCGCGGCGGCGGCCGCCGCGCCCTCGGCGAAGTGCTCGCGGAGCGTGCGGCTATCGCATGCCTCGACGGCGTCCGCGACGCTGCGCAGTATGCCCGCGAAAGCGCGGACTTCCTGCGCCACCGCGGCGGCGTTTGCGTCGAGAATTCCGTCCCACACCGTCCACGCCGACCCGGCCAGCCGGGTCATCGAGGCCATCCCCGTGCCGCAGAGATCCAGCAGGGCCGGTTCCTCGAGACGGCGTGCGAGCAGCGCGCCGAGCGCGGTCGAGGCGACTTGCGGAAGGTGCGACGTGAACCCGACGAGCGCGTCGTGCCGCTCGGCGCCGATCGGCAGCGGCCGGCCGCCGAGGAGCGCCACGAGCGCGCGGACGCGTTCCTCGAGGCGTGGGTCCGCCGGCGGCACATAGGCCCAGACTCGACCATCGAACAGGTCGGCCCGCGCGGAAGCCGGGCCGGCGCGCTCGCTGCCCGCCAGCGGGTGCGTCGCGACGAACGCCGGGATGGCGCAGGCCGCGGCGATCACGGGCGCCTTGACCGAGGCGACGTCGATGACGAGGCCGGCCGTCGTCGGCGGGAGCGCGCCGAGCAGGGTAAGCGTCGCCCGCAGCGGCGCGGCGATCACGATCGTCTCTGCCGCGGCGCACGCGTCAGCGAGGGATGCGGCGGCTTCGTCGAGCGCGCCGAGCCCGCGTGCGCCGGCCAGGGCGTCGCCGTCGACGTCCCAGCCGACGACGTGCATTCCGGCGCGCCGCGCGGCGAGGCCGACGGACGCTCCGATCATCCCGGTCCCGACGATCGCGACGTCCACGGCGCCTACCCGGCCGCGGCCTGCACGACCTCGTCGCCAGGCAAGCGGCGACCGACGGCGTGAGCGACGGCGCGCACGGCGAGCATCAACTCTGCGAAGAGCGGCGGGCTGAGCGACTGGGGACCGTCGGAGAACGCCGCAGCCGGGTTCGGGTGCACCTCGATCAGCAAGCCGTCCGCCCCGGCGGCAACCGCTGCCAAGCTCATCGGGGCAACCAGCGCCCGGACGCCGGTCCCGTGCGATGGATCCACGACGATCGGGAGATGCGTCAGTTCCCGCACGAGCGGGACGGCCGCCAGGTCGAGCAGGTTGCGCGTGTGCGGGTCGAACGAACGAATGCCTCGCTCGCACAGCACGACGTCGTGGTTCCCCGCGACGACCACATATTCGGCCGCCATCAGCCACTCCTCGATCGTCGCCGAGAGGCCGCGCTTGAGCAGCACCGGCAGGCGCAGCTCGCCAACCGCGCGCAGCAGCCCGAAGTTCTGCATGTTGCGCGCGCCGATTTGCAGCACGTCGGCGTAGCGGGCGACGACCTCGACGTCGCGCACGTCGAGCACCTCCGTAACGACCGCGAGGCCGTTCGCGTCGGCCGCCTCGCGGAGCAGCTTGAGTCCGTCTTCGCCGAGCCCCTGGAACGCGTAGGGCGACGTTCGCGGCTTGAAGGCTCCGCCACGCAGCACGTTCGCGCCCGAGCGCGCGACGGCGACGGCCGTCGCCGTCAATTGCTCGCGCGACTCGACGCTACACGGTCCGGCGCAGATCGCGAGGGTAGCGCCCCCGAAGGTCGCGCCGTTGCGAAGCCGCACGACCGTCGACGCGCGTGCCTCACGGCTGACGAGCTTGTAGGAGCGAGAGATCGGTACCACGCTCTCCACGCCGTCGAACTGGGCGAACTGCGCCGCCAGGGTGTCCTTGTCGTCGGTCACCCCGACCACGCCGACGACCGTGCGCTCGGCGCCGCGGCTGACGTGCGAGTTCAGGCTGAGAAGGTCGAGGTGCTCGATCACGGCGGCGACTTCCGTTTCGGTCGCACCGGGGCGCATGACGATGATCACGGTGGGCTCGGTGCTCCTAGGTCGGGGCGAAGGGACACGGCTTCGCGCAGGTACACGTGAACCATCTCTGCCTGCGAGCGCGTGGTGTTCACGTGGATCAGGACGCGCACGCAGCGCCCGAGCCGCCCCGGTACGTCGATTTCGGTGAAATTGAGCAGCGGCACGCGGGTCCACCCCATGCGACGCGCGGCGGCGGCGGGAAACTCCGCGCTCAGATCCGGCGTCACCGTGAACAGCGCGGAGGCCACGTCCTCCGGGTCGATCGCGTTGCGCTCGACGATTCGTTCCAGCAGTTCCTGGGTGGCGCTCAGGATGGATTCGGCGTCGTCCCGGTCCGCAGTCGTCGCTCCGCGGATTCCCCGGACGACCGTCGGCGGGCGCTCAGCCATCGGCTGCGACCCGCGCGGCCTGCGCGGCATTCGCGGCATGCGCGACGGCGCGCAAGGAACGGACTTCCCGCTCGGTTGCCTCGCGAACGCGCCCAACGCGCAACTCCCCGAGCGAGAGCGGACCGAATCGCAACCGCACGAGCGAGAGCACCCGGTGCGCCGTTGCCTCGAACATGCGCCGGACCTGGCGGTTGCGCCCTTCGTGGATCGTCACGTCCAGTTCCGAGCTCGACCGCGTGGTCGCCACGACGCGAATCTTCGCTCCGCCGGCGACTCCGTCGGCCAGGCGTATCCCTTCGATCAAGGCGCGCACGTCGTCTCTCCCCAGGCGACCGCTGACGACCGCGCGATACGTCTTCTCCACGCCGAACCGCGGATGCGTTAGGACGTGCGCGAGGTCGCCGTCGTTCGTCATCAGCAGGACCCCCGCCGTGTCGTAGTCGAGCCGGCCGACGGGGACGACGCGTGGTCCGGCGGGCACGAGCGAAGCGACGGTGCGGCGTCCGCCGGGGTCGCGCATCGTGGTCATCACCCCGGTCGGCTTGTGGACGACGAGGTATCGGAACGGCGCCGGCCGGACGTCCCCGATCCCTTCGACGAACACGCGATCCCCCTCGGCGACGCTCGAACCGAGCTGGCTGACGACGCGACCGTTCACGCGGACGCGTCCGGCGACGATCCACTCCTCCGCCGCCCGGCGCGACGCGACGCCGGCGTGCGCGAGATACTTCTGCAGCCTCACGAGCCATGCTTCGACGCCGGCACGCGGACGCCGTGCGCGGAACACGGGCGCCCGAGAGGCTCGGCCCGTCTTCCGGCGGAAGCCCGCGGCTCCGGCACCGGAGTGGGCCGGCGCCGTTCCCAAGGGAGTTTTCTTTCATGAGGTTCCGTTCGTTCGCGCTTGTCGCCCTATCGGGCGCGGCGCTCGTTCTCGTGAACGCCCCCGCAGGCGCCGCGCAGGCCGCGCCGACGCTGCCCCTGCGCGACAGCGCGCTGACCACAGCTGGGTCGGTCCGGCCGCTCACCCCGAGCGACCCGGTGATCCCGGGGCCGAAGATCGTCCGCCCGAAGACGGCGTCGTGTACGGTGACGCTCGGCACGAACATCCCGTTCGACAACTTCACGCCGTACGTCGGGAGCTACGCGCCGCCGCCGTCGTGCGCCGGGCCCTGGTCGAAGGTCGTGCTCGATTTCAACGTCTCCGTGATGGGAATTCAATACGACCGGCTCGGAGCGATTTGGATCGGCGGCACCGAGATCTTCCACTTCACGACGTCGGAGCCGCCGGGCCCGCAGATCTCGTGGCACGTCGAGAAGGACGTGACCGAGTACACGCCTACCCTCTCGACCGCGCAGCCCTTCACGATCTCGCTCGGCAACCTCGTCAATCAGCAGTACACCGGCGTCTACTACGTCACCGCCACGCTGACGTTCTATGCCACCGGGCCGCATTGGCCGGCCGCCGTCACGCCGGATGCCGTGCTCCCGATCTCGGAACCGTCGGGCTCTCCGCCATGGTTCACGCTCAACACGCCGTCGAACACCGCCCAAGCGACGCTGTCGCTGCCGACGAACATCGAGGACGCGCAGCTGGAAGTCTACACGACGGGCCACGGCTGCGATGAATTCTGGTACGCACAGGAATCGACGGCATACGAGCAGTCGATCGGGCAGACGTGCGGAGGCACCGCGTATCGCGAGGTCGACGTGTACGTCGACAGCATGCTCGCGGGCGTGATCATCCCGTACCCGTACGTCTATACCGGCGGGATCGATCCGAGTCTGTGGCTGCCGATCACGGGACACGACACGCTGGGCATCCCGCCCTACCTCGTCGACTTGGGCCCGTTCGTGGGGATCCTCACGGACGGACAGCCGCACACGATCGCGATCTCCGTCGACAACAACTTCGGCTACTGGGTCGCCGACGCCGATCTGTTGCTGACCGAAGACCACGGCAGTGCGACGACGAGCGGCAAGCTCACCGCACTCTCGAGCGGGCCGAAGACGGTCGAGCGCTACAACGAGTCGCGCCTGAACAGTGCCGGCGGATCGGCCGAGTATCGTGCCGAGCATCATGTCTCGGCCGCCGGCTACGTCGATACGTCGCACGGCCGCATCAACACGTCGGTGGACCAGACCTGGTCGTTCGCGGATCACCAGCGCTTCACGAACGCCGCGGGCTACTACTTCTACATCGCAAACACCGCCGGAACGACGGTGAAGCGCGTCGCGAACCACGGCAAGACCGAGACGATCACGACGGCGCTCAACTACCCGTTCGCGATCCGCTCGCCGCAAACCGGAGGCCTCACGATCGATCAGGCGTGGTATCAGACCGTCAGCGACGCCGGTGGGCGGCACCCGCTGCTCTCCACCGCGCAAGCGCAGATCCACGCCAAGGCGGGAGGCGGCAGCACCACGACCACGGAGCACTACGACCTCACGGACACGAATGGCTACTGCTACGACCAGCTGCTGTCCGCGACGGATAGAGTGCTCCAGACGAACAAAGTCAAGGCGTGCCGCCACTAGTGGTGGCGAACAGGTTACGCCGATAGGCGGCGCGGGCCGCTGACGAAGACGCTCCGCCGCTCGTAGAAGCGGAGCGGCTCGGCGGCGGCTCGCGTGAGGCCGATGCGCACGCTCGTACCGACCTCGGGTGCGGGCGCGCGCAGCGCACCGAGCCACAGCGGTCCCCGCGCGCACAAGTCGACGCCGTCGTGGGACATCGCTATGCCGAGCGCGACGGTGAGCTTCCCGGGGCCTCGAGCCAGCTCGACCTCCGCCACCCCTGGCCGCCTCCGCGCCATCAGCGGCAGGCCGCCGATCGGCTCGAGCGCCCGCACCAAGACTGCCGCTCCCACCCCGAGTTCGTCGCTCGACACATTGAGGCAGAGCGACGTACCATAAATCCTATAGACGTACGCGAACCCGCGCTCGAGGAACATGGATCCGTTCCTCGGCGTCTTCCCGCGAAAGCTGTGCGAGGCAGGATCGTCCGGAAGGTAGGCTTCCGTTTCGACGATGCGGCCCGCGGCGCGGCCGCCGGCCGCGTCGTGCGTGACGATCTTCCCGATCAGGAAGCGGGCCAGTTCGACCGTTTCGATCGGCAGGTCGGCGCGCCGGAGGCGCGCCACGCTGGGCTCACGCTGCGACGTGCAGCGAGGCCTCCGCCGTCGCCCTAGCAGCCAGGTCGACGATCTCGGGGCTCGCCGAAAACCTGACGTCCGCGCTTGGAAAACGGTTCAACTGACAGCGCAGCGCGACGTATGGCATCGTAAGAGACACCGGCAACACGCGACGCTCTGCGACGTCGGCCACGAGTGATGCATCGCTCAGCGCGAAGCGGACGGGACCGTCGATGCGTTCGCGGATCGTGCGCGCGACCGCCCGGAGCGCGGCATACGCAACGTCCCGCCCGTCGAGGCCGGCGACGCGACGCACCGCGAACGGTACGCGAATCGGGTGGAGGTTGGGTCCGCCGTGGATTGCCGCGTATGCGACACCGGTACTACCCTCCGCCGCAAAGCCGACGCCGATCTCGACGACCTCCTGAGCGCTCCGCTGCTTGCTCATCCCTCCACCTTGTACCCATTGTAAATCGAACATACGTTCGAGTCAAGGGGGCCCGGGCAACCCGCCGGCGCCTCTTCGCGACGGATCGGCGGCAGGGATGGGACGGTGGGCGCACGCTAAGAGCACGGCAGAGCACGCGTAGGCCGTGTTCGACCCACGAGGCAGGAGAGACCGGATGTTCACTCGCGCCATCTCGTTCGCCGCTCTTTCGGCGCTCACGTTCGGAACGGCAGCCGCCGGCGCAGCGACCGTTCCCATCGACGCAGGATCGGTCTCCGGCGTGCGGGACCTGGGGCGCGCTCCCGCTTCGACGAGCGTGCGGATCGCCGTCGTCCTCCGGTACCATCACGAAGCGGAACTCGAGGACCTCGTCGTGGCCCAGGCCGACCCCGACTCCAGCCTCTACGCGCACTTTCTGACCCCGGCCAACTTCCGGGAGTACTTCTCGCCGACGGCCCTGGAATACGCGCACGTCGTCGGCACGCTGCGGCGCGCAGGCTTCGCGATCGCGCACACGTTCGCCAATCGCACGGTCGTCGACGCCGTCGCTCCTGCGCCCGTTGCGGCCCGATTCTTCGCCACCGACATCCACCGGGTACAATCGCCGGACGCCGGCACGACGTATACGAACGTGCGCCCCGCCACCGTCCCGTCAGCGCTCGCCGGCGTCGTGTTCGCGGTGGTCGGCCTCGATGCGGCGCATCGCATGCACCCCGCGCACGCGTTCGGGTCGCGTGCGCCGGTATCGCGGCTCCGCTTGGATGCGCGGCGCGACGGCAAACCCGTGTTCGGACCCGATGGCGGGTACGGGCCTGCGGTCTTCATCAACTCGTACCAATTGCCCGCAGCGAACGGCTTTACCGGAAGCGGCCGTGCATCGGGCGTCGCGACGGACGCCGATTTCCTCGACAGCGACCTCGCCGGATATCTTTCGTACTTCGAAATCAGCCGGACGGGGCCGCCAACGACTCGCGTGATGGTCGACGGCGGGCCCGGCGGGCTCAACGAGGACTCCGACGAGACGACTCTCGACGTCGAAACCATCGTGTCGCTGGCGCCGGGCACGGCACTCTACGTGTACGAGGCGCCGCTCGATGAGCCGACCAACGCCAACTTCATCGACATCTACAACCAGGTCACGACGGACGACCTCGTCGACACGCTCAACTCCAGCTACACGTACTGCGAGACCGGCATCGACCAGTTCGTCCACGGCTACACCCGGTCCGTCGAGCACGTGGAGATGCAAGGGAGCGCCTTGGGAATTACCTTTCATGCGGCCGCCGGCGACAGCGGGTCGATGGCCTACGGCTGCAGCGGCGTCAGCGTCGGGGAGCCCGTCGACACGCCGCACAACATCGCGGTTGGTGGAACCTCGCTCTCCGTGGACGAGAACGGCAACGAAACGGGCGAGGTCGGGTGGGACGGCACGGGTGGCGGCGTCTCCGTCATCTTCAAGACGCCGATGTATCAGAAAAAGGTCGCGCACGTGATCGCCACTGGGCGCAACATCCCCGATCTCGCATTCGACGCCGACCCGGACACCGGCGCGTCGTTCTACTTCGGCGGCGGCTTCGACGGACCGATCGGTGGCACGTCGCTCGCGTCGCCGATCTTCGGCGCCGCGCTCACCGAGATCGATCAGGTCCAGAACGCCCGCGCCGGCTACTTCAACGTCCCGCTGTACAAGACGTGGCGCGCCGAGGGATACGGGAGCGGGTCGCACGTGTATTTCCGCGACATCACGCAGGGCAGCATCCCGCCATATCAGGCGGGGCCGGGCTACGACCAGATGAGTGGCATCGGAGCGATGCAGGTTTCGAACTTTGCGAGCCTCCTGCACCGGTGAACGGCCCCGTGCGGGCCCGGTCGTGCCGTCGCAGACCGGGACCTTTGGCCGCGTAAGCTCGTACTGCGGCCATTCGACCGGGGGTGCCGGCGATGCTACGCTCGGCCGAGCGCATATCGGCGCGTCCAGCCCTCACCCCCACCACCGGAGTTGGCCATGCTCGTTGCTCCGCGCGCCCTCGCCCGAGCCGCACTGCTTGCGTCCGCGGCCGGCGCCGCGCCGGCCGCGGCCGACCCACGCGGATCCTCCGCTGCCGGCTCGCCTGCGGGCGCCGCCCGCGCCGAGGTAACGCTGTTCGGATTCGGCGGATCCGACGGCGCATATCCTTCGGGCGCGCTGATCGCCGACGCTTCGGGTGCGCTCTACGGAACCACCGCAGGCGGCGGTCGCGGGTCGGCGGGGTGCGGCTTTTATGCGACCTGCGGCACGGCGTTCCGGCTGACGCCCGGGGCGTCGGGATACGCCGAAACGGTGCTCCATGCGTTCCGCGGCGGAAGCGACGGGAACGTTCCCATCGGCGGTCTGGTCGCAGACAAGTCCGGCGTC
>Ga0302326_10009360_pt1 | contig 21430 bp, 18 predicted proteins | sample Palsa_T0_3_FD_202264 | JGI IMG/M metagenome (GOLD analysis project Ga0302326, IMG submission 202264) | Peat permafrost microbial communities from Stordalen Mire near Abisko, Sweden - Palsa_T0_3 | ecosystem: Environmental > Terrestrial > Soil > Palsa > Peat permafrost | place: Sweden: Abisko... | reverse complement strand
CAGTGCCGGTGGGCGACGTCAGAGCGGGCAGTTCTGTCGGGAGGCATCGACGATTAGATCTAAACCGGCGGTTTTGATACTCGGCTTGAGTTTCCTGTTGGCGCCACCCGCGGTGCTCGCGCATCATCTGTTGGAGGCGCAGTTTGACACGAAAAAGACCGTCTCCCTTATCGGGGAAGTCACCAGGATTGACTGGAGCAATCCCCATGTGCGGCTCTATATGGAAGTCAAAGGCCAGAGCGGCACGGTGACTTGGGAGGTGGACCTGGGCAGTCCGAATAAACAAATGATGAACGGCTGGAAGATTGACACCTACAGGCGCGGCGACCGTGTGCGCGTAGACGTCTATCCTGCGAAGGATGGCTCGAACATCGGATATGGAAAGAAAGTCACACCTCTTCAGAGGTGAGCCACTCACCTCGTTCGAGAAGAGCCTCTACTCCGAAGGCTTTCGCGCCGGCGCACTGTCGGCGGCCGACCCGGGATAAACCAGGATCTCCACTTTGCCCGCATCGCCGGCGCCGTCCGTTTTGCCAAGGCCAATGGTCCTGATGCGCGTGTCATCCAACCGGAAATTCTGGGCCAGGAAATCGCGCACCGCGCTCGCGCGAGCCTCAGTCAATACCCGGTCTTTGTCTGTCTCGCCCTTCATGCCGATGGATACCACCACCACAGCCAACCCGAATTTATTGGATTGGAGATAATCGCCCGCGTCCGCCAGCGCCTTCTTGTCTTTCAATTTGGCCGCGCCGGGCTTGTCGAAGATGGCCTGCCCGTCGTAGTCAAATGTCTTTTGGGGCGGCCCGGCAGGCAGGCTCGAAATCTGGTGCTTGGTCAGCTCATCGGCGTCTTCGTATCCGCGCTTCTTAAAAAACCCGCGCAGCAGGAAGTTGTGTTTGAGCGCTTCGGCATCCTCGTTGAAAGCCGTCGCCCCTGCGGCGGCCTGCTTGTAGACGGTTTTGTCGTTAATCAGCGCGCCGACCGTGCCTGTGCCATTGTCGATCTTCGCGCTGATGGACTTCATGTTGCTCGCGGTTCCGTCCAGATTCTGGACCGCATCCTTGGCGCTATCCAGAAGGTCGCTCGCCTTCTTCGTCAGATTTGACATGTCGAAAGGCGTCTCGCTATCGATCGTGTCGCCGTCCTTCAGCTTGGACGCGCCATCGGAACCAAACGAAATCTCGACATACTTGTCTCCGATCAGCCCTTCCGATTTGATGGCGGCAACCGAGTCCTTCTTCAGGACGTTGCGCGTACCACTGTCAAGATCCATTACGACGGTTACTTTCTCATCCGTCCGGTTGGGGAGACGAATGTGCTTTACGCTGCCCTCATGCAGCCCTGCCACTCGCACATCGGCGCCGTCCGTGAGTCCGACCACATTTTGAAAGTCGGCCTTCACTTGATAAGTCGATTTGAATAACGATTCCCTCTTCCCGATCATAAAGACTCCAACCACCAGAACCGCCAGGGTTACTACGATAAACAGACCCAGCCGAAATGTTTGGTTCATACTCCTCCCCTAAGCCGCATCTTTCAGAAATTCGACCACGAATGGATCTCGGCTCATGGTCAGTTGGCCGAAAGTTCCATCGACCGCGACACTTCCCTCTTTGAGCAGAACGACGCGATCCGCAAAATGCTTCGCGCTGTGAACGTCATGCGTGACCACGATCGATGTAAGCTTACGTTCCTCTTTAAGCTTCACGATCAGCTGGATCACTTCCGTGGATGTAATCGGATCGAGCCCGGACGTCGGCTCGTCGAAAAGCAAGATGTCGGGTTCGAGCGCCAGGGCGCGCGCCAGCCCCACGCGTTTCTGCATGCCGCCGGATAAATCGGAAGGCATCTTGTTTTGTTCGCCGTCCATTCCAACGCTCGTGAGCAGTTCGTGAACTCGCTTCTTGCGATCGGCCTCGGAGAATGTGGTGTGTCTCCGCAAGGGAAACTCGACATTGTCTCCGACGGTCAGCGAGTCATACAGCGCGGCCTGCTGAAACAGGAACCCGATCTTCATTCGAACCTTGTTCAACTGATCCATTTCGAGACCGGCGATGTCCTGGCCATGGATTCGGATCGACCCCGAGTCCGGCTGTTGCAATCCAACCAGAAGCCTCAACAACACGCTCTTACCCGTCCCGCTTCGCCCCAGCACCGCCACGGTTTCACCGCTTCGAACGCTGAGATCGATTCCCTTAAGGACCGCGCGCTCGCCGAAGGACTTGCGTAGCCCCTCGACCGCGACGGGCAAAGCGTCCTCTGTTGCTTTTACTATGCTTGCCATATCGCTCACGTTGGAAAAAGCACTTGAATCACTCGGACCAGAACCACGTCGGCGAGGATAATAAAGAGCGACGAGAGCACCACGGAACTAGTCGCGGACCTTCCTACGCCTGCCGTGCCCCCTTCGGTTCGCATACCTTGAAAGCACGAAACCAAGCCGATAATCAAGCCGAAGACGGCAGTCTTAGCGGTCGGTGGAAGAAAGTCGCTGAACGCTGCATCCTTCAGTCCGCTGTTCAGAAAACGGACCAAGGTGACGGGCTCCGTGAGGGTGCTGGATATCCAGCCGGCGAGGATGCCGCACGCGTCGGCAGCCAACGTGAGCAGCGGAAGCATCAAGATGCAAGCGAACACCCGCGTGGCCACGAGAAATCTGTAGGGATTAACCGCGCTGACCTCCATGGCGTCGATCTGATCGGTCACTTTCATCGACCCAAGCTCGGCGCCGATACCCGCTCCCACGCGGCCGCTCACGATCAACCCGGTAATCACGGGACCGCTTTCCTTGAGTAGCGAGAACACAATGATGGCCGGCAGCATCGCCTTCGCTCCGAAGTGGGTTAGACTCTCGCGCGTTTGCAAGGAAAGGACAACGCCGGTGGCGGCTCCAGCCAGCGCTACTAACGGGAGCGACTTAGCCCCGATGGCATCCATTTGCCGCAGCAACTCGGCCCCCTCGAAGGGAGGCGTGAACGCCGCGCGCGCCACACGTCCGCAGAACAAACCCAACTCGCCGAACCATTCGAAGAAAGACCGCAGAAGCGTCTTCAAAGCATGCCAGAGATCGAGCCAGCGGGTTCGCCCTGAGAACGTCGCGCGGCTTGCATATGCGGCCATAACTACGCTTTCCCTGCCCGTTAGTGGCCATTCAAGGCTGAGCTTTGGTTTCAATCTCTTGCATTACGCGTATGACTCGACCAGCGAGCTTGAGAGTGTAAATTTTGGAGACCGTGCCCGCCCTGTATCCCCTCAGGCGAGCGAGTTGAGGGGAGGTCTTGCAGTGACCATGTGTGGTCGCCTGACCATCTGACGTTACGGACCTCAACAGTGAAGCCGCCGCGTGGCGCACCCTCGGTCCGGATTTTGCCGGCGGGAAGCAGAGGCTCAAATCAGCGTCGACATTGGACTAGCCGCGGAATGTCAGACGAAGCTTCACTTTTGGACGAGCACAAATTGAAGTTGAGTTTGCAACGTCCAAGCTGGGCCGCCGTTTGGGCGCAGGACATTATTGAAGACTTGGGTTCGAGCATTCATCGGCTGCCTCCCAACCTTGAACACGCGGCCGAATCCTGCTCCCACTGGAACCGTCCAGCGGTCATTGGCGCTGCCGACCCAATTTGCGGTAATCATTGAAACGTACATAAAATACCAACCTTTTTGCATGTTATAGAAGACCAGGGGAGTAATTGTCATTTGGTTATAGTGAGCGCCGCTGCTTCCAGCCCAAACGTTGCCAACCAGCGTGCCGACGAGCCAATGCCCCCTCTTAGTCAGTGCTACCACGGCTGGCCCACCACCGAATTTATTGACTCCCAGGGCTTTGTTCGTCGCCTGTCGGCAACCAGAGCTGAGGGCCAAAACCCCAGATGATCTGGCCGGATCGGGCGGGTGACAGAAAGAACTGGAGATTGATGTTTCCAAGACCGAAATCTGAACCCTGCGAGGGTAACACCTGAGGCTGATAAATCACCGGAATGATGGTTCGAGTGATTACGTTCCAGTCTTCATTTAACTTGAATGGAATAACAGGCTGGATGAGCACTCCATTCTCTGTCCGTCCATACGGCCCCACATTGAAAAAGGTGTTGTTCTGGAACGGCACGCTGATCGTATTCGCAAGCTGGTTTTGCGCCGCATCTTTAGCTGCAGCCGCCGCCGCATCTTCCGAGCCAGTACCAGTGGCACCGTCCAGCGGTCATTGGCGCTGCCGACCCAATTTGCGGAAATCATTGGGAACTCAGACACAGCTCCCAGGGTCTCGCGCATAAAGACTAAGCAGCTCGGGGCACGAGGCGAGGTGCACTTTCAGCCAAACGGAGCACGGCAAGTGTATTGGTTAAGAAAATCTTCTTGCGATCTCCAGCGTCGATGATCGTGTCGTCTACAAGATCGATGTGCAGCTTTGGGCTCATTGGAACCGGCCCGAAGTCGGTTCCAAACAATACGCGGTCTACGCCGCACATTTCGATCATGGCCTTCAGGCCGATCGCGCTTGGACCCATGGTATCCACATAGATATTCGACTTGAAATACTCCGAAGGCTTCCGAAGGTTCTTATCCACCTTGTGGATCGGTGGATTCTGGATGTCCTTGTAGTTCAACTCCCAGTTCCAATCGAGTCGGCAAACCACGGGGGCGAGGGCTCCGCCCATGTGAACGAAAAGAACCTTCAGCTTTGGGTATTTATCGAAGACGCCGCTATAGATCATGCGAGCTGCCGACAGCGCCGTATCGAATGGCCGGCCTACGGCCTCGATAAGCCTGTACTGCTGCATGGAAGCCGCGCCTATCGATACCAGGGGCGGATGAATATGAACGAGAACATCCTTGTCCTGCGCGTATTCCCATAGCCATTCGGCTTTGGGCGAGTCGAGAAAGATCTGATCCGGGCCGGCTCCGTAGCTGGTCGAAATGCTGATGCAGCAAGCTTCTTTTTTGGAAATCAGCGGATCAATGACGGCACGCGTATTCTCTTCCAGCGCGTGAGCGTTGGCCATGCAAGCCACCTCATCGGGGAACCTGTCCCGAAGCTCGAAGGACTCATCGTGCAGGAACTTGAGCGTGTCAACGGTGCTGGCTTTAATGATGTGCTGGGCGAACGTTTCGACCTCGCCGCCATAGCTGTTCACGCAGGACGTCACCCCACTCTGCCGCTGAATCTCCATCGAATAATCAACGTCAACCGACTCGCGATAGAAAAACATTTCGCCGGCGTTGGCCTGCGGCAACGGCTTCGAGTCGTCAAAGCCTATATTCTCAACGAATTTCTGACGCAGCTTCGGACCGAAAATGTGGCGGTGCGTGTCGATGATGCTTCTGGTCGCCTGGGATTGGGTCATTTGGATCCTTGAAATGGTGAATGAGCTTGCGCTGTTGTGGCGCAATCAAAGAGCCATTCGTGCAGCCCCTGCGCGCGGCCTTCCCTGCGTGGAGTGGAGCGACTGGCCTGACGATCCCAGGTCGTTTGACCGCCCCCGGTCATCATTTCGTAGCACCGAGCGAAGAAATCAAGTTGCCCGGGGCAGCGTGATTGAGATCAGAGTTGTAGCATTCCGGTCGGATTTCGAGCCAGGGCCCTATCTCCCAGGCCCCGTGCGGCTCGGCATTTTCCGCTCGCCGTTTACCACAGGCGGGAAGTCCTTCACTTCGTCGTACACCTCGGTGATGAATCGGTCCTTGCTCTGCTTCGTGTCGCCCAGCGTGGTCGCGTCATAGGGCGCAGTCAGGTTCGCGGCCAGAACCTCGTCCAGCGACTTGCCCTCGTCGCGTAGCTTCTGCACCTTTCCCAGGATGTCGACGAGCATGGCACGATAGCCCAGCAGATCTTTCTTCCTGATCAGTGTTCCGTGGCCCGGGACCAGCGTCGTATCGTTGCCCGCTAGCTTTTGAATGAGGTCAACGGCCTCAATCATGCCTTGGATCGAACCACCGTTCGCCTGGTCGGCAAACGGATAGCCGAAGTTGCGATAGAAATCCTCGATATAGATCACGTTCGCCTTATTAAAGCGCACGATAGTGTCGCCGGCAGTGTGGGACGGCATCATCGGTATAAAATCCACCGTTTCTCCGTTCATGTGGATTGTCACGGCAGGCGCGCCTGGTGAGCCGTACCGATACGTAGCCGTTGGAACGCCGGCGGGATCGGGGGCGCGGGCGTTGCCCTGGCCCGGCGGGCTTACCATTTCATCGCGCAGATTCTCCTGCGAGAAGATCACCGCCCCCTGTTTCGCGAAGAATGCATTACCGCCGGTATGGTCGGGGTGAATATGGGAATTGACCACGATCTTAATGGAAGCATTGGTGAATGTCCGGATTGTGTCGAGTGTCTTTGCGGCCAGTTGTGGGTCCTCGGTATCCACCATCAGCACGCCGTCGGAGCCGAAGAGCACCGCGACCCTGCCTCCGGCGCCATCGGGATGGGTCGGGTCAAGACCCACCGAACCGTGCAGAGAATAAAGATTCGGCGCCAGCTTTTCCGTAACCAGCATTTCGATCTTGTCCCAGGGCGTTTGGTACCCCTGAGGAAACTGGTATGGCCCTTTTCCCGGTGGGACGATCGTAATCGGATAACCCGTTTCCTGTGCCCACGCGTTTGCGGAAACAGCCGCCACTGTCAACAGCAATATTATTCCCTGTTTCATCGCCTTAGCCCTTCCGAGACTGAGCTTCGATATTACCATCTGTCCGCGCCGCTGCATCAATTTCTGCAAGGCGGATCATAGACCTGATAGCCGCGGGCAGAGGCGGCTACTGTGATCTCTTTTGAACAGACAGAACGCAGACAAAATGCCATGCTGTTGTGGGTAACCCTTCATAAGGAGACAAGATCATGGCGGAAAAAAAGACAGTAGTGTTTGGTATTTACCAAAACTCAAAGCAAGCGGAACGGATCGTTCCCGACCTTCTGGCGGCTGGATTCTCCAACGACGCTATCTCGTTTGCGCACGACAAGAATACGGAAGCGCCAGCAGGAACGGCCGCCGGAGCCGCGACCGGCGGAGTTCGGCTTTCCGTTCACTGTGACACAGCAGAGCAGATCACTCACGCGAAGGATCTATTAAAACGTACGGGCGCCCAAGAGATTTCCTCATCTCGTGAAGAAGCTGCCCAGATCTTCGTAGAAAGTTAGCGACCCTCGATTCTCACAGGCTGCCCGACGGCGGTCATCCAGGACTTATCCATTTTCTCCGCGGTTCGGCCATGTTATCCTTCCGCTACCATGGCCTGCCCTAAAATTCAGCGACGCACCTTCCTGGCGCTGGGAGCTGCAACCTTCATCGCGCGGCAGTCCCTCTCAGCGGCGCCCGATGCCAGTGGACTGGATACCTTCATCGCGCGGTATATGAAAGCGATGAACGCACCCGGCATGACGCTGGCGCTGTCCCGGCGTGAGGGGATGCCTCGCATCGCCACGTTCGGGTTTTCAGACCTCGAGTCGCAGGAAGCTGTGACGCCCGATCATCTGTTCCAAGTGGGGTCCATTACCAAATCTTTTGTTGCCTTGACCTGTCTCCAGTTGCGTGAAGAAGGAAAGCTCGACCTGGAGCGCCCCATTTTGGATTACCTTCCCTGGCTGCCGCTCGTGGCCAAGCAGGGCGCCATTACGCCTCACCATTTGCTCACCCATACTTCCGGGTTGCCCAACGCGCTGGGTGTTCTGATGAGTGATCCGGGCGCGCGATACGTCCAGGCATATCGTCCGGGCGAACATTTTCACTACTGCAATCTCGGCTATTGCATCCTGGGTCATTTGATCTCCAGTGTTGATCAGCGGCCGTGGGCTGAGTCCGTCCGCCGGCGCATCTTTGAACCGCTCGGCATGCAGGCGTCTTCAGCAGTCATCGGTGGTGAGACACAGCGCCGCATGGCTCGCAGCTATCTGCCCAAGTTCGACGACCGCTTGAATCCGCGGTTAGGCGAGATTGCGCCCACCGGCTACCTGGTCTTCGATAACGCCGCCGGAAGCGTGACGTCGACGCCGGGCGACATGGCTTTGTATATGCAAATGCTGATGAGAGGCGGCGAAGGCGTGGTCTCACAGGAAAGCTTTGCCAGGTTCACCAAGCCATACATTGATGCCGCGGAACTGGGGCCGACGTCGAAATACGGCTACGGCATTGGCGTGGATCACCTGGATGGCCACACCATCCTGCGGCACACGGGAGGAATGGCCTCTTTCATGTCTTCGCTGACGGTGGATTTAGACGGCGGAGTGGCGGCATTTGCGTCCATCAACGCCATGCTGGGCTATCGGCCGGTTCCTGTGACGCAGTTTGCCGTGCAGTTGATGAACGCCGAGAAACAAGGCAAGCCTGGACCTGCGCCACCCGATTTGAACGACCCTCGGGAAGTGAAGAACGCCTCTGATTTCGCGGGAGTCTTCGAAAGCCCCTCCGGGACCAAGCTGCAGGTTTTAGCGGACGGTTCCACGTTGAACATCGCTGTCGGAAACAGAAGGATTCCGCTGGAACGGCTGGGTGCGGATAGTTTCCTGGCCGTTGAATATTCCTGGCAGCGCTTCCCTCTGGTCTTTGGCCGCAGCAATGGAAAAGTGGTGGAACTCTCGCACGGCCCGGATTGGTATGTGAACGAGAGCTATACCGGGCCCAAAGCGTTTCCCGCAACTCCGCCCTACGAAGCCTTCGTCGGCCACTATCGGTCCGACAGCCCCTGGTTCCGCTCCACGCGCATCGTGCTCAGAAAGGGCAAACTCTGGGCCGATGGAACCAGCCCGCTGGAACCCCTCGGTCAAGCCAACTTTCGCCTCGGCAGCGAGTCGTTTAGTCCCGACGTCGCGCAGTTCCTTCAGGTCGCCAACGGCAAGGCCCTCTTGCTGAAAATCAACGGCAGCGATCGCTGGAGGGTGGAAACACCGTAGCGCCCGGTGGATCAGGCGTTCCGGGCCCGCCACGCTTCCAGACGAGATAGAGCGCGTGCTAGCGCGGCGGCTGTTTCGAAGCGGCAAGGCGCCGGAAATTCACCTCCGGATACGGCGAAGAGGGCGCGGCGAGCAGGCTGTCGTCGCGGCCCTTCAGGTATTTGTCGAAGAAGGCCAGAGTATAGGCGAGTATGATCTCGTGCGCGCGGCGCGGGTCAAGCTGGCCGGGTGGGGGGTTGGCGAGTAGCAAGTCGGAGAAATGGCCATGCTGCGTGTTGGCGAGAGTTACTTCATAGCGATCGCCGGTGGAATGGTCCAGCAGCAAGCGATCCTGTTCCTCTACCTGGCGCATCAGTTTTGTTAACGCGGGCTGGTCGGCCGGATTTTCTGTCTTGTCCGCGAGGCCGTGGTGCATCAGCATTATCGGCTTCGACGTTCCCTTCGCGACCACGTCACCGAAGAGTTGACCGTCCTGATCGATCGCAGCCTTGACGCGGCGATCGTCCCTACTCATTTGGATAGACGTGGCGCCGCCGAAGGACCAACCGAGCATCCCGATGCGGGAAAGGTCGAAGCGCTTGTAAAATCTCTGGCCGGGTGTGCGATTGAGCGCCTCGATCTGATCGAGAGCGAAGGTGGCGTCGGCGGTCCAGGTGGGAAAGACGTCGTTGCGCAGCCATTCTAAGCTCTGCCGGGCATCGTCCTCGAATTTCCCCGTGGGCTTGGGAGCCAGGAGCGTGTCGGGTTTGAACTGAAAGCCGTCGGGGAACAGGGCCACCGGACCGAAACCGGCGTGGTCGCAACTGATGACGACGTATCCTTGACTGGCGAGCTGCTCAGTTACGAAGGTCGCCGTGAAGCGAGCCATGCCGCCGCCGGGCTGATACAGCAGCACTGGGAAGCGTCCGGGGTGCTTGACCATCGGCGCGTCGGTAACGGAGTTGGTCTTGACGCCGCTGACCAATTTATATAAAGGCTGCTCACCGAACTCCTTCGGGTCGTAGAGGTAGGGAGCCGGACTGACTCCGGGAGACTTTTCGGCGGGGTACCAGATGCGGGCGAGGACGTGGCGGCGGTCGCTGGGGTCCTGGGTAAACGGCTCGTCGCGTTTTTGATCGATCCACAAGAACTCATGAACACCGACGGCATATGCTCCGCTCAGCGGAATGAATGGATGCTCCGGTACGCCTGGTTGTGGCGGGGTTTGCGCCGGGAGGAAGGCGGCGAGCCAGACAAGGCAGAGGATGGGGCGCATGGTGGAAGAAACTATATTCTATGGGAACTGCGAAGTGGTTGGTCAAGATACTCACCGAATCCGAGTATATTGATGAAGAGCGATATGCCAACAATGTTGAAAACTGGCCGGCTCTCGGCGAAATCAGCGGGCCTCGCGGTTCTCGTCGCAAACCTCTGCACGATGGGTTCGGCCGAGCGCCCGTCGGCTCCAATAACGATCACCTTGACGGGGCAGTCGATGATCCGATCGGATATCCGCGCCACCGCACCGGCGGCGGTACCGGTGATCCAGGGACTGCTGAGGGGCGATGTGGTGTTCACCAACCTTGAAGCCGCAGTCGCCGAAAAAGGCGAGATGGTCCACGAAGGCAGGGGCTTTCTCACTCCTCCTGAAGCGCTCGATGCGCTGACAACTTTCGGTTTTAACTCGTTGGCCCTGTCCGGGAACCACGCGTTCGATCTGAAAGTGACGGGCATTCAGAATACGATCCGGGAAGCGGACAGCCGGAAAATCGTTCATGCCGGAACTGGAAACAACCTTGCCGAAGCTGTCGCGCCGGGTTATCTGCACACCCCGAAGGGCACAATTGCCCTGATAGCAAGCGCGTCGGGCCTGATTACGCCGGGAGGAAGCGCCACCGCGGACCGGCCGGGCGTGAACGAGATTCGCGTCGAAGCCGGCGACAAGGAAAATGAGGCGACGGTGGATCTGCCCGGCGCGCCCGGGAACACACCGAATCAGGCGGATTCCGAGCGCATCCTTGAAAGCATTCGCGACGCCCGCCGGCACGCGGATCTCGTGATCGTGTACCAACATAACCACGTGTTCGGGAATCACTCGTTCAGGACGATTTTCACGGAAGGGATGCAGGAGCGGCTCGCTCCGAATGATTGGCTCAAGAAGTGGGCGCATGCGGAGGTGGATGCGGGCGCGGACATCATCGTGATGCATGGCGCGCCGCTGCTGCACGGCGTAGAGATTTATCACGGCCGGCCCATCTTCTACGATCTGGGCAACTTCATTTACAACGTGCCGCCGACGCTGACCTACATCGACGAGCCGATGAATTGGGAGAGCGTGGTTGCGTACGTTCAATTTCAGGGGAAGGACCCGCGATCGATTTCCTTCCAGCCGATCGCCTTGAACAACGTGGGCGAGGGCCAGCCCGATATTCACAACGAGTACGCCAACAACCAGTTCCTCGACACGCGCGGCTTGCCCTCGCCAGTGACGGGTGCGAGAGCGGGTTATATTCTCCAGCGCTTGGCCGAAGCGTCAAAGCCCTTTGGTACGACGGTTGAAATAAAGGGCGACACGGCGGAAATCAAGCTGAAAGCCAGAAAGTAGAGCTTACTGACGGACTGGGGCCAAGCCCTGTATTACCGCGCGTCAGGGAAAGTTGCAAGCCGATGTATGTGCCAGCATCTGGTGTGGCGCGGACGGTGCCAAGCAGAGACTGTTCGGCTGTGGTCAACTACTTTACTAACAGCACATCGCTGGCAGCGGCTTGCGCCGCGAGTTTGTCGGCGTCTTCCTGGAACAGGAACCGGTCCTCTACGGCTTTGGCCGCGGCGGCTTTCACGCGCGCGACGTACCCGTCATGCGTGCCATAGCGTTCTTCGAGCGATGGGCGCGGATCGTGGGAGGCCAGGCGTTCAGCTTTGGTCTTGGCGAAAGGAATGTAGCCGCCATTGAGCCCGCAGATTTTTCCCTGATTGAAGCCCGCTGCCGTGACGTTCCAGCCGAGGTATGTCCCGAGCGGAACCTGCCGCAGGACGGATGGCACGCCACCGAGATCGTTGCCATCGGCGTCGGCCTTCGGGACCAGCGTCGGGAGCACTTGACGGATAGAGGGTGGGGCTTTGGTTATGACCCCGGAGAGATCGTTGTAGTTGAACTCGGAGCCCCAATCGTAATCGAACAGGGAATTGACCAGGCCATCGGGCGAGGGAGAGCCGGGGATCGACGGGAATCCGATGGCTGCTTTCGTGGCGGCTACAAGTTGGCCATCGTCGGCGCTCTTCGGATGCAGCTTCGGATATCGGCTTGCGGGCGGTTCGACACCTTTGATCACCCAATCCACGAGGGCGGCCCGGAGCGCGCGCAAGGTTTCGGTTTCGGGATTCGGATTGGCCGGGAGCACGCAGCCGTTGGGCGCGGATGGAGGCAGGACGCTGAAACCGCCGCGCCCACCCCCGTGCGTCGTCGCAGGGAAGTAGTAGCGGCGCACATTGGGAGGCAGAGGAATGTCCTCCTTCGCGTCGGTACCCACCAAATCGGGAGACGCGCGGAGATCCCAGAATTCGAGGCCGCCGAAGGTTTCGATGATCTTCGGGCAGGTGTTCGAGGCAGTGCAACGGTCGAGCATTCCCGCGGTGCTACGATGACGCGCGGCGTCGGGATAGTCGCTCCACCAGAGGACGGCGTCGCTGCCGGGTTCGAAGAGATTGGCCGCGCCGCCTGCGACCGCGAACCGGAAATTCATCGCGAGTTGGCGTACCGCGATGTGTGGGTTCGAGCCCTCCCAGACAATACGGTTACTCTCATCCTGGTTGAAGCCGAGATGGATGTAGCTGCGGATGAAGTTGCCGGACTGCGAGTTGCCTTCGCTGATGGCGTACTTAATTTGTTTGGCCACCGGATTGGCGTTTCCTTCAGCGTCCTTCTCTTCGTAGCGCAGGAAGGAGTTGAAATCGCGCGTGGCCGCATAGCCGATGCCGAGCACGAGCGGATCCTTAGCGGTGTAGACGAGCTCATAAAGCATGGCCGGATCGAAACCGCCCTTGGCGCAGATCTTAGCTGGATCGGGCGTGCCTGGGAAGGGAGTGGCGGAGCAATCGGCGAAGGCCCAGTCAGCGCTGGAGATGGGCATTCTCTGGCCGTCTTCGCCGGCTCGCTTGGTTAGGTTGGCTTTCGCTGTGTCAAGGGTGGCCGGCAGTTGGTAGACGATGGCGCTCACCGCGTATGCCAGCGGCAGAGTGTTGGCGCCTTTCGGAGCGTTGATGAAGCGCGCGGTTACCGGTCCGGTGACCGGCGAGCCGTCGGTGTTTTTCGCGATGGGGACGACGATGGTTTGCGCATTTGGCCGGGGAAGCACGTCGCCCTGCCAGCCGCTGACTACGCTCACGCGGCCATCGGCGTCGGGCACCGGACCGCCGTTGCCGCGATTGGCGACGCTGTAGATCAGCAAGGAGCTAGCCTTCGACATGTCGATGGGTTTGGCGATGGCGAAGGTGCCGGTGTATTCGACCATGCCGTGGGCGTTGCGGACGGCGAGTTGGATGTCGTTGATGATTTTGTTGTGCGGGTCGTTGGGATTAAGCTCGCCCGTGAAGTGGCCGCTAAGGAGTTCGTACTGGCCGGCTTTTCCGAAGACCTGGCCTTTGAAAGCGGGAGACTCCCGTTGTTCCACGACGATCTTAATCACCCGCCCTTGAAACGAAGCGGGGCAGGCCAGCAAAACGAAGCCAATTGTCAGTTTCCGCATATGGATGATTATATGCTTCGGCCTCTTCGCCCGCCTGGGCTCAGAGGCGACTGCTAGCTGGAAGAGGTCGAGCTGAAAATGCTCGAAGCCAGGCTTTGTGAATCGTTGCTGGAGGACGGCTGGAACAGATTCATCAAGCTGGATTGTCCGCCGCCTCCTTGATGATGGTGGTGGTGATGCCCGGTCCCTGTCATGCCTGCTTGCTGTAGCTGCTGCGCCGTCGGCAATGCTCCGCCGTTTTCGGCATTCTGGAAGGAAGTCGCCAGATTGTTCAATGCCGTGGCTTCAGTGGTATTCCCGCTATTGGTGGCCCCCGTTGCAGCTTGTTGAAGCTTGCTGGTGATTTGCGAAAGCACTTGCTGGAATTCAGTCGGATTCTGCTGCTCCAACTGCTGGAGCTCGTTCAGAAAAGACGCGGCCGGCGACAAGGTCGACGAGTCGGGCTGCTGAACCGACGACGCGGTGTTGGCGTTCGTGCTGGCCGTACTACTGGTGGTGCTAGTCGGCTGTAGGACGGCCGGGAAGAGTTGCGAGATGCTGTTAATGTTCACACTGCCGGATATGCAATCCGGCGACCATGCATGTGTTGTTGAAACAGCGACGTCGACGCTCCGCCGAGGCTCGTGACGCGCGTCAAAACTTCAGCGCGCGCCAAAATTCGACCGCGGTGATGATCTAAAATTGAAGAAACAGAAGAACAAGGAGGCTCATGAAGACTCTGGCAATCTCATTGGCGCTGTCAGCGGCAATCCTCAGCGCACAGGGATTCAAGGCCGGCTCCGAGGTCCCTGATTTTCAGATCCGCGACCTGGACGGGAAGGCCGTGTCGTTCTCATCGCTGAAAGGACCCGTTACCGTCGTCACCTTCATCGCCACCCAATGCCCGGTGTCGAATTCCTACAACCAGCGCATGATCGACCTTTACAAGGATTACACGCCGAAAAATGTGAAGTTCATTTTCGTGAACGCCAATCGTTCGGAGCCGGCGAGCGAGGTCCGCGAGCACGCCAAGCGCGTTGGATTCTCGTTCCCTGTATATAAGGATCCGGATAACGTGGTCGCGGACCGCTTCGATGCGCAAGTGACGCCGGAAAGTTACGTGATCGACGGCGCCGGCATCCTGCGCTATCACGGCTCCATCGATGACGACATGAACGTTGCGCGCGTCCACGCCCAGCGGTTACGCATGGCTCTGGATGCGGTGCTGGCTGGAAAGCCCATTCCGGCGGCTGAGACGAAGGCTTTCGGCTGCACCATCAAGCGCGTTCGCAAGGTTTCGTGACCATGAAACGTGCCGTCGCCTTCCTCTTCTGCCTGCCGCTCTTCGCCGCCGACCCGCTCATTCCCGTGGACGAGGCGGGCTTCCAAAAACTTGTCGGCTCCCACAAAGGTAAAGTCGTGGTGTACGATTTCTGGGCCACTTGGTGCGCACCCTGCCGCGCCGAGCTTCCGCAACTGGTCAAGCTCGAGGCGAAGCTGCGCTCCCAAGGCGTGGAAGTAATCACCATCTCGGCGGACGAGCCCGAACAGAAAGCCGCGGCCGAGAAGTTCATCCAGAAATCCGGCGTGCAAGGGCCGGCGTATTTGAGGCAGGCCGCGAGCGACGATCACTTCATCAACGCCATCGATCCGCAATGGAGCGGCGCTCTGCCCGCGCTGTTCCTTTACGACAAATCGGGCCGCAAGGCGCGCTCGTTCATCGGCGAGACCGATATGGCGATGCTGGAAGCTGCAATTCACAAGCTGCTCTAGCTTGGCACGCGCCGACAGCGCCATTCGGGCGCGTTGACGTTCACGACCGCATTCTGCTCTAATCGCCAGATGCCCGAGCACGAGATTCGCGCCGTCGCGGACAACCTCCTCCAGGCTCTGCAATTCTTCGGGCGGGCGCGCGCGGACGGCGAGATTCTGGACATCGCCGGCGCTTCGTTGATCTTCTGCGGGTTAAACTACGCCGCTTTCAATGCAGCTGTGCAAGCGCGGCCTGTGGAAGGCGACAAGGCTGAGTTAACGCGGTTGATCCGCGCCTCGGCCACCCAATTCGACTCCAGAAATCTCCGATGGACCTATTGGTTGTGTGACGACTTCCTGAGCAGGCCTCTGCGTCAGGAAGCGCCCTCCATCTTCGGCCGGTTCGGATTGCGGCCATTGACCGAAGCGCCTGGGATGTATGCCGCCAACCTCGCGCCGCCACATCGCCCTCTGCCCCCAATCGAAGTTCGGCCCGTCGCCGACGAGCGAACCCGGGCCGCGTTCGCGGACATCATGTCCATCACTTTTGAGATTCCCCATTCCGTCAGCGCCGCCGTTTACGGCATGGAGCGAGCTTGGCTGGGGGATTTTCGCGGCTATGTAGGCTATTCGAACGGCCAGGCCGTCACCACCGCCGCATCCAGCGTGACCGGCGCCGTGATCGGCCTCTATTCGGTGGCCACCCTTCCCCAATATCGCAGGCTCGGGTTCGCCGAAGCCATCATGCGAAAGGTGGTCGAAGAAGCCCGCGCGACGCACGGCATCGAGCATACCGTGCTGCAAGCCACTCCCTCCGGTTTTTCGCTTTACGAACAGATGGGCTATCGAACGGTCACTAAGTTTCGCGTATACATCGCCGACTAAACTTCGCCGAACGCGCGCGAGGAGATCCAATCCGCGACCTTTTCAATGTCCGCCGCGAGCGAGCGGTCGCCCGTCCAGGGAGCGCTCACATTCCGGAGCGCCGTTCTTACTCGCTCGATGATCGCGCTCGATTTGAGCGGGCTAAGGCAATCGAGCGCGCGCGCGGCCGCGAGCAGCTCGATGGCCAGAACATAGCGCGTGTTGCGGACTACTTGCTTCAGCTTCATCGCCGCTGCCATGCCCATGCTGACGAAATCCTCCTTATTGCCGCTGGTGGTGATCGATCCGGCGGAGGCCGGAGACGACAGCACCCGGTTCTCGCCCACCAGCGCGGCGGCGGTTACTTGCAGCATCATGAAGCCGGATTCCAGTCCCGCGTGATTAGCGAGAAACGGAGGCAGCTCCTCGTTCAGAGCCGGGTTCACCAAGCGATCGATGCGGCGCTCGGAAATTCCCGCCAGGACTGTGAGCGCGACGGCCAGCGCGTCGAGTTGAAGCGCCAGCGGCTCTCCGTGGAAGTTGCCGCCGGAGAAAATCTCGCCGTCGATCACCAGCGGATTATCGGTTACCGAGTTCAACTCGATTTCCATCGCCCGGCGGGCCGTGTCCAACGCGTCGCGCACCGCTCCATGCACTTGCGGCGCGCATCGCAACGAATAAGCATCCTGGACCCGCCGGCACGCGATGTGCGATTGCCGGATCTCGCTCGCTTCCAGATAGTGCATGAGATTTTGCGCACTGCGAATCTGTCCCGGAAACGGGCGCGTTTGGTGGATGCGCGGATCGAAGGCGCGGGGAGTGCCGCGCAACCCGTCCACGGTCACGGCGCAGATTAGATCCGCCGCTTCGCCGAGCGCTTCGGCTTGGAGCAACTGTAGGCCGCCCACGGCGAGCATGGCCTGCGTGCCGTTCACCAGCGAGATGCCTTCCTTCGACGCAAGCACAATAGGTTCGATCTCCGCGCGGCGCAACGCTTCCCCGCCCGCCTGACGCCGATCTTCGAAGTCCGCTTCGCCTTCGCCGATAAGCACGAGCGCGATATGCGCCAGCGGAGCGAGATCCCCGCTGGCTCCTACGCTCCCTTGCGACGGCACTACCGGCGTCACGCCCCGGTTGAGCAAATCGCACAACCGCTCGCCCACGATAGGACGGATGCCGGAAAATCCCTTGGCCAGCACGTTCGCCCGAATGAGCATCATGGCCCGGACTTCTTCGCGATCGAGCCGCGGCCCGACGCCGCAGGCGTGCGATCGGACAACATTGCGCTGCAGTTGCTCGAGCTGATCCGGTGGGACGCGAACGTCCGCCAGCAATCCGACGCCGGTGTTCACGGCATACACAGGGTCGTCGCCCGCGGCCATCGTTTCCACTACCGCGCGCGACCGTTGCATGGCCTCCACCGCGGCCGAAGCGATTCCCACCGCTTCATTCTCGCTGGACACGCGCCGCACTTCGTCGAACGTCAGTTGGGACCCATCCAGCCAGACCATGCTTACAGTTTTATCAGGCCGCCGAGAGCAAGGTTTGACATATTCTTATATCGGAATATAATACGGAGTATGGCGCGCGCAGCCACTACCTCGGATGCCTTCAACGCGATCGCCGAACCCCAGCGGCGGAACATTCTGAACTACCTGGCGCTCAAAGAACGCCCGGTGGGGGAGATCGTGGCAAGCCTGGGTTTGGAGCAACCGTCGGTGTCCAAGCATCTCCGCGTCCTCAAAGACGTGGGGCTGGTTCACGTGCGCCGCGACGGACGCCACAAGCTCTATCGAACCAATGCCGAGGCTATCCGGCCCATCCACGAATGGGCAGGCAAATTCGAGCGCTACTGGGGCTGCCAATTGAGCCGCATCAAGGAGCGAGCCGAAATCACTTCAAGGAGAAATCGAAAGAATGACAGAACAAACGATTGAGAATCTGACGCTGAGCATCGTCCGGGAGGTTCACGTGAACGCCTCGATCGAAGCCACGTTCGCCGCGGTGCTCGAACAAATGGGGCCGCACAACGAATCGGAAGAAGGCAGGCCGATGCCGATGAAGATCGAGCCTTGGCCGGGCGGAAGATGGTATCGCGATTTGGGCGATAACAACGGCCATTTCTGGGGACACGTGCAAGCCATCAAGCGCCCGACACTGTTCGAAATCTCAGGCCCGCTCTTTGCGTCATATCCGCTGGTCTCGAACTTACAATATCGCCTGACCGCGGAGGACGGCGGAACGTTGATCACCTTCCGGCACACCGCGCTTGGCTTCATTCAAGAGGACCACCGGGAAGGCGTAGACATGGGATGGGCGGCGCTGCTCGCAAATATCCGCAAACGCGCGGAAAATCAAGCCTCGCGAGGCAAGTCCCAGGAGACTCGCGATGGCCACAAATAAAGTAGCATCCCCAGCCGAATGGCTCGCGGCTCGGAAGGAATACTTGATCAAGGAGAAGGAATTCACCCGGTTGCGCGATGAACTGAGCCGGCAACGCCGCGAGTTGCCCTGGGAAAAAGTCGAGAAGCCCTATGTCTTCGACGGGCCGAACGCCCGGGAGACCCTCTCAACACTCTTCGATGGGCGCAGCCAGTTGATCGTGTACCATTTCATGCTCGGCCCCGGATGGAAGGAGGGCTGCAAGAGTTGCTCGTTCCTGTCCGATCACTTCGATGGACTCGCCATCCACCCGGCGAATCGCGACGTCGCCCTGGCGGTGGTTTCGCGCGCGCCCCTGACGGAGATCGAAGCTTTCAAGAAGCGCATGGGCTGGAGCTTCAAGTGGGTATCGTCGTTTGGAAGCGACTTTAACTACGATTATCACGTTTCGTTTACCAAGGACGAACTGGCCCAAGGTGAGGTGTACTACAACTACGGCAGGGAAAAGTTCGGCGGGGAGGAAGCGCCCGGCCTCAGCGTATTTACGAAGGACGCGACCGGCGACGTCTTCCACACATATTCGAGCTACGCTCGCGGGCTCGACATTTTAGTCGGCGCGTACAATTTCCTTGATCTCGCGCCGAAGGGCCGCGACGAAGACGGCTTGGCCTTTACGATGGCATGGGTTCGTCATCATGATCGGTACTGAAACGCGCTCTGAGCTCCCAACTGATATGCTGTTGGCATCATGGATCTCAGTTTTACCGCGCCCGAGTTGAAATTCCGCGACGAATTCCGCGCCTGGCTGGAGGCGAACGTACCCGCCGATTGGGAACGGCATCGCACCGAAGACGAAATGCTCGCGCGCTTCGAATTCCTGCGCGCGTGGCAGAAGCGCGTCTACCAGGCTGGATGGGCCGGTATCGCATGGCCGACCGAATACGGCGGCCGAGGCGCCACGTTGATAGAGCAAGTCATCTTCACCGAGGAGATGGCGCGCGCCGCCGCGCCGCCGCTTGCCAATGTGCTTGGGCTGATGCTCATCGGTCCCACCATCATCGCGTTCGGGACCGACGCGCAAAAGAAGCGCTTCTTGCCGAATATTCTTAGCGCCGACGAGATCTGGTGCCAGGGATTCTCGGAACCGAACGCCGGCTCCGACCTGGCGAACGTGCGCACCGAAGCGCGTCTCGATGGCGACCACTACGTCATCAACGGGCAGAAGGTCTGGACCAGCTACGGATGGGCCGCCGATTGGTGCGCGCTGCTCACCCGTTCCGATGGGGGTTCGACGCAACATCAGGGGCTCACCTACATTCTCGTCGACATGAAAAGCCCGGGCGTGGAAGTTCGGCCGCTTCGCCAGATGACGGGCGAAAGCGAATTCTGCGAGCTGTTCTTCCACGACGTGCGGGTTCCCGCCGCGAACGTGCTCGGCAAGGTGGGAGATGGGTGGAAGGTCGCGCTCGGAACGCTCATGCACGAGCGCGCTACGCTCGGCGCTGGCGTGCAGATCACGTTGAAGCGGCAGTTCGACCGCCTGGCGCAGCTCTCGCATACGGTCATGCGCAACGGGCGCCCCGCTTCCGAAGATCCGGTGATGCGGCAAAAGCTGGCGCAAAGTTACGTCGAAATCGAGATCATGCGCCTCAATCAGATGCGCGCCATCACGCGCATCAACGAAAAAGGCGTGCCCGGGCCGGAGGGTTCCATACAGAAGATATTCTGGACGGAGCTGAACCAGCGCTTCCAGCAAATCGCCGCGGAACTGCTGGGACCCTACGCCCAGTTGACCCGAGGCTCGGAGCAAGCGGTCGACGACGGTCAGTGGGCCTATTCGTTCTTGCGCGCCCGCGGCAACACCATAGAAGCCGGCACGTCCGAAATCCAGCGCAACATCGTCGGACATTTTGTTCTGGGCCTGCCCAAGAGCTACTAACCAAGACGTTCCTAGCCAAGGAATAAAATTTATGCAATTTGGATTGACGGAAACGCAGCAGACGTTGAAGAACACGGTTCGCAAATTCCTCGCCGCCGAATGCCCGCCGGCGCAGGTACGGAAGCTGATGGACACCGAGACGGCCTTCGATCCGGAACTGTGGCGGAAGATGGCGGACCAGGGTTGGACCGGTATTATCTTTCCCGAAGATTACGGCGGCTTCGGAATGGGCATGGTGGAGATGGCGGTTACGCTCGAAGAAATGGGCCGCGCGCTGCTGCCGGGCCCCTACTTCAGCACCGTGCTGATGGCGGGAGCGCTGCTGGAGAGCGCCGGGAACGACAATCAGAAGCATAAATATCTCGGCCCGATCTGCCGCGGCGAAGCCAAGGCCACGGTCGCGTTTCTGGAGGACTCGGCTTCCTGGTCGCCCGAGGGCGTCCACTTGAAGGCCCGGGCTTCCGGCGGCGACTACATTCTCGACGGACAAAAGCTCTTCGTCACGGACGCGGCGATCGCGGATTTTCTCATTTGCGTGGGACGGCTGGATGGCGCGCTGGCGCTGTTTCTTGTAACCGCTAAAGCCGCCGGTTTGCGCGTGACGGACTTGCCCTCGATCGATAGCACGCGCAAGCTTTATCAAGTGACTTTCGACGGCGTGACGGTTCCCCGGGAGAACCTGCTGGCGCGCGGCGATGCGGCGCAAAACGCCTTGGGCCGGGGGCGCAACATCGCCACCGTGGGTCTGGTGGCGGAAATGACGGGCGGCATGCAAAGGCTGCTCGATATTACCGTGGAGTACGCCAAGACTCGCAAGCAGTTCGGACGGCCGATCGGCCAGTTTCAGGCCGTGCAGCACCAATGCGCCGACATGTTGGTTTATACCGAGAGCTCGCGCTCGGCGGCGTA
>Ga0302326_10009359_pt1 | contig 21430 bp, 8 predicted proteins | sample Palsa_T0_3_FD_202264 | JGI IMG/M metagenome (GOLD analysis project Ga0302326, IMG submission 202264) | Peat permafrost microbial communities from Stordalen Mire near Abisko, Sweden - Palsa_T0_3 | ecosystem: Environmental > Terrestrial > Soil > Palsa > Peat permafrost | place: Sweden: Abisko... | reverse complement strand
CCGCCGGCCTGCTATGCAAACCACGCGACATCTTCATCGAACAAACCGTCACCCGACTAGCCCAAACAGCCACCACCATCACCACCCAAACCACCCCCACCGACAACGACACCGGCCAGGTAGTTGCCACACCGATCATGCGCTGGTTGCGCAGCGTCGATGGCCCGGTCGAGCAGTTCAACCAGACCATGGTGATACAGGCTCCCGTCGGCGTCGGGCGAGCCGATGTGGTGATCCTGTTGCAGGCGTTGATAAATCGGCATGCCATGCTGCGGCTACAGGTCGATGACGACGGCGCCGGGAACTGGCTGCTGGTGACACGGCCAGCGGGTTCGGTAGATGCCGATGCCTGGCTGCACGCGGTCGACGTGTTATCCGATGACGCGTTGGTGCAAGCCCGCAGGCGGTTGGACCCCGCCGACGGAGTGATGCTCAGCGCGCTGTGGGTGAGCTCTACCGCCACGCTAGTTCTGACAATCCATCACCTGGCCATTGACGCCGTCTCCTGGCGGATTTTGGTTGACGATCTCAACGAGGCCTGGCGCCTATACCGTGCCACCGGCGTGGCGCAGTTGGCGTTGCGGGGGACTTCATTTCGTCGTTGGGCTTCAATCCTGACGGAGCGGGCCCGCTCGGATGTGGTCGTCGATCAGTTGCCGGTGTGGCGTGAGATCGCCGCAGTCGGTGGCGTGCTGGCCCCCGTCGAGCCTGCCGTGGATACCCACGCCAGCGCCGCACACCTGACGGCGTCACTGGATGCCGAGACCACCCGCAGGGTGCTCGGTGAAGTACCCGCGGCGTTCCATACCGGAGTGCAGGACATCTTGTTGATCGCGTTCGCGTTGGCGTGGAGGGAATTTCTGGGCGGTGACGGCGCGCCGATCACGATCGACGTGGAGGGCCACGGCCGCCATGAAGACCTGGTTCCCGGCATCGACTTGTCGGAGACCGTGGGCTGGTTTACCACCAAGTACCCGGTGTGCTTGACGCCGGATCGGTTGCTGTGGCCGCAGGTAGCCGACGGCCACGCGGCGTTAGGTGCTGCAGTGAAGAAGGCCAAGGAGCAGCTCCGGGCCATACCTGACGGTTATACCTACGGGGTATTGCGCTACCTCAACGGCAGGGTCGATCTGGAAGGCCCAGATCCGCCGATTGGATTCAACTACCTAGGTCGCGTGGGCGGATCGCAGAATGACGCAATCGCCGGCGAAGGCTGGCAGATGACAGGCGCGGGCGCGCCGTTCACCGATGAGTCGCGTGGCGGATGGCCAATGCCGCTCGGCCATACCGTAGGGGTCAATGTCATCACGCTGGACGCCGTCGCCGGACCACAGCTGCAGGCCACCTGGACGTGGGCGCCCTCGAAAATCGATGCAGCGCAAATAGATACGCTGAGTCGGTTGTGGTTCGAGGCCCTGGCCGGCATCTGCACGCACGTGCGCGACGGTGGGGGCGGATTCACCCCCTCGGATTTTGCGCTGGTCTCCGTGGCCGCCGAGGAACTTGAAAAGCTGGAATGCGCTTACGAAGTCGCTGATGTGTTGCCGTTGACACCGCTGCAGCAGGGCTTGTTGTTCCACACCAGCGCGAGCGCCGAGGATGATGCTGACCTGTACGCGGTGCAAGTCGACATCGCCCTGACCGGTCGGCTCGACCATCATCGTCTCCGCGATGCCGTCCAAGCGGTGCTTAGTCGTCATCCCAACCTGGGAGCCCGATTCGTCGACCAACGGCTTGGCGAACCGTTGCAGATCATCCTGAAGCGACCCGTGTTGCCTTGGCGCTACATCGATCTCGCCGACGAGAACACCAATGCCGACGACCGCATCGAGCGAGCATGCGCCGCCGAACGTTCCGCAACCTACGATGTGGCCCACGGGTCACCACTGCGCGCGATGCTTGTCCGGATCGCGCCAGAGCGGTATCGGTTTGTGCTGTTCATGCACCACGTCGTGTGCGACGGCTGGTCCGGGCAGATCCTGCTGCGCGAAATCTTCGCCGGGTACGACTCGCAGCCACTGCACACCCCCGTCCCTTATCGCTACTTCCTTGACTGGCTGGCTGGCCGGGATCGCGAGGCGGCTCACGCCGCCTGGCGCCGGGTGCTGGCCGGCTTTGAGGCCCCGGCCCTGGTCGGTCCGCCCCAGCGGTCAGGGGTGGGCGCCCGAAGCGTGGAATCGTTCCGGCTGCCCGAGGAGACGACCAGTGCGCTCGACGAGCTGGCGCGCTCACGCCACACCACGCTCAACATCGTGCTGCAGGGCGCGTTTGCGCAGCTGGTGATCTGGCTGACCGGCCACCGTGACGTCATGTTCGGTACCACCGTCTCGGGTCGGCCCGCGGACGTGGCCGGCTCCGAATCGATGGTGGGCCTGTTGATTAACACCGTGCCGGTTCGCGCGACCGTCACCGCGACCACCACCACCGGAGAGCTGCTCGACCGGCTGCAAACGGCGCACATCGACACACTCGAGCATCAGCACCTGGCGCTGGCCGACATTCTCCGCATCACCGGTCACGCCGCCCTGTTCGACACCCTATTCGTCTACGAGAATTACCCGACCGACGCCGCCGCGCCGCTGGCGGCCCACGACCTGACCATCACCGAGATCAGCGGCCGCGAATTCAGCCACTACCCGTTGACGGTGGTGGCCCAGCCGGGCCGCGAGCTGGCTTTTCACATCGAATACGCCACCGACGTGTTCGACGCGCCCAGGATCGAGGCGGTCATCGCGCGGTTGGAGAAGGTGTTGGTGGCGATGACCGCCGACCCAACCCGGCGGGTGGCGTCTGCGCATCTGCTTGATGCAGATGGGCTTGCGCGGCTGAGTGTTTGGGGTAATTGGGGGGTGTTGGGGCGGTCTGTGGTGGGGGTGTCGGTTCTGGTGTTGTGGGCCGCTCAGGTGAGCCGTAGGCCGGATGTGGTGGCGTTGGTGGGTGCGGGCCGGTCGATGACGTATCAGGAGGTGGATCGGGCCGCTAATCGGTTGGCGCATCGGCTGGTGTTGGCCGGGGCGGGCCCGGGTCAGTCTGTGGCCGTGGTGTTTTCCCGCTGCGCTGAGGCGATCGTGGCGATCTTGGCGGTACTCAAGTCCGGGGCGGCCTATCTGCCGATTGACCCCGCGGTTCCCGCGGCCCGGCTGGGGTTCATCCTCGATGATGCCGCACCGATCGCCGCGATCACCACCACCGATCTGGTCGCCCGCTTGGCCGGCCTGCAGGTGGCGGTCATCGACGTCGCCGATCCGGTGATCGATGACCAGCCCGACACCGCGCTGGCCCCACCGGCCCCTGACGATATCGCCCACATCATCTACACCTCGGGAACCACCGGCACACCCAAAGGGGTCGCGGTCACCCACCGCAACATCACCGCACTGTTCGACTCGCTACAGCCCGGCTTCGAGCTGGCCGGCCAGGTCTGGACCCAATGTCACTCCTATGCCTTTGACTTCTCGGCCTGGGAGATCTGGGGAGCATTGCTGCACGGCGGGCGACTGGTCGTCGTCTCCGACACCGTGACCCGCTCACCGCAAGCCCTGCACACCCTGCTGGCCAGCGAACACATCACCATGTTGAGTCAAACCCCAGCCGCCGCAGCCCTGCTAACACCCCACAAAACCACCGCCAACCTGATGGTCGCCGGCGAGGCCTGCCCCGCCGACCTCGTCGACCGCTGGGCACCCGGACGGGTCATGGTCAACGGCTATGGCCCCACCGAAACCACCATCTACGCCACCATCAGTGCACCCCTGTCACCGCAATCGACACCCCCACCGATCGGTCGACCCGTGCCCGGGGCCGCACTGTTCATCCTCGACGACGTTCTCCAACCCCTACCCCCCGGAGCCGTAGGCGAGCTCTATGTCGCCGGCACCGGCGTCAGTATCGGCTACTGGCGGCGGCCCAGTCTGACCGGAACCCGTTTTATCGCCTGCCCTTTCGGCCCACCCGGAGCCCGGATGTATCGCACCGGCGACCTGGCGTCCTGGCGCCCCGATGGCCAACTCGACTACCACGGCCGCGCCGACGACCAAGTCAAAATCCGCGGCTACCGCATCGAACTCGGCGAAATACGCGCCGCACTCACCGCCCTACCCGGCGTCGACCAAGCCACCGTCATCACCCGCGACGACCACCCCGGCACCAAACACCTCATCGGCTATTTCACCGGCACCGCCGACCCCACCACCGCCCGCGACCAACTCACCCATCACCTACCCCCCTACATGATCCCCACAGCACTAATCAAACTCGACACCCTGCCCCTGACCCCCAACGGCAAAATCGACACCCACGCCCTACCCCCACCCGACCACCACCACAGCCCCTACCACCCCCCAACCACCCCCACCGAAGAAATCCTGGCCGACATCTACGCCCACATCCTCGGACTCCCACGCGTCAGCATCGACGACTCCTTCTTCACCCTCGGCGGCGACTCACTGACCGCCATGCGCGTCATCGCCACGATCAACATCAGCCTTAACGCCCACCTCACGGTCCGCCACCTGTTCGACGCGCCGTCCGTACGAGGGTTGAGCCGGCAGTTGAGCCCGGCCACCGAACCGCAAAGCGACGCAGACGACATGGAGGCGCAGCGAAAGGCCGGCGCCGACCGACCCAGCTTTGCGTCCGTGCACGGCCGCGACAGCACCGAGGTGCACGCCAGCGATCTCACTCTGGACAAGTTCATCGACGCCGCGATCCTGACCACCGCGCCGACATTGCCGCGACACGTTGGTGAGGTGCGGACCGTGTTGCTGGCCGGCGCGACGGGCTTCCTCGGGCGTTACTTGGTGTTGGAATGGCTGCAGCGCTTAGAGCGGATCGACGGGAAGCTAATCTGCTTGGTACGGGCCGAGTCTCATGAGCGGGCAACGCAACGCCTACACGACACCTTCGACAGCGGCGACCCGGAGCTGCTGCGGCATTTCGAGAGACTGGCCGCTGGGCATCTCGAGGTCATCGCAGGCGATAAAAGCGAAACGAATCTGGGTCTGGAACAACAGACCTGGCAGCGACTGGCCGACACCGTCGACCTCATCGTCGATTCTGCGGCCGTGGTCAACCACGTGCTGCCCTACAGCCGGCTCTTTGGGCCCAATGTGGCGGGCACCGCCGAGCTGATTCGCATCGCCCTTACCTCGAAGATCAAGCCGTACGCGTATGTCTCGACCGGCAGCGTGGGTGGACAGATCGAGCCATCGGCGTTTACCGAGGACGCTGACATTCGGGTCATCAGTCCCACCCGCAGGATCGACAGCGGCTATCCCAACAGCAAGTGGGCCGGCGAGGTGCTGCTGCGCGAGGCTAACGAACTGGCCGCCCTGCCGGTCGCGGTGTTTCGTTGCGACATGATCCTGGCCGACACCACCTACGCAGGTCAGCTCAACGTGGCGGACAACTTCACCCGAATGATGCTTTCCCTGCTGGCCACCGGCATCGCGCCCGCCTCGTTCTATCAGCTGGACGCCGATGGCAACCGGCAGCGCGCCCACTTCGACGGACTACCAGTCGAATTCGTCGCCGAGGCGATCGCCGCGCTCGGCGCCGGGGTGGTCGACGGATTCGAGACTTACCACGTGATGAACCCGCACGACGACGGTATCGGCTTGGATGAGTACGTCGATTGGCTGATCGAGGCCGGTCACCCGATCCAGCGCATCGATGACTTCGGCGAGTGGTTGCAGCGGTTGGAGGCCGGCCTCAGTGCCCTACCGGATCGTCAGCGTCGGCACTCGGTGCTCTGGAGGTTGCCGATACACAATTCACACGCCCATGGTCTGCAACCCGAAGAGCCGATCCGCGCATCGCTTGGGCCGACGGATCGATTCCGTGCTGCAGTCAGAGAAGCGAAAATCGGCCCCGACAAGCACAATCCAGACATCCCGCACGTCTCGGCGCCGATCATCGTCAAATACGTCGCCGATTTGCAACTGCTCGGACTGCTCTAACAATTATGAGCGACTGAGGTTTTCGAGGACAGTCTTACTAGATGCTTTCGACCTCACCAGAACCCGTCTTTCCTCAGCCCCGCGAACGATTCAGTCACCGCGTCGCACACGGCGTCCATGATGTCCGCGGTGTGAGCGTAGGTGAAGAACGGATAGAGGAGTTCCGGAAGGTGGACACCCGCCGCACGCAGGTAGTAGGTCCACATGTACTCGGCGACGACGTTTCGGTCCGGATGACCGAACGCTGCGAAATTATCCGGCGACATGGCACCGAAGAACGGTCGCACGAGGGACTCGTACCGTCGCAGCACGATCGGATAACCCTCCTCGTCACGCAGACGCTCGAGGTGACCGGCGAATCGATCGGCGGCCGCTCCGATGGTTCCGTAGACCTCGTCCTGGTGATTACGAAGGTATTCGAGCTGCGCCAGGCCGGCCGTACACGCGACGACGTTGCCGCAGAAGGTTCCCAGAACGTGCGTTCGGGTCTGGATGTCGCGCTGTATTTCACCGGATGTGACGGCCATTTTCATGATCTCGGACCGCCCCAGCGTGGCGCCAATGGGTAATCCGCCGCCAATAATCTTGCCAAACGTCGCCAGGTCCGGGGTGATGCCGTCCTCGTCGACGGCCCCGCCGAAGCGAAACCGAAAGCCGGAGAGTGTTTCATCGAACGCCAGCACGACGCCGTGTTCCATGGTCACTTGCCGCAGCCCGACCAGGAACTCTCGATCGAATCGCGGGAAGCTCGACCGGATGGGCTCGACAATGACGCATGCCAAGTCCGAGGCACGTGCGGAGATCACCTCGAACGCTCTTTCGTCATAAGGAAGCACAGTCGTCGACGACGCCACCGACGGAGCGACGCCCGGCATGCTCGGCCGAGTCGAGCCATCGGGCAGCCGCGTTACGAACACATCGTTGTGATGTCCGTGGTAACTGTTCTCGAACACCGCGACATGGGGCCGCCCGGTGAACGCGCGTGCGAGCTTGAGGGCATGCATGGTGGCTTCGGTGCCGGAGTTGCTGAGAAATCCGCCCTCCGCCCAGCGGACTGTGTCGAGCAGCAGACTCATGAGTGCGGTCTCGACTTCGTTACCAGCCGCAACCGTAAAACCGTTGCCGAGCACCGATCCGACAGCGCCAGTTACCACCTCGGACGAATGCCCAAGGAAGTTGACCCCCCTGCCGCTGTCCAAATCGACGAATTCGTTGCCATCCAGATCAGCAATAAACGGACCGTGCGCCCGCCCGGCGATCATCGGAATCATACGGGGCAGCCCGTCGACGAAATTGCTGAAGACGCCCTTGCTGGCCCGGCGTGCGCCAGCGGCGATGGTCTTCGGTTGCCGCGCCGTCAGGTCTTGAATGCAGTCGAGCGCACGGGCCCGCGCCAGGAACTCGGTTGTGTTCTCCAAGAACATCTCGGCGGTGAGCTCGGTCATGCGGTCCATCTCGTTTGTCCAGAGCCGCTGCGCTTCAGCTGATTTCGGCAGCCTACGCCGTTTTGATCTAACCGAGTGCCGTCATTCGCGTCCATCGGTCACGTTCGCGCCGACTGGCTTGACGTGGGTCACGAGGTCGACGTCGGTCGCCTGCGCCCGGAGACACCCGGCCCGCGCGTGCTCCTTCGGGATGTGCTTGAACGGGTCGAACGAGTACGCAGCCATGGCGTTTTCGTGGGTGATCTTGTTGATGACGGCGTCGTCGAGGTGACCCAACGTCTCCATGACGATCTCTGGCGCAAAGGGCCAACTGCCGTCCGAATGCGGAAAGTCGGATTCCCAGCAAATCATGTCTTCGTTGAACCACTGCATGTTTTGCACACCCACCTTGTCCCTGATGAAGCACGCGTAGATGTGTCGTCTGAACACATCGCCCGGGCCGTCATAGCCTTTCGGTAACTTGTCATGGGTCCAGCCCGCGTGACGATTCCGCACGTCTTCGGCGCGCCAGAGGAAGTAAGGCATCCAGCCGAGGTCACCCTCCGTCAGCGAGAACTTGATTTCGGGAAAGTCCCTGTAGAACTCGGCCCAGATGAGTTCGAGGAACGCGTACATGCTCATCATCTGCGTGCCCGTCATGTTTACGCTCAACGGCGCACCCGTGGAGAACGTCGGTTCGCGTCCCGAGGACCCGACGTGCATGCACAGCACGGTCTTGTGTTCACAGGCAGCCTCGAACAGCGGATACCAGTATTTCTGGTGAATGCTCGGCAGGTTCAGCGCTTCGGGGTTCTCGGAGAACGCCACCGCGTGACAACCCTTGTCAGCCAAGCGTTTTACCTCCTTGGCCGCCTGTTCGACGTCGAAAAGAGGCAGCAGACCGCACGGGATGAATCTTCCGGGGTAGGCGCCGCACCATTCGTCGACGTGCCAGTCGTTGTATGCCTTGATCATGATCAAGTTCACGTCGGGGTCGGGGCCCTGGCTGAGCAGCTCGCCCGCGAAGCCCGGGAAATTCGGCAAGTTCAGTCCGGCCAGTTGACCGCCGGCATTCATGTCGCGCACTCGTTCGTCGACGTTGTAGCAGCCCGGTCGGATATCGTCGTAGCTCAATACGTCGGCGGCGAACATCTCTTGCGGCTTGCCCGCGGCGGCGTTCAGGCCCATCGGCCATGAGCGCAGCTCGCCGTAATACCAATGCCGCGTGCCGTCCGGTTCGAAGCCGATGCGCGGGGCATACTCCTTGAAGGCGGCAGGCACATGAGCGTCGAACATGTTGGGCGGCTCGGTGATGTGGTCGTCGACGCTGACCAAGATCAGATCATCTTTGTTCACGTGCACTCCTTAGACGATCAGGTGATAACCGACTATAGATAATGACGCGGATCGCGATGTGACGATTTGCTACCTGCCGCGATCACGCAATGCCCAAACCTTCTTGAAGTTATTCTGATAGATCGAGGCGTTCACCGCCCGGCTACCAATCGGTCAGCCGAGCCCACGCTCGGCGGCCTTGCGTTGCCAGGTCTCCTTCCACTCCCGCTCGGTGGCGCCGATCTGCCGGCCGTACGGAAGCTCATCAGGCGCGGAGCCCCACGTGTCCGGCCCGGTGTTCGCTGACGAGTACAAGATGCCATCCGACCAGATATAGGCAGTGCGGCCCCATTCCATCGCCGACCCCACGTCGGGGAAGAACCCGCGCCCGTTGTGGTTAGCGCTGGTGTTGCACAACACGGGAATCCCCGACCGTGCAGCGAAGGCACGGACAATCGCCGTCGCCAGCGGTGCGGTGCGGTCGTTGACTGTTTGCAGCCGAGCAGTGCCGTCAACATGCCTGACTGCCGGTATCCGGTCCACCCATTCGGGCCGGATGTGGTGGTCGAAGAGCATGAACGGGTCGGCGCCGCCGGGGTCGAAGATCTCTGATGAGTTCTCCTCCAAGCACATTGGCGCAACCGGGCGATACGACTCACGACCCTTGATCTGGTTCAGAATGCCTTTCGTGCGCTCCTGCCGCGGTGAGGCCAGAATGCTGCGGTGTCCCAACGCCCGGGGTCCCAGCTCGGCGCGGTCGGACAGCACGATCACCGGTTCCTCCGTCGTCGCCAGCAGCGCACCGAGTTCGTCAACCGAACACTTCTCGCCGTGCCACCCGGGCCTCGGCTGGGTAGCTCTCAGTCGGGGTCCGCTGTACACGCTCCACTCCAGTGGCCCGAATGCGCCGCGGTGCATCAACGATGCGCATGCAGTGCCAATCGCCGCGCCGCTGTCATTCGGAAACGGGGGCACCCAGACGGTGTCAAAGAGTCCGGTGTCGCGAATCGCGCTATTCCACTTGATGTTCAGGGCGCTGCCGCCGGCGAAGCACAAGGTTCTCACCCGACCGTTAAGGGGCTTGACGGCATCGGCCAGCCGCTCGACCAGCAGCTGGGCCAGTGCTTCATGGAAGCTTGCCAGTACCGATGCATCATCAAGGTCGATTCGGCGAATTGTCGGCTCAATCTCCTGAAAGAACACGTCGGTGCCGAAAACGTCCCAGCGGCCGTCCAGCGCGGCCAGTGCCCGGCGAATCTCGCGGACCAGGGGTTCACTGACGGTGCCTAGTCCCGCATACGCCATAACCTTTCCGCAATTGGCCATCTGGAAGTGCCAAATTTTCACCTCGTCCCACTGCGGGTCGGGAACGAACGGGGGCACATTGCGGCTGAAAAACTCGTAGACGCCGCCGAGGATGCCGAACAGCCAGCCACGGTACTGCACCGTGCGTTGCATCGGATCCACGAGATACACGACGGGAAACGAATTGGCGTCCCAGACCAGGACGAGGGCGGGCTGGCGCTCAGCCGCCGCCGGACTGGTCAAATAGGCGCTCGCGAGGTGTGACTCGACGTGACGATAGCTCTCGTACCTCCGCGGCTTGCCTGCGAGTGTGAGCAATGAACCGGGTTGATAACAGTGCAGGACGGGAGTGCTGTCGTCGGATTGCCGGAACGGGGCGATACGGATCAGTTCTTGACCGTCCGCGGTCCAAATCTGAAAACCCTCGCCGACCCAGCCGTCCACCACGAACCGATCGACGTCGTCGACCCGATGCCCGAGTTGCTCGAAAAGATGCTCGATCAGACCGACGTCATACAAGGCATCGTGGCGCCAGCGGTTGTCGTGTTTCTCCACTTCGGTGGCCGCGACAAGCCGCGCGCCTGACCGAGTCGGCTCCACCAAGGCCAAGCCGCCGTCGTGCTCTAACTTCAATCCACAGATCAGTGCCATGCCGGACCATCCGGCGCCAAAGACGTTGCCCGCCAGATGATCATAGGTGTGCCGTCCTCAATCGCAGGGAGCCCCCAAGTTTTCCCCCGTAAGAGCCTGGGTAGGTCCTCCGACGATACCGCGGCGACACGCGGCAGGCCCCGACATTCGTCGTTAAAGCCGGGTCACGGCGCGCATCGGCGATAACGGTAGTTGTTCGAATACGACCACGCTAACCCGTGCTGGCGCCGCCAGCCCTCGGATGGGAAGCGAGGCCGGCGTGAGGATGTCTCCTTGCGAGCGTGAGGAAGTCGGCTCGGAGGGTCATCACGTCCGATGGCGCACACGATTCGAGCATGCCGTTTCATCGTCACTCAATATGCGAAGGCTGTGAGGTAGACGGCGGGAAGGTTTCGGGGTTGATGAGCCGGTCTCGCGAATCGTCCTCGGCACTGATTGATTTGGGGCAGGGGACTGCCGCGGCGACGTCCCACGGGCTGCACGCGAAGATTATGCTGCCGGCGGATGCGAGGCTGCCAGTTTTATTTCGCAGAACATGCTGATAAGTGGAAGGCTTAGATACGCAATGAGGTTTGTGCTGGCAATGTGGGGAACTCGCGGCGACGTCGAGCCCTGCGCCGCCATCGGGCGCGAGCTGCTGCGCAGAGGGCACGACGTGTGCATGGCTGTCCCGCCAGACGTTGTTGGCCTCGTCGAGTCGGCTGGCCTTGCGGCGGTCGCCTACGGGGCCGAACCGCAGCGCTGGCTCGACGCCCACCGCAACTTTTTCCCTAATCTTCTCCGCAACTTCTGGAAGATCCTCGATCTGCGCAGGTTATGGCGCGATGCCGCCGAGTCGGGTGTTTCGTGCTGGGGCGAAATGAGCACGACGCTGGTGTCGGTGGCGGACGGGGCCGACCTGATCCTCACCGGCATGGCGTATCAGGAAGTCGCCGCCAACGTCGCGGAGTACTACGACATCCCCTTGTCAATCCTGCATTTCGCCCCGGTGCAGGCCAACGGTCAGGTGCGGCCCTACTTGCCGGCGTGGTTCGTCAGCTTTGTGTCTACCGTGGCCGAATGGCTGATGTGGCCCACGCGGAAGAACGTCGAAGAAGCACAGCGTCGCGACCTAGGCTTGCCGAAGGAAACCAGGCCCGCATTTCGACGGATCATCGAACGCGGACACCTGGAAATCCAGGCCTACGACGAGATGTGCTTTCCCGGGCTGGCAGCCGAATGGGCGAGATGGAATGGCAGACGGCCCTTCGTCGGAGCGCTCACCCTGGAATTGCCGACGGATGACGATGAGGAGGTCGCGTCGTGGATTGCCGCGGGAACACCGCCCATCTACTTCGGGTTCGGCAGCGTAGCGATCGAATCGCCCGCTGACACGCTCGCCATGATCGGTGCCGCCTGCGCGCAGTTGGGCGAACGAGCGTTGGTATGCGCCGGCGGGACTGACTTCAACGACCTCCCTCGATTCGGGCATGTCAAGGTGGTGGGCACGGTGAACCACGTGGCCATCTTTCCGTCCTGCCGCGCGGTCGTTCATCATGGTGGCGCGGGTACCACGGCCGCGGGCCTGCGCGCCGGGGTGCGCACGGTGATCTTGTGGCGGGGCTTCGATCAGCCGCACTGGGGCGCCGTGGTCAAACGGCTGAAAGTAGGTGTTGCCCGGCGCTTTTCGCGTACAACGCAGGAGTCATTGGTCGCTGACCTGCGCACCATCCTCACCCCGCAATACGCCGCCCGAGCCTGCGAGATAGCCACCCGGATGACCAAACCCACCGCCAGCGTCGCGGCCGCCGCCGATCTTGTGGAAAATCTCGCCGGCGTCGGGCGTGTTGGCTGATCGGCGAGGGTGGGCGCCGCCAAGACTTTGCTGCAGTCGAGCTCACGCGCCCGCGCCACAGCCTCGGTTGTACTCACCCCCAAACTGGCGTGCACCACGTTCACGTGCGCTAAGATCAAAATCCTTGCCGCCCGAGCCCGCGAGATAGCCACCCGGATGACCAAACCCACCGCCAGCGTTGCGGCCGCCACCGATCCTGTGGAAGAACTCGCCCGGAGACGCACGCATGCCCGGCACTGAATCCAGCTATGACGCCATCGTTGTTGGCTCCGGCGCGTCTGGCTCGTGGGCTGCCAAGGAACTGACGGAAGGCGGGATGAGGGTTGTCCTGCTCGAGGCCGGCCGGAACCCGGACATCGATGACGACTTGCCGATCGACGCGGATACCGGCGGGATGGGGATTGCCGGCCGAGTCAAATCGGCTATCCAGGGTCAGCACGTTCAGATCCGTTGTCCAGCCTTCTCCGAGACCACCAAGAAATTTTTCGTCAACGACAGGGAGAATCCCTATACGACGGCGTCAGGAAAAACATTCGTCTGGATCAGGGGGCGGCAACTGGGCGGTCGCCTTCACTTGTGGCTCGGGCATGCACCGCGCATGTCGAATTCGGAGTTCAAAGCCGCGAGTGTCCGCGGAGACGGCGTGGATTGGCCGCTGGCCTACGAAGACTTGGCGCCGTATTACGACATCGTCGAGCGAACGCTCGGTGTCTACGGGAAGCCCGCGGGCATTCCCAACTGTCCCGACGGGCAGTTCATCGGGCCGCTGAAAACGACAAAGATCGAAGACGCGTTCCTGACCAACGTCGAGAAACGGCTGCCGAACGTCCGCATAACGTCCGCGCGCAAGGTCAAGTACGACGACAACAGAGTTCCGCTTCCGATCAGGCTCGCCCTCGCAACTGGGCACCTCGACATTCGGACAGACGCCGTCGTCAGCCGATTATTGGTCGATGCGCGATCGGGTCAGGCGACCGGCGTTGAATACATCGACCGGCTGACGAAGACCACGCAGGCAATTCACGGAAAGGTCGTCGTTCTTTGCGCGTCGGCGATCGAGACCGTACGGATCCTGTTGAACTCAAAATCCGCAACGCATCCGTCCGGGGTCGGCGGTTCGTCAGGCCAGCTCGGCCGTTATCTCTGCGACCACGTTGCGCACATCCGGAGCGGCAAGGTGTCTGAGGAGGATGTCGAGTCCGACTTCGCCGTGGCCGGCGCGGGACTGTACATTCCGAGTTTCTGCGACAACGAGTCGAAAAACTTTCCTGGTGGCTACGGCGTCGAGGTCCAGATAGGCCGCGGCAGCCCGGTCTGGGTCATGGGGGCGTATGGCGAGATGCAGCCCCGCTACCAAAACCACGTATCACTAGACCCAATCGTCAAGGACGCGTGGGGGATTCCCGTCGCCAGAATCGAATGCAGCCACTCTCAGGACGAGCTCAACATGATTGCCCACATGAGCCGATCGCTGCCGGAAATTGCCGCGGCCGGCGGCCTGCAGATCGACGAGAACCGCGATCGCCGTGCCAGAGGCAACGTCTCCGATCAGCTGCTTCGATCCCTGTTCCTCACGAATTACCGGGCTTTTCGGCCCGGGGGCGCCATTCACGAGACCGGCGGCGCGCGCATGGGCGACACACCGGACAACTCGGTGGTGAACTCATACTGTCAATGTTGGGATGCCGACAATGTGTTCGTTACCGACGGCGCATGCTTTGTGTCCTCCGGATTCCAGAATCCCACGTTGACGATGATGGCCCTCACGGTTCGAGCGTGCCGGTTCATCGTTGATAACTACCGAAGCGCATGAGTTGCATGGGATCCGAGAGGTAGCCCGCGAACTACCTGAGCGGAAGCCGCGGTCCGGCGTGGCTAGCTCCTAGACGTTGACCGGTCCCTTATCCACCGGGCTCAGCTGCCATCGGCCCTCGCCGAGCAGCTCGAGGCGTTGCTGGTGATGGTGCTCGACGGTGCTGCGGTGACTGACGCTGACCACGACGGTGCTCGGTAACTCCGCGCGCAGCAAGCGATACACCGTCAACTCCAGCCCTTCGTCCATCGCCGAGGTGGCCTCATCGACGAATACCGCCTTGGGTTTGGTGAGCAGGACGCGGGCGAAGGCAATGCGCTGCTGCTCACCCGGTGACAGCACTTTGACCCAATCCCGTTCCTCGTCGAGCAAGTCGACCAGATGCGGCAGCATCACTCGTTCCAGCACATCGCGAAGAGCGGCGTCGGAAATGTCACCGGATTCCGCTGGATACGACACCACCGATCGCAGATCGCCTAGGGGCACATACGGCAGTTGCGAAAGGAACATCGTCTGATTTGGCCCCTCGGGGCATCGCAAGGTTCCCGACCCGTACGGCCACAACTGCGCAAGACTCCGTAGCAGCGTTGTTTTGCCGCTGCCTGACGGACCGGTGATCACCAGCGCATCGCCCTCGGACAAGTGCAGGTCGAGTGAATCGATCAGCTGATCGCCATCCGGTGTCCGCACCTCTACACCCTCGATGTCGACGGCGCCGTCGAGGCTGGGCATGACCAACAGCTCAGGCAGCTCGCGAGCCTTATCATCGGCCACAACCAGGCCGTGCAACCGGATGATCGCGGCGCGATAACTGGCGAACTGGTCGTAGGCATTGCGGAAGAACGACAGTCCGTCAGAGATTTCATTGAACGCTGTCGCGGTCTGCGTGACGCTACCGAACTTGATCTGTCCGGCGAACAACCGTGGCGCCTGAAGTACCCAGGGCAGCGGGACGATCAACTGACTCATCGATATGTTGAACCCGAACCAGCCAACGGTGCGATTCACGTAGTGCAAATAGTTGTCGATGATCCGCCGAAATCGGCTGGTCAGCTGTACCCGTTCGGCACTCTCGCCGCGGTAAAAACCAACCGCCTCGGCGGCGTCGCGCACCCGGACCAGTGCGTAGCGGAAGGCAGCATTTGTCAGCTCATTGCGGAAGCTGAGCCGGATCAGCGGTCGCCCAATCCAGAACCCACCGATCGTCGCCACCAACACATAGACGATCAGGATCCAGAACATCGCTCTGGGTATGCTCACGCCGAATAGCGTCAGCGTGCCCGACAGGTTCCACAGAATGGCAGTAAACGACACCACCGACAACACCGATCGCACCGCGCCGAACACCAGCACATCGCCGGTGCCGTTGGAGGGCACGTTGGGGGTGGCTCCCACTCCGGCGGTTAAGACGTCGATGTCTTGTTGAATACGCTGGTCGGGGTTGTCGATGGTGCCGTCGATGAATCGGGCGCGGTAGTAAGCGCGCCCTTCCAGCCAGTCACCGGTGAGCCGAGCGGTGAGCCAAATCCGCCACGCCACGATAAACCGTTGCACCAGATAGATATCGAGCACTACACGGGCGATAAATATCGCCGCCATGATCGAGAAGTGGAAGATCGACATCCAAAACCCGTGTACGCCTGACGCTTTCACGGCATCGTCGTGAATAGCCATGCCCTGCACAGCGGTCTGAATGGACGAGTTCAAATCGTTGGCCTGATAGCTGAACAGTACTGACAGCCGTACTCCGATCACGACTGACAACAGCAGCACCGCGAGCATCAGCCAGACTCGCGCGCTGTCCCGACCGGTGAAGTATCCGTCGGTGATCCGCCAGAACTGGCGACCCCACGGGGTGGCCAATCGGAGCAGCCCGAGCACGACGAGCAAGCACACCGCGCTGATCGCCCACGCTATGGCGATCCAGGACAGTGATTCGGCCAGCGCGTGACCCCAGCTGATGGACGGCTTGAACAACTCCACTGGGCGCCTGCTCCTTCAGATTGCAACGTGCACGGCCGGGCGTGAGTCGAACGCCCGGCGGACGAGACTTTCACGCGAAGCTACCCGGGCACCGCCGCAACGTGCCGTTTGGGCTGGTGCGTCAGATCATTCCATCGAAGTCGAAGCCCACGCGCAAAAGTTCGATAGCAGCTCACACGCTGGCCGTCTCCGGCTCGATCCGGCGCAGTTCCCACTTGCCTGCGCCGAGCAGCTCGAGCAGCTGATCGTGGTGCTGTTCGACGGTGCGCCGATGGCTGACGCTGACCACGACACACTCTGGAAGTTCGGTGCGCAGCAGCTGGTAAAGCGCAAATTCCAGCCCTTCGTCGAGCGCCGACGTGGCCTCATCCAGGAACACCGCCTGCGGCTTGGCGAGCAGGACGCGGGCGAAGGCGATCCGCTGCTGCTCGCCGGGGGAAAGCACTTTGGCCCAATCCTGTTCGTCGTCGAGCCGAGCAGCCAGTGGGGCCAGCGCAACCTTGGTCAATGCCTCTTGCACGGCGGCGTCGGAGAGCTCGGCCGGGGATTTCGGATAGCAGACCACGCCGCGCAGATCGCCTAGCGGCACGTATGGCAACTGCGACAAGAACATGGTGGCGTGCTCGCCGGCGGGCCGACGCAGGGTGCCGGAGGCGTAGGGCCACAGCTGCGCCAGACTGCGCAAAAGCGTGGTCTTGCCCGCCCCAGAACGCCCGGTGACGACTAAGGCGTCACCGGGGGTGAGCCGCACCTGGAGCGGGTCGATCAACTGCTCGCCATTGGGCGCACGTACCTCGACCGCCGCGATTTCAACTGATCCGCGCTCACTCGCCTCCACGGTCACCTCGGGCAGTCCTCGACCGCGGGCGTTGGCGTCAACCAGGCCATGCAACCGAATGATCGACGCACGAAATGCCGCAAATTGACTGTAGTGATTGCGGAAGAACGACAGTGAGTCCTGGATCGTGCCGAATGCCGCTGCGGTTTGCGCCACGCTGCCCAAACCAATTTTTCCGGCGAACAGCCGCGGCGCCTGAATGAGCCAGGGCAGCGGCACCATCGCCTGTGTGATCAACCAATTCCAACCGGTGTAGCCGATGGTGCGGCGCACATAGTGGCGATAGTTGTCGATGATCGGCATAAAGCGCTGCCTCAATCGCGATCGCTCGGCTTCCTCGCCATGGTAGAAACCGACAGCTTCGGCGGCGTCGCGCAAGCGCACCAGCGCATAACGGAAGGCAGCGTTTAGCCTCTCGTTGGCGAAACTCAGCTTGATCAAAGGATGCCCGATCCAGAACGTGACGCCACTCGCCATCAGCACAAAGACGAAGACGCTCCAGAACATCGCGCGCGGAATGTCGACATGAAGCAGCGGGAGGGTCAGCACCCCCGAGAGGTTCCACAGGATCGCGGCGAACGAGACCACCGAGACCACCGCGTGCACAGCGCCGAACACCAGAGTTTGGTTCGTGCCGATGGTCGGGACATCTGTGGTGGAGCCGGCGCCGGTGGTGAAGATGTCGACGTCCTGCTGGATGCGTTGGTCCGGGTTGTCGATCGTTTTGTCGATGAACCTGGCCCGGTAGTAGGCGCGTCCGGTCAGCCAGTCAACGGTGAGGTGCTCGGTCAGCCAGACCCGCCACGCGATGATGAAGCGCTGCATCAGGTAGAGGTCGACCATGGCCACGGCGATGAAAGCCGCGGCCAGGATGCAGAAGATGGTCAGCGCTACCCAAAAGCCGTGCATGCCAGACTGTTTGACGATTTCATTTTGCGCGCCCGAGCCCGTGAACGCTGTCTCCAGAGCGTTGTACAAGTCTTTGCTGAAGTAGCTGAACAACACGTTGATTCGCACGCTGGTGACGACCAACAGCAGCAGGACGCTGAGCATCAGCCACACCCTGACCGACCCCGGACCAGAGAAATAGCGACCGGTAATTCGCCAATACTGGCGTGCCCACTGGGTGGTGAGCCGGAGCAACACCAAGACGACAAGCACACACACGGCACTGATCAGCCATGCCCGGGCGATCCACGCCGTCGAGTCGGGCACCGCGTGGCTCCAGTCGATGGATGGTGTGAACGGCTCTAGAACAGGCACGAAGTCTCCTCGCGGTCTGAGGCATCGCGCACGACGCCCCGGTCGGAAAAAGCTTGCCCGGGAAGCTACCGCAGCAGGGTCGATAGGCTGCGCCCATGGGCAACGACGCCGAGGACACCTTCCATGCCGGCCGACTGATCGCCCGGCGCCTGAAAGCCAGCGGAATCGATACCGTCTTCACGTTGTCCGGCGGCCATCTGTTCTCGCTCTACGACGGTTGCCGCAGCGAGGGTATCCGGCTGATCGACACCCGCCACGAGCAGACCGCCGCGTTCGCGGCCGAGGGCTGGTCGAAGGTGACACGTCAGCCGGGCGTGGCGGCGCTGACCGCGGGCCCAGGCGTGACGAACGGGATGAGCGCAATGGCTGCCGCCCAGCAGAACTCGTCGCCGCTGCTGGTTCTCGGCGGCCGGGCGCCCGCGGGGCGGTGGGGTATGGGGTCCCTGCAGGAGATCGACCATGTGCCATTCGTGGCACCGCTGACTCGATTCGCCGCCACCGCGCCGTCGGCCGAGGCGGTCAGTGGGCTGATCGACGACGCGCTGCGGGCCACGGTCGGCGCGCCATCGGGGGTGGCGTTCATCGACATTCCGATGGACCACGCGTTTTCCTTCGCCGCCGACACCGGACAGCCCGGCGCCCTGACCACGTCGCCGTCGCCATCTCTGCCCGATGGCGACGCGCTCGACCGAGCGGTCAGCCTGCTGGCCACCGCGCAGCGACCGGTCATCATGGCGGGCACCAACGTCTGGTGGGGTCACGCCGAAGCGGCGCTGCTGCGACTGGCCGAGGAACGACGGATCCCGGTGCTGATGAACGGCATGGCCCGCGGCACCGTGCCCGCCGACCATCCGCTGGCGTTTTCGCGGGCACGCTCAAAAGCGTTGGGGGATGCCGATGTTGCGATCGTCATCGGGGTACCGATGGACTTCCGGCTGGGATTCGGCGGGGTATTCGGTCCGGACACCCAGTTGATCGTTGCCGATCGCGTGCAACCCGACCGCGGACATCCTCGGCCGGTTGCCGCCGAGCTCTACGGCGACCTGTCGTCGACCCTGACCGTCCTGAGCGACGCGCCGCGGGCCGATACCGCCGGCCACGAGGAATGGATCGTCGAACTGCGGGCGACCGAAACCGCGGCGCGCGAGCGCGAACACGGCGAGCTGGCCGATGACCGCAGCCCGCTGCACCCGATGCGGGTCTACGCCGAACTCGCGCCGCTATTGGACCGCGACGCGATCGTCGTCGTCGATGCCGGCGACTTCGGGTCGTACGCCGGCCGGGTGATCGACAGCTATGTCCCGGGTGCGTGGCTCGACAGCGGTCCCTTCGGATGCCTCGGTTCGGGTCCCGGCTACGCGCTGGCCGCAAAACTGGCCCGACCGGACCGTCAGGTCATCTTGCTGCAAGGCGACGGCGCGTTCGGATTCAGCGGCATGGAATGGGACACGCTGGCCAGGCACGACGTTCCGGTCGTCTCGGTGATCGGCAACAACGGCATCTGGGCTCTGGAGCACCACCCGATGACAGCGCTGTACGGCTATTCGGTGGTGGCCGAGCTGCGGCCCGGCACCCGCTACGACGAGGTTGTGCGTGCGCTCGGTGGACATGGCGAGCTGGTCTCGACGCCCGCCGAGCTCCGGCCGGCGCTGACGCGGGCGCTGGGGAGCGGGCTGCCCGCCGTCGTCAACGTGCTCACCGATCCCGAAGTCGCCTATCCACGCCGGTCCAATCTGGCGTGACGCACGCTCGGCCCAACTTGACCGGCTTCTCCTCAGGGCGTCCCGCCTTGCATCGTCACCGGCCGGTACCGTTGACCTGTGCCAAAGACCACCAGCTCTTCGTCCGACCGGTTGAGCGGCCGCTTCTGGCGACTGCTCGGCGCCAGCACCGAGAAGAACCAGGGCCGCTCACTATCCCAGGTCACCGCGTCGGCCGAGTATGACGAAAAAGCCGCCGGGCTCGACGACGAGCAGTTGCGCAAAGCCGCCGGCCTGCTCGACCTCGACGACCTGGCCGAGGCCGACGACGTCCCGCAGTTCCTCGCCATCGCGCGCGAAGCCGCCGAACGCGCCACGGGCCTGAGGCCGTTCGATGTGCAGCTGCTCGGGGCGCTGCGGATGTTGGCCGGCGACGTCGTCGAAATGGCAACCGGTGAAGGCAAGACGCTGGCCGGAGCGATCGCCGCGGCCGGCTACGCATTGGGCGGTCGGCACGTTCACGTCGTGACCATCAATGACTATCTGGCCCGCCGCGACGCCGAATGGATGGGTCCGCTGCTCGAGGCGCTGGGCATCACCGTCGGCTGGGTGACCGGTGAATCGACCGCCGAGGAGCGTCGCGCGGCATACAAGTGCAACGTCACCTACGCGTCGATCAACGAGATCGGCTTCGACGTGCTGCGCGATCAGCTGGTGACCGATGTCGACGACCTGGTGTCGCCCAACCCGGACGTCGCTCTGATCGACGAAGCCGACTCTGTGCTGGTCGACGAGGCGTTGGTCCCGCTGGTGCTGGCCGGAACCAGCCACCGCGAGAAGCCCCGGCTGGAGATCATTCGGTTGGTCGGCGCGCTGCAAGCCGGAGTGCATTACGACACCGACTCCGACAGCCGCAACGTCCACCTGACGGATGCCGGCGCGGCCAGAGTCGAAAAGCAGCTCGGCGGAATCGATTTGTATTCCGAGGAGCATGTCGGCACCACCCTCACCGAGGTCAACGTCGCACTGCACGCGCACGTCCTGCTGCACCGCGACGTGCATTACATCGTGCGCGACGACGCCGTGCACCTGATCAACTCCTCCCGCGGCCGCATAGCCCAGCTGCAACGCTGGCCGGACGGTCTACAGGCCGCGGTCGAGGCCAAAGAGGGCATCGAGACCACCGAAACCGGTGAGGTACTCGACACCATCACCGTGCAGGCGCTGATCAACCGGTACCCGACGGTGTGCGGCATGACCGGAACCGCTTTGGCCGCAGGCGAACAGCTGCGCCAGTTCTACAAGCTCGGTGTCTCCCCGATCGCAC
>Ga0302326_10009356_pt1 | contig 21434 bp, 17 predicted proteins | sample Palsa_T0_3_FD_202264 | JGI IMG/M metagenome (GOLD analysis project Ga0302326, IMG submission 202264) | Peat permafrost microbial communities from Stordalen Mire near Abisko, Sweden - Palsa_T0_3 | ecosystem: Environmental > Terrestrial > Soil > Palsa > Peat permafrost | place: Sweden: Abisko... | reverse complement strand
GGATGGCAGCCGCGGCCGAACTGAACATCGAATGACCGGAAACGTAAGAAGGGAAATTCGGGACACCGGTCAGCGTTCTGATGGCCGGATCCATCTGTGTCGGTCTTGGGTTGAAATATTCATACTTGATATGCCAGCAGACGATGGCGGCATCCATCTCGGCCATGTTCAGCAAGGCAAAATTTCTGGCCCATCTTACCTCACTGTAATTCTGGTTGATGAAGTCCTGCGCCGCAATATAGTTCCAGTGCCCTGGCGGTGTCCAGGTACCGGCACCATCCGCCCAGAATTGCACCTGGCTCAACTGATCGCGGGTGGCGTTCTTCACTGTATTATAGGCAGCTTCTGTCTGCGCCTTCATGGAATCACTGCTGGTGGAAGGCGGCGGTCCGGGGTCGAGAGCGACCATTTGCGCGGAGTCGACCAAAAAGCCTTTCACTGCACCAAACAGGGGCAGCATGGGAGGCCGGGCAGGCGCCTCGAGGCTATACCAGGGTATCTGGTTCTGTGCTTGTGCCGTGGTCACATAGGCGGCCCAGATCGTCGCATTACCTACTGCCTTGCTGGCATTATCCGCTCTGCCCCGGGCGAGAAAGACATCGGCTACCTGACGGCCGAGCGCCTCTCCGGCGGTCACATCACTGCGTGCCGCAGCACCGGATGCGATCAGGGCTAATTCCTCCTGCGCAAGATCTTGCTGGATGGTCGCTATTTCATCGGGAAAAAGTAATTGCATCAACTCTGCCGTCACGCCTGCAATAACAGCTCCTTCCGAAGGATAGGACGGCAGGCTTCTCCTTCCGGCCAGCGGTTTGATGAGGGAGTCATTCACATAAGGAGCGCTCCTGTTATATAAAGTTTTGTAGTGCCAGCAGGCGACGAGCGCATCATATTGAGCGGCGCTGACATAGGCATAGGCCCGGGCGGCATAAGGCGGATTGGAGAAAGGGAAAAGAGGATAGGCGAAAGGGTTGGTTGAGCTGGGGATGGGATACGTGCCGTTGGCATTCTGGTAAGGCGGAAGGTTGTATTTCGCTACCAGGTCGCGCATGATCTCATTCCAGCGTAAGACGCCGCCGGCGCTCCAATAGTTGATCTGGTTTTGCAGTGCACCGGTCATGTTCTTTTGATAACCTATGATCTCATTCAAGTCTGCCGTGTAGGCGGGCGAGGTTATTGCTGAGGGAGCAGCTACGGCGAAAGTATCGGGCCGGGTAAGAAGGATGGTCTTCCAGGTACCGGCAGTAAGGTCTTCGCTGGCCGGGTTTAGTGGCGCCAGATTGGCAGTGGTGCTCGAAATGCTTTTATTACAGGACAGCATGGCTGTCAGCACGACAATGGAAAGGAGGCGGGAGGCATATATAGTCAAACGCATAATCAATTCGCTTTTAGAGTTGGTGTTTCGGCCGTTTTCTTATGGGAAAAATTAAGGATGTAGAAGACGCCGGCATCGAACATCGTCGCCTGGCCTACGTTGCGGCCTGCTACGGTATAGCTGCCATCAGCCATCACCGACAATCCTTTCACTGCCTTGAAGTCGTATTTCGCATGTCCGCCGACCATCGTGGCGTTCATCTTGTTGCTGGGAAAAGGCATGTCGTTCTTTCGGATATCGAATCCCCCCAGCGTGTTCATCTGGGCGACCATGGCTTCGATGATCAGGTGATTGCTGCGGTAGCCGGTATGGAAATCGAAAGACGTCGTATTCGGCATGTTCACCTTGTCGCTCAGGATAAGCTCGGTAGTATAGTAGGATTGCTCATCGATTGTGATATCGCTGCGCCAGGTATAGGTACCGGAGGCGGTCGCAAAAAAGTGTCCCAACTGGTAATCCGCGATGATCCTTCCTGACAATGTCTTGCTGTGCAATCCGATGGACAGTGGAAGATAATCGGCGAGATAGTTGGTGAGGGGAACAGATCCTCCGCCAGCTGCAAACAGGGAAAGAACGCCCCTGTTGCCGATATGCTGCTGATAGGCGTCCCACTTCAGCCATGCGGAAAGGTCCTGGATGCCATGCATCCCGTGGAGAACACCTGCGGAGGCGTCAGTCCATACATAGGGAGCGCTGGCAACCACGGCCAGGTGTTTGGTGATGCCATAGATTCCCATCACTCCAACCATCTGGGTCTTTACCGTACCCAGGTTCTGGTTGTTGCGTTTGAAGGTGCCTTCCCAATAGTAGTCCCAGCTGCTGTGGGAATAGGTGGCGCCTATACAAAGGTTTTCTTTGGCCATCATAATTGCATCGTCGTCAGTCTGCGCCATGAGGCGCGGACAAGCTGCCAGCAGTAATGCCAGCGTGATTAGATAATTTCGGGTGTTAAGCGGGGATAGCATAGTAGTCTTGGTTATATTCATTTTTATTTGCTCCAGTGTTCCTTAGTGTTCCAATTCCTGCGGGACAGCCTTTCCATATCCCTGAAAAGCCATTCTTTTTCCCATCTCCACATATGCCTCATTCGGCACGGGCGCCCAGGTGCCCAGTCCATCCACATACCGGTTGTACATGCAGAAGGCTGCGGCGATCAGTACGGTGTCATGAATCTCTTTATCGGTGGCGCCGGTTGCGCGGGCTGCCTGGATATCTTCCGGCGTCACTTTTTTTCCACCTTGTTGTACATGATGGGCGATATCAAGCAGGGCGCGAAGCTTAGGGGATACTTTCGTCTCCGGCAGTCCTATTTTGATATCGTCGATGATGGAGATATCGGCTCCGGCATGCGCCATGGCGGCGGCGGCATGTGACGTATGACAGAAATGGCATCCGTTCCGGTGGGAGACGGAGGCGGCGATAATTTCCCTTTCCGCTTTGGTGAGCGTGGAGTCCTCCTGTAGCAATGCGTTGGCGAGGTCCGTCAGGGGCACGGCCGTGGCAGGGCTATAGTCCAGCAGGCCGACGATGCCCGGGAGATTTTCGTTATTCAGTTTAATGTGTGCCATACAATGAACTTTTATGGTGATGAGTCGACTCTTTGATGTCTAAATAGCCATTTGTGTCTTTTCGAGTACCTTCTCCGCGAGGCGGGTGCCTTCCACGCGTGCCCTGATCTTTTCAAAGGCGATGTCGCGGCTGGTGGACAGGTCATCGGCAAACGGCGAAAATCCGCAATCGTCCGTCGTACCCAGCTGCGCTAAGGGTATATACCCGGCTGCTTCGACGATCAGGTCCCGGATCTCACCGGCGGATTCGACGCGGGGGTTCAATACATCCGTTACGCCGAGGAAGACCCTTTGACCGGGCCGGAGGCTGTCCTTTATCACTTCCAATACCCCGACCTTGTCCTTTTCGCCGGCGTATTCCAGGTAAAAATTGGTGGCGTTCAGTTCGAACAGCAAAGGCAATAATTCGCTGTAGGCGATATCTGCGCTATGTGTCGAATCGTGATCTCCGCCGGGGCAACTATGGATGCCTACCTTTTGGCGCAAGGAAGGTTCCAGCCGGTTCAATACCTGGTTGTTCAATGCGATGAAAGACCTTAGCAGTCCTTTGCTGGGGTCCAGCTTGAGCGAAAGACGGGCTTCGGTAAAATCTATCTGTACATTGTATGCGCCTGCAGCAAGACTGTAGCGGATATCTTTTTCATGTTCGTCGGTCAGGTCGGCGATGAACGCCTCGTTGGAATAGCCGTCGATGCCTGTGGCCGGATATAGCAGGCTGAGGGCCGAAGCAGTGATGACGGCTTGTTTGACGGGGAGGCTTGTCAGGGATATCGCTTTATTGACATAATCGCTTGCATAGGTCTGATAGCGGAATGGCCCTGCCGTCAGTTTCGGGAGTTGGCGGGTATGCCCGTCGGCGAAAGGGATGACGACACCCTCGGGGTCAAGCGCCAGGCCATTGATGGGATAGGTGGCAAAGCTGGGCTTGGTCTGTTCGCCGTCGGTGATGACGGGTGAGCCGGTGGCTTCAAACCGCTTAATGGTATCTTTGAGGGCCCTGTCGAATAATACATTCAATTCGTCGGCGCCGATATTTCCTGCGGAGTAAGCTTTCAGCCCTTCAACCAGCTCAACGGGGCGGGGGATGCTGCCGATAGGTTCTGTAAGAATTGCCATAGTCGTTATTTTAAATTTTATTAATCGAATATTAAAATCTGATATTGGCGCCGATATTGACAGCACAATTGGCAAAGGCAGCATCGCCGTGCGTATAGACGCCGGTCAGCTCTGTTGTGATCTTGTCCGGGACACTCTGGGTGCGGTTGCGTACACAGGCGATGGGGACGAAAGCATAGAGAGAAACCTTCTGGAATGCATAGGTGACGCCCGGTTCGGCGGAGATGATATAGCCGGGTCTTCTGAACCCGTCACTGCCGCCGATCAGGTCATGGACGGGCAGGCCTTCATCGCGGACACCGGCGGATACATTGAGCCGGCTGAACTGCAGGCTGACACCGGCCCTGTACAGGAACTGATCCGGTACGCTCATGATATTGCTGCCATTGGCGATGGAGGCGGCGGAAGGTGTTGCGCCATGTGCGTTGGAAACGCCGTTCTGATCCCGGGGATTCGACAGGTAATAGAAGTTGCCATAGACACCCACCGTATGGGAAAAATTATAGTAGGCATTCACTTCCAGCGTCAGGCCCGTACCGCCGTCACCCAACTGGATGGACTGGTCGACGGGACCATATGTTTTTGTACTGTCGCTGGTCTTGAAATAATCCTGGTAATTATCGTCGCCGGTGGAAAATTTGATGCCGAGACCTACTTGAATATTCCCCTTAGGCATTTTCACGGGGTCGAGTATCCAGCGATAGGCCGCAACGCGGATATCCCCTTCACCGAAGGCATGAGTGCTGAACCGGTGATAGGTGCCATTCTCCAGATAGGTCTGTGACCGGGCATTGGCCGAGACAGGCAGGTCCAGCATGAGGGTCCACCGTGGATTCAGGATCCGGTAAATGCCCAGGTCGCCGGTGTAGGCGTGATTGATCACTTCATTGCCGAGTACGGCCCTTTCTTTCTGATAGGTTGTCCCTATATAATGTTTGAAAGACTTGTAATATCGATTGTTGATGGTTACCTGCCACTGGCTGGTCGTATCGAGGTGATTTTCTTCACCGGCGGTGCAAAATCCGCCGTTACTGCGTACAGCGACGCATCCCTGTGCCTGCAGGCGGTGGCCGGATAGGATCACAGTACAAAGTAGTAAGTAGGTAAATAAATTTCTCATAATGTAGTTGGTGTTATGTAGTTAGTGTTTGGTGCGATATACTTGTAACAGGTTGTTTGCTTTTGCCCAGGGCCCCCATGGCCAGCCATAGCGCCAGCAGGGACCCATAGCTTCCGGCGCGCTCTATCCATTCGAACATTTCCCATTTGGGATAGAATAACTCGGTGCCTATCTTCCACAGCAGGAGGGCCGCCAGCAGAGGCCGCACAGGCCGGATAAGGATGGCGAAAGCGGCTATGAGCTCGAATCCCCCTGCGATATGTGCGACTTTTACCGGGTCGGGAAATCCAAGTCCGGCATATTGTGCCAGCAGGCCTTTCTTTTCAATGCAATTGAGCCAGCCATGACCCAGCAGGAGAAGGAATACGACGATCCTGAGACATAGGAAGACCCGGTTAAAGGTCGCCGCGTCCGGTTGAGGATGGGCATCGACCGGGGACCACCAGCCGCGCCAGGGTGCGGACAGCAGCAGCAGCGCGAGTGGCGCTCCATAATTACCGGCACGCTCGATGAATTCCCCAAAAGGTTCGCCGGAGAGGGGACGCAGCGAAGCCGTTACAATGGCCCAGAGTACCAGCCAGCTCAGCACGATCCGCGTAGGATTGGCCAACAAAGAAACGCCCAACAGGATATCTATACTGCCAACGACGGGCATGAGGTGATAGGCCATATCGTGACCGATGCCGAAGACGGCGAAATAGTTGCACCAAACAGCTTTGGTGATAATGCCGAATGCGCCATGTCCGATGAAGCACATCGCCGAAGCCACGCGCAGGGTATAATGTATTTTTTGTGCGGGCTCTGCAAGCCCTCCGGGAGAAAAATCCTTGGTCATAAATGTTTGGGTATAAGCAGGTGTCATGCGGGCGGTACCGGGGAATGCCGGTGCCCATGATCAGCGGGGATTACAGCTGTTCAGGAGGATTCTCTGCAATGGGGGCGTAAAGGGAAGGAAGCCGCGAAGGGGCATACAGACCTGTTGAGGGGGCAGCGGTGGCAACCAACGCTGCGGTAACGATCGTACCTGACGTGGTCGGGCAATAGTCCTTTGAATTGTCCTTGGTAGGATGGGCATTGTTCTTTTTGCCCTGACTTTGCTGCTGAAGGTCATTGACCTGGCGGAAAAATTCATTTTTGGCGGTCTGTAGTTTCATGGCCGCCATATTGGGGATACACAGTAATTCAAGTGAGTCCTGGAAGATCCTGCGTTTGACATATTTGTAGTGGACGCCGTGGATGTCGATCTGACCGTCTACCCTTTCAAAGCGGGTAGAGGCAGTATAATAAGACAGTGTAGTCAGAGGAATTTTTAAAGAGATCAGCTGTGAATCATCGAAACTATTTTTGTCGAGACTGGCTTCCAGCCTGCGGTCCGAGCGATCCTGCCAGTAGTTGCTGAGCAACTGGTACCCGTACCAGTTGAAGAAGAGAATTCCCAGAAGCAGTATGGCGGCCAAGCGTTTCACAGACACAAAATAAATAATTTTAATGGAATACCGGATCTTTTTTTAGCTCCGCTTCAAAAAATATACCTGAACATAGTCCCAGATCCTCTTTTCTATGGCCTGCATTCCCTTGTCGGAAGGATGGACGCTGACCCCGTAATTTTTGAAAAGCGCCCCGGCCTCCATGCTTTTATCGCCGGACAGATCGGAGATGTAAATAAAAGGAAGGTGGTGGCTGCCGGCATAATTGTCCAGTTTTTTGTTGACGGGGTTTTTCCAGAACCCGTCCATGATCACTTTTACCGCGCCCCGGGTATCGAGGTAACGGAGCAGGCTGTCGTAATAGGGAATAAAGTCCGTTGCCGTGTCCAGCACATTTTCCGCCAATTTAACGACATATAGATCGGCCCCCTTTAAAGAATCCAGTTCGCTGAAATGGTAGGTGCGATATCTTCTTTCGAATCCGGCGACATTTCTCCAGGCGATGTCTACGGCAGTGTCCCGGGAATGGATGTCCTTCATTAAAAGATGAACAAAATCTTTATCCCTGGCGGAGGCAGCCATGCCCCAGGAATATTCCCAGCCGAGCTGCGGGGCCGGCCCTGACGAGACAATGCTGTTACCCAGGACCACTACCCGGTGAATATGGCCGATCTTAGCCGGATCAACGGGATTGCTGCGGCGGCAGGCGGAAAAAAAGAGGAGCAGGAAGAGAAGGTTGCGCAAACGCATAGCTGGCGAATTTTTGATGGTCATCGGATCAACATTACCGTCCCGCGCTGCATACGCTGAGGTTCCTGGTAGAGCTGGTATACGCATTCCCAGACATAGGTGCCGCCCGGCTGTGGCCTCCCGCCGGTCGTCCCGTCCCACCCTACGCCGGGAGTGGTGGTGACAAAAACGACTCTTCCCCACCGGTCATACACGGCGAACTTGAAAACACTGGCTGCGCCGGCAAAAATGGGCCTGAAAATATCATTCTTTCCATCCCCGTTAGGTGTGAAGGCATTCGGAAGATAGACATACTGCGGACAGGTCGAGTCCGAGATGTAGGTGGAATCCGTCCCGATGCACCCGTTGCTGTCCGTCACCTGCAGGGTGTATAACCCGGGATTGAGGACCGGGATAGTCTGCGTGCTCTGGCCGGTGTTCCACAGATAACTGTCGAAAGTTCCTAAGGCGCCTACTGTTATCGTACTGTAATCGCATTTAGTGGTGTCGGGCGGCAGATAATTATCCTTGACCCCTGCCGGAACGGTAAAGGATATTGTCGATGATGTGGACGTGAAATTCATGGCGTCTCCGCATAGGTTGAGGAGGGTCGTCCCGCTCGTCCCGGGCTGACTGTTGACGACGTAATTGCCGGGAGGGGCATGACCGGAAAAACTGATGACCACCTGTGACGTATACCCGCCACTGACGCAATTCACGCCGGCTGCGCCGGTGATAGGTATTGTTGGCGTAGTATAAAATTGGCTGCCGTCAGTGGCGATCGAACTGCATTGGATGGGTCCATTCAACTGGATCGTGACATTGCTGTCGGTACAATGCTTAATGATACTCTGGAATGCCGGCGGGGCATTGCTCTGAAAGATGGCGGTAGATCCGGAAAAGTCGATCGTAAAACCATCACTGGGCCCGGGGTTTGCGTCAGGCCCGAAGTCATTGATCATGATCAGGTAGGTGTGCCCGGCCAGCGCATTGATGGGTGAGAGAAAAGACCAGCCGGTAACGCCGTCGGCGACCGAGGTCATCGTGCCGGTGTCGCTCAGACCGACAATACCCAATGCATTGCTGCCTGGCCAGTTATTGTTGAAGTTGCAACGAATGACATTGGAAGGCGATATTTTATTACACTCGACATCGGTCACGTCGAGGACGGCAAAATCATAATCGTCCGACGTATCCAGTGGAATGATCTTGAATACGATCTGGCCCGCGTTGGCGGCGGTGACTTTCAGCCACATCGAATTGTCCTCTCCGTCGCCGCAAGGCGTCTGGGTAAGATCGCTGACGAGCCCCTGGCCCTGGTAGCTGTAGGGGGTGAAAAATTGACCGCCGCAGAGCGGGAGGGCGTTGCAGGCATCCTGTTCGGGCTGATTGACCGGGAGTACGGTTTGGGAAAACGACATATAAGGAAATGACAGACAGGCTGTTATCACTATAATGACCCCATAAAGGTATTGCTTCGTCAACATCTCACCGGCAATTTACTTTATAGACGAAAGCAACGGGCGGGGCGTCTAATTTTAACAGAATAAATTTTAATAGCTCAGGCCAAAACCGAACTTATACAGGGGATCCTTGCTATCATAGGGTACATCTTCTTTTTGGGCCCGGACTGCGGCCATGGAAGAAGGCAATTCGATGGGCAGATGGCCGCCGGGCTTGTCCTTGCCAAAAATAACGGCCAATACGGATGCGTCGCTGGCGCCGAAATCGGCCAACAGTCCTTTCGCTTTGGCGCTGATCTCGGGAATGACGGCCGGCCGGTCCAGGTAAATATCCACAATGGTTGGGACGGCGCTGAGTAACTGCAGGATACTGTCCTTCTGTTTACCTTTAAAGTCCAGGTCGCCGTGATGGAAACCCCGTGCCATAGCGATCGGGGACTCCACCGGGTAAAAGGGTGTATTGAGCCGCAGGATGGCCAGGTCTGCCTGATCGGGCCGGTCTACCACTGTCCCATACTGTGACGCCACTTTCGGATCGATATTACGGACATAGATCTTCAGCTTTCCCTGGGGCAACGGTAATATTTTATCCTCATTTTTCAGCAGGGTCATGGCCCGGCGCTGGGAAGCTTCACCGGCGCTGAGAAAGGCAGGATTGCCCAGGGACTCACCGACCTTTGATTCATCGACGAAGGGGTTATCGAAAAGCCCCAGTTGAAATTTCTGGCGCAACAGCCGCCGGACGCTCGAATCGATCCGCGCTTCCGTCAGACGTCCTTCTTTCACCAGTTGAAGGACCAGCTCCGGGCAATTTTCGCCGCCGAATTGGTCTACCCCGGCATCGAGGATCTTTTTGACCCTGTCTTCCCTTGACAGCCTTTCCACTCCCCAGGCCCGTGCGGGCCAGATGCTCTCCCCCATCCTGACATCGGTGACCAGTCCCCAGTCGGTGCAGACGATTCCGTCAAAATGATAGGTATTACGCAGCAGGCCGGTAATGATCTCCTTGTTGAAGGAAAATCCCACATCCTCGCTGGTCTGTCCCATGGGCACGCCATAGTAAGGCATGATAGCCGAAGTATGCGCGGCGAATGCAGCTTCGAAGGGAATGAGGTGATATTTGAAATTTTTACCCGGATAGACCTGCCCTTTCTGGAACGGGAAGTGAGGGTCGAGGCCTTCTTTCTGCGGGCCGCCGCCGGGGAAATGTTTGGTCATTGTAGCGACGCTGTGGGGTCCCAGCGTATCGCCCTGGTAACCCAGGATATAGGCCTTGGCCATGCGGGCAGTCAATGAAGCGTCTTCCCCGAAGGTGCCGCTGATGCGGGGCCAGCGAGGTTCGGTCGCGAGATCGATTTGTGGGTGGAGTGTTTCGCGGATACCGACAGCCAGGTATTCGCGGCGGGAAATATCAGCAAATTGCCGGGTCAGGCTGTCATCGCCGATCGCCCCGAGACCCAGCGGCTCGCACCACTGGGAAAAAGAATTGGCCGCCATGGCAAAAATATTGTTGCTGAAATGGTTGCGCGGGTCGGAAGCGATCGTGATGGGGATGCCCAGTCGCGTCGAGTCCTGTACATATTTTTGCATGCTGTTATACCATTTCGCCAATGCGGCCGGCGCGGGGATAGTCCAGAGGTTGAAATGATTCATTTTTTTCTCCCTGATCAGGCCCAGCGCATTCGGGACAAAAGCGAAAAGTCCTTTGCCAGGCTGGTCGGTGATTGAACCGTCGTCATTGACCTTCGCGCCATTGATAAACAGCATCCCGGCTTTTTCATCCAGCGACATCTGGCCCAGCAGGTCGTTTACCCTTGCCTCGACAGGCTGGCGGGCATCCTCGTATGTGTCCAGCTTTCCGTTCTTATTCAAGTCCCTGAACGTGTAGCCGTCAATGGTTTTTGTGATGGTTGCGGCCGTAGTCGCGTTGTTGTCATTGGTGTGGCAGGAAGAAAATACCGTAACGGCCATCAAAAGACCGGCGGCAGGAAGTAGGTTTCTGGCAAGCATTGGCGTTGTTTTATGACATACAATATAGACAAAAAAATTAGCTTTGTTTCATGATAACGGAAGCATTGAAAAAACAATATGCTTTGGTTCGACAAGCAAGAGAACTTGTATTCACTTTCATGGAGACTGCAGTGGGTGAGGGTCTGAAGACACCCGTGCCTGCTTACCAAAACCAGGACATCCGCCATTTGCTGGTGCATAATGCAGATTGCTATCTTTATTGGCTGGCCTATATGGCTTTGGAGCAAACGGTGGAGTGGCTGAATGACAAGGACTATAACAATATGGCCGATATTCGCCGGCTTTATACAAAAACAGATGATCTGATGGCTGTTTTTCTGCAACAATTTAAAAACAGCATCGATATACCTATTACTAACAGCCGTTGCCGGGAGGACAAATTAAACGCCTCTCCCCTGATGATTTTCACGCATGTTACGACGCATGAGTTTCATCATAAAGGCCAGATCATGTCGATGTGCCGTCAATTGGGGTATCTGCCACCGGAAACGGATGTGTATAGGGCTTTTTATTGAATGGGTGTTCCATTGTAGTACCAGTGGTTTCCCTTTCCAAACTTCAGGAAAAATCATAACTTTGGTTCAAATCAAATTATCAGGATGCTCCCGCTTGTCCACCAAGTAGCCAATGAGTACAAAGCCAACCTTCAAAACCTATATGGTAATGAATTGGCCGAAGTCATACTATTTGGATCCTACGCGAGAGGTGACAATCGAGATGAATCCGACTTGGATTTTGCCGTGGTTCTTAGAAACCCTAATACGCGGACTACTGCAGAAATTGCTAAAACGTCTGTTATCGGTTCCAGGCTATCCTTAAAGTATGGTATAATGATTTCGTCTTTACCGACGTCGCTTCATAAGAAGCAGACTTCGATGCAAGGCATCTACCAGGAAATCCGAAAGGAAGGTATTATTATATGATCCCCGAAGAATACAAGGAGTCTTTAAAAGCCGGAGTGCCATCTTAGGTAGCATGCTGAATAGTAGGCTATGTAATCTTTTTAAGGTTTAATGGCCCCGACTTTGACAGGTCCGGGCCTCTTTTATTAATTTCGTATATTCGTAGTATGGCAAAACAGAAGAAACAACGGGCCGATAAGTACGATGAAAAGTTAGCCATTGACGACACCTTTGAGAACTTAATCAGTCTAAAAAGAAGAAATGACTAATCCAGTATTTCTTATGTCAGGGAATTATCCAGACTGGCTGTTGTTTCTGTTTATTCCAATAGGCCTATTTGCATTGTTTATTCTCCTGCCTGACGATGTTCAGTATTTGTTAATCAAAGGCCGCAGAAGGTCGGCCAAAAAGCCTCCCAAGAAGAAATAGGGCTACTTCCGCCTAGTAAATGGCATTAACCGTCCTACTATATGTTCACTCACCGGCCGAAGTACTTGTTGCTGTATCGGTGTTCGTTCTGTGTGCGATGCTAGGTCAGATAATGGATGAGATTGATGCTTGGCGGGAAAAAAGGAAAAAGAGGTCTAAATAACCATCTTTCGATCTTTGTCCCAGCTGGCATATAGTTGCCCTTGGCGAAAACTAACACTCATTAGTTTTTTAGCGTAAATTTGCTTGTTTGCCAAACGTTTACATTATGAGCTATACCCCGGTCAATAAAGTACGTCTCGTCACGGCGGCGGCCCTTTTCGATGGGCACGATGCAGCGATCAACATCATGCGGCGGATCCTGCAGTCGAAGGGTGCGGAAATCATTCACCTGGGACATAACAGGTCGGTAGCGGAGATCGTGGAATGTGCTATCGAAGAAGACGTACAAGGCATTGCCATCACTTCTTACCAGGGCGGCCACCTGGAATTTTTCAAATACATGAAAGATCTGCTGGAAGAGAACGGCTGCGGACATATCCGCCTCTTCGGCGGCGGTGGCGGTACGATCCTCCCCCGGGAGATCGAGGAGCTGCATCAATACGGGATCACGCGGATTTATTCACCAGATGACGGGCGGCGGATGGGGCTCGAGGGAATGATTGAAGATGTGATCCGGCAGTGTGATTTTCCGCTGAATGGCAGCCCGTCGAATTTCAAGGGCGAAATGAAACTCGGAGAATGGAAAGATATCCGCAAGATCGCGCGGGCTATCACCAATGCGGAGAACGGTGTGGGGGCGACCGCGAAAGGTGGTGTGGGGATCACCATCCCCGTGATCGGCATCACCGGCACGGGCGGCGCCGGCAAATCTTCCGTGACCGACGAACTCGTACGGCGATACCTGAACCACTTCCCGGACAAAACACTCGCCGTGATCTCTGTTGACCCTTCCAAAAAAAAGACCGGGGGCGCGTTACTGGGAGACAGGATCAGGATGAATGCCATTTCCAGCCCGAGAGCCTATATGCGCAGCCTCGCCACCCGTGACAGCGATAAAGCTCTGAGCGCACATGTACAGGAGGCTATCGACATCTGCAAAGCCGCCGGATACGACCTGATCATCCTCGAATCGGCGGGAGTAGGGCAAAGCGATGCCTCGATCCTCGATTATTCCGATCTCAGCCTATACGTCATGACGCCCGAATACGGCGCCGCTTCACAGCTGGAAAAGATCAACATGCTGGATTATGCGGACATTGTCGTACTGAATAAATTCGACAAAGCGGGCGCACTGGACGCCCTTCATGATATCAGGAAACAATACAAGCGCAATCACAACCTGTGGGATGCCAAAGACGGTGACCTGCCTATTGTCGGCACTATCGCCGCACAGTTCAATGATGAGGGCATCAACGAATTGTTCGACAAGCTGGTCATGACCATCGAAAAAAAGACAGGTATCCGACTGGGATCTATAGAAGCGCATCCTCATCTCCGCGACACCGCCACCCAATCACTGATCATCCCGCCATCACGGGTTAGATATCTCTCCGAGATCACTGCCTCGATCAGGGATTACAACCAACGTACGGACCAGCAGGCCGATATCGCCTCGCGTCTCTACAAGGTAACAGGCGCACTGGAGGAACTGCCCGCCGGGTCTCCGGGCCGCGAGCCGTTGGAAGAACGGAGGGAGTGGCTGGAAAAGCAGTTACTACCAGTCTGCAAAAAATTAATCGAAGAGTGGGAGACTACCCGGGACCGCTACCGGAAGGATTTTTTCGAGTATGAAGTGCGGGGGAGAAAGATCCAACAACCTCTCTATATCGAATCTCTTTCTCATCTCCGCATCCCCCGCATCGCCGTGCCTCGGTTCAAAGACTGGGGGGACATCCTTCGCTGGCGGGTGCAGGAAAATTTTCCCGGCAAATATCCTTTTACCGCAGGCACCTTCCCGTTAAAACGGTCGGAAGAAGACCCGACCCGGATGTTTGCCGGGGAAGGCAGCCCCGAGCGTACCAACAAACGATTCCACTATGTCTCCTCCGGTCAGCCGGCCAAGCGGCTCAGTACGGCATTTGACTCGGTGACCTTATACGGCGAAGATCCCGACTACCGCCCGGATATCTATGGAAAGATCGGGAATTCCGGCGTCAGCATCGCCACTGTCGATGATGCCAAAAAGCTGTATAGCGGATTCGACCTCTGCGATCCGCGGACGTCGGTCAGCATGACTATCAACGGGCCCGCACCTATCCTGCTGGCCTTCTTCCTGAATGCGGCTATAGACCAGCAGTGCGAGAAATATCTTGCCGGGAGCGGGGGGGCGGGTGCGAGCGGCGGGGGGGGTGTGAGCGGCGGGGGGAACGCGAACGGTGGGGTAGCGCAGGCCAGAGCCCATTATGAGGGCGCCCTGCCGGAAGGCAGCGACGGATTAGGCCTGGTCCTGCTGGGCCTCAGCGGCGAAGAAGTACTGCCGCGGGATATCTATGAAAAGATCAGGGCTGAAGCCCTTTCACAGGTAAGAGGCACGGTACAGGCCGACATCCTCAAAGAAGACCAGGCGCAGAATACGTGTATATTCAGTACGGAGTTTGCTCTGCGGTTAATGGGCGACGTTCAGGATTGGTTTATCCGGCGGAAGGTGCGCAATTTTTACAGCGTCTCGATCAGCGGCTATCATATCGCCGAGGCCGGCGCCAACCCTATCACCCAGCTGGCGTTTACGCTCGCTAACGGTTTCACCTACGTGGAATACTATCTCAGCAGGGGCATGGCGCTCGACGATTTTGCCCCCAACCTTTCCTTTTTCTTCAGCAACGGCATGGACCCCGAATACAGCGTGATCGGCCGGGTCGCGAGGCGGATCTGGGCCAAGGCCATCAAACACATCTATAAAGGCAACGGCCGGTCGCAACAGTTAAAGTACCATATCCAGACCAGCGGCCGCAGCCTGCATGCCCAGGAGATAGACTTCAACGATATCAGGACGACGCTGCAGGCCCTGTACGCCATTTATGACAATTGCAATTCGTTGCACACGAATGCCTACGACGAAGCGATCACCACCCCCACCGAAGAAAGCGTACGGCGGGCGATGGCCATCCAACTGATCATCAACCGCGAACTGGGCACCGCCCGGACCGAAAATTTCATCCAGGGCAGCTTTGCCATAGAAGAGTTGACGGACCTGGTGGAAGAGGCCGTCCTCGCCGAATTCGACCGCTTGACGGACCGCGGGGGCGTACTGGGCGCCATGGAAAGGATGTACCAGCGGAACAAGATCCAGGAAGAAAGCCTCTATTATGAAGGCCTCAAGCACAGCGGCGAACTGCCGATCGTCGGCGTCAATACCTTCCTCGGCAAAGGCGGCTCGCCTACCATCCTGCCATCAGAAGTCATCCGCAGCACCACGGAAGAGAAGGACCAGCAGATCCGCAACCTGCAGGCTTTCCGTCAAAGAAATGCAGACCGTAGCCCGGATATGCTGCGACGGCTGAAGGCGGTAGCTGTCAATAACGGCAACCTCTTCGAAGAACTGATGGAGACGGTCAGGTATTGCACCCTGGGAGAAATAACCAATGCTTTATACGAAGTTGGCGGTCAATATCGCCGCAACATGTAAATTTGGGAATGATACAGATCGCCTTCAAAAATGACGTTCGACCAGGACAACCGGTCACTATACTGGCTGCCGACATCGGCGGCACCAAGACGAATGTCGCCCTCTATGAATCCAACGACAAAGGGCTGACGATCGTCAAAGAACAACGATACGTCTCCAAAGACCACCCTTCCCTTACCGATATCATCCATGATTTTTCGGGCGGCAAGCTGCCCCACCGCATCTCCGCTGCAGTAGCCGGCCCGGTGATTGACGGCAAAAGTAAGCTGACGAACCTGCCCTGGCTTCTGGACAGTAAGGCTATGAGCGAGGAGTTGAAGATGCCGGTCTCCTTTATCAACGACCTGGAAGCCACGGCCTACGGCATGGCAGGGCTGGATGCAAAAGAGCTGGCTATACTGGCGGCAGGCGAGCCCGGTTCGAAAGGTAATATCGCCATCATCGCACCCGGTACCGGATTGGGCGAAGCAGGCCTTTTCTGGGATGGACAACGTTACCATCCTTTTGCAACAGAAGGGGGCCACAGCGATTTCGGGCCCCGCACGCCGATAGATATAGAGATCTTTCATTACCTGCAACAGCAATTCGGTCATGTGAGCTGGGAGCGTGTCGTGTCGGGAATGGGTATTAAAAACATCTTTCATTTTCTGACCGATCACCGCAAGGAGCAGATTCCTGAATGGCTATCCCAGCGCCTGCAGGACGAAGACCCCGCTGCCGTCATCAGCCAGGCGGCCCTGCATCACGAAGATCTCGTCTGCGCACAGACGATGGAGCTTTTCGTCCGCTACCTGGCCACTGAGGCGTCCAGCCTGGTGCTGAAGCTCATGGCTACCGGTGGGCTCTACCTGGCAGGCGGAATCCCCCCTAAAATACTTCCACTGCTGCAAAACGACAGTTGGACAAAGAACTTCGATAATAACGGCCGCATGCACGACCTGTCGGATAGGATACCCGTGCACGTTGTACTGAATGACAAAATGGCCCTGCAGGGCGCAGCCTATTATGGCGCATATAATATGTAAATAAATTTGGCCCGATTGTATTAAAATAATTACCTTCGGATTCTTACGCTTACCCTTAATTCTTCCCGTCTCAAAGGCGTCACAAAGACGAAAAGGCTCCCACTAGTAGTGTACAGGCTCCCGTTAGTAGTATGCACTTAAGTATTTATTTCATCCTAAATACGTAACAAAATGAACCCCTTTTTGTCGATGATCATGCTATGGCCCTGCAATTTCGCTCCCCTCGGATGGAGTTTTTGTAGCGGGCAACTTCTTGCTATCTCGCAGAACACTGCGCTGTTTTCACTGATCGGCACTTATTATGGCGGCGATGGTGTCACAACTTTCGCCTTACCGGATTTCAGGGGAAGGGTCCCCGTGGGTGCAGGATCGGGTCCGGGACGGAGCACTTATGTTATTGGACAAGCCGGTGGCATCGAGAATGTATCGATGACGATCGCCAATTTACCGGCGCATACCCACCCGCTGTCCATCACGGTCTCCGCATCCAACGTACAGGCTACTGCCATCACCCCTTCATCTGCCGCCAATACCCTGGCTGCCCCATACGACCCGGTAGCCTTTAACGGCGTCAATGCTTACGTCTCCGGTGCGCCGAATGTGCCATTGAATGTCGGCCCCAACGGACCTACCGGTGCAACCGGCAGCAGTCAGCCGATCTCCGTTATCCAGCCTTACCTGGCAGTAAATTATGTCATTGCCTTGCAAGGTATTTTCCCTTCGAGAGGTTAGACAAAAGGCATCGATGGAAAAGATCAGGAAACTAAAGCTGGGCTGGCTATTCCCCTATTCCGGCATTTATCCCGATCTCCGGGAAGACCTGGAACAGGGGCTGGAGTTCGCAATGCGGCAAGCAGGCAGCCCCGTCAAAATCGAGGCCTATCCTGTCTTTGTCCAGACGGGCGCGATGAAGGACACGGAAGACGCAGTCAAAAAGCTGCTGTTGTATGATAAGACAGACCTGGTGATGGGTGTAGCCAGCAGCAAAGTTGTACCGTCCCTTACGCCTTTGCTGGAAAGCCGGAAAACGCCGATGATCCTCCTGAACCTCGGTGCGGATATCCCTAACCGGCAGCTGAGCTCGGATTACCTGTTTTACAACAGCCTCCATCTCTGGAAGAGCCAATGGGTAATGGGTAAGTGGGCACAGCGCTGGTATGGCGGCGAGCCCTCTATCAATATGTCTATCTACGAAAGCGGCTATGGCCTGCACGAATGTTTTAAAACAGGCACGGCGGTATCGGGGGCTGAGACAGTCAAAATGAACATCATCCGGAACATCACCCCGGCCCCGGATACCGCACCCCTGATCCAATATATCCGCGAACAAGCGCCCCGTCACGCTCACATCCTGCTGTCAGGAAAAGAGGGGCAGCAGTTCCTGCAACTGTTCCGGGATGAGAACCTCGGATCGAAGCTGGAATTGACTGTCAATCCCTTTATGGCAGAAGATGGTTTATTAAAGGAGCTTTTGCCGGGCCTGGACCTGTACAATGCCACGACCTGGTCCACTGCCCTGGACAACCCGGCCAACCGCTTATTCGTCGAAGGCTACGGCAATGCGTATGGAATGCCCCCGTCGGCATTCAGCCTCCTGGCCTATGAGGCGGGGCTGGCCCTCGCCTCGGCATTGGAGAAGATACCGGAGAAGTTCGATCCGCAAACGCTGTCGCAGGCATTGGGCGACTGCATTGTCAGCGGCCCCCGCGGAGAGATCCGGATATCGACACGGCCACTGCAGACCAACCTACCGGTCTATATCCGAAAACCGGTCCAATCAACTATGACAGCCCAACCTCTGAACCACATCCTGGCAACGGAACAAGGCATCGAGTGGGATGACCCTTCTTTCAATGCCCCACAATCTTATCTAACCGGCTGGCAAAATCCTTATTTATGCGTTTAAATTTTACACTTCTTCTCTCGCTGCTGATTCTCTCCGGACGTTCATTGGCTGATGGGCTTCCTCCGGGAACCGCACCGGTCATCGGCACTACCACCTTCAACAATGCATTCTCGGCAGCGGTCGGGTTGGCAGGCCCGGGCGCCTCACCTATATCTGCCAAAAATGTGGGCACGGTGGTGGCTACAGGTTGGGATTTTACGGGAACCGCGCCGGGAGATGCCAATATGTCTATCAGTGCAATCGAAGGGGGCGCAAACCCCGGGGGCACTGCTGATTTTGCGATCCGGATGAGTACCGGCAGCGGCACCATCAGTATGCAAAGCGGCGCAGTAAAATCAGATGATGCATCCGCCTTTTTTCTTCAATCTGTCTACTTCCGGTTGGCCGCCGCTTCCCCTGCGAATATTACCGTTACCGGCTATCTGAACGGTACAGCCGTTTCCGGCGCCACCATGACTATCAACGGTATCGCCAGCGACGTCTGGACGGAGTTCGATGTCCACGCCACCGCTGCCTTCCAGGACGTCAACCAATTCGTCTTTACCCAGGCTGCCACGTCCAGCGTGACGCTCACTCAAATGGTCGTCGATCAGATCACCATTGCCAATCCCATCAGCCTGCCACTCACCCTGACCGGGTTTTCGGGCCAGCGTTCGGGTGATAATGTGCTGTTGAAGTGGACCACAGCCTCCGAACAAAATACCAGCCATTTCGACATCCAAAGAGGCACGGATGGCATCGCTTATTCTTCGGTAGGCGTGATCCCCGCCGCGGGTAACAGCACCCAGCCGCTGAACTATCAATTTACCGATGTGCTGCCCGCATCGACAACGTCCACCTGGTACTACCGGTTAGTGATGACCGATGAAGATGGCCAGTTCACCTATAGCCCGGTCCTCACGATCGGGGCGGCCAATCCTTCCACTTTCATCATGAATGCTTACCCGAATCCCTTCAGCAGCCAGGTAACGCTGTCGATCCAATCGCCGCAACCGGATAATGCACTCATCCTCGTCGCCGACATGAGTGGCAGGATACTCCTGACCGAGCGACTGCCTTTGCAACAGGGGGCCAATCTTGTTCCGCTGCCTTTAGGAACGTTGGCAAAAGGAGTTTATACGTTGAGTGTATCAACAACCGGGGCAAAGCACACGATCGGGGTCGTTAAAATGGAGTGAGCATCTAAAGTTCGCGAAGAGAAAAGATAAAGAAAACCATTATATCATCAAATCAATGATCAGGGAAAGGATATCCGCCTGACGGTGACCCTACCTTTACCTCAGTATTTATCATCAGGTTAAGGGTAAAGGTTATGAACGATTCCACAAAAGAGAAAACGGAAAAGGAAAGAGTATTGAGAAAGCTCATCAAAAAATGGCGTTCCACGCAGGGGATGACGGGTAAAGCCAGGGAGCTGTTATCCAGAAATCCCGGGTTGAAGAATGCAGCAGCCGCCAAAAGTTCGCAAATGGCAAACCGCAACGACAGTTAAAATAACCTGAGCTGCCGGATTTTCTGTCGCTCCCGCGGTGGCGTCTTCGGTGACGGGGGCTTTTCCCGGCCGTAAACGGTCCTTCCTCCATATTGCCAGGAATCCCGCCGCTCCTTTTCAATAAATTCCTCCAACCCACCGGAAGGAGTGAAATCCTTTTCCGCCCGCTGTGCCAATTCGCTGAGCCGTCGTACGGCATCCAATCGGTCACTCTGGCCGATCTTTGCCTTCTGTACCGCAGTTTGCAGGATGCCGATGGTCTCATCATATACTTTCACGGGTACGGGAAAAGGATGACCATCCTTACCTCCATGAGCAAAAGAAAACCTGGCAGGGTCACGAAAGCGTGATGGGGTGCCATAGATAACTTCACTCACCAACGCCAACGACTGCAACGTACGCGGGCCCACGCCTTCCAATAACAACAGTTCCTCAAAATCGGAAGGCTGCCGGTCAAATGCCAGCCATAGTATGGCGCCGAGCCTTCTAAGGTCTACATCTTCTGTCCGGACGTCATGATGGGAAGGCAATACCAGCCGCTGGATGTCATGCATCATCGTCTCGGGCTTTTCCCTGGTAATGGAAAGGACGGCATTCCGTGCAGGGGAAGCCAGGCGGTCCGCCAGATTGAGGATGTCGCCCTGAGGGCTTCCACAAATGGCAGTATGTGGTTCTTCCACGAAGGATTGCAGCCCGGCAGAATGCCAGTGATACCGGCGGGCCGTAGAACTGGTCGCACTCATCCCTTGCTGGATCACTGTCCACTGCCCCTCGTCGCTGAGGATAAAGTTGTGCAGGTATAACTGAAAGCCGTCTTGCACGACCGTATTGTCTACTTTGGCGCTCAACTTACTGCATCGCACCAGCTGCGCTGCATCGAGACCCGTGCTGTCGCATGCCTTCCGGATCTCTTCCGGTGCCTGCCGGGAAGAAGCGCCTTTTCCCCCACAGATGTAAATGCCTAACTCCCGGGATAGGGGGTTAATCGATTTTTTCAAAGCGCCCATGACGGAAGTGGTGATACCGGAAGAATGCCAGTCCATTCCCATGACCGCCCCCAGGCTTTGAAACCAGAAGGGGTCGCTGAGCCGGCGTAATACCTCGTTCTTTCCGAATTGCGCCAAAAGAACTTCGGTAACGGCGAGCCCCAGCCGCGCCATACGCTGGGCCAGCCATTGCGGAACATGGCCGTTATGTAAGGGAAGATCTGCTGCACCGGATCG